>Ga0172362_10001135_pt1 | contig 22595 bp, 22 predicted proteins | sample LakKivs1_kivu2a2_FD_114534 | JGI IMG/M metagenome (GOLD analysis project Ga0172362, IMG submission 114534) | Sediment microbial communities from Lake Kivu, Rwanda - Sediment s1_kivu2a2 | ecosystem: Environmental > Aquatic > Freshwater > Lake > Sediment | place: Rwanda: Western Province, Lake... | reverse complement strand
GGCAGCGTCACGGCGCCCCTCCCGTCGCGTGCATCGCCTGGCTCAGGGACGGACGGGGATCCCGCGCTCCTGCAGGTAGTCCTTGCAGTGCCGGATCGCGTGCTCCTCGTAGTGGAAGATCGACGCCGCGAGCACGGCGCTCGCGTGCCCCTCGGCGAGCGCGTCGTAGAGATGCTCCATGCTGCCTGCGCCGCCCGACGCGATCACCGGGACGTCGACCGCGTCGGATACCGCGCGCGTGAGGCCCAGGTCGTAGCCGTCGCGCGTGCCGTCGCGGTCCATGCTGGTGAGCAGGATCTCGCCGGCGCCGCCGGTCGTCATGCGGCGCGCCCACTCGACCGCGTCGAGCCCGGTCGGACGCCGCCCGCCGTGCGTGAAGACCTCCCAGCGGCCCGGCGCGACGTTCTTCGCGTCGATCGCGACCACGATGCACTGCGCACCGAAGAGCTCCGCCGCCCGCCCCACGAACTCCGGCTCGGCGACCGCCGCCGTGTTGATCGAGACCTTGTCCGCGCCGGCGCGCAGCAGGGCACGGATGTCGTCCACGGTACGCACGCCGCCGCCGACGGTCAGCGGCATGAAGCAGCGCTCCGCGGTCGCGCGCACGACGTCGAGGATGATGCCGCGCTGCTCGTGCGACGCCGTGATGTCGAGGAAGCACAGCTCGTCGGCGCCCTCGCGGTCGTAGCGCGTCGCCGCCTCGACCGGATCGCCGGCGTCGCGCAGGTCGACGAAGGCGACGCCCTTCACGACCCGCCCGCCCTTCACGTCGAGGCAAGGGATGATCCTGCGCGCCAGCATCTAGTCGCGTCTCCCGCCGCGGCCGGCGATCACCCGGCGAGCGAGCATCTAGCGCTTCTCCGGGTAGGCGACGGCGATCGCGTCGACGAGCCGGATCTCGTTCTCGTACAGCGCGCGCCCGACGATCACGCCGCGCAGATTCTCGCCGGCATCGAACGCCGCACGTGCCGCGCGCACGTCCTCGAGGCGCGCGACGCCGCCCGACACCACGACCGGAACCGTATGTGCGCGCGCGAACTCCAGCGTCGCCTGCAGGTTCGCGCCGAGGCCGGTGCCGTCGCGGCGGATGTCGGTGAAGACGATGGCCGCGGCACCGGCGCGCTCCGCGCGGCGCGCGATCTCGATCGCGGTCGCGTCGCTGTCGCCGAGCCAGCCGTCCACCGCGACTTTCCCGTCGCGCTGATCGATGCCGACCGCGATGCGTCCGGGCCACCTGGCGCACGCGGCGTCGAGGACCTCGGGGTTCGCGGCGGCCGCCGTGCCGAGGATGCCCCACTCCGCACCCGCGTCGAGCACGCTGGCGATCTTGTCGAGGTCGCGCAGCCCGCCGCCGACCTGCACCGGAATCGACAGCGCGCGGCAGATCGACGCGATGACCGAGCCGTGCGCGCGCTCGCCCTTCGCGGCGCCGTCGAGGTCGACGACGTGCAGGCGGCGCGCGCCCTCACCCGCCCAGCGACGCGCCATCGCGACAGGATCGTCGCCGTACTGCGTCTCGGCGCCGAAGTCCCCCTGGCGCAGCCGCACGCAGCGTCCGCCGCGCAGGTCGATGGCCGGAATGACGTCGAAGGCGCGCGCGACCGCTGCGGTCACCTCGGGGCTCCTCACGCGGGAACGGCCACGCGAACCGGGGCGGTCGCGGCGCGCACGAAGTTGCCGAGCAGACGGAGCCCCGCGTGCTGGCTCTTCTCGGGGTGGAACTGGGTCGCGAAGAGATCGTCGCGCGCCACCGCAGCGGTGAAGGTCTCGCTGCCGTAGGTGGACGTCGCGGCGACGATCGCCGGGTCGGACGGCTCGGCGTAGTACGAGTGCACGAAGTAGACGTACGTGCCCTCGTCGATCCCCTCGAGCGCGGATGTGCTCTTGACGACGTGCAGCGCGTTCCAGCCCATGTGCGGGATCTTCACGTCGCGCGAGCGGAAGCGCACGATCTTCCCCGGCAGGACGCCGAGCCCCGCGACCGGCCCGAACTCCTCGCTCTCCTCGAACAGGATCTGCATGCCGACGCAGATGCCGAGGAACGGCTTGCCGCTCGCGGCGGCGCGCAGCACGGCGTCGGTGAGGCCGGACTCGGCGAGGCTCGTCATGCACGCGCCGAACGCGCCGACGCCGGGCAGGACCACCGCGTCGGCGCGCTCGATCTCGGCGGCGGACGTGCTGACGCGCACGTCGACGGACAGGCCGGCATCCGCGCCCGCGCGCTCGAGGCCCTTGGCGCAGCTGCGCAGGTTGCCGACGCCGTAGTCGACGATGGCGATCACGGCGCGCCCCGGTCGACGATCGCGATCACAGGACTCCCTTGGTGGACATCACGCCGGAGATGCGCGGGTCGAGCTGCGTCGCCTGGTCGAGCGCGCGGCCGAGCCCCTTGAACGCGGCCTCGATCATGTGATGCGCGTTGCGGCCCCGAACGCAGTCCACGTGCAGGTTCAGCTTCAGCTCGTTGACGAACGCGAGCAGGAAGTCGTGGATCAGGCTGGTGTCGAAGTCGCCGACGCGCTCGCGTCCGGGATCGAGCTCGTAGACCAGGTACGGCCGGCCGGAGAGATCGACCACGACCGCGACCAGGGCCTCGTCGAGCGGCACCGTCTGGTTGCCGAAGCGGCGGATGCCCTTCTTGTCGCCGAGCGCGTCGCGCATCGCCTGCCCGAGCGTCAGGCCGACGTCCTCGACGGTGTGGTGCTGGTCGATCTCGAGATCACCGGTCGCCTGGACCGTCAGGTCGAAGAGTCCGTGCTTCGCGAACAGGTCCAGCATGTGGTCGAGGAACGGGACGCCGGTCGCGACCTGCGCAATGCCGGTGCCGTCGATCGCGATCGCGACGCGGATGCTGGTCTCCTTCGTCGTGCGCTCGACCTCGGCACGGCGGCCCGCGGCGACGGGTCGCGGGGTCACCTTGCGAACGGGAACCGGGGTCGCCGCGGCGCGCAGCGCCCGGGCCTTGGCCGTCTTTGCCGTCTTCGCCATGTCGGGCGTGTTCTGGCATACGGCCCGACCCGGCGCGAGAACACCGCGCCCCGGCGCGCTTCCCTCTTCGTGGAGCGGAGCCGCCAGGGCGCGTCCGTCGGACGCGCCCCGGCGGGGCGATCGTTCAGTCCACCGCGCTGACGCGCGGGATGCTCCAGCTGCCGTCGAGGATCGACGGCGGGGTCTCCTGCGGCCAGTACATGCGCAGCATCAGGATGAACTTCCCGGCGGGCGCGGGCAGCCAGTTCGACTCCCGGTCGGCGCCCGGCGACGCATGCTGGATGTAGAGGTCCACCGAGCCGTCCGGGTTCGACTGGAGATCGTTGCGCTGGCTCACCGAGTAGCGGTTCAGCGGGTTCGCGACGAAGAAGTAGTCCGCGTCGTACATCGTGAGCGACCAGAAGCCCTGCACGGGCGGCAGCTGGCCCTTCGGGAAGTGCATCACGTACTTCTTCGCACCGTCGTAGCTCTGCAGGACGTCCGGCCCCTCGGACGTCGGGTACACCGCGTCCTGCGGTCTGTTCGCGCCGAGGCCGATCGCGGTGACCAGCGCGCGCTGGCGGTAGGCCGTGCCGTAGAGTCCGGTCTTCGTGGTGAACAGCCAGCCGTCCTCGAGCTTCATGTCGCCCACGAGGATGCCTTCCTTCATCCAGCGCATGATCGCGTCCTGCGCGGGGCGCGGCGCCGCGTCGATGCCGGCCTTCACCGCGGGATCGAGCTTCGACGGGTCGAAGTCCTTGCCCGGCACGATGCCGATCTTCGCGAGCTTCGCGACCATCGGCGCGTCCTCGGGCGCCGGCGGATTGCTCTTCATCAGCTGCGCAAGCAGCGTGAAGTACGCCACGCCGTCGAACGCATTCACCTGCGCGCGCACCGCCGTCTTCACGTCGACCTTCGGATCGACCTTGCCCGCCGGCGGCGTGTACGGCTTGCCGTACGCCGACAGCGGCACCACCGCCACCTGGTCCTGCAGCGCGTGCACGGCGGCGTAGTCCTCCGGCGTGCCGGTGCAATAGATGCGGCCGAGTATCCACACGATGGCGGTCGGCGCGTCGTAGCGCTGCACGCCGTCGGGCAGCGTGCCCTGCCAGCCGGGGCCGGTGATCGCGTACTTCTGTGCGCCGCCACCCGTCGTGCGCTTGCCCGGAACCTGGAAGACGTTGGTCCAGCCGTCGAGCATCGGGAAGAGGTAGTAGCGATCGCCCATGTCGGGGAGGCTGAGGATCCAGGGCTCCTTCGACACGTCGATCCAGGTGACGGTGTAGAGCGTGTCGGCGTTGGGCGCCGTCACGTCGCGAAAGGCCGAGCTCGGATACTCACGCAGGCGCGCGAACTGGCCCATCGGCGCGTGCGTGCCGCTCGGCGCGGCGACGTTCGTCATCACCCGGCGCGTCATCTCCATGGTGACGAGCGGGTAGCCGTAAACGTAGGCGTCGATGGCGATCTCTCTCGCCTCGAGCTCCTTCAGCTCGCCCAGCAGCCCCTCGTGCTGCGCGCGGGCGGCCGCGGCAATCCCGACGACCAGAGCGAGCACTGCCACCCCGGCGACGAGGCGTCGCACCATTGCTCTCATCCTGTTCCCCCTCCTTCGGCCGGCATTTGCGACGGGCGTCGACGGCGCCGCATGTCCGCGGATCGTGCGGCGGCCGTGCCGCGGAAGCGAAGGATATCCGGCGTCGGGAGCGCATCTTGCCATTTCGTGCCATTCGGCTAGACGGCCCGTGCCATGCGGGCTGTCCCGCTCATCCGTGCCGCCTCGTCCTTGACCGTCGTGCGCTTCCTCGCGTCCGCCGGCGCCCCCGCGGCGTCGGCGTGGGAGCGTGCCGGTCTGCCGCGGAGAGCACTCGACGAGCCGGAACACCTCGTGCCGCTCCGATCGCTCTGCCGCTTCGTCGAAGACGGTGCGCGCACGCAGGGCATCGAGGATCTGGGCCTGCGCAGCGGCGAGCAGACGGCCGTCGAGATGCTCGGGACCTTCGGCGCGACCGTCCGTGGAGCGCGCACGCTGGCCGACGCGCTCCACACGTCGGCCACCGCGGTCGCGAGCTACAGCTCGACGGAGAGCTTCTGGGTGGCGGTCCGCGGCGACCGGGCGCGCTTCTGCCAGCGATTCTCGGACGCGTCGGTCACGTCACCGCACATCGACCTGTTCTCGGCGGCCGTCATGATCAACCTCCTGCGCCTCGCCGGGGACGACTGGACGCCGTCGCGGATCGAGCTGCAGAGCCGGGGGCCGTACACCCTCCGCGAGCGCGGTGTCGTGGCGGATGCCGAGATCGTCGCGGGCCGCCCGGTGACGAGCGTCGAGTTTCCGCGAGCGCTGCTGCACCGCCGGCTCGCTCCAGCCCCTGCGACGGTCGCAGCGAGGCCGCCGACAGGCCTGACCGAGTGGCAACGCAGCGCTCCACCCCGCGACTTCCTGCGCTCCTTCGAGGTGCTGCTCACGGGGCTCATCCAGGCCGATCGAGCCGACGTGCACTCGGCGGCCGACGCGGCCGGCTCGACGGTGCGCAGCCTGCAGCGCCGCCTCGGCGAATGCGGCTGGACGTGGTCCGATCTGCTCGACGACGTCCGCCGCCGCACCGCGCTGCGCATGCTCGACGACCCGTCGGCAAGGATCATCGACGTCGCGCTCGCCGTCGGGTACTCCGACCCGGCGCACTTCACGCGCGCGTTCCGCCGCTGGTGCGGAACGAGCCCTGCGGAGCATCGCAGCCGGCGTGCGGCGGGTCAGGCCTCCGCTCACGCCTGAAGAGCTTCGACGCCCGCGGTTCGTCAGCGCGCGGCGGGCCGCCCCGAACGCCGCAGCCGCCGCGCCACCGCCGCACCGTGCGCCTGCAGGCCTTCCATCTCGGCGAGGCGCAGCACCGGCTCGCCGAGCCGCTCGAGCGCGCGCGGCGGCGCCATGATGACACTCGTGCGCTTGACGAAGTCGTAGACGCCGAGCGGCGACGAGAAGCGCGCGGTGCCGCCGGTCGGCAGCACGTGGTTCGGACCGGCGAGGTAGTCGCCGAACGCCTCCGGCGTGCTCTCGCCGACGAAGATCGCGCCGGCGTGCCGGATGCGCGGGATCCACTTCTGCGCGTCCTCGAGCGCCAGCTCGAGGTGCTCGGGCGCGAGCTCGTTCGCGATCCCGACCGCCTCCTCGACGTTCTTCACCACGAGGATCGCACCGTTGGCGCGCAGCGCCTTCGCCGCCGTGTTCGCGCGCGGCAGCTCGGCAAGCTGCTCGTCGAGCGCGCGCTCGACGGCGGCCGCGAGGCGCGCGCTCGGCGTCACGACGATCGAGCTCGCGTCGGCGTCGTGCTCCGCCTGTGCCAGCATGTCCGCCGCGATCAGCTCGGGATCCGCCTTCGCGTCGGCGACGATCAGCACCTCGCTCGGGCCGGCGATCATGTCGATGCCGACCACGCCCGCGACGAGCCGCTTGGCGGTCGCGACGTAGATGTTGCCAGGCCCGACGATCTTGTCGACGCGCTCGATGGTCGCCGTGCCGTAGGCGAGCGCGCCGATTGCCTGCGCCCCGCCGACGCGGTGGATGCGGTCGACGCCCGCGATGTACGCTGCCGCGAGCAGCGCCGGTAGCTCGCCGTCGGCGTGCGGCGGCGACACCGCGACGATCTCCTCGACGCCCGCGACGCGCGCCGGCAGCGCGTTCATCAGCACCGACGACGGGTAGAACGCCTGCCCGCCTGGCACGTACAGACCGACCCGGCGCAGCGGCCGGATCTCCTGCCCGAGGGTGACACCGAGCGCATCGCGGTAGCGGAACGAGCGCTCCCTCTGGTGCTCGTGGAAGTCGCGGATGCGCCGCGACGCGACGCGCAGCGCGTGCAGCTCGCCGCGCGAGAGCAGGTCGCAGGCCGCGCGCATCGCCTCGCGCTCGATCGTGCGCTCCGACGCCTTGAGCCTGACGCGATCGAAGCGCAGCGTCGCGTCGGCGACCGCACGATCGCCGCGCTTGCGCACGTCGTCGAGGATCGCGCGCACCGTCGGCTCGACGCTCGCGTCGGCCGTTGCACCGCGCCGGCGCAGCCGGCCCAGGACGCGGGCGAACGCGGGCTCGCTCGCCCGGACGGTGAGCTTCATGCCACGGCCCTCGCGCGAACCGTGGGCGTCACGCCCCTGCCCGAGAAAGGACGTCGGCGGTCACGCCACGGCCCGCGCGACGACGGCGAGTCACGCCACGGCCCGCGCGACGACGGCGAGTCACGCCACGGCCCGCGCGACGACGACGAGTCACTCCACGGCCCGCGCGACGACGACGAGTCACTCCACGGCCCGCAGCAGCCGGACCTTGCGCGCAGCCTGCTTCGCCGCCGGCGCCAGGGTCGGCTCGGGCTGCGGCTCGCCACCCTTGCGCGCGCGCACCGCGCGCCGCGCGGTCGAAGCCGGCGCGGCAGCGGGCTCGGCGGGCAGCGCCTGCTCCGTCTGCCCCTGCCCCTCGCGTACGCGCTCGATCGAGGCGCCGATGCCGGCGAGCTTCTCCTCGATGCGCTCGTAGCCGCGGTCGAGGTGATACACGCGCTGCAGTGTCGTCGTGTTCTGCGAGCCCAGTGCCGCGACCACGAGGCAGACGCTCGCGCGCAGGTCGGTCGCCATCACGGGTGCGCCTTCCATCTCCGTGCCGCCGTGCACCACCGCCTTCGAGCCCTCGAGACGGATGTCGGCGCCCATGCGCACCAGCTCCTGCACGTGCATGAAGCGGTTCTCGAAGATGGTCTCGGTGATGGCACTCGTGCCCTCGGCGAAGCACATGAGTGCCATGAACTGCGCCTGGAGATCCGTCGGGAAGCCGGGGTAGGCGGCGGTGCGAACATCGACCGCCCGGAGCGCACGGTCGCTCGCGACCCGGATACCGTCCGCCCGCCCTTCGATCGCGACACCCGCCTCGACGAGCTTCTCGATCACCAGCGTGAGATCCTCTGCCCGCGCGTGGCGCACGAAGACGTCGCCGCCCGCGGCGGCGACCGCCATCAGCAGGGTGCCCGCTTCGATGCGGTCGGGGATGACGGCGTGGTCGAAGCCGCCCACCGACTCGCGACCCTCGATCTCGATGGTGGCGCTGCCGGCGCCACGAATCGTGACGCCCATCTCGAGAAGCGCGCCTGCGAGGTCGACGATCTCGGGCTCGCGCGCGGCATTGTCGATCACCGTGGTTCCGTCGGCGAGCGACGCCGCCAGCATCAGGTTCTCGGTGGCGCCGACCGACGGCATCTCGAGCACGATGTGCGCGGCGCGCAGCCGCGGGCGTCCGTCGGCCCCCAGCGGCGCCCGCGCCTCGACGTAGCCGTGGTGCTGGCTGATGGTCGCGCCCATGCGCTCGAAGCCACGCAGGTGGAGATTCACCGGACGGCTGCCGATCGCACAGCCGCCGGGGGTCGCGACGCGCGCCTCGCCGAAGCGCGCGAGCAGCGGGCCGAGCGCCAGGAACGACGCCCGCATGGTCTTGACGAGGTCGTACGGCGCCTCGAAGGCGGTGACGTTCGCCGCCTTCATCGTGACGAGGTGGTCCTCGCACGAGACCTCGACGCCGAGCTGGCCGAGCAGCTTCTGCGTCGTGCGGCAGTCCACCACCCGCGGCACGTTGTCGAGGCGGCAGGTCTCGGGCGTGAGCAGCGACGCGAACAGCAGCGGCAAGGCAGCGTTCTTGGCGCCGCTGACCTCGACTTCACCGGTGAGCGGCCTGCCCCCCCGAATCAGAATCGCATCCATTCGTCCTCTCGTCCTCCCCTCCGGCCGGACCGCGCCTCGTGTCTCGCATCACGCCGGATCGACGATCGCCTGCCACCGCGCGGTCACGATCCGGTCGAGGCCGGCCAGATCGGGAAGCACGCGAACGTCCGCGAAGCCAAGATCCCGAACGAGCTTCGCGACCGTCCCGCCCTGGGTCGAGCCGATCTCGGTCACCAGGAAGCCACCGGGGCGGAGCACGCGCGCCGCATCGGCCACGAGCCCACGCAGAACCTGCGTCCCATCCATACCACCGCCGATCAGCGCGGCAACGGGTTCGCGCGCGACTTCCGTGGAAATCGCCCGCAGGTCGTCATCGGAAAGGTACGGCGGGTTCGACGCGATCACGTCCACGCTCGCCGGGCGGACGGCGGAGAGCAGATCGCCGTGCAGCAGCGCAACGGCTCCCGGTCCGGCGAGGCGCCCGGCGTTGCCGCGCGCGACCGCGAGCGCCGCCCGCGAGCGGTCGAGCGCCACCAACCGGACGTCCGACCAGCCGCGCGCATCGGCTTCCGACGCGAGCGCAACGGCGATGGCGCCGCTGCCCGTGCCGACGTCGACGACGCGCACCGGATCCCCTGCGGTCCGCGATTCCCGGCAGCGGTCGATCGCCGCCAGCGCCGCCTCGACCACCGCTTCGGTCTCCGGGCGTGGGATCAGGACGTCCGGCCCGACGGCCAGGGGCAGCGACCAGAACTCACGTTCGCCGGTCAGATAGGCGACCGGCTCGCCCGCGGCGCGGCGCTCGATCAGCTCGCCGAGCCGGCCTTCCTCGGACGCGGCGAGCAGGCGGTCGCGGTCGACGATCAGCCGGACCCGGTCGGCGCCGAGGACCGTGCTCAGCAGGACCTCGGCGTCGAGGCGCGCCCCCTCCTTGCCGGCCGCCTCGAGGCGGGCGGTCGCGGCGCGCAGCGCCTCGCCGACCGTGCGACCGGGCTCCGTCAAGCGCGCTCGGCCTTGAGGGCCTCCGCCTGGTGGGAGGTCACCAGCGGACCCACCACGGCCTCCAGGTCACCCTCGATCACGCGGTCGAGCGAGTGCAGCGTCAGGTTGATGCGATGGTCCGTCAGCCGGTTCTGCGGGAAGTTGTAGGTCCGGATGCGCTCGGAACGGTCGCCCGAGCCGACCATGGCCCTGCGGCTCGCGGCGACGCTCGCCGCCTGCTCCTGCTCGGCGCGCTCGAGGAGCCGCGCACGCAGCACCCTGAGCGCCTTGGCCTTGTTCTTGTGCTGCGACTTCTCGTCCTGGCAGCTCACGACGAGCCCCGTCGGCAGGTGCGTGACCCGCACCGCGGAGTCGGTGGTGTTGACGCTCTGCCCACCCGGACCGGACGAGCGGAACACGTCGATGCGCAGGTCCTTGTCGTCGATCTCGACCTCGACCTCGTCCGCCTCCGGCATGACGGCGACGGTGACCGCCGAGGTGTGAATCCGCCCCTGGGCCTCCGTCGCGGGAACGCGCTGCACGCGGTGCACGCCGCCCTCGAACTTGAGGCGGCTGTAGGCGCCCGCGCCGTCCACCGAGCAGATGATCTCCTTGTAGCCGCCCATGCCGCTCGCGCTCGAGCTCAGCACGTCGACCCGCCAGCCGCGCGCCTCGGCGTAGCGCGAGTACATGCGGAACAGATCGGCGGCGAACAGGCTGGCCTCCTCGCCGCCCGTGCCGGCTCGGATCTCGAGGATGACGTTGCGGTCGTCGTTCGGATCACGGGGAATCAGGAGCAGCTTGAGCTTCTCCTCGAGATCGGCCTTGCGCGTGCGGACCGACGGCAGCTCGGCGCTCGCCATGTCCCGCATCTCGGGGTCGGCGTCGTCGATCAGACCGGCGAGCTCGGCCTCTTCCGCGTCGAGCTTCTTCCAGTCCCGGTAGCGCGCGACGACCTCGTTGAGGCCCGCATGCTCGCGGCTGATCCGCACGAACTCCTTGCGATTGCCCTGCACCGCGGGGTCGGAGAGCATCGCCTCGAGTTCGTGGTAGCGCTTGTCGACGTCCTCGAGCTTGGTCAGCATTTCCAACGAGGGGTCACGCGACCCTGCGTTTCCGACGAGGGGTCACGCGACCCCTCGCCCCACGCGGCGAAGCCGCGCGGGGGCCCCACTTCCCGCGCTCCCTTCGGTCGGCCGCGCGCCGGGCGCGCGGGTGTCCATGGAGCGAAGCGGCGCCGACCGAAGCGGCGCCGTGCCGGTTGCGGCCCGAGGGTGAGGCGTCTGGCGTGGGCACGCCTCCGGTCAGGACTGCGTCTGCTCGGGGGCCGGCTCGGGCGCGGGAGCCGCCGCCTTCTTGCCGTAGCGGCGGTTGAATCGGTCGACACGGCCCGCGACGTCCATCAGCTTCTGCTTGCCGGTGTAGAACGGGTGGCAGGAGGAGCAGATCTCGACGTGGATCTCACCCCTGGTCGAGCGGGTCTCGAAGATGTGGCCGCAGCTGCAGGCGATCCGGCTCGCCTCGTACTTCGGATGGATGCCCTCTTTCATGATCGGTTCTCGCTAGCACCCGTGTCCGGGCCGAGCAAACCACCGGTGGCGCGCAGCCCCCGACGAAGGTCTCCGCGGTCGCCAGGCCCCCATTCTCGCCGCACCGGACCACACCACGATTCGGAGGGAGGGGCGACCATGGACGGGGGCGGCCCTGGCCGGCGCGCCGCAGCCGGACCTTCTCGCGGAGCGGGCCCGGCCTCGGATCGAGGTGCCCTGCGTGCCCCGTGCGTGGCTCGCCCGCAACCAGGAACATTGACTTCTCGGGGCCAAGCGCGTTTGATCCGGCCGTGCCGAGCCCGCCGAGCAAGCAACCGCGCGCGATTCCGGACCGCACGCTGGGGTGGCACCCCGGCTGGCTGCGGGGCGTTCCGTCCGAGATGGCCGAGTGGCTCACCTTCGCCGTGCTCCGCGATGCCCGCGCCGAGACGCCCCTCAAGGTGCTGCTCGAAAGCTACGACCTCTATGCCGCCTCCGAAGGCCTGCCCTCGATCGCCGAGATCCACTTCGTCCGACATCTCGAAGCGCTGCGCGTCGAGCGCCGCGGGGCCACGTTTCTCGGGCTCCGGGTGCACGCGGCGATCCCGCCGCTGCGACTGCTCACCAAGCTCGAGATCTACGGCTTCCGCTTCGTGACCCGAGGCGGCGAGCTCGCCTGGCGCGGACCGACGGTGATCTCCGACCTCGAGCACCGGGTGCTGCAGCGCCACCGTCACGAGCTCGCGCGCGCGCTGATTCAGGTCGAGGAGACCCGCGCGCTGCTGCGCGGCGGGAGCCTGCTGCCGTCGCCGCTGCCGCTGCGGATCGCGCGCCGCGCCGCGTAGCCGCCCAGCTCTCAGCCGCCCAGCGCGCGCGCGACCAGGACGAGCAACGCGCACAGGCAAAGCGCGGTGGTCTCGGCGAGCTCGCCGGCCGCACGGATCGTCGTCGGCGTGATGCCGCCGAGCCAGCCGTGCACCGCGATGCGGAAGGCGATCGTCACCGACGCGACGCCGAACAGCAGCAGCACGCCCATCGCGTTGCTCGCGCTCAGGGTCACCGCCATCGCCGCCACGCTCGCGACCGCGAACTGGTTGAACTGGAGGTTCTTCACGAAGGCCGCGGCGAGGTCGTCGGGCCGCGCCGCGATCGAGCCGTAGGCGTGCACCGCCATTGCCCAGCGTCCGAGCACCACCGCCAGGACGACGGCCAGGCCGAGCGTGCTGCCGGAGAGCTCCGCCAGGGCGGCGCCCTTCAGCAGCCCGTCGGCCGCGATCGCCGCGGCGCCGATCCGGCCTGGCCTTGCGTCGGCGTCGGCGATGGCGAGCGCCCGCTCGCGGTCGTCCCGCGCCTCGGCGGCCGCGCGCGCCACGCGCCCGAGCGCCACCGGAAGCGACGCGCGGCTCACGAGCCACAGCAGCAGCACGCCGACCACGCCCTGGACCGGGGGCGCGACCAGCGCGGCGAGCGGCCACAGCACCAGCGCCACCGGTGCCGCGAGCGCCAGACCAAGGACGGAGAACGCGGCCCCGCCACGCGCCACCCGGTCCTCCTCGGAGAGCCCGGGCTCGGCCCCCGTCAAGTAGCGCCAGGCCGCCGCGGCCTCGCGCGCGCGCTCGGCGAGCACACCGCCGGCGGACGGGATTCTCGCCGCCACGTCGGATCTGATAGGGTCGGAAGGCATGCGGGATCTGGTCCCGCGCACGGGGCCGATGACGACCATTCGCCGAGGATCGGGATGATGTCCAGCGAAGCCAGTACCCACGCCGGCGACGGCGCGCCGGACCTCGATCCGTGGTGCGGCGCGAATCCGCTCGATCCTGCCTACCGCGACGACCCGTATCCGCGACTCGCGCGCCTGCGCGAGGTGGATCCGGTGAACCTCACACCGGTCGGGATCTGGCGCCTCACCCGCCACGCCGACGTCGAGCGGCTGCTGCGCGACGTCCCGACCGGCGTGCGCATGTCGGACGGCAGCACGCTGGGCGTGAACCCGGTCACCGGTGGCCCGAGCGAGTTCATGCTGTCGCAGGACCCGCCGAACCACAGCCGGCTCCGGCGGCTGGTCAGCAGTGCGTTCACGCCGAGCGCCGTCGGTCGCATGCGGGCGCACGTGCAGGAGATCGTCGACCAGCAGCTGGCGCGCGTCCACCCGCAGGGACGGATGGACGTGGTCGCGGACCTGGCCCTGCCGGTGCCGTCGACGGTGATCTGCGAGATGATGGCCGTGCCCCTCGCCGATCGCGGGCGTTTCACCGGCTGGACCGCGGACGCGACGCACCTGCTCGCGACGATCTTCTCGCCGCCGGAGGTCATCGAGCGCGGCATGGCGGCGTCCGAGGGCCTGCGCCTCTACTTCGAGGACCTGATCGCCGAGCGCCGCACGCGCCTCGGCGACGATCTGCTGAGCGCGCTGATCCGCGCCGAGGAGGCCGGTGACCGGCTCAGCAACAGCGAGCTCATCGCGCAGTCGATAGGGCTCCTGATCGCCGGCTTCGAGACCACCATCGGCCTGATCGGCAACGGTGTCCTCGCGCTGCTTCGCCACCCCGAACAGCTCGCGCTGCTGCGCGCGCGCCCCGAGCTGATCGGCAGTGCGGTCGAGGAGTGCCTGCGCTTCGACGGACCGATCCTGCTGACCGTCCGCTACCTGCGGGAAGACACGGAGTTCGGCGGCAAGGTCATCCCGCGCGACGCGATGGTCTGGGCGATGCTCGCCGCAGCGCACCGCGACCCGGGCGTGTATCCCGACCCGGACCGCTTCGACATCACGCGCACCGGGCCGCCGAACCTCGCGTTCGGCGGCGGCATCCACTATTGCCTCGGCGCGCACCTCGCGCGCATGGAGGCACAGGCTGCGATCGGCACGCTGGTCGCCCGCTGCGACGGCCTCGAGCTCGAGTGCGACGAGCTCGAGTGGGGACGGTCCCTGTTCCGCGTCCTCGGCAGCCTGCCCGTCCGCTTCCGCGCGCGACGCGCAGGGGAGAGCACGCACTCATGAGACCGGGAGAGAACGTCCGGCAGGCGATCGACCGCATCGGCGCGGCGCTCGCACAGGCTCTCGGCACGCGCGCGGTGTGCATCGCGGTCTACGGCAGTGCCGCGAGCGACGAGTTCGCGCCCGGGCATTCCGACGTGAACCTGCTGCTGGTGCTGCAGGAGGTGGCGTTCGGCGACCTGCGGGTCGTCGGCGCCACGCTGGCGCGCGAGGCGACGCCGGAGCTGCGCATCGCCACGCCGCTCGTCGTCACGCCGCACTTCCTGAAGGACGCGCGCGACTCCTTCCCGATCGAGCTCGACGACATCCGCGCCCGCCACCGCCTGCTGCACGGCGACGACCTGCTCTCCGCGATCCACGTACGCGCCGACCGGCTGCGCGAGCAGGTCGAGCGCGAGGCGCGCGGCAAGCTGCTTCGGCTGCGGGCGCTCGTCGTGCACCGCCCGCCGGACGAGACGGTACAGGTCTCCCTGTCGTCGCTCGTCGCCGTGCTCGGCGTGATCGAGCGTGCACTGCTGCGCGGCGCCGCGGCCGACCAGGAGCGCGGCGCCACGCTCTCGGCCGAGGTCGAGAGGCACGGTGGCACCCGCCTGCGCGCGCTGCCGTCGCTGCGGGCGATGCGCGAGGGCCGCACCGCATGGCCCACCGGCGCGGACCTGAACGACCTCCTCGTGGACGTGCTGCGCGAGGTCGAGCTGCTGGTGCGATACGTCGATGCAGCAGAGCGTTGATCGAGGGGGCCCGCGCCGCCTCGCTCGCGATCGAGGGGGCCCGCGCCGCCTTGCACCCGCCCTCCCGGGTGCGACAGCAACCATGCCCGCGGTGCTGCTCGCGGCGTTGATCCTCGCCCTCGGCGCCGAAGTCCCGGCGCCGGCGCACGCGGCGACGATCGACGTGCCGAAGCCGCAGGGCTACGTGAGCGACTTCGCGGGAATCCTCGACGCCGCGACGAAGACGCGCCTCACCGGCGTGATCCGCGAGCTGAAGGAGAAGACCGGCGCCGAGATCGCCGTCGTGACCGTCCGCAGCACGGAGCCCGAGCCCGCGTTCGACTACGCGATGGCGATCGCCGAGCAGTGGAAGCCGGGCGCCGCGGGCAAGGACAACGGCGTCGTCTTCCTGGTCGCGACCGACGACCGCGAGATGCAGATCCTGACCGGCTACGGGGTCGAGGGCCCGCTGCCCGACGGCAAGGTCGGCGAGATCCGTGACCGCCTCGTGGTGCCGGCCTTCCGCGCCGGCGACTACGCGCGCGGCATCGCGGATGCGACCACGACCATGGCGGCGCTGATCGCCGCCGACGCAGGCGTGACGCTGACCGGCGCGCCGCAACCCGTGCGCCGGCGCGGCGCGCAGGGCGGCGGCGGCTTCCTCGTGCTCCTGCTGGTCATCGCGATCATCGTGGTCTTGAACATGATGGGCGGCGGACCCGGCGGCGGACCCGGCATGCGGCGACGGCGCGGCGGCTTCGGCGGGCCGATCATTCTCGGCGGGGGCGGCGGCTTCGGCCGGGGGGGCGGGTTCGGCGGGGGTGGTTTCGGCGGCGACGGTGGCTTCGGAGGCTTCGGCGGCGGCGGATTCGGCGGCGGCGGAGCCGGAGGAAAATGGTGATGACGAAAGCGATCCGACTGGTCCTGACGGCAATCGTGCTGCTCGGCAGCGGCTGTGGCTACAACACGCTGGTCCAGCAGAGGGAGGCGATCGACGCGCAGTGGGCGCAGGTCGAGAACCAGCTGCAGCGGCGCAACGACCTGATCCCGAACCTGATCGAGGTCACCCGCGGCTACGCAAAGCACGAGGAGGGCATCTTCACCTCGGTCGCGAACGCGCGCGCGAAGCTGATCGGTGCAGGCTCCCGCGAGCAGCAGATCGAGGCCTCCAACGAGCTGTCGGGAGCGCTGTCGCGCCTGCTGGCGATCAGCGAGGCGTATCCCGACCTCAAGGCCAACGCGCAGTTCGCGCGCCTCTCCGACGAGCTCGCCGGAACCGAGAACCGGATCGCGACCGAGCGACGGCGCTACAACGAGGAGGTGCGGACGTACAACACCTCCATCAAGCAGATCCCGACCGTCCTGTTCGCCGGCTGCGTGGGCTTCCAGGCAGCCGAGTACTTCGAAGCGCCCGAGGCCGCGCAGGCAGTGCCGAAGGTCCAGTTCTGATGACGCAGCCCCGCGTGCTGGTGGTCGGCGCCGGCGGCGTCGGCGGCTGGTACGCGGGGCAGCTCGCCGGCGCCGGCTACCCCGTGACGCTGGTCGCCCGGGGCGCGCACGGCAGAGCACTGCACGCGCACGGGCTGCGCGTGCGCCTCCCGGACGGCAGCGAGCGGGCACACACGGTGGCCGTCTGCGAGGATCCGCGCGACAGCGGCGTCGCGGACCTCGTTCTGGTCGCCGTCAAGTCGTACGACACCGAGCAGGCGGCGCGCCTCCTCGCGCCGTGCCTGGGTCCCGACACGGTCGTCGTGTCGCTGCAGAACGGACCCGAGAACGAGCAGGTGATCGTGCGCGCGACCGGTCTGCCGCCGCTCCTGCTCGCCGTCACCTACATCGGCTCGGAGATCGCCGAGCCCGGCGTGATCGCCTACTCCGGCGCTGCCGAGATCGTCTTCGGTGAGCCCGACGGCGAGCCGACGCCGCGCACCGGGCGGCTCGCGGCGTGGCTCGCGCAGGCCGGCGTCGCACACCGCGTGTCGTCGCGCATCCAGAACGTCGTGTGGGACAAGCTCGCCTGGAACGCGGCCTTCAACGCGCTCACCACGCTGACACGGCGCACCGTCAGCGGCATCCTCGACGACCCCGCCGGCCACGCGCTGATCCGCGACACGATGCAGGAGACGCTCGACGTCGCGCACGGGCTCGGCATCGACGTGCCGGTGCGCATCGACGCATCGATCGCCCACAGCCGCCGCGTGCTGCCGGACTTCCGGACGTCCATGCTGCAGGACTTCGAGCGCGGCAAGCGCATCGAGCACGACGCGCTCAACGGCGCCGTGGTGCGCGCGGGGCTGCGTGCCGGCGTCCAGACGCCGCTCAACGGGACGCTCGCCCGATTGCTGGCGATCCTCGACCCGCGCTGATCAGGGCGCCGAGCACCAGCAGTTCCGGGCGAGGCGAGAGGCCGCGGGTACGCGAGGTCGCGCTCGACCTCGAGACGTCGCGTCGAGCCGTCGGGGCGGTGCGTCGTGGATCGAGCACGTAGCGGTGCGTCGTGGATCGAGCACGTAGCGGTGCGTCGTGGATCGAGCACAAAATGGCGGCTGACGCGCGGAACCGAGGAAGCGGCACGAGCGCAATGGGCGGAGGCCGCCGAAAGATTGTTGACACCGCGTCCGCCTTCGTGATCCCTGGAGGGTCTTCAGTCTTGACGATTCGACCGGAGGTGCCCTTGAGCCAGCCACTGAAGTTTCTCGTCGCGGCCGCCGCCGCACTCGCCGCCGCGACCGTTCCCGGTCGGGCGGGTGCCTTCGTCGACCTCACCCAGGGCCGAGCGCTCACGGCGGTGAATCGCCCCAACCCCAAGACCGACCGCATCACCTTCAACTGGTCGCGTGATCCCGTCCTGCTGACGATCGCGGAGAGCCCGCTCTGCCCGACGCAGACCAGGATCCGCGTCGTCACCGACAGCGAGGTGCTGCCCGAGGTGGCCCTCGACTGCAGCAAGTAGGCGATCGCGGGAACGGGTTTCGTCTACAAGGACACCAACCCCGCCACCGGACTGCGCCGCGTCCTGCGGCTGCGCGCCGGGGCGCTGAGCGTCCTGCTGAAGGGACCGGGGTATACCGAGAACACGATCGATGGTCCGGTCGCGTTCGTCGAGACGCGGGTGCGCGTCGGCGCGACCGAGTATTGCGGGCGCTGGGCCGCCCCCCCGGGCAAGGTACGGAAGAACGAGGCGAACACCACCAAGTTCGGCGGGCCGACGGGGCAGTGCCAGACCGAGTGCGGCAACGGCATCGCCGAGGCCGGTGAGCAGTGCGACGACGGCAACGCCGTCAACGGCGACGGCTGCGACGTCAACTGCACGACGACCGCCTGCGGCAACGGCATCGCGACCGGGGCCGAGACCTGCGACGACGGCAACGTCGTCGGTGGCGACGGCTGCCGCGCCGACTGCACCACCGAGACGTGCGGCGACGGCATCCTCGACCCGGGCGAGACGTGCGACGATGGCAACGTCGCGGCGGGCGACTGCTGCTCGGCGACGTGCGCGTACGAGACCGCGGGTGGGCCGTGCGCCGACGACGGCAACGTGTGCACCGATGATCAGTGCGACGGCGCGGGTGCGTGCGAGCATCCGGCCAACACCGCGCCTTGCAACGACAGCGACGGCTGCACCATCAGCGACACGTGCTCCGGTGGAGTCTGCGGCGGCACGCTGCGGGCGCCCTGGCTGAACGAGATCGACTACGACGACTTCGCCGGCAGCCTCGACGACCGCGACGAGTTCGTCGAGATCGCCGGGCCGGCCGGCGCCGATCTGAGCGGGTACCAGGTCGTGGGCGTCGAGGGCGGAACGGGCGTCAACTGCTTGACGCCGCACGCTGCGCCGATCCCGCTCGCCGGCGAGGCGCACATGTCCGGGACGATCCCACCCGGCACCGTCCTCCAGGACGATACCGGCACGGGGATCGGATTCTACGTCGTCTGCTTCACCAACTCGTCGACGAACGTCGTCAATCTGCCGGCGTGCGACGTCGTGCTGCCCGCGCCCCGCACCGATTCGAACCTGATGAACGGCGACCTGCTGAACCGCGACACCGTCGTCGACTGCGCCGACGGGTTCCTGCTGCTCGATCCCGACGACGCCTACGTCGATGCCGTGAGCTGGGAGGGCGTCGTCCCGTCGCTCGGTCCGTACGGGCCCTTCTTCAACGTGCACCCGCCCTATGCGATCCCGCGTGACGAGGGCTGGCTGGCCGGGGTGTCGATCCAGAAGACGACCAGCACCCTCGAGCGGGCGCAGACCGCGAGCGAGTGGGTCGATCCGTCGGAGACCGCGAGCTGTGTGAACCAGGGCAACGGATCGCCGCCGCCGCCCGCGTGTCAGGCGTCGAGCCGCACACCCGGGAGCGAGAACCTGCAGCAGGTGCTCGAGTGCGGCTCGCCGTGCGGCGCGTTCCTGGACGCCCAGGAGGCGACGTTCTGACGTTCCTTCTGACGTTCCATTGACCGCCGCCCGAGGGGGTCGCAAACGCTCGGCCGGGATCGCCGACGTCGCCGAAGAGATGGGGTGTTCCGGAAGGTGCGACCCGGGTCACCTGCCGAGCAGCGCCCGGGTACGCGCCAGCATGGCCTGCCAGCGTCGCAGCGTCTCCGGCCCCTTCTCCCAGGCCTCGTTGGCGAAGTAGAAGATCAGCCGCTCCGCGAGCCCGCCATACTTGTCGACCAGCACACGCGGCATGTCGTCCCAGGTCGCGGTCACGGCGTAGACCTCGAGCATCTCGTCGGTGATGGTCTCGGCCATGGCCTTCATGTCGCCCTTGCGCTGCAGCTCGTGCAGCCGCTCGGACGTCCCTGGCCAGCCGTGCAGCTCGAAGACGTTCGCGTACGTCCGCGTCGAGCCGTAGAACGCGATCTGGAAGCGCGCGCGCTGCCGCCACTCCTCGCGCTCGGCCTCGGTGTCGCCGACGATCGTGAACACCGGACACGCGAGCTGCACGTCGGCGGGGTTCCGCCCCGCGGACTTCGCGCCTTCCGCGACGTTCGGCAGCAGGACCTCGCGCAGGTACCGGATCGAGTGGAACGGATGCACGTGCACGCCATCGGCGACCTCGCCCGCCGCGCGCACCATCCACGGCCGCACGGCCGCGAGGTAGATCGGCGGCTCGGGGTACGCGATCGGTCCCGGGGTCCAGATGCCGAGCAGGCTGAAGTTGTAGAACTGCCCCTCGAAGGCGAGCTTCTCCTTGCCCGCGAACGCCCGGAAGATCGCGCGCAGCGCGAGCACGTACTCGCGGAGCCGCGCGCCGGGGTGGTCGTAGGCGGTCGAGAAACGCCGCTCGATGTGCGCCTTGATCTGCGTGCCGAGACCGAGGGTGAAGCGACCCTTCGTCGCCTCGGCGAGCTCCCAGGCGATCTGCGCCGTGACCATGGGGCTCCGCGGGAACGCCGTCGCGATCGCGGTGCCGATCTCGAGCTCGGGTGCCGCGAGCGCCGTCGCCGCGGCCGTGAGGTACGCCGTCCGACCGGCTTCCGCGAGCTGCAGTCCGTCGAAGCCGGCGTCGGCGAGCGCCCGCGCCCGGTCCTGCGCGCGGTGCAGCTCGAGTCCGGGGCCGAATGCGTCCAGCTTCATCGTGTCCTCCTGTCGGTCGTCGTCGTGGGGGCTTCGCTTAGCGCAACCGGATCCCGCAGCACAGCGGACGCGCCAGGCCTGCCCGGCGATTGCCTCGCCCCGACGGGATGGCCAGATCCGGCCATGAGGAGCGTGCGGATCGCAGAGCTCGAGGATCATCTGTCCGAGCACCTTCGCGCCGTCTAGGGCGGCGCCGAGATCGAGGTCTGCGACCGCGATCGCCCGATCGCTCGCATCGTTCCCGCGGCATCGTCGAAGACCGGACTCGTCGTCCGCCGCACGCGGAAGCCGTTCGCGAGGATCCGCGATCGTCGTTACGCGCCGCATCGCGACGCCGTGCTCCAGCGCGCGACCGATCCGTTTCCGACGGCGCTCGGCTCGCTCGATGCCGTCCACCTGGCGACCGTCGTCCTGGTGCGCGCCGGGGTTGCCGACCTTTCCTTCGCGACGCTCGACGCGGAACTCGCGACCGCGGCCCGCGCCGTCGGCTTCCAGGTGCCGGGCGCCCCGAGACGCCGAAGCCGCTCGTCGGGCACGGCTTGTCACCCGCCCGCCCGCGCCCGTACACTCCGCCCATGGCGAAACCCATCCGCTTCGGCGTCACCCTTCCGCAGATCAAGCGATCCTGGGCCGAGACCCGCGACGCAGCGCTCGAGTTCGACCGCCTCGGCTACGACTCGGTGTGGGTCTGCGACCACATGTACGGCGTGCCGATGCCGAACCTGCCGATCTTCGAGGCGTGGAGCGAGCTCGCCGCGGTCGCGGCGATCACCGAGCGGGTCCAGCTCGGCACGCTGGTGACGCCGCCGTTCTTCCGCAACCCGGCGGTGCTCGCGAAGCAGGTCGCGACCATCGACCACGTCTCGAACGGCCGCACCATCGTCGGCCTCGGCGCCGGCTGGTTCGACTCCGAGTTCACCGGCTACGGCCTGCCCTTCCCGTCCACGCGCGAGCGCCTGCGCGGCATCGAGGAGACCTGCGAGATCCTGACGCGGCTCTGGACCGAGCCCAGCGTCACCTTCGAGGGCAAGCACTTCCAGCTGAAGGACGCGGTGTGCGAGCCGAAGCCGGTGCGCCGGCCGCCGATCCTGATCGGCGGCGGTGGCGAGAAGATCCTCATGGGGCTCGTCGTCAAGTATGCGCAGATGTGGAACAACCTGGCTGCGTTCCAGCACGAGCTGCCGCAGAAGATCGCGGCCTTGCGGCGCCGCTGCGACGAGCTCGGGCGCGACTTTGCCGAGATCGAGGTCTCGCAGCAGTGCACCGTGGTGATCGCCGCCACCGACGACGAGGCCACGGCCGCGCTCGCGAAGGCGAGCCGCATCTACGGCGGGCACATGGGGGCAGCGATCGAGGAGCACGGCATCTGGGGCACGCCCGCGCAGGTGGTCGAGCGCATCGAGCGCCACGTGAAGCTCGGCTGCACCGGCTTCGTCATCGAGTTCTTCGGCCGCGACACGCGCGAGCCGGCACGGCTCTTCGCCGAGCAGGTGCTGCCCGCGTTCGCGGCTGGTAGGTGATCCGCCCATGACCCGCCAGGAGAAGATCAAGTCTCTGCTGCATGCCGCCACCGTCGATCTGAACGCGACCGCCGAGGAGTTCGAGGCGGCGCCGCCGCGCGAGCGCGTGGCGATCACGGAGTCTCTCGACCGCAGCGACCAGGAGAAGCTGTGGCACGCCGCCGCGGGCCGACCCGTCTCGATCGGCGAGATGGTGCCGCGCGACCTCGGCCCACTCCGCCCGGTGATCTTCCACGGCAAGAACTCGCTGCCGGCGTTCACGCACTTCCAGAAGCGCTTCTGCCGGCCCGCGGCCGATGTCGATCGCGACGAGCTCTGGGGCTACAACTACCAGCCGACGGCGTGGCTCGCGCCGCTGACCGGCCCCGGCTACTTCGTCGCGTACGACTCGTCGGGGCTCGGCTCGGTGGCCGTCGACTACACGCGAATCCCGGCCGGCAAGCCCGCCGAGTGGCCCGAGATCCACGACAACAGCTACCGGCTGTCGCGCTTCATCTACAACGGCACGATCGACTACCTGCGCCGGGTGTCGGAGCACCTGCTGATCGGCCGCGCGACCCGCGCCGGCAAGGAGATGCCGAACTGGTTCCTCCTCTGCCGCGAAGACCCGGC
>Ga0172362_10001134_pt1 | contig 22620 bp, 32 predicted proteins | sample LakKivs1_kivu2a2_FD_114534 | JGI IMG/M metagenome (GOLD analysis project Ga0172362, IMG submission 114534) | Sediment microbial communities from Lake Kivu, Rwanda - Sediment s1_kivu2a2 | ecosystem: Environmental > Aquatic > Freshwater > Lake > Sediment | place: Rwanda: Western Province, Lake... | reverse complement strand
TTGAAAACGGTGTTACTCAATGGAATCGAGATATTGCCGTCGATGTCTACAATAATATTGCAGATCTAGTCAATGACAGTTTTCCTGAATACATGAGTCAAGCATTTAATTGCCCATCACAGCGGGGATCAGTGATTCGCTGTGGCCGAGAAATAGTGGCAGTGCGAGGTTTGTTTATCACCAAGAAACGCTATGCATTGCTGTATTACGACAAAGAGGGTCGACGATATGACACTGATCAACAACCTGGCAAAATCAAAGCCATGGGATTGGATTTGAAACGCAGTGATACTCCCAAAGTGGTTCAGGAATTTCTCAATGAAATTTTGAAGTCAGTATTGACCGGAGCTCAACAAGATTCAATTGTGGACAAAATTCGAGAATTCAAAAATGAGTTTTCGCAGAGACCGCCATGGGAAAAAGGCACACCCAAACGAGTCAACAATCTCACTAATTACAGTCGCAAAGAACAACAACTAGGACGAGCCAATATGCCCGGTCATGTTCGTGCTGCATTGAATTGGAATAATCTCAGACGTATGCACAGCGACAACTACAGTATGCAAATTGTGGATGGTATGAAAACCATTGTTTGCAAACTGCGCCCCAACCCATTGGGTTATACCAGTGTGGGTTATCCTACTGACGAATCTCGATTGCCAGACTGGTTTCGAGAATTGCCCTTTGACGAGTCGGGTATGGAATCCACTATTGTCGACCAAAAAGTAGAAAACTTGTTGGGTGTATTGAATTGGAATTTAAAAGACAGCACCAATACCAGTGATACATTTAATCTTTTATTTGAACTGGAATAATGAAACTCAGCGAAATCGTTGCTCAAAGAAAAAAATTACATGATCTCAAAGAAAATTTTTTCTTGACTACAGGACAAAAAAATCGAGCTACATTGTTTTACATCAATGATTATTTGAAAGAAAAATTTCATGACATTGACAGTAAATATCAAGATCTTGATCAATTATTTTCAACGAGAATCGACCAAGAAATTGCCAGTCTAGACCAACAAATAAGTTCATTGCAACAAAAATATCTAAACCAAAGTCGAGAATTTTTTGGAAAAATTCTCATCGAGGATTACAACTACATAACAAATACCCGGTGGAAACTCAGTCCACAGACACATCAATTGATTGTCAATAAATTAAAATCTCACAGTGATTGGATTTTTTCGGGATTGATTTTTAGACCCAGTGCACTGGATGATATACGTGCTATGGTGTCATGTAATCCTTTATATCTAGTAGATCTCGATCGAGCACTATTAGATGTGTCAGTGTCAACTTTTCCCGAAGCTTTTCAACAGAGACTACGCCCCTATGTGATCGATCACACACGAGAAAATTTTTTACATCCTTTGCCCATTGGTAATTTTGGACTGATAACTGCGTTGTGTTATTTCAACTACAAAGACATTGATCAAGTCAAACAATATCTAATTCAGATATATCAACTGTTGAAACCCGGAGGAATTTGTTCTTTTAGTTTCAACGACTGCGATTATAGTCACGAAATAAGTCTGGCAGAATCCAATGTAAATTCTTATATCTCTGGTTCTATGTTAAAACCCATGATATTCGATATGGGATATCATATCATTTTTCAAAGTCGAGATGTGTCCGGAATATCATGGTGGGAAATACAAAAACCTGGAGAAATAAGTTCATTGAGAGGTGGGCAAACTCTAGCAAAAATTATTGCGAAATCTAAATAAATCATATAATATTACTATTCAAGGAGAAATCATGAGAGACCAATTGTTAGACCTAGTTCAACATACCTATGATCTAGGTTTTATTAGTTTGATAAAAATCACCGGAACACAAGACCAAACTCGAATCTATTCCATGGCCGAAGATAAATCTGTGGTATTACATGGTGAATTCGCCAAGGCTGTTACAGAATTCACTGGCACATTTGGAATGCCAAATCTCAATAAATTGAAAATTTTATTGAATTTGCCCGAATATCGAGAAAATGCCAAACTCAGTGTGTCACAGCGAGCCAGTGATCAATTGCTGGACGGTATTAATTTTGAAAACAGTTTGGGAGATTTTCATAACAGCTATCGATTTATGTCTGCCAAAATCATAGATGAACAACTCAAAACTTATAATCTCAAACAACCTGCATGGTGTATAGAATTTGAACCCAGTGTGAATTCCATACAAAGACTCAAAATGCAGGCTCAAGCCAATGCCGAGGAAACAGTTTTTCGAACCGAAACTAAAAACAATGATTTGAAATTTCATTTTGGCAATCACAGTAGTCATGCAGGAAACTTTGTGTTTCAACCTGATGTCGGCGGAATACTAAAAAACAGTTGGTCATGGCCGATTAATCAAATCATTGGAATTTTGAGTTTGGCCGGCGACAAATATATTCGCATTAGCGATGTGGGTGCCATGCAAATCACTGTGAATTCTGGATTGGCCACTTACAATTATAGTCTTTCGGCTTACACTAAATAAATTGTTTTAAAATAATCCTATTGAATACCCGCCTGAGTCATAAATAAATATATTGCATGCGAGGTATTCAATATGGATAAACAGTGTAAGATTTGTGGTAATTTAGTCACCAGATTCGTAAAAAGTCGAAACCAGTATTGGGATTGGTGCAGTAATAAGTGCATGGGCATCGATCCAGACATATTAGAAAAAAAACAAAAAACCAATATCAATAAATTTGGTGGGCATCCCATGCACAATGCCGAGTCAAGACAAAAACTGGTTGATACATTTCGTGCCAAATATGGAGTTGATAATCCCTCAAAAAGTCCTGTAGTCAAAGAAAAAATGCGAGCAACGTTTGTTGCCAATTACGGAGTAGACAATCCCAGTAAAAGTCCAGAGATCGTTGAAAAAATTCAAAAAAGTGCAGTTGAACGGTTTGAAACTCAAAAGGATTTTATACTAGAAAAACGTAAGAAAACCAATTTAGAAAAATTTGGTAGAAACACCAATAAACAAATACATATATCTCAAGAATCTTTGCATTTGATGAAAGACATTGAGTGGCTCAAACATCAACATTATGAACTTAAAAAATCTTGTAAACAAATCGCAGAAGAGTTAAGGGTATCACCTACTCCTATACTGAACTTGTTTGCTGAGAACGATTTGTCGGTGATTAGACATTCTATGTCAACAGTCGAAAAAGACATAATAGAATATTTGTCAAATATCACTGACACAGTTATTGAACAAAGCAATCGAAAGATTTTAACATCACAAGAAATCGACATATGGTTACCTGAAAAAAATCTTGCTATAGAAGTCAATGGAATATATTGGCATTGCGAAGAAAAGGGCAAATCAAAAAAATATCATATAAGCAAAACTCTAGAATGCGAAAAACAAAACATACATCTATTACATATCTATGACACAGAATGGAATGATCCCATAAAAAACGATATAATAAAAAGCAAACTAAACCATTTGTTGGGCAACAGTGTCAAGATACCAGCAAGAAAATGTCAAGTAAAAGAAATTGATAACCAGTCTTATAAAGCATTTGTTGAACAAAATCATTTGCAAGGTGCAATATCTAGTAGAATAAAAATAGGATTATTTTATAATGACCAATTAATTGCAGCAGCTGGATTTGGTAATTCTAGATTTAACCGATCTTTTGATTTTGAACTGTTGAGATATTGTTCTAAAAAATATCACTCAGTGGTCGGCGGTTTATCAAAAATATTGTATTATTTTGACAAAACTCATGGACCAAATTCGTTGATATCTTATGCCGATCGTCGATGGTCCACTAATATTAACAACAATTTATATCAATCAGCAGGGTTTGAAATAGTGGGACAATCATCGCCTAACTATAAATATTTTCACCTCAATGATCCAGAATTGATGTTATCTAGAAACCAATTTCAGAAACATCTATTAGAAAAAAAATTAAAAACATACGATCCAGATCTCAGCGAATACCAAAACATGTCCTTGAACGGATATTATAGAATATGGGACTGTGGTAACTTAATCTATTATAGGAAATAATTTAATGCAAGACGATTTCACCGCTAAACAAACAGGACCCAATGGGCTCAGCCAATGGGCGGTTTTTTTGCCAGCTATCTCTGGATTTTATGCCACTTTCATTGGCCGACAACGTGTGGGCAATTATGTTGATCCTGCACGTTTTCCACAAGGACTTACTGACATGGAACAACTTAATTGGCTTAATAGCCAACAAGCTCTGTTTCCTTATCGTTGGAGCTTATATAGTGCCGGACATGCCAATTTGGATCTCACTAAATCAGATCCCAGCGAAGACATGGTCCGCCAGAGAGAACCTGGCACATTTATGTTGGGTGACAGTGGGGGCTTTCAAATAGCCAAAGCTCGTTGGCCAGGTGAATGGCGTGATCCCAACAGTGCAGAAGTTGCTGCAAAATTTGCTGAATTAAGGGCACAGGGCACAACCACAATCAAAAAGAAAAATCGCACTGTGACAGTTGATCCGGTGGCCGAATATCAAAAATTAATTGATGCCACTGAGGCACGTCGTAGAGCAGTATTGACCTGGTTAGACAGTATTGCCGATTACAGTATGACATTGGACATACCCACATGGGTTATACATGATCAAGAAGCTGGACGAGCTTGTGGTATTACCACATTGAAAGAAGCTGTAGATGCCACACGCTACAACAACGAATATTTTATCAATAATCGTCGTGGTGTTGAAAATGGTGGTACACGAATTCTCAATGTGTTACAAGGTGATAATCATACCAGTGCTGAACAATGGTATCAAACTATGAAACACTATTGTGATCCCCAACACTACCCAGGACGACATTTTGATGGATGGGCTATGGGGGGTCAGAATATGTGTGATGTCCATCTAGTATTAAAGCGACTAGTTGATATCATACATGATGGGCTATTGCAAACCGGGGTGCATGATTGGATGCATTTCTTAGGCACGAGCAAATTGGAATGGGCTTGTCTATTGACAGATATACAAAATTCTGTGCGAAAATATCACAACCCCAATTTCACAATCAGTTTTGATTGTGCCAGTCCATTTCTAGCCACTGCCAATGGACAACTATATATTCACAATGACTGTCAACACAGATCTAAATGGGTATATCGAATGGAACCCACGGCTGATGACAAAAAATATAAAAATGACCATAGATCGTTTCGTGACACAGTGATACAAGATGGTATACATCAAGTATTTGATGACAGTCCTGTTTCTCAACTATGTAAAATTTCGGATATTTGTTATTATGGTCCCAATGACAAAAACAAATTAGGTAATATTGGTAATACCAGTTGGGATAGTTTTAGTTACGCATTGTTGATGTCGCATAATGTTTGGCATCATATCAATGCGGTTCAAACTGCTAACCAACTTTATCAAAATAACCAAATGCCCTTGATGTTGGCCGGATCAACCGATGAACACTATGATTTTCGACGAATTGTTGATGATATTTTTAGCCAAAAAGATAGACAAAAAAGTCTTGAACGTATAGAATACTATGAATCTTGTTTTGATCAGATCATTGGCACAAGAGGATTTACTGGTAAAAAACTCAAGCGACCCAATACTGATGTATTTAATTCACTGTTTGAACCCGAAAATCCTCAAGACATCGATATAGACCAAGATTGTGATCAACAAGACTTTGACCCAACTTTACTGGAACTATTGGAACAAAAATGAATAGACCCGATCATGATGACAAAGATTTTTTCATTGGGCGAGAAGTTGAATTTACTCCGGCTCATGGTCGAATGACCTTGTTTGTTGTGGGTGTTCAATCAGTGGAAGAAATTTTAAAAATTGTAAAAAAATCTCAAGAATATCTTGACCCTGACCAACACATTACTCATATTTACTTTGGTGCTAATCAAAGTTTTCCCAAATTAATTACCACCGACGACTACGAAAATTGGCACCAATGGGAAAAAATGATTGACAGTTGTCTATCACAAAATTTGTGGTGCAGTCTTGATGTTCACATTGGTCAAGTCGAAGGACTATTGGAATCGGGTTTCTGCGAAAATAATAAATTTATTCCCATAATCAGTGCACCGATTCCTTATCTCAATTTATTGGGTTATAATGCAGTATTAAAAATCGATGACATTGATTTTGCCAAAACCAATCCTGGTGTTTGGTGTCATCAACTTAGTGATTTGACAAAAAGAACAGTTTTCACTGACTGGTCCAACTATGAGCAAGATCAAGTATTATGATCGGTAAATTATTCAATCGTTGGTTTTTAAAAAAATGTCAATGGGCCTGGGAACATCGATCCTTAGAATCTCCCCAACCCCAAATGATGGGATTGAATGCACTATCTTCTGCCATGCAGTCACAGTTGGCTGGTCATCCCATGCGATTTAATATCTATCGAGCCAATGGTGGTATGATCATTCAAGTCATACAAGATTCAGATCGTGTTGAGCGAGAACAAGTCAATCTCTATATACTCAATGACAGCGACAATATAGGTGAAGAACTCAACAAAATTATCATTATGGAATCATTGAAAAAACCATGATCACAAAAAAATCAATGGAACAGGGCACGTCGTGCTCTAGCATAGTGCTAGAAGATCGTAAAGAGATTGCCAACAAACTGGGTTTGGTCGATTGATCTAAATTATTCAAGACAAGGTATTTGAAAAATAAATATGATGACACAAGAACTACGTGAAACTGCCGAGCGTATTAAAAATTCGGCTAAAAAGATGATCTGGGTGACGTTCCAAAAAGAAGGAATTCATTGTTACCCAGCAGCAGCGGTAGATCCCGCATTGGCCACAGGAGATCAATATGATGTCAGTTTTTTGGCGAGTCCTCATCGCCATATTTTTCATTTCCGTGTTTGGATTGCAGTCACACATTCAGATCGAGACGTGGAATTCATACAATTCAAACGTTGGCTTGAACAACTGTATTCTGGCCCATCGAGTGTTTTGCAACTGAATTATCGCAGTTGCGAAATGATCGCAGAGGAGTTATACTTACAGATTGCTGCTCGATATCCACATCGCAATGTTTGGATTGAAGTCAGCGAAGATGGAGAGAATGGCTGTTTTATTAAATTTGATACACATCGACCTCAATTAATCAGTGTCTGACAGCAAAAACAAAATATCTGTTGGTCCATACATCAAACAATATCCACAAACAAGGTAATATCATGTCAAAAATCAAAATTCAACCCAATACACAAGTTGCTGAAGTTTTCGATCTACTGGAAAAATATCTAGATTTCTGTCGAGAATATGGCTATAGGTATAGCGAAAATGACATCAACAATTTTCGCAGTTATGCCTGGCAACAATACAGTAAATTTGCTGCTGGCAAAAATTTCAAAAATCAATGGGCCGAAGACGCCAAAAAATTAGAAGTCTAATCCAACTAAACAGTCAACGAATTATCAAAAAGGTATAATAATGCGTAAGTTGATCTATATGATGTTAGAGCCATACCAAGAAAGATATACTCTACAACTCACAGAATGGAATCGGAGAGTATTTGATCGTCGAGGACTTGATGTGGTCTATGTGCCCGGACAAACACTGGACAATTCTCAAGCTATCTCAGTGGGACAAGTTTTAGATGCCCACGGACGCTCATATTTTGGTATGAGCCAAATGATGAATCTTGTTAAAATGATGCGCAATGGTGAGGTCTCTGATCAAGATGTGGTCTATTTTGAAGACATGTTTCAACCCGGTATCGAGAGCTTACCTTATATTCTCGATCAAATCCCTGGCAATATGCGTCCTCGCATTTATATTCGCTGCCTTGCACAAACTATTGACCCTGACGATTTCGTTCATGTTTGGGGCATGTCGACGTGGATGGGCCATTATGAAAAAATGGTCAACGAATTTGCCACTGCGATTTTAGCCACCAATGAAGAAATGGTAGCACATATGCGTATTGCTGGTTGGTCTGCTCCAATCTATAATATTTCTGGTTTGGCATTTGGCAAGCAAGAAGTGCTGGAAAGAGTGCCACAACTGCAACCGTTCAATCAACGACCACTGCGTGTGGGATTCGCAGCTAGATGGGATCAAGAAAAACAACCAGACTTCTACATGGATCTCATCGAAGAATGGAATCGTAGACATGATCTCAATGGTTTATCACAAGATCGACGTATTGAATTTGCAATTTTTTCTGGCGGTAAACTCAAAAGCAATAACTCTAGCTACATGCAAAGAACTCGAGATCTCGAACAACGGGGTCTTTTGACTATTTACGAAAATCTCGACAAAAATACCTACTACAAAATGTTGAATAATACTCGTGTATTGTTTAATTGTGCATTGCAAGATTGGGTATCTAATACTGTCAGTGAAGCTGATACGTTGGGGTGCAACGTGTTATTTCCAGCTTATCGTAGTTTTCCTGAGACATTGGCCAATGACCACGAAAGAATGTATGTGCCTTGGTCATTGGATGATGCCATTAGAAAACTCATGCCATTGTTGACTCAACCACATGTCAGGCAAGGTCAAATCAGTGATTGGACCGACGGTACCATCGATCGAATCATTGATATCATGACAGGGCAAGGTCAACAATATATCAGAGATAGCAGTGATTATCGCAAATATCTAAGACAACAGAAGTATTGATAAATATCTATGTTGAGGTATGATAGATCTCAACATAAATCAACAATATATCGATATTTGAGTAAGGAGAACAAATATGAGTTTCGATAAAACCAAATGTGACCCTGTTCTGGGTCACCAAATTCGTCAACATCTAATCAAAATGGGAGTGGAAACACCCATTATTGATTCCACATTGGCTCTAGAAAACAAAAAGAAAATTGACATTTTAGAACAGGCATTTACCACAATTTGGCAAACTGTGGGCATGGATCTCAATGACGATAGTCTACGTGAAACACCCAAACGTATGGCCAAAATGTATATCAACGAAATTTACTTTGGGCTTAAAGAAGAAAATTTTCCCAAATGCACCACTGTCGACAACAAAATGCGCTATGACGAAATGGTCATAGAACGTAATGTCAATGTGCAAAGTAATTGTGAGCATCACGGTGTAGTCATTGATGGATTGGCCACTGTGGCCTACATTCCCAATCAAAAGGTATTGGGCTTGAGCAAAATTAATCGCATCGTGGAATATTTCAGTAAACGTCCTCAAATTCAAGAACGTCTTACTGAACAAATCTATCATGCATTACAATACATTTTAGAAACCGACAATATCGCTGTGGTAATTGATGCTCAACATTATTGTGTAAAGAGCCGAGGAATTGAGGACACAGGTAGTTCCACTGTGACCAGTAAATTAGGTGGTGTATTCAAGACTGATAATTCAGTGAGACTTGAATTTATGAATATTGTCAATAATTGTCGTTAAGGAGAACAATTAAATCATGATGAACATTATGACCAGTGATGAAGTAAAATTGTATCGCAGTGCCAGTGAAATCAACAACGCCATGTTGCGTGTTTATAATCATATGGCATTGGCAGTGATTACCAGCATGTTAGTGAGTTTTCTCGTCAGTCTCAGTCCGGGATTGATGAGCTTTTTCTTTACAGGATGGATGAAATTTGTCACAATGCTTCTGCCTCTTGTGGCAGTGTTTGCTATTGGTGTGGCACTGAATAAAAATCCTCCCAAAGAAATTGCTTTGTTGATGTTGCATGGTTTTGCAGCATTGATGGGCTTGAGTTTTGCTAGTATTTTTGTGGTTTTTAAATTAGGTAGTATTGTTAGTGCTTTCATGGGTGCTGCTGTTTTATTCGGAACAATGAGTCTATACGGATATTTTACCAAGCGAAGTTTGGAAAGTGTTGGCCAGTTTATGTTTATTGGTCTTATTGGTATCATCATTGCCAGTATTATTAATATTTTTATTGGCAGCAGTGTTATGGCTATGGTGATTTCAGCATTGGCTGTGGTGATCTTTCTGGGATTGACTGCTTGGGATACTCAACGTATTCGTGAAGAAGTCAGTGTAGATAACAACGGTAATATTGAGATTGTGGGAGCCTTGACATTGTATTTGAATTTTATTAATATATTCCTATCACTACTTAATCTATTTGGCAATCGAGAGGATTAATCTACAGTGAGTTACAAATATGTTTCCACAAAGACCTATGGCAATGACCGAGGATTGAGCTGTTGTTTTCGGCAATGGCGTGCAACTCACAGTCATTGTTCTTTTTTGCATGGCTACTCCATTGGTATTCGTTTGGTATTTGAAAGTGATACACTAGACGATCGCAATTGGGTCATGGATTTTGGCGGGCTAAAGGCATTTAAAGAATGGGCAGAATGGCAATTCGATCATACTACAATTATTTCTCAAGATGACCCCGAGTATAACACTTTTGTCAAACTCAACAAGATCGCCGGCGGTTTTCAAAACAAAGGCATCATGGATTTGAGAATTGTCGATGGGGTAGGTTGTGAAAAATTTGCCCAATTGGCATATCGAACCATGAGAGAAATTTTACAAACATATCAACAAGGTCATTCCTGGACACACCCTGACGGTCGAGTATTCGAGGCTCGATATTCATTGGGCCAAGGTGTGCGATTACGTTCCGCTGAAGTATTTGAACATGCAGGTAATTCTGCTGTATTTGAATGTCAATGACACAAATATTTTGATTTAAAACTGTTTTCTTAAATATGTTTTCAACACAAAGGATCAACAATGACAACTTCTTTACATGATAAATTTTTAAACAATCCATCTATGACACTAGATCATCGAACTCTATATTGGATCATTGGTCTTGCTGCCACATTGATCATGACCATGACTGTGGCAGATTTTGCTGCTGCTAAATTTCTAGATTTTGGTTGGGTAGTGACCCCGGCTGGTGCTTTATTATTTGCTGTGGTATTTGTGACTCGCGACATGTTGCATAAACTAGCCGGTGCCGAAATAGTTCGACAGACCATTTTATTGGGTGTGATTTTAAATTTAGCAATCGCAGCCTTTATGTATATGATGACTTTTTTGCCCGCTCCTAGTTTTAGACCCAGTGTCAATTTCGATGCTGTATTTCGTATGAGTTTGGGCATTGTATTGGGTTCAGAAATCGCCACTGTCATCAGTCAATGGGTCAATACTTATGTGTATCAATGGCTATGGGATCGAGATTATGGTAGTTGGATCAGGACTTTTTTCAGTAATTTGTTGAGCCTACCAGTTGACGCAGTATTTTTTGTGATTCTGGCATTTGTGGTCTTTCCCATGATTCTCGGTGGTTCAATCATCAATTATAATACTGCAATTGCTAGAATTGTGTCAGGATCTACCTTGTTTAAATTGGCTATCATATTGGCATTGACTCCATTGGTCAGTCTTGCTCCTACTCGAGAAGAAGCAAGAGACATGAGGTGATTGTCAAGTTTCAACAACCCTGGACTTTTTGGTTCGAGTGGAGTATTACTGCACTGTTGATTTTGGGTGCAATACTGACTTCACTCAACCATTATCCGTTAAATATTTGGTTTCTTTTTCTCAGTAATTTAGGTTGGGCTATACAAGCTACATTGTGGAAAAAATATAGTTTATTGACTGTTCAAATTGTAATTACTGTAATTTACATACCCCCATTGATAGGATCTTTTTTATGAGCAAACAAAAATACAAAATCAGTGTTTTATTGCCCACACGTGGTCGAATCAAGTCACTGGAAAAATCTGTGACATCCTTGTTGTCAACTGCCGATAATCCCTGTGAAATTGAAATATTATTGGCCCTGGATCGTGATGACACTGATGTTATTAAATTTGCCACTGACGATCTTAAAAAAATGTTGGAAACCACATATAAATGTGGATACACTGTTATTGCATTTAATCCCATTGGTTACATACGACTCAACGAATATCTCAATGCATTATCAAGAGTCAGCCAAGGTGATTGGTTGTTTTTCTTCAACGATGATGCTGTGATGTCCACCAAGAGTTGGGACACTGTGATTCGACAATATACTGGAAATTTTCGTGTGTTACGTGCCGAAACTACCAACGAACACCCCTATGCAATATTTCCAATCATTCCTCGAGAGTGGACCGATGTCACTGGATATATCAGTCCTCATCAAATCAATGATGCTTGGATCAGTCACATTGCTTATCTACTAGACATCATGGTTGATATTCCAGTGTTTATCCATCACGAAAGATATGATCTCACTGGATTAAATCACGATGAAACTTATAAAAATCGTCCCATGTTGGAGGGCAATCATCATGATCCCCGTGATTTCAATCATCAAAATTGGAGGAAAATTCGATTACGAGATGCCACCAAGATCTGTAGTTATATTGAGAAAAAAGAAAATCGAATTTGTGATTGGTTTAGAGATGGCTGTGCTGGCAAATCTGATATATGGGCAAAGATGTATGCTGCAGATGTCAAAAACCGTTTGGCAAAGATTGTGAGTGATCAATGAATGCACTCGAACAAAAAACAATTCAATATTGGGATAATCAACCCTGCAACAGTCAACACAGTCAAGCTGATCCCAATACTGAACAATACTGGAATGAGATCACTCAGCGTAGATATCATGTTGAACCTCATATACATGATCTAGCCAACTTTCATATTTGGCAAGGTCGTAGAGTATTGGAAATTGGTTGTGGTATTGGCACCGATGCTGAACAATTTGTTCGTCATGGTGCTGAATATGTGGGCATTGATATCAGTCAAAACAGTATAGATCTTTGTAAAAAAAGATTCTCTGTGCAAAATTTATCCGGAGAATTTTATTGTCGAGATTCCACAGATCTAGATCAAATTAAAAATCTTAGAGAATTTGATTTGATCTACAGCATGGGAGTCATACATCATAGTCCTAGTCCACAAAAAATAATAGAAAATGCCTATAATTTGTTGAAACCCTGGGGAGAATTTAGATTTTTGGTCTATGCTCAACATAGTTGGAAATCGGCTATGATTCAAGCCGGATTGGACCAATTTGAAGCCCAAGCCGGATGTCCCTATGCCGAAACCTACGATGAGGACAAAATACATTGGTTGGTCACTGGTTTTTTTGATATAATTGACATTAGACAAGATCATTGTTTCATGTATAATGTAGAACACTACCGCCAAGGACAATATGTATTAGAACCCTGGTTTGCAGCTATGCCGGAATCCATAAAAACAGCTATACGTCGACATCTGGGTTGGCATCTTTGTGTCAAGGCCATTAAAAAATCATGAACAATCAAGACAACGAAATTCTAGCTATTCTTCAAGAAGAATGTGCCGAAGTAATACAGGCCATTAGTAAAATCAACCGATTTGGATTTACTGGACTAAACCCTCGAGATCACCGCAGTAATCAACAGCATCTCGAAGAAGAACTGGGTGATTTAGTCTGTATGGTTCAATTATTGATCGAAAACAAAATTGTCGAGTCTCGAAATGTCGACACTGCAGCTCTAAATAAACGAGCAAAATTAAAACAGTGGTCAAATATTTTTAACTGAAAGCAATTCTATGTCAAAATTTCACTATACAGAAAAATTTTATTCAAATCAAGGAGAAGCTCGTTATATGGGAGTGCCCAGTGTGTTCCTCCGTATGTTTGGCTGTAATTTTCGCTGTCGAAACTTTAATCGTTACCAAGAACATATTTTAGATCGATCGGTCACACACAATCCCGAAGTAGTGGAAATCATCCGCAATATTGATCAATATCAAAATTTCAAAGATCTACCATTGGTATCTACTGGATGTGACAGCTATAGTTCTATCTATCCAGAATTTAAAAAGTTTGTTGTCAAAGCCAGTGCAGCAGAGCTGGCACAATCTCTAGTAGATCTACTGCCTTATCGACAGTGGAGAGATGAACATCTAGTTATCACCGGTGGAGAACCACTGTTGGGGTGGCAACGTGCTTATCCAGAATTGCTAGATCATCCATTGATGCAATCTCTAAGAGAATTGACATTTGAGACCAATGGAACTCAACCCCTCACTGATGATTTTCGTCAATATCTACAAGGTTGGAATCAAAGACAATTCCCACACGGTCCGGGCGGGGAGATCACGTTTAGTGTCAGTCCCAAACTCATGGCCAGCGGAGAATTACGCAGTGAGGCCATATGTCCAGATGTGGTAGTCGATTATGAATCTGTGGGTTATACTTATTTGAAATTTGTGGTAGACAGCCAACAGGACATTGAAGAAATTCAACACACAATTGATCTTTATCGCAATGCAGGGTTTCGTGGCCCGGTATATCTAATGCCAGTGGGAGGAGTTGACGAAGTCTATTATCAACATAATCGAGCAGTGGCTGAATTGGCGTTGAAATTGGGTTTGAGATATAGTGCTCGTTTGCAAATTGATTTGTTTAAAAATGCTTGGGGAACTTGATGAAATCTTTTGTTATTACCAAACAACAATTTCTTAAACTACAAGAAATTTTTAAAAAATATGATCCCGAGAATTTGATGTTGATCTACGATCATAGTTCAGGAATAGGACCCACAATCACTGCCGAATTTGAATCTAAATCACGTATCAAAGTTGATATCACCGATATAGAAAGTTGGTAGACATGTGGAATTGGTTAAAAAAATTTAATAAAAAGTCTCAAACTCAAACTGAGTCTATACATACTCAAAAACAATTGGCCACAGAGCGTGGAGAACCCTATATCAAAATTGTGAGTTTTGAAATTGATATTGACAATCCTCACCAGGGCAGTTTTGAACTGGATTGGAATGACAAATTTGTTGCCAATTTGATTCGAGCAGGATATCAAATCAAAAAGGATGACACCGACACTGAAATAGTTGATCGTTGGTTTCAAACTATTTGTCGACATGTGGTCATGGAGACTTGGGAACAAGAACAAGCTATTAATTCCAATAATTATACCAAAGTGCGAGATATTGGCAACGGTAGGTCAGAAATCAGTTGAAAAAACAATTTTTTTATCAAGGATCTCAACAAGAAATAGTCACTAAACTGAGAAATCTTAGAACACAATGGGGAATGCCTGGACGACAATCGTGGCAATTTACAGGTAATTATAGAAAAATCGTCATTGAAGTTCAGGATCCCAAAATGGAGGTTTGGTTGATTTTGAGTGATTTTAAACAATTTTAAGTTGACAAAAAAACATTAATATGGTATAATCTATTACCATAATCAACATTTTTTATCATGCGATATCTCATTATTGATACAGCAAACACTTTTTTTCGAGCTCGACATACTGCATTTCGTGCCACAGACGAACAAGAAAAAATAGAATATGCACTACATGTGACATTGAGTTCTATTAATCGAGTATATCGACAATACCCTGCTGATCATGTAGTATTCGCATTGGAAGGTCGTAGTTGGCGTAAAGATCATTATGAACCATATAAGAAGAATCGTGCTGTGACTCGTGCAGCACAAACAGCAACACAACAAAAAGAAGATCAATTATTTTGGGATACCTATGACCGATTTGTGGAATATCTTACTCAACAAACTAATTGTTCTGTGATCAGACACCCCAATGCCGAAGCTGATGACATCATTGCAAGATGGATTTCATTGCATCCCAATGATGAACACATTATCATCAGCAGTGACACTGATTTTGTTCAACTATTAACACCCAATGTTCGACAGTATAATGGCATTGCCGATGAACTTTTGACTGTTGAGGGAATTTTCAATTCACGTGGACAATTATGTCGAGATCGGCGAACTCAACAACCCAAACAAATTCCCGACCCTGAATGGTTGTTGTTTGAAAAATGTATGCGTGGTGATCCCACAGACAATGTGTTTTCGGCTTTTCCCAATGTTCGACTAAAAAGCAGTAAAAACAAAATTGGTCTTTTAGAAGCATTTCAAGACCGTCATCAACGTGGATTTGCCTGGAATAATCTCATGCTACAGAGATGGGTAGATCATCTGGGTGTCGAGCATCGTGTATTAGATGATTATCATCGTAATCGAACATTGATTGATCTAACAGCACAACCTCAACCTATTAAACAAGCCATTGATGAAGCTATACAACAACAAATTCGAACACAAGACATTGGACAAGTTGGATTGAGATTCATCAAATTTTGTGGCAAATATGAGTTAATTAAACTCAGCGAATCTTCTGATCAATTCAGTAGATGGTTAAATCAAAAATATCAAGGAGTGCTCAGTGATAGTAGCGAAACCTGTATTGAAAAATGAATTTTGGATTCTACAAAAAAATCAAGAAAAAATTGGTAATATAGAACTGTCTAGCCATGGATATGCAGTTACTATCGGTGGACAAAAGTTCACAGTGAAAAACATTCAATCTATTAGAAAAAACAATGTAGTTTTTGAAAAAATCAATTTTAAAAAATCTCAAGTTTTCAATCAAGTCTATGGATATAATACTGGCTGTCCGGCATATAATCCAGTGTGGGATCTAAAGAAAAAGATTCCCCTTTTTACCAAAAGAAAAAAAAGTCGTTGTTGGTTTGCAGCAGGGTGGTATCGAGTTCGAATTCGTAATCAATGGTGTGTTTTACAAAATCCCAAACTGATAGTAGTTAATCGTCACGAATTTCTTGGCCCATTCTCTAACTCACAATCAGCATCAAATATGGAAATTTGTCAATCAAAGGAAAATCATGTCTAATGCATTTCGTGATCAAGAAAAATTCATGCGAGCTTGCGATCAAACTGTCGACGAATTCAATAGTCAACAATTTACACTTTATCTCAATCTCATCAAAGAAGAATATCAAGAATTATTTCAAGCTAATCAAGACAACAACAGACTGGAAATGTTGGATGCACTGATTGACATACTTGTAGTCACTATTGGCGCTATACACAGTATGGGTGCAGACGCAGAAGGTGCGTGGAAAGAAGTCATGCGTACAAATTTTGCCAAAATCGACCGTGAGACCGGCAAGGTTCGTAAACGCGAAGATGGCAAGGTGCTTAAACCCATGGGGTGGCAATCACCTCAATTAACATTATTTCTCAATAAAGTATCAAAATGAGTTTACATATCAATAAATTTGTGGATCAACTCGCTGCACAAGAATCTCGTGGTCGTCAAGATTTTGTGATTCCCATGAAAGATGCTAAAAATCTTTTACTTGATATCACTCGATTACTATCTCGATTGGAAGAAAATTCACATAAGAAATCTCCTGAATCCACTATTACTGTAGATCTAACAGGCGGGAATTTTCGATAAATAAACTGAATACATAATTCAAGGAGAAACTTGTGAGTAGGCCCAAACCCAAAATCATTGCAGAACTTACTAACCGTAATACTTACCGTAGTGACCAAGTATTGGCCAGTGAGGGTATTTGGGCAGTATTTTACAATGAACAACCCATAAATTTAAAAACCTGTAATTTATTGACCAGTGTGCCGGGTCCCAAATATAAAAAAGTCAGCTTCAGCAACAAAGGTCATGCCATAAATCTTGCTCGAAAGTTAAATACACAATTCAAAACTGACAAATTTTCAGTGGTATTGTTAAAGGCTGGGCAAAAAATTTATCCCAATGACTAAAGATCAGTATAGTGAATATATTCAACAACAATTAATATCACAAGGTTTTGTAATTCACGAATTTCGCAATTACACCACTGGACTTTGGATGAACCCCAATCCCCAAAGTTTTAGATTAAGTCAAATTGGTTTTAGATTATTTCAACAAATCAGTAATCTCACTCATCATTGTATAAATTTTGATATCGATCTAAAATATCATCAAGTATTACTATTGGATCGGAAACTTTCGGATCCTTTTTTCTATACAGCCAAAAAAAATACTCCATTGGAGTTGCATGTTTTTGGTGACAGTGGCATGGTTTTATGGTTGAAATTGTATAACGATATAGATAAATTTCTTGAAAATTATTGTCCCAATAAAGGTTGACATCAATTGACAGTTGTAATATAATTACAACATGAGAAAAAAACGCAGCGATCGAACTCATATCATCTACATGTTGGCATGTGGTGAAGAGTTTTATATTGGTGTTACTGCAAAAACACAATCCACTGTGAATCGCAGTGTTCAGGTTCGATGGAATAAACATATCTATCGTGCCCGTTGCGAAAATCGAGATTGGCGATTGTATCAAGCTATTCGAGATCACGGTGCCAGTGCGTTTGTCGTTAACATAGTGGAAATTGTTCGCGGAAAAATTCATGCTCATCAACTTGAACGTGAATTGATCAAACAATATCACCCTTCACTGAATACTGATATTCGTATTGCCAAGCAAAAAATCTCATAATGATCTATATTAGATAAATAACTAATACTTCTGAGGAAAATCTATGAAAAAAACTCTTATCGGTCTTGCTCTATTATCAACCATTGGTTCTGCTTCGGCATTGGATTTTGGCGTTGGTTACAGCCGTGACATCAGCAATGATGTCAATGGTGTGGGAATCAGCGTTGGCGAATCCTGGAAAAATTTCAGTCTGACTGCATCGGCTGAACGTTTTGATGTGGCTGGTGGTAATCATGATCAAGTATCATTGATCGGTGGTTATCAACTAATCAAAGTGGCCGGAGTGGCCATTGAGGGACAATTTGGTGCCAGCTATATCACCAGCGACGTGGCCAAAGATGGACTGATCGGTGTAGTTGGGCTAGGTGCCAGTATGCCACTTTATCGTAATATTTCTGTCACATCTAATGTTCGTCGAAACATCGGCAGCGGGGACATGAAAGTGCATGATGGCACTACCGCAGGACTAGGACTAAAATATTCATTTTAAATACTAGACCTTAAAAAATAAAATAGGTCCTTTGGGACCTATTTTTTTTAATATTATAAATATATGTGCTATGATATTACAAGAATTAATCGGATCTCAGGACATCAACGAAATACGGATGGATCCCAGCAGTTTGGCCAGGGCCACAAAGGACATAGATGCTCGTGTGGGTATAGAGTTTGAAATGGTGGTGCCTGGCAGTGGTGGCGGAGACGATTTTGAACCTGAACCTGATTATGATTATGATCGTCGTCCCAGGAATCTCGGCGATGTTTTGGATTTTTTCAATGACGGTGACTATAACAGTCGACGTGAAATAGCACGACTAGAACGAGATCTGACAGAAGCCTATTCAGAAGATACAATTGGAAAATTTGACCAAGCATGGGGGACTAATGGTATCTCTCTTATATCGGATTGGTTGGCCAACAATGTCAAACCCGAAGATATTATGAGTATTTTGGGACTAGAAGACCAAGATCTTGATGTTATTACTAGAGAACAATTGAACCAAGCTGCTGAACGAGTATGGGAGATCGAGCAAGAACCCTACTACGAACAAGCTCGAGACCAAGCTCAAGAAGAATATTTCGAAGACAGCGACATCGACAGTTGGGTCCGTAGTGAATATAGGAACATGAGTGATATCAGTGATAGTTTTACTATATCATGGCCTTTTTGGACACAATACGATCCCGATGAGGATGACTCTAGACAAATGATAGCAGATGAATTTAGTGAGGCTGTGGGTAGACCGGTGATTCTAAGCGATAGATATCAAGGTGGTGCCAGAGATGACAAAAGTTATGTCATTGAACCCGACAGCAGTATCAGTGCCGGGTCAGATGAGTTGGGATTAGAATTTATCAGCCCACCGCTGCCGCTCAATGAGATCATCAAAGATATTGAGGCAATTAAAAAATGGGCCAACCGTGTTGGTGCTTATACCAACAAATCCACCGGATTACATATGAACATCAGTATTCCTAATCTCAATGATCAAAATTTGGACTATGTCAAACTGGCTGTGTTGTTGGGTGATGAATACGTATTGAAACAATTCGGTAGAGAGGCCAATACTTATACAGTCAGTGCTCTAAAACAAATTCAAGACCGAGTTAAAAAATTAGATACTACAGCGATGGAAAAATATCTAGATCAAATCAAAAGTGGCCTCAACAAACGTGCCAGCGAATTATTGTCAATATCGGGATTTGGCAAGTATACCAGTATCAATCCCAAGTCGGGCTATATTGAATTTCGCAGTCCAGGTGGAGATTATTTAAATGAACCCACAGACAAATTGGTCAATACTCTACAAAGATTCATTGTTGCTACAAAATCAGCAATAGATCCCGATGCTGATCGACGCGAATATATCAGCAAGTTGACTCGATTGTTGACTCCGCCTAAACAAACACCAACAGACACTATACAGTACTTTGCTAGATACAGTGCAGGTGAGTTGCCCAAGAGTGCGTTAAAAAGTTTCATCAAACAAACTCAATTACAAAGGCAAGCACAACGACAACAATTAGCAGCAGGACAAAAAATAGAATGGGAAGTATCAAAACGATCGGACATCAACAATCCAAATCGAAATTCACTACGAGTTGTAGCAGCATCAGAATCTGAAGCACGTGAACAAGCAACTACTTCCGGAATGGGATGGACTTGGTTGGATCCCGATCAACTGATTGCCAGACCTGCCCCTCCTCGAGCAAATGTCAGCGGATTGCCGCCACCAGAACTAAATGGTAGACCCAGCAATCCCGATGGCAATGCCTATATTGCCACAATTCAACAACCTGATACACCATTATATAGATTTATGGCCGCGGATGGCGACGATGCTCGCACAGTGCTAGATCAATGGGAAAGAACCTATGGCGGAAATTATGTTTGGAGACCAGACCCACGCCAAGAGCGAGGCCAACCTGCAGGAAGTGCTCAATCACAGCCACCCGCATCAACCCCATCGCAGTCTTCATATCCTTCCCTAAATCTCACAGCACCAGAAAGCAATCCCGATGCCAATTATGCCATCATACGCAACAGTGACAATGCGGTGATTGAATATTACACAAGAAACACACCCATAGAAGCATTTCGAGCCTATTCGAGATGGTTGCGAACCATGGGCGATGATCTCGAAAGGCTGTCCGATATCTATAGATATGAACCAGTTCGTCCATATGTTTCGTCACAACCACAAAGCGTTCAATGGCGTATATTAGTAGATGGTGAAGAAGTTCATAGATTCTGGAACCGTAATAATCAAGGGGAAGCTAATTCTGCAGCACGAGATTGGATATTGGATCAAATTCGTCGTGGATTACTCGCCCCCCACGAAGGTGCTGAAGTAGAAGTAGTACCAGTCACTAATAACTAAACAGTTTTGCCATTTACGTTGACACTGTAAAACGTTGATGTTATTATTAATCTAATATGTCTGTATTCGAAAACACTTTTAAATATCAAGTCATAGTCGACGCACAATATCATGCCGAAATTGAATCGTATTGTCAAAATGAGATTGGTGAAAAAACTTATTTTATCAATGGTTATTTTGGAGGTCGGCATTGGAGAATTAGCACTCAATGGCATGGATTGTTGTATAGCACAAATTCATCTCGACTTATAGTAGACATCAACGACGAACATCATGCCTTAATTTTGGCTCTCAAATACAGTTAATATCATCTAAGGAAACTAATTCATGGAATCAATTGAAATCCGTCGAGTAGCAAATGGCTATATTGTCATAGTAAACGACGAGGAAGAAACTCGCGAATATATTTTCGACAATCATCGCCGTGTGATGAAATTTGTCAAAGAAGTTTTTGATGCCTTTGATGCCAAAAAGAAGGTATAAATTATGTTAGAAACCATTGGCGAGATTTTTCGAGAAGGATATTGTCGTGGTTGGATTACCACCCGTGACGGCAACGCTAGTTTAAGACAACGAGAACTGGATCATTTTTATATCACACCTCGCGGTGTTCGTAAACAAAATCTACAACCTGAACTGTTTAAAAAAATTGGTATTGGGGGAAATTCCTGGTCAGAAATGACCTACACTGACATCAGCAGTAAACTGCAACCCAGCGGAGAGATTCCTATGCACTGGGGTTTGCAACGAAAAATCAATACCGAAACTCGTGTAGTGCTTCATATGCATCCTACTTATATCACCGCTGCTATGTATCAAGGTATTAATTTACCAAATTTAGTAGACGAATTCCCTGAACTCAGTAGATATACCACAGTAGGACCTACCGTACCTATGATTCCACCTATTACTCAAGAATTAGCCGATGCTTGTATTGAAAATATTGGTGTTCGAAATGACGGAAGTATAAAATATAATATTATTGGTATGGACCGCCATGGTGCTATTGCAGTGGATACCAGCCCATGGCGCGCATTCGAACATCTAGAAAGATTAGAACATATTTGTCGAATTGTATTATCTGGAAAATAAATTTCGACCAGACAATTTTAAAATATGTTGTAATTCATCCACTGATTCGTTTGACACCTCTCTGATATTAACCGGTGTTTGTTGACTACGAGGTTTGTATTTTTCGCCGGCAATATTGGTTTGATATTCTCGACCTCTCCAAGTGAATCTGCCTGTGGCTGCATTACCATTCCGGGCCGCAGCGGCCCGGGCTTGTCGGAACGCTTGACCAAACGATAAATCATCTAAAGATTTGCTAGCAGGAGCAGGAGCTGGTGCTGGAGCTGGTGCTGGAGCAGGAGCTGGTGCTGGAGCAGGAGCTGGTGCTGGAGCAGGAGCAGGTGCTGGAGCAGGTGCTG
>Ga0172362_10001131_pt1 | contig 22642 bp, 32 predicted proteins | sample LakKivs1_kivu2a2_FD_114534 | JGI IMG/M metagenome (GOLD analysis project Ga0172362, IMG submission 114534) | Sediment microbial communities from Lake Kivu, Rwanda - Sediment s1_kivu2a2 | ecosystem: Environmental > Aquatic > Freshwater > Lake > Sediment | place: Rwanda: Western Province, Lake... | reverse complement strand
TCGCCATTTGGCCAAACCCCGTATTAACTACTTTCCGTTTTACTCCAACCCCGCCACAAGCCTGGCAACCAATTACCTCTGCGTTTTTAGCACCGGTTCCCTTACAGGGATCACATGGGAGTCTTCGAAAAACATTTGCTTTTCTTTGTGATCCCTTAATCACCTCCTCCAAAGAAATTTGAAGTCTGGCGTTAATATTTTTCCCCTTTTTGATGACATTACCTGTGTTGTTCCACCCTCTTTCTTGGAACGTAGAAAAAATGTCGCTGAAAGGACCATTTCCGAAGCCGGATCCACCGAAACCTTGCCCTTTGAAAAAGGGATTTGGGTTGTCGTACTGCTGTTTCTTTTTGGGATCGCTCAGAGTTTCATATGCCTCTGAGATTTCCTGAAATCTTCTTTCAGCTTCAGGATCACCTGGATTTTTATCCGGGTGAAATTTGAGTGCCAGCTTCCTGTAACTTTTTTTTATCTCTTCAGGTGAAGCGCTTCTCGATACCTCTAAAATCTTATAAAAATCTTTCATCTAAGGACTCTATCAAAATGAGGACTTTAGCCACTCTCGGATCTCTTTTTCCCGATCCTTTTTCTTCTTGGGCAAACTTCTCCATTTTGATTTGAGCTCCTTGTTCAGAACCAAAATTTCAGCGCAGATTTCGTAGCATTCTTCTTTTTCCCAATATTTAACCATCCGAGAACCGAAGTCATCAATTTTTTGTTCAGAGTCGAAAATGTGGAGAAACTCCTCTCCTTGGGTTCTAAGTGCTACCAAAAACAAATCCTGGACAGCCCGATCTATATGACCCTTCAGTACGTTAAATTGAGGATGATCTTCAAATGAAGATCTCCAGTCTGAAAAGGGGTAGTTATCAGAGTTAGCTGCCATTATTTTTTCTTGTCCTGCTCTAAAAAGTTATATATCTCAACGTATGTTTCTTGATTGGATAAATCCGAGAAAGAAAGTCCCAACTTTTTAAGTAAATCATCCGTAACATTCTCCCCGAAATTTTCGTAAAGAACGTCTCTTTTGATCTGACCTTCAATTTCTTCATCTTTCTTGTATTTTACCCGTTCCCCCTTCAAAGATAAAATTTTATTTTCAAATTCCTGAAAATCATCAAGATCTTTTTTTCCTAATTTAGTCATGCAAGATACTTTCTAATTTTTGGTGATAATCCAGAAGAGCTTTCTCCTTCATTTTCACCTCCAATTCTATATCAAAATCGAAACCATAAGTTTCAATCTTTTCATGAATCCAATCCGAGTGTGCTAGCAATTTAGAAGAGAAATCCTCAAATAACTTTTTTGACTCTGAGTAGTGAGTCAGTGGGACAATTCCGGAGGGCCAAGTGTTTAAGCAAATTTCAAGAGCGGATCTTTCGTCTATTCCTTCAGCTGGGTTGCATTTGTTGTGCAGAAAGTCAAATGTGATTGGAATCCCCACTTTATCGTAAATCATCATCTTCAAATCGGCCACATTAAACTGTGACGTTTTGTCGTCGATTTCTACTACCAATCTACTTCTTGCTGCTTCACTTAAAAGGCTGAAATTCTCACAGAACCTATTTGCCGCTTCTTCTTTGCTTGGTTGAGTCGTGTTAACGTGAATATTGATTGGGTACTGGCGGGTTCTTTCTAAACCCATAAGATCCATTATCTCGGCGTGTTGGTCTATTTCTTTGATAGCCTTTTTCACAACATCCGGATTAAGTGAAGCAAGTACGTTGAAATGAGATGGGTGAAATGTTATTCTTTGCCCTCCTGATTTAGCTTCATTTCCTGCCAACTCCAGATTCTTTTTAATGCTGGAAAAGTCCGGCAAATCTTTTATCTCATATTCAGAGCACCAAGGAAACATGTCAGAACTCATACGGTACATTTTGATCCCGTTTAAGTTATTCCAAAGAATGATCCTTCGTAAGTCGCATGTGTTTTCCTTGGCTAACTGGGAAGCGTAGGAAATTCCACGTTCTTTAAAAGTTTTAGAAGTCATGCCTCTGTTTGTGGTTATTCTTTCTGCTTTTTTCCCCTCCTGAAGAGAAAGGTTAATACAGCAATAACCAAACTTTCTTTTTTGCATTTTGTAAACTTAATTGGTTGGCACGTTTAAAAAAAAATTTACATCATATTTGCCAACCACATCTTACGTGCTTCGGAGGATTTCCCAAAAGCCATATCAAGGAAATGTTTTGACTTTTTGTCTTTGATGATGTTGATTACCCTCTTGTTTTTCATGACGTGCTCCCAGTCTTCTAGAGATAGAGAACCAAGTCCTTTCAGGTACCGTACACTAGTCAATTTCTTTTTGCTGTTTGCTTCTTTAAAATCACTCAGCGAATAAAAGTATGTTTTTGCTTTATCCCCCGCCGAAACCAGAGGAGTTTCTAAGAAGTGAAGCATTTTGTTTTCAATTACCCAAGGAAACCAATTGTAAAAAAGACTGATCAACAGGGAAGTAATGTGTGCACCATCTGGATCTTGGTCGGTGGAAATGACTATTTTTTGATATGGGCAATCTCCTGAAGAATTTTCGGGGTCCAGATTCAAAATCTGCATCAATTCCAATATCTCCCTATTATCGGATAAGTCGGAAAGACTCCTAGCATTTTTGATTTTTCCCTTGAGAGCATAAACGCCATCCCGTGCAGGGTTTCTTTTTTGTAGAATTGACCCCATTGCTGAAAGACCTTCCACTATGAAAAGATTTTCAGCAACCTTTGATGTTGGGGGGAAGTATTTGTGGGAGAATTTAATATTGACGTTTTTCTTTTCCTTTCGGATTTTCTTCAGAGCAGTGTCCTTCTTTCTAAGTTCTACATTCTCCTTAATCTTTTTGAAAAGTGGAGTGGAATAAAATCTTTTCAAAGGGGATTCGAAAGCAGATAAAATAATTTTCTCAACCTCTTCCCTCTTTGAAACAAACTTAGTTTTATTCTGATCCCCGAATTTAACCAATGCGGGAGGAAGGTTTAAAATCAAGCAGAAATCATAGAAATGGTGGGCAAGTGAATCATCCAAAAAACCGTTTATCTGATCCATTATAATTTTTTGATGGATACCCGTGCAGATCGCGCTATTTACAAAAGATAAAGAGCCGGATAGCTCGTTTTTTTCCCAGAGAAGAATTTCACCAATTTCTGTTTTATAAGATTGCTGTTTTAAAATATCAGTCTTAATCTGAATTTTCACGGAGTCCCAAATAAACTCCAAGGAAATGTTTTTTGTGTGTGATTCAGATTCTAAAACCCTCTTTTTGAGAATTAAAAGGGAAGTTAAGATCTCTTTGTCCCATTTACAATTTTCAAAGATCTGGTCCAAAGGCTGGAATGAAACAGTTGTACCAAGTAAGGAATTTCCCCCTTTTGAAATTTTCGGCTTGGTTGAAACGAAATTTGTCCATTCTTGGTGATAGCATTCTTTAGAGTTGGTCGATGTTATACTAAAGAAAGACGAAAGGGCGTTCACCAAACTAACACCCATCCCGTTAGTACCAATCAATGTATCAGAAATACCTTCATTTTCAAAGTTACTCCCGGATCTCAGCATTGATACGGCAGTTTCGATGTTAGGTAGACCACTTTTCTCATTTAATTTACCACCATCGACAAATCCTTCACCCGTATCAGAAATCATTATAAGATTTTTTTGAGAAGAAACTTCAACAGTTATCGTCTTCATGGGTTTTTTCATTCTTTTGGCCTCGTCTACGCAATTCGAAAAAACCTCATCGAAAAGCTTGTACATCCCAACCGAAATTGTCTTGGGAACCAAGCAAATTTTGTCTGATTCGACAATAGGTATTTGCTCCTCAGTCATCTTAACAGATCCAACATAGATTGTTGGTCTTTTAAGAATGTGTTCAAAATCGGAAAGAACCTGGATTTTTTTACTAGATTGCTTCATATTATTTAGAAGGTGTGCAAGTTATACAGCGACCCCTCTATCTTATTTCACAAAAAAGACCGGTTGCCCGGTCTTTTTGTTCTTCGTAAATTTTTTTATGCTGGGGTATAAAAGATTTCTTCGATCTTAATTGGAGCTATCTTAGCTTCGTATCCTTTGTCCTTGAGTGACATAGGAATTCCAACTATGAATTCATTTCCACCAATCGTTTCAACACGATCTACAATAAACTCGGAATCAAAAAATATTGTTCTTTGGTCACCAAATCTGTCCAAATCGAAGTCAAATTCATCCGCTTTGGTATCATCTAGATCAATTCCTCTTTGAGCTTTGTATTTTCTAGCTATTCTTTCCCTCTCTTGAGCAATGATATCTTTAATATAATCAGGAGCACCCTTACCTTGTGTTGGTACGTCAGCAAGAACTGTGACCTCTTTGATTTCACCCATTTCTTTTTTTGCTAGGAGATCCTTAATTGTAGCAGCAACCTGGGAATATTTAATATTCATTTCAGGTTTAGATGCTATGTTTTTTGAGAATTTGGTTTCATCATAAACAGGAATAGCTGAATATGTTGATTCAGTTACACCAGATGAGAAGTCTTCAAATATTTTAACGTATTTCATTTAGATCGGATAAGTTTTTTTATATATCTCCGCAACTAATACAATTTGGTAATTCGAAGTTTAAGAGGAACAGTTCCTTTAATCAATCGGTGCCAAACCCCAGAAGGAACAAAAATCTCCCCATTTATGCCTGTTGGCAACTGATTATCAAATTGGAATTTCCAATCGGTATCATTAACGCTTTTTATGATTCTGTCTTCCAAATCAATGTGCCATTTGAGGTCTTCATCCTCTACTTGAGGAAAAAATGTTCTAATGAAAACATTTTCACCAAGTTCCTGTTCTTCAAAGGGTAGTTTTACCAAGGGTTACTAGATTTAATGCCCAACAATTTTCTATATCTAACCACATTACACGACCAATAACGCGGTTTCCATTTTGGACCGGGGTCATGGCATCTGTGTCTTGCACGAAATGACCTGGAACGTGCTGGGTCATCATTTCTTATCCTCATGCCAGGTTGGCCGAATCTTACAAGAACTACCTTTCCTTCACCATTCTTGGTGTAAACTCCAAATTTTCTAGGACCTCCTGGTGTTCTGAAAGGCTTATTAAGATTTACATTTCTTCCTTTGTATTCAGCTTCATGTAAATCTTCCAGAGGGAAAGGCACGTCAAGCCAAACCTCCTGATTTTCAAAAATACCTCTGTACCCCAAGTCGGTTCCGATAAAAAAAAGATCGTCATCGGAAAGCTCAATCTGATTGTTTTCCCAGAGAGTTCTTGTTTCGTTAATGAGTTCAAACCATGCTTCCGACCCTATCCTGAATTCACTTTCAGCCAGACTAAGGTTATTATCCACGTGATAGGACAAATTCTCACTTAGCTTATTTTCGAACGAGGAGAAATTCAGAATGTGCATGTCGATCTTATATATCGATTTTTAACCTTCGTGATTTTCTATTCCGGAATCTCCAAAAATTAAAATAACTGCAATCACCAGCAATCCTAAAGTCATTGCCGGTCCAATAAGCTCCTGATTTTTGAATATCTGAGATAGAAATTGGAAAGCAATCAAGGCAGATGTGTAAAATTTTACTTTTTCTGGGTAAAGAGCATTTATTCTTTTATATATGGTGGTGAATTGAAACCACAGGGTTGGAAAAATTAGCATTATTCCTAAATAAAAATTTGAATCGACCCCATTTCTTACACCCAGTCCTATAAAAAGTCCAGATAAAAATCCGCCCAAAGTAGCCAGGATGGTTCTCAGCAGGTAATTTGTTCCATTAATTGTTCCCGAGAAAGAAAAGTATTTTTGGATGTTTTTCATTTTGTTTTCTATTTTTAGCTTGATATCATAAAAGTGGGATTGAAGTAATGTAGGAGAAATTTTTCCAACTCATCCCTTTGTAAGACTGGCAAGGTGTCGAGACTATTTTGAGCCCGAAAAGGAATATAAAAATCCAGAAATGGGATTCCTTTTTTCCTGCTTTCTGCTAAAATTATTTTTTCAAGCGGCCAAAACCATAGCGACTTGTGCTTAATTTTTTTTCCTATTTCGATCACGTCAGAAATAACCTGGTCTGTACTTTGTAACTCGAAATGATCCAGCAATAGTGTATCACACTCAAGCTGAAAATCGTGCACATCACCTTCCAAAACTTCTATTTTTTCTAGAATGTCTGGGTTTTTTTTCTTGTGATATTCAATGAGGTCCTTGGAATTTTCTATAACTATTAATTTTGTTACTGCTGGATTTTTTAAAATCCAAGATTCTCTCAGAAGAAACCCCATTCCTGTGCAAACAACAACACCTTTGCTTAAAATATAATGGGAAAAAAATTCAAATAATTGAATTCCAGAATGTGGTGTATAAATCATCCATTGCTCGGAGTCTAGGTACAAATAAAAACTACCATTTTTGATTTTTATCTCAAGCTTTCCCGAAGAATACTCCTCCATAACAGGGAGGGTCAAATTATAATTCGACAAAAATTCGTCAATATTTATTGGATTATTAGTTAAAACCCTATTCACCTTTTTCTAATTTTATAATGTCTCCAACCCTCGATTTAGCACGCTCTGAAATCGGAATAGGATTTCCATCTTCATCTATTCTAACAAATCTAATGTGGGTTCTTAAAACTACCTTCTGTTCCCCGGTATAAACATTATGCGCACGGGCTTCCATATACAAAGTAATTGAGGTTGTCCCAAGCTTACTTGGCGATCCATAGATTTTGAGAAGTTGCCCTTCTTTGGCTGGCTTCTCAAAAAAACATTTATCAATTGAAATGGTAACCATACGAGGCGTATCACACAATTGCATGGAATATCCTGCTGCGGCTGCGTCAATCCAGGCAAGAAGCTTCCCGCCAAAAAGGTTTCCGTGGAATCCTAAATCTGATTTTTTTATCGGGTGGGTATTTAAAAGCTCCATCACGATGCAGGTTGCGGGTTTTGTTGTTTTTGCTTGATCTTTTGAGCGGCAGCTGATCTAAAATTTTCAACATTCCTAGAGATCCTCTGTTTTTCAGATTGGTCCAGGTTTGGGTAAAATGGCATATCCATCACAGCTTTCATTTTCTCGTAGGATATTTCTGGGTTTCCTGTGTGGAAAGCACAGAGAGAAAATTCATCTAGGAGCCTCCACTGCCATATTTCAGGTTCAACAAATAAAATATCGGATGTTCCGGGGTTTTTTAGTGCCATATTTCCATAAGTAAAAGCAAGTACCCATCTTTGTTGCTCACGCAATTTTCTCATGCAATGAAAAACAGCTTCCAGTCTCTCTGGTCTATATTCCCAGGCTTTTGAGTATGCTTGGATAACCTCATCGGGGTGCCTTCCGAGTTTTTCCTTAATTCTGCCAATCATGTACATCGAATAATATACCTCCTCTGGCCAACCCGCCGCATCGACCCTTTTTTGATAAGCTTCTAAAGCTTTAACGTTCTGTCCGGAATCCCTATAACTTTGAGCTAGATAAAACATGTAACGAGTATTATTTGGGTCTTTGCTCAAAGCATCTTCCAGGATTTCTGCGTCTTTTGAATACTTTTCTTCAAGACTTGACGCTCTCTTCAAAGGAGAAATATCTGCTTTGACGAAACAGCGGTCGCCCGGAATTTGTGCTTGATATAATGGCTCTTTTGCTTCCAAATCCAAATACTCGTGTAAAACTCCCTTGTACGTCCAATCCTGGTCGGACCTTACAATTTGAGCTCTGTGGTACTGTAAGCTGTTCAGTCTGTAAAGAATTTGAAAGCAATCCACATTTCCTGGGAGTTCCGAAAATGGGTTTGTATCACCGTTTACCACTTCGAAAGTATCGTCAGCGTCAATAATCCATCGGTAATCGCATTTACCCTTCGACAATCGTAGGCTTTCCGTTCTGTTTACTTCGAAATTAACCCAAGGTCTTTCATGAAGTTCACCTGGAATTCCAAGCTCCTCCATAGTTGAATGGATTTCTTCGATTGTGTTGTCTTTTGAACCTGTATCGCAGATAACCCAATATGAAATGTATGGAGCAACTTTTTGAAGGCACTTACTGATTGTGTCACCTTCATCTTTTACTATCATGACCAAGCACAACGAGTAAGTTTGTTTAGGGTCTTTTGGCTTGTGATTGATCTCTGTAGTTGAGCTCTCTAGAATTTGTTCGTTAGTCGATTGTTGTGTTTCGGACATAAAAAGTAAACTTTCTTTTTATATCCATATTCTTAGAAAAATTTCAACCTTAACCTCGGGCTATTTCGGTTATTTTTTCAAGAATAAGCCCCTCTGTCATCGACAGATAAAAATCAGCTTTAATTTTGAAAGGGTTGGTTTTGGCAATAGAAACCATTTCCAAATTCACAAAACCTTCAGATTGATTAACAAAATCCTCGTCAATTATCAATTTTTCACCAACAAACAAAGATCGTGACATGGATTTCCCATTCCAAAGGACAACAGTCAGATTGTCTATCTTGGCATCCAATATCCTTATAATTTGATTATCTTTCAAAAATTCTATTTTAACAGCTAAGGAATCAGCTGATCCCTGGGATATTATGCTGAAAAGGGAGTAACCTCTTCCCTCTAATAAACCGGGAACGGAGTTGTTTTTCAAAGAGAAAAAAGGAAAGCAATCTTTGAATTTGTGTTTTTTAAAAGACGAACCGAACTTACGGAAGAATTTTTCAATTGTTTCCGTTATTGCTTGATCTGTAAGTTTTTTACTGAATTTAATATATGCAACCGGGTGATCACCTTCAGTAACCTTTGTTGGCTTTATGTCAATTAAAATCTCATTCAAAAAATGCTCAAACTCTCTAGCTATTTTTATAAGTTGATTTTTTTCAGAGGAAATTATTTTAGACTTCATTTCAATTTCCTTTTCAAAATCTTCAACAAAATCCACCAATAAGCTATATTTTTCCTTGGCCATCTCTATCTTATTTAATTATTTATTCTCTTCCAAGAAAAATCAGTATCGAGCTTGAAACTACCAAAACATGAGTACCTATTATTCCACTGATCAGGAGAAATAAGGCTCACAAATTTATCCCCATCATCCTTTTGGTAAACATGGATTATAATTCCAACGTATGGTTCAAAACTCATTCTAGATTCCCAGATCATTTGGTTGTCTGCAAATTCCTCAACCAATGACTGGATCTGCTCTTTTATCTCCTCTGCTCTTTTCGAAAATTTATGGTTAGCCTTGGCCAGACTGTTTGACTTAAACAAAGCCACTTCCGGCAAGTCTATTCTTGGTCCAGAAACACTTGTTGCATATGGCTTTAGAAAAGAATCGTAAAGATTTTTATCTGGATCAAAAACAACTGAATCAGGCTTTTTCTTGTTGTTTTTCACTTGGCTTCTTCAGATTAAGATCCTTAACAATTTTCTTATAAACCTCTTCACTTCCCTTGGAAGCCTCGTACTTTTTGAGTTTTCTGCTTTTCTTATAAAGATCAACAAGAGGGGAAGTTTTTTCTTGGTATTTTTTGAACCTGGTGCTTATCACTTCAGGGTCTTTGTCATCCTCTCGATTTTCTTCCTTTGCCCGTTTGAGAATCCTCTCTTTTGCCTTCTCCTCTGTCAAATCTAAGTATACTGCATGGCTAAGACCCAATCCCATTTTACCCAATAAAGAATCAAGCATACCAGCTTGTTTTATAGTTCTAGGAAACCCATCAAATATAATTCCCCCCTTTGGGTCTATATTTTCGAGTTCTTTTTTAAGCATCTTAACCATAGTTTTGTCATCGGCATATTCACCTTTGGCAATTTTGGCTTTTAGTTCTTTATCATCAGATTTCCTAATGAGATCGCCAGTAGAAATATGAGTGAATCCATTTCTTTCAGCCAGTTTTTTGGAGAATGTTCCCTTTCCCGACCCAGGAGGACCCATTATTACCAATATTTTTCCTTGGTAATCAGGAAGTTCTTTTTCGAAGATCTCCCCTACAAAGTCTGTGAAATTTTTTACTGGATTCATGCTCTATATATTTAAGTTTCCGGAAAGATGTGCACTGTCTTTTCTATGGGTGTTAAATCGCCCCAGATTCCTTTGTATCTAACGGCTCTCACCACGTGATTATCAATCCACACATAATTTCCTCCTCTCGGCTTGCCCATCACAAGGTGATGGAATGGAATATCATGTTCACGAATCCAATTCTCGGTAATTTCCCTTAAATCTTCAGTTCGGGAAGTGAAAAAACTGATAACGTGACCGTCGAGATACCACTTTTTTATAGTCTCAACAGCATCAGGAAAGGGAAGGCACGTTTTCATCCTCTCTTGCTCTTCGTTCGGAACATCATCTGTGATGGTTCCGTCTATGTCAATCAGATAATTTTTAATTGAATCAGGAAAGACGGGACTAATTAGCTTCCCGTCTTTCTGAGGTTGAATGAGTTTTGATTCTTTCATTTTTAAGATCCGCAAGCTATACAATCTTCTGGGTTATCCAAACTACAAGAAACATCGGCCAGAGTTTGATTTGCCAAGGCTTGTAATTCTGAGCTAGGAATTTCTGTTTTTGGAGCAGGTGCTTTAATCTCGGGAGCTGCAGGGGTTTGCTTGTATTTCCCAACATCAATACCAAGACCAGCAATTGCATCTACCGCTGCTTTTGTTCTCAAATAATACATTCCAGTTTTCAGTCCAAGCTTCCAAGAGTGAAAGTGGGCTGCAGTTAATTTAGCAGCATTTACACCCTCGATGAAGAGATTTAGAGATTGTGACTGGCAAATAAATTTACCTCTTCCCGCCGACATTTCAATTAGGTCTTTTTGTTTGATTTCCCAAACAGTTTTATAAACCTCTTTTATATCATCAGGAATACCTTGGATGTTTTGTATAGACCCCTTCTGAATGATAATCATATTTTTCACGTCCTCGTTCCAGATCCCCAAATTGATTAGATCTTTTACAAGGTGTTTATTGACGATGATAAATTCTCCACTTAAAGTTCTTCTTGTGTAAATGTTCGAAGTGAAAGGTTCAAAAGCTTCATTATTACCCATGATTTGAGCAGTTGAAGCTGTAGGCATAGGTGCTAGGAGCAAAGAATTTCTTGCCCCATTCTTCATTACATCCTTTCTTAGTTTTGTCCAATCCCATCTGCCGGAAAGATCTTTATCTTCAAATCCCCAAAGATTAAATTGAAATTTTCCTTGGCTTAATGGTGATCCATCGAAGGTTTCATATGCACCATTCTTTTTGGCCAGGTCCATCGAAGCAGTCATGGAAGCAAAGTAAATTGTCTCGAAAATCTCCTCATTGATTTTTCGTGCCTCGACGGAAGTGAACGGGATTCCCATAATAGCATAAAGATCCGCCAATCCTTGAATTCCGATCCCGATCGGTCTGTGACGCATGTTAGACCTAAGTGTTTCTGGTGTCGGGTAATAGTTGACGTCGATCACCTTGTTTAGATTTAACGTCGTCTGGTAAGAAACATTGTAAAGAAGCTCGTGATCAACTTCACATTTTCCCCTTGAAATTTTCGAGGTTCTATTATCAGTTGATCTGAGAAATTTGTTTACCGGTATGGAAGCAAGATTGCAAACTGCTGTCTCGTCTTTGCTTGTGTATTCAATAATCTCGGTGCAAAGATTAGAGGACTTTATGGTTCCAAGATTTTGCTGGTTCGATTTTCTGTTAGCTGCATCCTTAAATAAGATATAAGGGGTTCCTGTCTCTATTTGTGAATCAAGGATCTTCGACCAAAGATCTCTAGCTTTGACAGTTCTTCGGGCTTTTCCTTCTTTTTCAGCTTGTAAGAACTTTTCATTAAATTCAGATCCATATAGTTCATGGAGTCCAGGAACTTCAGAGGGCGAGAAGAAAGGCCATTCACCATCGTCTTGAACTCTTTCCATAAAAATATCAGGAATCCAAAGAGCCAAGAACAAATCTCTAGCTCTTCTTTCTTCTTTACCTGTGTTTTTTCTTAATTCAAGAAAATCCTCCACATCGTCGTGCCAAGGTTCCAAATAGATTGCGAAAGAGCCTTTTCTCTTTCCTCCACCCTGATCAACGTAGCGAGCTGTTTCGTTGAACACCTTCAGCATCGGGACAATCCCATTGGATTTTCCGTTTGTGCCCCTTATGTAAGAACCAGTAGCTCTTATGTTGTGAATAGCAAGACCAATACCACCAGCATTCTGAGAAATTAAAGCAACGTCAGAAAGTGTCTTGTAGATTCCAGGGATTGAATCTTCGCTCATTGTTAGCAAGAAACACGAAGAAAGTTGTGGTTTTTTAGTTCCCGCATTGAAGAGGGTTGGGGTTGCATGTGTCATCATGTGGGTAGAAAGCAACTCATAGGTTTTAATTGCGTTCTTGATGTCATCACCCCAAATACCTACCGCCACTCTCATGTACATGTGTTGAGGGGTTTCTGCTGGTCTACCGTGCATTTTCAGCAGGTAACTTTTCTCCAGGGTTTTGAACCCGAAATACTCGAAATTGAAATCTCTATCGTGGATCACAGCAGAATCCAATTTATCCTTGAATTTCATGACTACCTCGTAGGTTTGGTCTGATATTAAACCAGCATCTAAACCGGTTTCCGGGTCTATGTAAGAGTAAAGATCCTGGATGGTCTCCGAGAATTTCTTCTTAGTGGTTTTATGAAGTCTTGAAACTGCTATTCTAGAAGCTAAGATAGAATAATCTGGGTGTTTTGGTATTAAGGAAGCGGCAGTTTCTGCTGCTAAATTGTCTAGTTCCCAGGTGGAAATCCCATCATAAATTCCTGCGATGACTTTTTGTGCTATTTCCATAGCATCGACAAAGTCGGGGTTTAAACCATAAGTTACTTTTCTAACACGATTAGAAATTTTGTCAAATCTAACCGCCTCTCTTGAACCATCTCTTTTTACTACAAACATTTTCTTTATTACTTATTTTTAGAATTCTACGTCCAAATCGAACGAATTTTCGGAGGAATTAAGCACTCCGGCTTTTTGGTATTCACCAACTCTTTTTTCAAAGAAATTTGTTTTTCCTTGCAAAGAGATATTTGTCATAAAGTCGAAAGGATTTTCCGAATTATAAACCTTTGAGCAGCCTAGGGAGACAAGAAGTCTGTCTGCTACAAATTCAAGATATTGGCTCATGAGGTCAGAATTCATGCCAATTAGTCGAACGGGCAAAGACTCTAGGATAAACTCCTTCTCGATTTCCAGAGCACTTGTGATGATTTCTTTGATCCTATCCTCTAATACTTTGTTTGCCAAATATTTGTTGTGGAGCAAAACCGCGAAATCGCAGTGCATTCCTTCGTCTCTCGAAATAAGCTCGTTCGAGAAGGAAAGACCTGGCATAAGACCCCTTTTCTTCAACCAGAAAATAGAACAAAACGAACCAGAAAAGAAGATTCCTTCAACCGCCGCAAAAGCAATCAATCTCTCTTGAAAGTGCGGGGAATTGATCCATTTCAAAGCCCAATCTGCTTTTTTCTTCACTGCTGGAATAGTTTCAACTGCGTGGAAAAGCTTGTGTTTCTCTGATGGGTCTGAAATATATGTGTCAATCAAAAGAGAGTAAGTTTCCGAGTGAATGTTTTCCATCATAATCTGGAAACCATAAAAGAATTTTGCCTCAGTGTATTGAACTTCACGAACGAAATTCTCCGCCAAGTTTTCATTAACAATACCGTCAGATGCAGCAAAGAAAGCCAAAACGTGTTTAACGAAGTGTTTTTCATCATCGTTGAGGACGTTTCTCCAATCGTCCAAGTCAGCCGACAGATCAATTTCTTCCGCTGTCCAAATGCAGGCTTGCTGTTTTTTATACTCTCCCCATAGCTCTTGGTGTTGGATCGGGAAAATAACAAATCGATCGGGGTTTTCTTTTAAGATCGGTTCCGGTAAAGAATATTCTTCCATCATAGTTTTTTTCTATTTAATTTGAATTTAAAATAAGTGAAAATTAATATCCGCCTACCCTTCTTTGTCTTTCTACATTATGCTTATTTTTAGCAATATAGTAGTTAGTAATCATTTCTGGTGTCAGCCCGATTGCGATTGCTTCATTCATCATAAAATGAAGTTTATCTATCCATTCATATCTAAGTTCTTTTAACTCTTCTTCGCTTAAATCAGAGAGAGATCTTGCCATTGCTTCCTCGTGTTTGGATTTCCATGGTTTCCAGCAGGAAGGATATGTGTGAATTCCTGTAAGAGCATTCTGCATTTCTCTGTCTTCATCTCTGATTGCCTCCTCGTTCCAATCAATAAATTCTTTCAATTTTTTTATAGAAGATTGAATTTCCTGGAAATTGTATCCATAAACTTTTTCCTGGATAGATTTTTGCATGTTGTAAATCAATGCCAAAGCATCTTGTCCGTTTTCTCTTAAATCTTGATAGTCATTATTCACTACAAGTTGTGCACATTGTTGAAAATTATTATTCTCCATTTTATCTTTTAAATTTTTCTATATTCAGGATATTTGGCACTCCTAATCCTATAAGAAATCTGATTTCTAGTCAGATTAAGTGAATTACAAGCAGCTATGATAATGTAGATTATTCTCTTTGCCATAGGAATTTATATATCGATTTGGGGGCCTGAAATGGGGGCCTGATGTGGAATTCTTACGTTAATTTTTTCAATTGTTTCTCCAGTTGATCAATTTCTATTTGAAGTTTCAACATTCTATCCTTGGTGGCCCTTCTTTTGGCGTAAAGATCCTTAATTATCCCCTTCAAAATGGGGCTTTCATCGTCTCCGCCGAAGATAGCTCCGGATGAAGTTTTAATCCAGCCTTCTTGTAACTGAGTCAAGTTTTTTCCTTTGTAAACCTCGGGAGAGATCCCCCATTGTACAATCGTGTTTGGATACAGTGAAGCAAAGTCATAACAAGCAACCCATTCGTGCAAACCTAGGAGGGGCTCCTTTACATATCCACCGATAAATTTGACATGACTCTCCTCCTTTCTTTCACTTACAAACACCTGGTTTCTTTCCAGAAATTTTCTGAGCATCATCACCTCCGTGGACCAAACTGGTGAAAGTGCTCTGTTGATTTCAACGCCGTTCAAATTGGCGATTTTGAAAAAGGTCAATAGAGTTTTTAGTTTCTGATCTATGTAATGAACCAGAGCACAGTCGATTGCGTTATAAAAAATGAATTTGGTAAAATCTGATTGATAGAGATTTCTCAAGGATCCTTCATAATGGATCTTTTTGAGCCCCGTAGCTTTTTCAGCTACGTAATCCAATCGATTACTTTCTTTAATCTTAATCACACGGTCCCACTTTTTGTAGATTTCCAAATAGTCGACCATGAGTAGGTGGACCGGCAATTGGTTTTGGCCTATCAAATATCCACCAGGAGAAATAATTTTGGGGTCGATGCCTAAGCGTTTTGCACGGTTCAGCAAATATGGCCAGTCATACCCAAACCAGTTCCAGCCTGTAATCAAAGACATCTTGGGAGCAATCTCTTTGAAAAACGTGTACATCATATCATACTCGCTCTCAAACTTCATGTATCTAAAGCCCCACTCATCCCCCATTTTACCCAGATACTCATTTACCTGGGTATGGATTTTGGCTTGTTGTTCCGGTGTTAATTCGTCCAGCCCCAGGACAATCAATTTGCATTTGTCTGTTGCAATACCAATTGATAGAACTTTGTTTTTTGCGTTGACTGTATCAAGAGAATCCGCCATTTCATCGGTCATCTCAACCTCGATATCAACAAAGTATTTTTTAGGTGTTTGGAAATCCCAAAGTGGGGCAGTAAGGTCCTTATCCGCCTGTTCTAACAACTGAACCATTCTGTACTTGTCGTACTTTTGGCTCTTAGCCTTTTTAACAGGAGCACCATCCCAATTGGTCCAATCTTTTTCTCTCAACCTGTCGCTTGGTGAGCATTTTTCCCAGATGAACCTTTCAGACTCTGGGATTGGAACCTCGATGAAAACCATGTCTCCTTCTTCGGATAATGTTGACACTTTCAGATGGGTCCCTTTATTTTCTATATCTACTATCATGAAAAATTTTTAAAATGCTTGTTAAGCTCCTGTGCTTTGATATATAAGACATATGTCTAGCGGTATCAAAAGTTTCGAGGAATTCCTAAAAGAAAACTGGAGTGCATTTGCACCAGGCACTGTGGTTGTTCCGGGGGAATGGTACAAGGATAATGTTAATTCAAGAAATTATAGACCGGCATACACACAAATGCCCCAGGTAGTTGATGATTTGTACAACACTACAGATCTTTACACCTATTTGGATGAGTTGGCGGAAGAGGAAGAATTCCAAAAAATGCTGAGGAGCGATCATAGCGACTCCAAGAAAATCGTTAAATACGTTAAACAAAGAATCCACGAAGAACTCTCAGCAAAAGCCAAAACTGAGACAAAATAATTGCTAGGGTTTGGAAAATGTTCTGCATAGACTTGATGAGGATTCTTATTATGACGAGCCTCACCCTAAAGATGCCATATTTCTTCACCACTCAGGAAGCTTCCATAGACCTGACTGGTTAGTTGGGTCGTGGGATAGGGATAAATCAGAATCCACCAACAAGATAAGATACGGGGCAGCTTTTGCTATCGGCGGGAAAGACGTTGTAGAAAAATCCGGAAATTCATGGGACGGTAAAATCATCCAGGCTTTTAATCCAGAATGTTGGTCTCACAGCCTATCCATAAAAACAAAAAGCAACACGTTTCTGAACCAGAAAAGCATTTCTATAGAGATTTGCAGTTTTGGCCCGTTAGAACTCACTCTAGATGGTAGGTTTTTTTCGGATGCTAAAATTTTAATACCTGAAGATCAAGTTATTGAACTTGGTGATCCCTACAGAGGATTCAAATATTTTCACAAGTACTCTTACAAACAGATCGACTCTCTTCATATTTTGATCAAAGATCTTTCTAAGAGATTTGAGATTGATCTTGCCAAAGGATTAAAAAAAGAAATAGAAAAATCAACTCTGAAATTGCCTCAAGATGTTCCAACTGAAAAACTTCAGAAGTGGTTGAATAGAAACGGGTTTTTAGACGACAGAGGGGAAAAACTTATCGAAAACGGAATTCTTGATCAAAAAACAAAGTTTGCTTTAGAACAAATAGGTAAGAATCCTTTCTCGATTAATGCTTCAGCACTTAATGGGTCCGGTGGCCTTTGGTCACATTCTAACGTTAGAGGGGATGTTTTTGATGTTTTTCCGCAACCGGATCTAATCGAGATGATTAAATCTCTCTAGGTACATCTTTAATTTTTTGTCTGTAACTTCGAGAGAAAGATTATTGTTGACGAAAATTTCCCATGAATCCGAGGCATATCTTCCAACCCCAGGAAGGTCTCTAACATTTTCAAACCCTTCTACCCACTTTTTACTCATCGAAATAATTCGCTCGGTTTTTATCTTGGAAAATCCGGTGCTTCGTATCAAGGATTGAATACTTCTAGGGTTTGCCTCTATCGCAGAATGCGGATCTGGGATCATCTTAAATAATTCTGGAAGTATTTTACGGACCTGCCGATTTGTGGTCTGGTTAAGCAGGATACAACAAACGAGCATTTTCCAATTTTCGCCGAGATAATCTTCCTGAATCAATCTTTCCATCCAACAAAAATAAAAAAACTCGACCACAAATGATCGAGTTTTTTCCAGTAGATAAGATTTTTTAGAGGATTTCTATTTTCTTAGAAATTGACTCTTTTCTTTTTGGAACACGAATTTTGAGAATCCCGTTCTCAAGTTTTGCCTCTACTTTTTTTCCATCCGCAGAATCCGGGAGCCTAAATTTCTTTGAGAAGTCGCTAGTCCAAGTAGAATCGTTCTTTTTGCCTTCAACCAAAAGAATGTTATCGCTCAATTCAACTGTGATATCGGATTGAGCAAATCCGGGGACCATGAATTCTGCCAGAAAAGCATCGTCTTTTTCTTTGACCTCATAATCTACAGATTCGTTGATTTTGATAGAGTTGGACAAAATCCTTTCCATCATTTCTAGTGGGTGGTAAATTTTGTATTTTTCCATATTATTATATTTTTTAGAACTAAATTTCAATTTCTATTCCGTAAAAAATTTAGGACAAAAAAATGGACAAAAAAAAATAATTGGCAAAAATTTCGTCGAAAAAGAATATATAGGAAAAACTTTATGAAAGAAAAGATAACCCTGTCGATTAGGAAAACTGTTTTGGAAGCTGTTTTTTCTAAAATACCTCTTGAACAATTCGAAGAAATAGATGAGATTTTTGAAGATGCTATCTTGTTATACTATAATATAAAAGTCACCGAACTGGGGGAAAAAAACAGCACCTTAATTTTAGATGACGAAGGAAATTATTTGCTGGGGAGAGAATTTAATTATGTATATGCTTTTCTTGACCCAAGGTTTATAAACCAAAAGAATTTTAACGTCGGTTTCGAAATGCCATTCGAGCCTTTTTACATAGGCAAGGGGCAAGGTGACAGGATCGATAAGACAGGAAGAAATTCCAGAGTAGAAAAAAGAATTCTAGAAATTAAAAATTCTGGAAAAGAAGTGGTCAAAATAAAAATCTTTGACAACGTTAGCAGATATGACTCATTCAAATTGGAAAATAGCTTAATCAGTAAAATTGGGAGAGAGGATCAAGGAATGGGGCCATTGTTGAATTCATCGGGGGGAAAAGATTTTCAACAACACGAAATAACTTACTCGCCAATCAACATAGAAAACCAAATAAATGGATTAATCTTGAATACCCTTAATTCTTCAGGAAAAATAAGCAAAGCTGCTAGAAAATTAGGAATTTCACAAAGGACGCTTTATAGAAAAATAAAGGGGTTGGGTATAGTAAAGAAAGATAAAATTTTTGTAATCCAGTAAAAGTTTGTGCTTACTGGAGATTTTTCATCTTCTTCACAAAGTCTGAAAAACTTTGTAAGCTCATACTCTTTCCCGTTTTTTTCTTTTTACGAGAATATTGAGCTGCTGGAGTACCGACTGTTAATGTGTCAAACTTATCTCCGGACCCTTGTTTTGCTGGGTTATAAAAATTTGCATTTGTTCCTGGACCTTGTGGAGGAGTAACTGGTCCCATCCCGGGGGTTGTATTCAAAGAACTAAGTCCAGCACCCATATCTGTTTCATCGAGATTATAATTTTGATATCCACACTCTTGCATATACCTTTCCATTTGCCAAGCTTCAGAACAATATCTGTTCTCGTTCATCCATTTAGCCATCTCGTAAACGATTTCTCGGGGGCTTTTGTGCTCTGCCTCAAAAAAAGGCAAGTCTCCTAAACAACACATACAAACTAAAGTGTGTCCATTTGTGGTGTTTCCGGTGGGGAAATAGGTTTGATCCATGTTATTTAATTATTTCTGCTACGTTTTTTGCAAATATGCGTAATGTTTTTCCTTCCTGTGTTTTGGTGATGTAACCAACAATGTCCCCATAAACATCATGAATAGCATCGGTGACCAAAAGGACGTTTCCGTTTATGTCTCTGATGTTTTTACCAGACAGGAGGTCTGTTTGTTTTCTTCTTGAAACATACTCTCCAACTTGACCTGGTGAAAGTTTATTACATCCGCACATATCTCTATTTATCTATAGTCCCCGCGCATTTCCTTTCTCCTCAAATAATTGAAAAGGTACTTTAGAGCTTTTGCATATTCTCTGATAGAAGAAAATGCTTTTGGAAACCTTCTAATGTCATTCCCGCTTCCTTGTGGAATTTCATCGGAAACCGGTGGATTGTATCTTCTTACAATACCAGAAGGGTGAATTGTGTAAAAAACATCACCGTGTCCTTTCTCTGACTCTTTATTTTTGGTTCTCACAAATTTTAGAGTATTATTTAAATCCTGTTGGTGTGAGTGTACCTCTCTAAATCCTAAATCAATAATTCTTCTATAGTCCTTAGTTTTTCTTATTTTTTCTAAAGACAATTCTCTTCTAGTCTCGGAATCATATTCATCGCGAGGGTCATACTTCTCATATTCTAGAAGAAATTCCATTTTACTATTTCTTGCTATTGTTGATGTAATCCCTGTAATCCGCTAAATTCGATAGCTTCTTTTTACGCTTAGGGTTTTGCACATCCGGATTTAGAAACGGCGTGATCGGCTTAATTCCACCACCTGGATTCAATCCTGTTGTGTAGGTAGGGATTGACTTGCTTGCAATTATTGGAGAAGTAGCACCTGCAACAGCGATACCTTTTTCGTCCAAAACTTCAGACTCGTTCTTTGGTTTTTCGGAATATCCCTTACCATCTTCTACGTAATGGGGGAGGGGAGTAGATTTTGTTGAGGCGAACTTCTTAAGTTCTTTATCAGTCATTTCCCCATCGGCTATGGATTTGATTTCATCTCTGTATTTAGGATTGATGTCCTTAAGACGCAAAAGTCCTTTTCTCAACCCCCAAGCTTGCCCCATGACAGCTTGTTGCGCTTTTGATACTGATGGCATAATTATTCGGTTTCTATTTTTTTTAGTTTGATGTAATAGTTGGGATCCTCTGTTAGGTGATCCATAGCTATTTCTTTTGCTTGATTATAGTCTTGTGTGTGTTCAAGCTCAACGAATACGCCGTCTACAAGTTGATCCGTAAGAAATCTAACGAAGTCAGGAACATCATAATATCCCTTTTGGTCGTGTTTTTTGGCCAAATCAACAAGACTTAAATCGTCTGCTAAACCTCCTTGAAGTTGTTCACCGGCTTCAAATTCTTCCTTCAGGTAAAGGTGCTTCATTTTTTTCTTGATCTCTTTTGGTGTCATGGGTTTTGCATTCAGTCCCCAGTTTGCAGAAGGATTAATAATTTTAGAAGGTTTTTTCTTCCACTCTGGGAAAGTCCAAAGCCATTTATTGTAAGCCTTTCCAACTATTTCAAACCCTTTGTCGCCGGGTTGAATAGCTATTGGCGATTGAGGTGGGATGTAGGATCCGGTTTCTGCCTCATTCGATTGTTTGAAAGCTTTATCAACAATCGCAAATCCAGTGTCACCCTTTGGTATCTTCTTTGCTGATTTGGGTGGTTTATAACTTGAGGTGAGAGCTGGGTTTTTTTTCGCCATTAGTTTATCAATATGTTTTAATCAATTACTGCCTCGATTTTTGATTTGGTGATTTGTACGGTTTCAAATGAACCGGCAGTGCCTTCGAGGTATCCGCCCAACTTAGTTTCAACCTCAAGAACGCTTTCAGCAGGAACTAAGAATTGTGCAGTGTGTACGATTGGATCCCCGTTTTTCTTGGCTTCACCAGTTTCAAAAGTTACTTTCGCGATGTAATTAGACATTTATTCAAAAATTAAAAGTTATGATTTATATATCCTCGTAAAACAGAAAAGGCAACCACTTTGGGTTGCCTTATTCTACAGGTAGATTCAGTTTATCCGTTATTCTTGGCTTCTTGCACCTCGATACGCAATTGCTGGGCAAGTTTTTTCAATTCTTGCATAGCTTGTCTTACCCTGGTACCAGCTGCTTTGTTACTCTTTTCAGAGAATTTCACAACGTCTGCTTCTGCAGCAGCTACCAAATTTTTGATTTCTTCAAAAGTTTGCATAAGTATTTTTTTTATTGTTATAGTGATTATAGTGTAAAAGGTTCCAAATTTACCTATTTAGGATGAAAATTCCTTTGTGAGAACCATCTTGCATGGACCATTCTGGTCCTAGGAAAGAGAGAAGCATAGACTTAGCATATTCAGCATAATCATCTATGTCCAGGTTATCGTGCATTTCATCAACCATCCTAACAACTTTGGGATTTTTCTCCAAATAATTGTTAAGACATTTACCAATTTGTTCAAAGAACCTAGAAAGATCATTGCCTTCTAGCTTGAATTTTTCCTTGTTGTATTCGGGTAAACTCTCCTTATTGATTGCAATATCCTCAATAATCTCTGAGCCGATTTTATTAACGTTTAGGACGGCATGAGAATTTTTTGGACCCTCCAGATTTTCATACTCCGAATATTTACCTACCATGAAAGAATACCCATCTTGTCCACCCTTTTCTCTTTCTAATTGAAAGAAGTAATAAAAGATGTCACCATCTCTTCTAAATAGAAAAGGCAAGGTGCCAAATCCATCGCCCTCGTTAATTAAATTATTAAATTCTGAATATGAAATGATTTTTTTCACTTAGTAGTTTTATTTTATATATCTTTTAGGATGCTATTTCAGTAGACAATGACTTGTATAGATTAAGTACAGATTTGGGAAGTAACTTCTTAAGGCCCGCAAAATCGTCATCTTTGATCTTTTTTCTTACTTCAGTGGCTGAGGTGAACCTTGGGGTTTCAACTAGCTTGAAATCTTCGGGGAGTTTATCGGAAAGCTCAGATCTTTTGATGTAATCAAATTGCTTTTCATAATCATCCTTTCTATCATCTCCAACCCCGATCAAATGTGGCTCATATCCCATGTTCACCAATTTGTTTATTGAAGATCCAAGTAATCCACGATCCACTATCATGTAGCCTTCAAGATCATCTTTGTGTTCAGCTAGAACTGCGTCCATGTACTGCTTGATCATCTTTTCATTAAAAGGGGATTTACCCTTTCTATTATGGCCGGCATAAACAACCACCACAAAGGAAGGAAACCCATTTTCTTCTTTAAGCTTTTTGGCCATTTTCAAATGCCCCAAATGAAATGGCTGGAATCTTCCCAAAATAACATTTACCTT
>Ga0172362_10001129_pt1 | contig 22671 bp, 15 predicted proteins | sample LakKivs1_kivu2a2_FD_114534 | JGI IMG/M metagenome (GOLD analysis project Ga0172362, IMG submission 114534) | Sediment microbial communities from Lake Kivu, Rwanda - Sediment s1_kivu2a2 | ecosystem: Environmental > Aquatic > Freshwater > Lake > Sediment | place: Rwanda: Western Province, Lake... | reverse complement strand
GTCATTCCCGGCCACGGGGTCAGTTTCGGCCGGGGGGTCAGTTTCGGCCGGGGAGTCAGTTTCGGCCGGGGGGTCAGTTTCGGCCGGGGAGTCAGTTTCGGCCGGGGAGTCGGAAACGGCAGCCTCGGCCGCGAACCTTCAGGTTTCCCGTCGCCTCTCGGCGTGGCGCTTGCAGAAGCGTGCCCAGGGCATCGCCTCCAGGCGGCGGCGCGGGATCGGCTCGCCGTCGGCTTCGCACAGGCCGTACGTGCCCGCCCGGATGCGTTCGAGAGCGTCGTCAATCTCCACGACGAGGTCGCGCTCGCGCTGGGCGAGGCCGAGGCTTCGCTGCTCGGCCTGCTCGTCGATGGCGGCGTCGGCCGGGTGCGACGGCGCAGCCGACGAGGCCCCCGCTGGCGGCCCGGTGCCGCCTTCCTGCTCCAGCTCGGCGCGCAGGCCGCCGATGTCGTCGGTGATCTCCCGCCGCCGCGCCAGCAGCTTCTCGCGGAAGCGCTCGATGTCGTCGCCGTTCAGTTCCGTCGCGGCTGCCATGGTCTGCTCCTGCATCCCATTGTATGTGCGAGCCGGCTGCCGGGCGGCCGGGGCGCCGGCAGCGCCTGCCCGCGCCGCGGCGGCAGGCTGGACAGCGCGTCGCCGGTCGGGCGGACCTCGTGGTTCTGCCCCGCCTGCCAGCGGAAGCCCTGACGGCCCGCGGGGTCGCCCCCGCACCGCCCCGCGCTGTTCTGCGGGGAAACATGTTCTCTCTCACGGTGCCCGGCGGCTTCTCTACCGATGCCTGCGTTCGCACTGCGATGGGCGAGTGCCGAACGCCCATGGCCGGGCGGCGAGGCATGCATCATCGGGCGAGGTCCGGCCGCGTCTGCTTGCCCGATCCTCCGTCCGCGGCGGGGGCGACGCGCTGGCGGAGGATCATCGTCTCCAGCGCGTTCCAGCCGGCGAGCTGTTCGGCCGTGAGCGTGGCGGCCCGGCCGGCGGCCAGGTGGTGGCGGATGGCGCGAAGCCGGCGGCGGGTCTGTCGCGGCAGGGCGGGGCGGGCGTTGACCACCAGCCCGGTGACCATCTGGCGCTGGTGCCGCCGGCGAATGACGAGCTTGCGCTTCTGGTGGAGCCTGTAACCGTAGTCGCCGACGATCTTCTTGGTCCCGCCGATGACCTTGCGGACGGCCTGGCGGCTGTCGGCGGCGAACGAGAACGTCAGGTCGTCGGCGTAGCGCGTGTAGGTCGCCCCGCACGCCGCGGCCTGGCCGCTCAGCCGCGCGTCCATCGCGTAGTTGGTCAGGTTGCTCAGTCGCGGGCTGGTGGGCGCGCCCTGCGGCAGGGCGTCGCGCCAGGTCAGCCAGCCCAGCAGCATGTCGCGCGCCTCGCGTCCCCAGCCGATCGCGCGCAGGTACTCGCCCACGCGGCTGCGCGTCGTGGACGGGAAGAAGTCGCGGATGTCCATGCGGAGCACGACGGCAGCCCCCGCGTGCCGCCGCGCGTGCGTGACGATGGACTGCTTGCGCTCGAAGCCGACGGCGGCGGGGTGGACGGCCAGGCGGCCCAGCAGCCGGCGCAGGATGCGCCGCTGCAGCGCCTTGAGCTGCGGCGCCGGCGCGTGGATGGTCCGGCGCCCGCCGCTGCGCTTGGGCACCTCGAACGTGCCGTACTGCGGCTTGATCGCCAACAGCTCGGCCAGGCCTGCCCCGAGCCGGCGCGAGAGTTCCTCGGGCCCCAGGCCGGGCGGCTCGGGGCGGCTTTCGCGCTGGCGATCGCCCGGGCGCTCGGTTCGGCGCACGCCGGCGCCCTGTCCGCCGAACAGCTCCCGGATGAAATCCCGCAGGCCCATCGTCGCGCGCCCCGGCGACCGGGTGAGATGTTCCGCGGGCGCGGGCCTGGCCGCCGCCGAAGCGACGCGCCGGCCCGCACCCGCCCCGCCTTGCTCAGCGGTGCGACCGCTGACACCCGTCTATCCAGCAGGTCCAACGGACCCGGCCGACGAAACATCGGCCCGGCGCTCTGCATTTGAGCACCCGCCAAGGCGGTGGGGGAATGCTACCGCGCTCCGGCGCCAATGTCCATCGCCGGGCCGCTACCGTTCCGCCGCCGCCGGGCGCGCCAGCCGCCGCCGCAGCCATTGGGCGTACCAGCGGGCGGTGCGCCGCAGGCCCGCCGGGGGATGGTCGCGCGCTGGCCAGCCGGAGGCGTCAGCCGCCGCCGTCCCTGAGCGGCCCGGCCGGCAGGGCGAACAGCTCGCCGATGCCCTTGAGCACGTCGGAGGTGAGCTGCCCGCCGGCCTTGGCCACGCCCCGGAAGAAGTCCATCGTGACGGCGGCCACGTCCCCAACGGGCTCCTTGCGGATGAGCTTGTCGGTCGGGGCCGTCCAGGGGCCCTCCACGTGCAGGCGAACGAGCTTGTCCTTCAGGTTGACCAGCAGATTGGCGACGGGGATGTCCAGAAGGACGTCGCGCAGCACGTTGAGCGACACACCGAAGACGTAGAAGTTCAGCTCCCTGGTCAGGAGGTTGATCGTGCCCCCCGGCTCGATCTCCAACGCCGAGATCGGGTTCGCCACGCGCGCCCGGCGGATCGTGACCACGCCGCGGCTGAGATTCACCGCGGCCGACAGGTCGCTGACCCCCTGCGAGGCCGGCGCGCCAGGGCGCAGCACGATCTTCGTCACCGACAGCATCAGCTCGGGCACCAGCGGCATGACGTGGACGTCGACGTTGTCCAGCGTGCCCCTGGCGATGCCCTCGATGAGGTTGGCGTGGCCCCATCGCCGCCACTGCGGCAGCGGACTCGACGGGGCGTCGAGCAGCCACACGGCCGCCTCGGCCTCCAGCTTGCCGCCGCCGTAAAGGGCCTTCAGCCCGCTGACGGTGATCCAGCCCGGGCGCACGCGAACGCGGGCCTCCAGGTCGCCCATGCGCTGCCTGGCCGCCCCGGCGACAACCAGCTCCTCCAGCCGCGGGGCCACCCGCAGGTCGCAGTCGACCGGCCAGGGCGGCCCCAGCCCCAGCGACAGCGGCCCGGAGACGGCCGCCCTTCCCCGCGCGGTCGTGCCGGCCAGCGCGCGCCGCCAGAAGTCGCCGACGTGCTCGCCGGCGGCGATGTCGGCGTTGGCGTCGGCCAGTCGCACCGTCAGGCGCATCGCGTTCGGGTCGAACGTGACCGGCGCGTCGGCGAAGCGCAGCGCCCCGACGGGCGTGCGCAGCGCGGCGCTGGCCGCGCCCCTCTGCCCGTCCAGGCGGACCTCTCCCGACAGGTCGTCGATGACCGGCGCGCCGCCCGAGCGCACCGTCAGGCCTCCCACCGCCGCCGGTCCGTGGAATCGCAGCGTGGCAGGCCGGCTGGGCTGGCCCTCCACCCGCAGCGACGCCGACAGATCCCGGATCGCCGTTCCCCCGCCCGTGCGCACGTGCACGCCGTTGGCGTCCACCCGCCCGCGCACGTGCAGAGATCGCCACTGCTCGAGCCGCCCGTTCATCTCCAGCTCGGCCGCCACCAGGCCTGACAGCTCCGGCAGCGGGCCCGCCGACGCGGCCGAGCCGATCACCGCCACGTCGCGCGGCGACAGGTGGCCGCGGACGTTGACGGCCAGACGCATCTCGCCGCTGTCGGCGTCGATCGTGCCGTCGGCGATGGCGGGCGCCGTGGAGGCGGGGCGCTCCAGCAGCAGGCGATAGACGGCCGCGGAGCCCGTGCCCTGGCGGCGGATGGACAGGGCCAGGCCCTCGCAGCCGAGGCTCGCGCCGTCGGCAACGTCGACCAGGGTGCAGGCGAGTTCGTCGAGGCGCACGACCGACGGCGGCGTGCCCCGGCGGCCGCCATTGCCGCGACCGGTCCGCACCGGGGGCGACACGCCGCCTTCCACCACGTAGGCGGTCACCGTCACGCCGCGCGCCAGCAGGCCGGCGATGGTGGGACTGAGGCTCGGCCAGTTGGGGATGTCCGGCTCGATCCGCCCGATGCGGACCCACTGGCGTCCGTCGGCGTCGCCCAGGACCACATCGCCGACGACGGGAGGCGAGAAAAAGCGAAACTCCGCCCAGCCGACCTCGACGCGGCCGGCCCAGTAGTCGCCCACGGCGGCGGCGACCTGCCGGCGCACGATGCCGGGGGCGATCCAGTACTTCAGCGTCACCGCGGCGACCACGAGCACGCCCACCGCCGCGCCGGCCGAAACCACCACCCGCCGCGGCCACCTGCGACCGGCGTTGACCATCGTCGCTCCCTTCCCCTGGCATGATAGGCTGGCGATGGACGCGGAGGCCGGAACGCGGGAGAAACGGCCGACCACGGTCACGAGCACGAGCACGAGCACGACGCGGGCGCGCGGCGGCGGGGGTTTGACAGCGGCGAGCGGCAGGCCGACACTTCCGGCCCATGAGCCAGGCCGGCAGATGCGTCATCCTCGCCGCCGAGCCCCTGGACGCCGACAGGGTGGCGCACCTGGCGGCGTTCGGGCAGGTGCGGCGCGCGACGCCCGACACGGCCGCGGTGGCCGCCGCCGAAGCGACGCACCGGCCCGCACCCACCCCGCCTTGCTCAGCGGTGCGACCGCTGACAGCCGTCTATCCAGCAGGTCCAACGGACCCGGCCGACGAAACATCGGCCCGGCGCTCTGCATTTGAGCACCCGCCAAGGCGGTGGGGGAATGCTGCCGCGCGCGGGGGGCGATGTCCACGCCGGCGAGTGCCGCTCATCCATCGGGAGGCGTTCCGTTGCGCCCGGCCGGGCGCGCCAGCCGCTGCCGCAGCCATTGGGCGTACCAGCGGGCGGTGCGCCGCAGGCCGCGCGACCTGACGCTCGCCCACGCGATGGAGGCCATCGTCAGCGGCGGCTGGTGTTTGATGGCCGCCTCGGCCCGCCGCTTGATGCGCAGCATTTCCTCGTCGCCCCAGTCGGTGAGGTTGACCGTGAAGTCCACCACGTCGCCGAGGGCCTCGAAGAAGCGGTCCTTCGTGCCATAGCGGGCGAGGATGCGCCTCTGCACCGGCGGGTCGTTGTACAGCTCCGTGCCCGGAAACGGCGTGGCGAAGAACAGGCCCGTCGCCAGCCGGTTGGCCCGGCAGAACCGCACCGTCTCGGCCACGCTGGCCTCGTCCTCCCCGGGCACCCCGAAGATCAGCGTCCCGCCGGGGATGATGTTGCACTCGCGGCACAGGCGGAACGTCTCGGCCATCTGCTCGACGCCGATGCGCTTGTTCATCGCGTCGAGCAGGCGCTGGCAGCCGCTCTCGACGCCGAAGGCGATGCGGTAGCAGCCGGCGCGGCGCATCTGTCGCAGCACGCGGCGGTCGAGGGTGTCGGCCCGCCCGCTGCACATCCAGGGGATGCGGTGGAAGCCGTTGCGGCACATCGCCTCGCAGAACTCCAGCACCCGCGACGGGCGGGCGGTGAAGTTCTCGTCGGCGAACAGCAGCGACGCCGCCCCCTCGCGCCGCCGGAAGTAGCGCACCTCCTCCATCACCGCCTCGATCCCGCGGAAACGCATCCCCGGCCCGAAGATGTGCCAGCAGAACGTGCACCGCCACGGACAGCCGCGGCTGGTGATCAGCCTGGCCTCGTTGGCCTGCCCGCTGTACAGCACCGTCCGGTGGTACAGCTCGGTCGGGAACAGGTCGTAGGCGGGCATGGGGAAGCGATCCAGGTCGCTTTCGACCGCCCGCGGCGGGGAAAGCTCCACCCCGCCCTCGCCGCGCCAGGCCAGGCCGGCGATCGAGCGGAAGTCCCGCCGGTCGCGGCAGGCGGCGGCGAGCTCGCCCATGGTGTGCTCGCCCTCGCCCAGGACGCACACGTCGGCATCGATGTTGGCCAGCACCACCCGCGGATCGACGCACACGCCCCCGCCGATCACGCGCAGGGCGCCGCTCTGCGCTTCGCGCACGGCCCCGAAGAGGCCCTTGAGGTACTTGTAGGTGGTGATCAGCCCGCCGGCGGCCACCAGGTCGTAGCGCCGCTCGCCCAGGCGGCCGCGGACCTGCTCGAAGCTCAGGCGCAGACCGTTGGCGTCGAGCACGTCGACGCGGTGGCCGGCGCGGCGGAGCACGGCCGCGATCGACGCCAGCCCCACCGGCACGCTGGTCGGGGGCGAGTTGAGGCGGATGGGCGGGTTGATCAGCAGCACGCTGGCGGCGGACATCGGCACGCTTCCTGTCGCTGGCGCGACACGGCGATTATACAGCACCGGCCCCTTCCCGCCGCAGGTGGACGCAACCGGCTCCACGGCCGGGAGCGATGGATTGACCGCGCGGGAGCGGGAGGCTATCATGTATCGCAGTCAGCAAGGGCGAGCTTACGATGGGCGCGTCAAAGACCATCGAAATCCCGGAGACGGTGTTCTTCAGTGCGGAAAGCATTGACGAGCTGGAGGACTGGCTGGCCAGCCGCGACCCGCAGTTCGTCCGCGACATGCGCCGCATCCGGGCCGAGGAGGACCAGCAAGGCAGGGGCACTGACCTTACGGAGCTGCTGAAGCGGTGGCCTGTCGGCTGACTGTCCTTCCGTCCGCCGAGGCGGACCTGGAGCGCCTCGACGCCGAGACACGGCGCGCCGCTGCCCGAATCGCGGCGATCAGTCCGTAGATGACTTCTCCCGCCGCAGGTGGGCGCGGGCGGCGGCGTTGGAGGCGACGGCCTGGATGAGCAGCCCGACGGCCGTGGCGGCCGCCAGGCCCACGTCGCGCAGCACGCGCACCAGCACGAAGCTGGCGGCGACGGCGGCGACGGCGGCGGCGGCGGTCATCGCCGCCTGCGTGCCGGTGCGCTTCAGCGCCATCAGCGTCTGTACGCCGCGGAGGTACAGCACGTCGCAGACGTTGGCGGCCGCGGCAATCAGCAGCAGCAGCGGCGTGGGCCTGTAGCCCGCCGGCAGGGGAAGGCCGAGATGGAACACCGCCACGTATGCGGCGGCGTAGGCGGCGACGACCAGCGCCAGCGCGGCCAGCGTGGTGCGCCGGATGACGGCGGCGCCGCGGCGCGGCTGGCCCGCGGCGAAGGCCCGCCCGATGTCCGGCAGGCGGGCCTCGAACATCGCCCGCCCGATCATCATCATGGCCGCGGCCACCTGCGTCACCAGCGTGTACGGCGCCAGCTCCGGCAGCTTCAGGTACAGCACGCCGATCCACCGTCCGCTTTCGGCGATGCCCCACAGCGCCACGGCGTGCACGCCGGTCGGCCAGGAAAACGCCACCGCGCGCGACAGCACGGCCGCGTGCGGCAGGCCGCCTCGCAGGGCCGGGGCGGTCCAGATTGCCGCGACGGCGGCCGCCGCGGCGTAAGCCAGCGCCAGCGCCAGCGCCGCCCGCAGCACGCCGCCGCCGACCAGCCCGCCCAGCGTCACGAACGCCCCCAGCAGCACGAAGCCCTGCAGCCCCGCCGTCAGGCCGAACCGCCCCGCCCGCCCCCGCACGCGCAGGTACGTCAGGCCGAACTCCATCGCCACGCGCAGCACCACGATCGCCGCGACGGCGACCTGGAGGGCCGCCTGCCCGCGCGTCAGCGGGTCGCGCAGGCCCGACAGCCGCAGCACCACCACCAGCACCGCCACGCCGCAGAGGCTCAGCCCCAACGCCGCCGCGGCGCACGTGGCCAGCAGGTCGGCCGGACGGCCCGACCGCTCGTAGTCGAAGTACAGCCGCGACGGCGCCAGGTGAACGTTGAGCGACAGCAGCGGGCAGAGAATGACCATCGCGCTGGTCATCAGCCCGAAGCGGGTGTACTCGTCGGGGCTGAGGGCCGCGACGAGGAACGGCAGCAGCAGCAGGTAGGCGGCCTTCTGGACGCTGCCGGCCAGCAGGTACAGGGCGGTGCGAGCGGCCACGGTCCGCCGCGACGCGCCCGGCGCCGCGCCGGCGGATGGGGCGGGCTGGGTCATGTAGGCATTATCGGCCGCGCGCGAAGCGCACCACAAGCTCCCCCACGGGCTCGCCGTTTGGCGCTTCTTGTCCGGCGCGCGCGAGTGCCGTACAATCGACTTGTTGTCGCCGGAAGGGACTTTGATGACGAAGCATCCGGGCGCCTCGGCCGCCAGGCCCCGCCAGGGCGGCACGACGGCGCAGAAGATACCGCTGTTCTGGGTGGCCGGGGGCATTCTGGCCGCGTTCCTCGTCGTCTGGACGTTCGCCTGGGACATCGCCCGGCCGTTTGCGGGCCTGCACAGTTGGGGCCTGGCCGACGGGCCCTGGTACGCCCGAACCCACGTGCGCTACGGGCTGGGCTACACCCACGGCGTCCGGACGCAGGCGGTGGGCAACCCGCCGCCGGCCGAGCCCACGCGATACCTCGCTCACCCGCAGCTCAACGGTCTTGTCATGGCCGCCGGGTTGTGGATCTTCGGGCCGCACGAGTGGTCCGACCGCGTGATGGAGCTGCTGTGGGGGCTGGGGTCGCTGCTGATCCTGCTGGCGATCCTGCGCCGCCTGGTGGGCGACGTGGCGGCGCTGGCGGCGGCGGCCGTCTGGCTGCTGCTGCCCATCACCGGCTATTTCGGCACGGGGGGCACGACGTACCTGGCCGCCTTCGGCGCGCTGTGGCTGTACCTGGCGGCCATCGGGGAGTTTGGCGACGTGGCGCCGCGCCGGCGGCACCTGGCGGGCCTGGCCGCCGTGCTGCTGGTGTTGCTCCAGTTGAGCTGGACCGGCTGGTTCTTCGCCGTGGCCATCTTCGTCCACTACGTCGCGCGGTGCGTCCGCCGACGCAGCCGACCCGACGCGAAGCTGCTGGGCGTGCTGATCGGCGCCCCGGCCGTCAGCGGCGTCGTCGTCGGCCTGATCATGCTGGCGGGCTTCGGCTGGAGCTTCCAGCCGATCTTCGATTACTACCGCTGGCGTGCGGCCCGCGGCGAGATGACCGGCCAGATGGCCGCGTTCGACTGGGGCGCGTGGCTGCGCCGCTTCTGGGAGTTCGCCCTGACCAACTTCACGCCGTGGGTGATCGCCGCGGCCGCGCTGGGGGTGGTGGCCTACGTCGGCCCTTACGCCGCACGCAGGTGGGCCCGGCACGGCAGCGGCAGGCAGGCCGCCTCCGCGCCGGCCGCGCCGAGCGCCCAGCTCCTGCTGCTGGTCCTGCCGGGCGTCCTGCAATTGCTGGTCCTGCGCGGCGCCCTCTGGCCGCACCAGTACTGGGAGATGCCCCTGGCGGTCGTCGTCGCCGTCGCCGCCGCTTTGGCCGTCCGCGAGCTGTGGCGGCAGGTCCGCAGGCACAATCGTTACGTGGCCGGCGCCGCCGTCGTCGCCGTGCTGGCCCTCCTGGCCGTGCCGTGCCTGAGGGGCTCGGCGTACTACTACTCCATCCGCTGGCAGCCGGCCGAGAAGATCGCCATGTGGAAGCAGCTCAACAGGCTGATTCCGCCCGACAGGCCGCTGCTGACGTTCGACGCGATGATGGACGGCCTGATGACCAAGCAGAGCGAGGCCAAGGGCCTGGTCCTTCGCGCCGAGCCCGCCTGGTACATCGACCGGCGGATCGAGGAGGCCCCCGATCCCAACCAGCGAGCCGAGCTGTACCACAGGCTGGCGCTGGCTTGGCTGGGCTACCGGCAGGACGTGCAGATGATCGTCCAGCAGTACCGCGGCGGGCTGCTGAGTCGCCAGGCGGCCGAGGCGATGGACCAGCGCGCCGCCGCCGAGATGCGCAGACAAGTGGACGCCGTCGTGCGGCAGAAGGTCCCCGTCGTGCTGCGGCAGATCGCCGACGCCGCCCGCCTGCACGGCTGCCCCGTTTACCTGCTGACCACGGGGCTGTACCATCCCGATCTCGGCCCCGGCCTGCCGGCGCTGCTGGAGGCCCTGGCCGAGGCCATGAAGCGGCGCTACCCGGTGATCGCCTCGTACCCGGCCGTGCAGGGCGCAACCGACAGCCAAGGGCGGCCCATCCGCTACGGGATGCGCCCGTACCTGCTGTTCGACCTGCGGGCCGCGCCGCCGACGCGCCCGGCCAGCCGACAGCCGGGCACGCCGCAGTAGCGACGCCGACACGCGAGACAGCAATGCGCGCCAGAGCTGAAACCGACGCGGCCGTCAAGCTGTTCGTCCCCGGGCGGCTGTGCCTGTTCGGCGAGCACAGCGACTGGGCGGCGGAGTACGGGGTGCATCCCGGCCACTGCCTGGTGATCGGGACGGACCAGGGCCTTCTGGCCGAGGCGCGGGCGGGCGAGCGGTTCGCCGTGGAGACGGAGCTTCCCGACGAGCTGGGGCGCCCCAGCGGGCGCCGGCGGCAGATGAGCTGCCCGTGGGACGCCGCGACGCTGTTGTCGGCCGCCAAGGACGAGGAGGAGTTCTTCCGCTACTGCGCGGGCGTGGCCTACGAGATGTTCCAGCGTGCCGGCGTGGCCGGGGGCGTCGACCTGCGGATCACGCGGATGGACCTGCCGCTGCGCAAGGGCGTGTCGAGCTCGGCGGCGGTGTGCATTCTCGTCGCGCGGGCCTTCGACGCCGTCTACGGGCTGGGGCTGTTCCCGCACGAGCTGATGGAGACCGCCTACCTGGGCGAGAAGCTCACGGGCAGCCAGTGCGGGCGGATGGACCAGGCGTGCATCTACGGCAAGACGCCCGTGCTGCTGACGTTCCAGAAGTCCGCCGGCGTCCGCGTCGAGCCGATCTTCCCCGAGCGCGACGTGGCCATGTTCTTCGTGGACCTGGCCGGCAAGAAGGACACCGTGAAGATCCTCGCCGACCTTCAGGCCGCCTACCCGCGCGACAAGGAGCTGGCCGCCGGCCTGGGCGAGACCAACGAGCGGATCGTCCGCCAGGCCTACCGGGCGTTGACGGCCGGCGACGCGGCCTGGCTCGGCGAGCTGATGCGCGAGGCGCAGGCGAACTTCGACCGGCGGGTGGCTCCGTGCAGCCCGGCCGAGCTCGCCAGCCCGCTGCTGCACAGGCTGCTGGCCTGGGCTGACATCGCTTCTCACGTGCACGGCGGCAAGGGCGTGGGCAGCCAGGGCGACGGCACGGCCCAGTTCGTCGCGCGGTCTGCCGCCGACCGCGACGAGGCCATGCGCAAGATCGAGCGGGCATTCCCCCAGATGCGCTGCTTCCCGCTGACCATCAGCCCCGCCTTCGGCGGGCAGAAACAGTTCTTCGCAGGTCGTAGCAGTAGATGCCGTCGCCGCCGCGGATGAAGACGCGGCCGTCCACCACGGGACAGATGACCGGCTGGGAGTTGTAGGCGGTAGTCTCGGTGTGCGTGGGGGCCCAGATGGAACCGACGGTCTTGAGGTCGCTGTCGAGCAGCATGTAGTGCGGGCGGCCGTGCTGGCCCTCGGGGATGAACAGCAGTCGCCGGCCGGCGACGCCCAGCCAGGCGTTGGAGCCGGGTCCGCCCTCGCCGGGGGCAAACTTGCGCTCGCCGCACTTGCGCCCGGTCGCGGCGTCCAGCACGCGAATGTACTGGGCGCCGAGCAGATAGGCCTTGCCGCCGGCGACGGTGACGGGGATGTTCTCGTCGGGCGGGAACGGCTCGTCCTTCCAGACCTGCCTGGCGCCGGTCTGGGAAAGCTGCCAGCCGGTGTAGCAGGGCTGGGCGCCTTTGGCTGCCCTGGCGGCCGCCAGGAGCACGTCGCCGGCGACGACGGCGCTGAGGGGCGCGCCGGCAAGGATGACCGCCTCCTGCTTCCAGAGCACCTTGCCGTCGGCGGGGTCGATGCAGACGATCCCGTCGGCGACGAACGCGATCAATCGCTGCTTGCCGCCACTGGACCAGGGGATGTAATAGCCGCCGGGGGCTTTCCAGTTCTCCTGGCCGCTGGCGGGGTGCAGGCCGTAGACGCTGCCGCCGCGGGACCAGACGACGTGCCCGCCCATCAGCAGCGGCGAGGGGTTGTGCGGCCCGGAGGGCTTGCCGGCGGTGTCTTTCATTGGCCCCGTTGGCGTTTCCCACAGCAGCTTGCCCGTCGCGCGGTCCAGGGCGTACAGGCGCGAGGCGAGGTTGGGCACGAACAGGGCGTTGCCCGACACCAGCGGCACGCCCGACACACCGCGGTGCTTGTGCGTCTGGAGGTTGGGCGAGCGCAGAGGCAGGACGGCCGTCCAGCGGGTGGCGCCGGTGGCGGCGTCCATCGCGACGACCACGTCGTCGGCCAGCGGGCGGAAGTGGTTGAGCACCCACCGGGTCTCGCGGGCGTTGGCGCCGGCCTTGGCCATGGCGGCCTTGAATTCCTCATCGCTCTTGTAGGTGCGTTCCCAGTAGGGGTTGCCCTTGAGCGCGGGCGGCGAGGCGGGGCTGGGGACGTAGAAGTACATGTAGACTGTGCCGTCGGCGACGACGGGCGAGCTGCCGCCGCCCCCGTTGCCGCTGCGGATCGCGCGGGTGAAGTAGCGGCTGTCCGGCGCGTTGCCGTAGCCGGTCGGGACGTAGGTTTCGCTGCGCCAGACGGGTCGGGCGGCGGCGAAGTCGTCCAGCAGCGGCGGCGGGTCCTGGGCGGCCATGTTCAGCGTGGGGCCCCAGAAGCTCGGCCAGGCGCCGGCGGGCGAGACGGCGTCGACGGCGGGCGGGGTGGTCTCCAGCACGCCGCCGGCGGTCCCCTTGCCCGACGTGTAGGCCGTCCCGTTCATCTCCAGCCCATAGCTGCCGCTGAACCGGCCGGCGTCGAGCTTGAGATCCAGCGTCATGGCCGCCGAGGTCACGGCGCCCTGGAAGCCGGCCCCGACGCCGGTTCGCATGGCGATCTTGCCGGCCAGCGAGTCGCGGGTCAGCGCGACCGTCGAGTCGTCCAGGTGCAGTCGCTGGTCGCCGCTCTGACGGGCGACGAACCAGAAACTCGCCAGCTTGCCGCCCCGCAGGGCGAGGATCAGCTTCTCCGGCTTGCCGGACAGCCCCGACGGCAGGTCGAGCCGGGCGATGGCGTACGGCCCGCTGGCGGCGACGGTTGAGGGCTGGGCCGACGGCTCGGCCTGGGCCAGGATGGCAGTCAACAGCAGAAAGGCACAAGCGGTTTGCATGGTGAGGTTGCCTTTTGCCGGAACCCTTTGCAGACTCGGCGGTGAGAGCGTAGCGGGCGACGGGGCGGCTGTCAAGCGGCTTACGTCTGCGCGGAAATATGTATTGTATCCCGTGCGCCGTACCGCTTCGCGCCTCGCGCGGCGCTCGGCCACGTCCAGCGGGCGAGCGTCCGGCTCAGGGCGAAGCTGGCGGAGCCAGTCCGTGGTCACGGCAAGCGGCAGCGGCCCGTCCCGGCCGTGCCCCGTTTCCCGGCGCCGGCGCACAGGAAACGAGCGCCGGAACGACGAACGAGCCCCCGGACGTACCGGAATGCGTCCAAAGGGTCCGAAGGGCACTCTTGGCCCCGTTTCCCGTGCGCCGGCGCCGGCGGGACCGGTGGCGCGTCGAGGCGGGCCGGTCCGCCGCTGCCCCCTCGCTCCGCGGCCCGCCAGATTGCCCAGGTTGCGCAGCTTACCCATCTTAGCCGGAAGGCGTTTCGATGCCGAGGCGGGCGCGAAACGGGGCAAAAGTGCCCCTCGGTCGGGTTGGACGTACCGGGGTACGCCCAAGGTGCCGTTCGCGGCTCCGGCGCCCGTTTCGCGGGCGCCTCGGCGTCGAAATCTACCCTGGAATCTCCGTGCCGCTCTTCGGCGCCGGTCCTCGGGACGAAGCCGGGCGTGGTTCGGGTGAGCACTGTGGCATGTAGCGACTGCAGCGTACGGGAGCGGGCCGCTGACGGTGCAGACCGCCCGGTGCAGGGGTTCTGCGCAGCCCATAGCAACAGGCGGTGCCCGCGAGGACACCCCGCCCACCTCCGGCTGCCTGTCGTCAATCCGTGATCCTCCGGTCCCCGGCATCCTCTTGACACTCGCCCCTTGTCCCTCGACACTTCCGCCTGCATAATCGAGGAGTAACCATGAACGTCCTCATCACCGGCGGGGCGGGGTTCATCGGCTCGCACCTGGCCGAGGCGCTGCACGCGCAGCAGCACGACATCACCGTCGTCGACGACCTGTCCACCGGGTCGCTGGACAACCTGGCCGCACTGCTGGGGCGGCAGCGTTTCCGCTTCGTCCGCGACTCCGTCCGCAACGAGGTGACGATGACCGCCCTGATCGACCGCTGCGACGCGGTGTTTCACCTCGCCGCGGCCGTCGGCGTGCAGCTCATCGTCGACCGCCCCGTGCACACCATCGAGACGAACATCCACGGCTCGGAGGTGGTGCTGGGCCTGGCCAACAAGTTCGGCCGGAAGGTGCTGGTGGCCTCCACGTCGGAGGTGTACGGCAAGAGCACGAAGGTGCCGTTCGGCGAGGACGACGACGTGACGCTCGGCTCGACGCGCTTCACCCGCTGGAGCTACGCGTGCAGCAAGATGGTGGACGAGTTCCTCGCGCTGGCCTACCACGACCAGTACGCCCTGCCGGCGATCGTCGTGCGGCTGTTCAACACCGTCGGCCCGCGGCAGACGGGGCAGTACGGCATGGTGATTCCACGGTTCGTCCGCTGGGCGCTGGCGGGCGAGCCCGTCCGGGTGTACGGCACGGGCGGGCAGAGCCGCTGCTTCTGCCACGTCGCCGACGTCGTCGAGGCGCTGCAGCGCCTGCTGGACTGCCCGCGGGCCGTCGGGGAGGTGATCAACGTGGGCACCGACCGCCCGGTGACCATCGACGCGCTGGCCGACAAGGTCATCGACCTGACCGGCTCGAAGGCGGGCAAGGTACACCTGAGCTACGAGGAGGCGTACGGTCGGCCGTTCGACGACATGTTCCAGCGCGTGCCCGACCTGGCGAAGGTGCGCCGCCTGATCGGCTACGAGCCGCGCCGCGACCTGGACGAGACGCTGCGGCAGGTGATCGACCACGAGCGCCGGCGGATGGGGACCTGAGAGGGAAGACGCGGAGACGCGGAGACGCGGGGAGGCGGGGACGCGGAAGTATGGAGACCGGTTCTGCGGCACCCGGTCGGTAAGCAGAGCAGACCTTGTATTCTGAGAGTCGTACATCCCGGCAGCTCGAGTGGCTGGCGCGCTGGATGCTGGCGGCGGTCATCGCGCTCGGCGTGCTGATGTGGTGGTGGCCGAGCTACCGCGGCTGGGGCGCGGCGGCGGCGGGGCTGGGGCTGACGCTGCTGCTGTGGGTGCTGTCGCGTCTGGCGGCGGGCAGGCGGAGCATCCCCGGCAGCCCGGTGCACGCGGCGCTGCTGGTGCCCGCGTGCGTGCTGATCGCGCACCTGGTGCGGGCGAGCGTGGCGGGCATGCACGAGGGCGGCTACGTCTTCCGCGGCGCGCTGGTGTTCTCCATCATCGTCCAGCTCGCCATGCTTTCGCTGGGCGTCATGCTCGCCCAGGGGCTGCTGCCCGGCGCGGCCAGGCACGTCTGGGTGCTGGGAACGTGCGGGGCGGCGATGATGGTCGGCTCGGCCGCGGCCATGCTGTGGGGCGAGGCGCGGGCCGTTCGCACCGCCCTGGCGCTGGTGGGCTTCGCGGGCGTGGGCGTCTGGCTGACGATGCTGTGGGGCCTGGGCGGCGACGGGGACGAGGCAGAGCCTTCGCCGCAGCGCCGCCTGTTGCGGGGCGCCTGCCTGGCCGTCGGCGTCGCCGCCGCGGGCGCGCTGGCCGCCGTCGCGCCGCTCCAGGCGGTGCTCGTGGCCGCCGTCGCCGCGGCGGCCGTCCTGCTCGGCGCGGTCGTCTTCCCGCAGCGAAGGGCGATGCTGCTGGCGTTCGGCGGCGCGCTGGCGGTCGCCTCGGCGGCGCTGCTGGCCGGCGTGCAGTGGATGCGGGCCGCCATCCGCGACCTGCTGCTGGCCACACGCGGGGCGGGATGGTTCGGCCACGGCGAGGAGGCGTTTCGACGCATCTCGGCGAGCGACAGCGGCCTGGCCGTCCTGGCCCAGGCCGTCGGCTGGGTGGGCCTGGGCTGCTTTCTGGTCGGCGCGGCGGCGGCGCTGGCGGTGCTGCTGGTCGGCTCGCGGCGGGGGCATCGCGGCGACCGGGCGAGGGCGATCCTCTGGACGACCGCGGCCGGGGCCGTCGGCTGCGCACTGCTGGCGCCCGTCGGGCCGTTCATGCCGTCGGTGACGCTGGCCGTGGCGCTGGTCTGGGGCCTGCTGCCGGCGATGCTGGGCCGCCCGGAGCGACGGCGCAGCGGCGTGATCCTGCTGGCGGGCATCGCCGCCATGGCCGTGCTGCTGGGCATGTTGCCCGACCGCGGGCTGGTGACGTGGACGGCCACGACGTTCGGGCTGAACGACACGATGGAGCACATGGCGGCGGGGGTGGTGCTGGCGGCGGTGACGGTCTGGCTGCTGGGCGCCCGCCGCTGGTGGCTGGGGCTGGCGGGCATTGTTCTGGCGGCCCTGGCGGGCGGGCCGGGCGAGGCCCTTCAGCGCGCGATGGCCTCCGGCACGCCGGAACTGCGCGACTGGGCCCACCACGCGACGGGCAGCGCGGCGTTCGCCCTGCCTTACCTGCTGTGCCTCGGCGCCCGTGCGGCCGAGGCGACGCCCCGGCCGGCGCGGGCAACCCAACCCGGAGGCTGACCATGTTGCGAGTGGCGATTATCGGCGTGGGCGGGTATGGCGCGACGCTGCTGGCGGGCCTGCGGTCGGCGGCGGGCGCCGGACGCTGCCGCATCGTCGCCGCCGCGGACGCCAGCGCCGCCGCGATCGCCCGCGCCGCCGACGATCTCCGCGACGCCGGCGCCGCCACGTTCGCCGACGGCGGCGAGATGCTGGAGGCCCTGCGCGGCCGCTGCGACGTCGTCTACGTCGCCACGAGCATCGCCAGCCACGCCGCCCTGACGGCGGCGGCGGCGCGCTGCGGCTTCCACGTGCACCTGGAGAAGCCCCCGGCCGCGACCGTGCAGGAAGTCGACGAGATGCTGGAGGCGCTGGCCCGCGCGGGGCGTATGTGCCTGGTGGGCTTCCAGAACCTTCACGCCGCGGAGATGCTCCGGCTTCGCCAGGCCCTCGCGGGCGGCTTGCTGGGCAAGGTGCTGCGCGTATCGTGCGCGGCTAACTGGCCCCGCCCGCGGAAGTACTACCGGCGCAACGAATGGGCGGGGCGCCTGCGGGCGGGCGGAGCGTGGGTGCTCGACGGCGCCGCCAGCAACGCGCTGGCCCACCAGATCGCCCACTGCCTCGCGCTGGCCTGCCCGCGCGCCGAGGGCCTGGCCGAGCCGGTCGCCGTGCGGGCCGAGCTGTACGCCGCCGGCGACATGCAGTGCCACAACATCGCCGCCATCGAGGTCCGCACCGCCGACGGCGTCGATATCCACCTGCTGCTCAGCCACGCCGGGCGGGCGCGGTTCGAGCCGCTCATCGAGGTCGTCGCCGAGCGCGGGCGGGCGTACCTCCAGCCCGGCTCCCACGCGGTGGTCTACGCCCCCGACGGCACCGAGCCGTGGTACTCGCCGGCGCGCCCGGCACGCGAGGCCATGATCGCCAACATGCTGGACGCCGTGGAGGCGGGCCGGCCGGAGATGCTCCGCTGCCCGCTGAGCCAGGCCCGCAAGTGCGTGCTCGTCGTGGACGGCGCCCACGAAAGCACCGGGCGCATCGGCCGCCTGGGCGAAGGGGCCTTCCGCCGCGAGCCCGCCGGCTCCGACGCCGAGCGTGTCGAGGTGCCCCGCCTGTGCGGCATGTTGCTCGACGCGGCCGAGCGGCACTGCCTCCTCAGCGACCTGCCCGACGGGCCCGCCTGGGCCGTGCGAACCGAGCCGTTCGACCTGGCCGGCTACCGCCGCTTCCCGCAGCGGTTCCGCTGCGAGTAGTCGCCCGACGGTCCGCGGGTGTAACCTGAAGAACCGTGCTGGCGATGGACGACACGATCGCGGCGGTTTCGACGGCGGCGGGCGCGGCCGCCCGGGCCATCGTGCGCCTCAGCGGGCCGGAGGCGATCGCCCTGGCGTCGCGCGTGTTCGTTCCGGCCGGCGCGGGGCTGGCGGAACTCGGCGGCTTCCGCGCCGCCGACGGGCGCGTCGTCGCCGGCGACGGCGTCGAGCTGCCCGCCCGCGCCTACGTCTTCCGCGCACCGCGGAGCTACACGCGGCAGGACGTGGTTGAGCTGCACGTGCCCGGCAATCCCGCCGTCGTCGCCATGGTGTTGGAGGCTCTGCTGGCGGCCGGCGCACGCCAGGCGGGGCCCGGCGAGTTCACCGCGCGGGCGTTTTTCTCGGGGCGGCTGGACCTGACCGCCGCCGAGGCCGTTGCCGACGTCATCGACGCCGCCGACGACGCGCAGCTTCGGGTCGCCATGGCGTCGCTGGGCGGGCGCGTGGGCCGGTTGTGCCGCGCCGCGGCTGAGGCGCTGGCCGAGACGCTCGCCGCGGTCGAGGCCTCCATCGACCTGGCCGAGGAGGACATTTCGCCTGCACCTCCGGCCGACCTGGCGGCCGACCTGCGCGGCGTGGCCGAGCGGCTCTCGCGCGAGGCCGCCGCGGCTCGGGCGATGGGCGACGCGGCCGAGCTGCCCCGCGCCGTGCTGGCCGGGCGACCCAACGTCGGCAAGAGTTCGCTTCTGAACGCGCTGACGGGCGAGGACAGGGCGATCATCTCGGCCACGGCGGGCACCACGCGCGACGTGCTGAGCGCCCCGCTGCATCTTGCCGGCGGGGCCGTTGCGCTGCTCCAGGACGCCGCCGGCCTCGGCACGGAAACCGGGGACGGTCCCTCTTTTCCGGGCGCCGGCGCGGCGGCGCGGCGGGCGGTGGCGGCCGCCGATGCGCTGTGCTTCGTCTACGACGCGGCCGAGGGGTTCACCGACGCCGACGCCGTGCTGCTGGCCGAGCTGCGGCGGCTCAACGCCCGCGCGCCCGTGCTGGTGCTGGCCAACAAGATCGACTTGCTTTCCTCGGCGGACGCGGCCGGGCTGCCGGGCGAAGCCCCGGACGGTTTGGCGCAGTTGCCCACGTCGGCTCTGACCGGCGCGGGGCTGGATGAAGTGCGAGGGGCGATGGAAGAGCTTCTGTGCGTTTCTGCCTCGCGCGGCGGGGAGGCGATGGGGCTGCACGAGCGCCAGCGGCGCGGGCTGCTGGCGGCGGCGGCCGCCGCGGAAAGGGCCGCCGGACTGCTCGCCGTCGCGCCGTCCGTCGCCGACGTGGCCGAACTGGCCGCCGTGGACCTGCGCGAGGCGCTGTCGCACTTGACGGCCGTCAGCCCCGACAGCCCGCGGCTCGTGGCCGACGACATCCTGGGGCGCATCTTCGCCCGCTTCTGCGTGGGGAAGTAGCAGGATGCACGGGATGCACGGGATAAAGGGCAGGGATGCAGGGGATGCAGGGGATGGGAAGAAGGGGGAAGTGTCGGGTGTCGGGTGTCGGGTGTCGGGTGCAAGGCGGTGAGGTACCGAAAGCGCGGGTGCCGCTTGTCACTTTGCCTTTGCCCATCCCCTGTATCCCCTGTATCCCCTGTATCCCCTGTATCCCCTGCATCCCTGCTCTCTCACCATCCCGTGCATCCCGTGCATCCTGCTATTTCTCTCTGAGGCATTTCGGCCGGACGCAGTGCCCGAAGGAGCCGTGGTGCTTCCAGGGCAGGGCCTCGAAGCCCGTGTCGGGCACGGCCTCGCTGATGCACGCCAGCGTGAAGCTGCGGAAGCTGTCGCTGCACGGGTCGGCCTCGCCCGCCGCGGCCGTGCACTGAAGCCACCCGAACTCGTTCCGCCCGCCGGTCAGCCCCTTGCCGTCCTGGTTCCAGTCGAGGAACCCGCCGCCGTGGCGGTCCCAGCAGCCCAGCGTCCAGGGCAGCAGGCGGCGCATCGACTCGCGGGCCTCGTCGGTCCGGATGCCGTACTGCCGGCTGAGCGTCACGATCGCGTCGGCGCAGTCCATGTCGGGGCAGCAACCGCCGCCGAAGTGCCCGCGGGCGTTCTGGATCGACAGCGAGCTGTCGATCATCAGCTCCGGGCGCGGCACCGGGCGGTCGAACATCCAGTACACCATCAGCGTGTGGTAGCCGCCGTACTGCTGGTGGCTGAGCTTGTGCCCGCCGACGATGTCCCACCAGCCCGTTTCCCTGTTCTGGTGCTCGGCCATCCAGTCGAAGAACACGTCCATCGCGTCGAGGTTCGACTGGTTGCGCGTGACGCGCCAGTCGTGCCCGACCAGGCAGCCGATGTCGTAGGTCCAGTTGCCGGCCACCCACGGGTCGAGCTTCCACGGCAGTTGCTCGATGAACTTGCGCATCCCTTCGGGCGTGAAGAGCTGGCGCGTCTTGCGGATGGGGTGGCGGCAGACGCCGCCCAGCAGGTCCACCGCCGTCATGATGAACGTGCTGGAATGCCACAGCAGCAGCTCGTCGGTGTGCTTGTTGCTGAGCCGCTCGGCGCTGCGGAAGACCGGATCGACGTACAGGCCCGTCTCCTCGTCCTGTCCGCCGATGAGGTAGTCCAGCCACTGGCGCCGCTGCTGCGGGCCTAGCGCGTCCAGGTCGCCGTGGAGGTGGCGCGTCATGGCCACGAAGGCGCTGGCCCAGTAGGTGGGCTTGCAGCCCCTGGCGAAACGATAGACGCCGTAGTGCGGCGCGTCGGCCACGCGAAGCGACTCGCAGTGGCGAAGGATCCCCCGGCGAAGCTCCTGCGGCTCGATGTTGGCGTTGCTCTGCGGCGAGGCCATCGAACGCTTCTCCTTGCGGGCCGCCGGCCCATCAATGAACGGCCGCCCGCACGTCCGTCGGGCGGCAGGAACGCATCATCGCATCGGCTGGACTGAAATGCAAGCGCCGCGCCGACCTGGCGGCGGCCCGACCCATGCGGGCGGCGAGTCGCTCCGTCCCCCGTGCCGGGCCCGCGGGAAAGGCCGCGCTACCGCCCGGCGGACGCGCCTGCCGCGGCGGGGCGGGAAGCGATGGCGGCCTTGAGCTTCGCGACGATGGCGCGCACGGCCGCGGCAGTCTGCTCCGCCTTCGCTCGCTGCGCCTCGTCCAGCCGGGCCAGCTCGCCGGCGTCGGTCAGGACGGCCAGGTCGGCCTCCACGGCCGGCAGGACCTTCTCCATCACCGCCGGCGTCACGTACGACGAGCTAGCCAGGCGCTTCAGCAGCGGCAGGCGTGCGGCCAGGGCCTCCAGGCTCATCGACGCCGGCACAAAGACGGGCATCGTGTAACACATTATCCGCGTGTCTGTCGGGGGATTGAGGCACATCGCCCGCTCCATCGAGTGCGTCAGGCCGGCCAGCAGGTCGTGCTCGGCCTGGTCGAGCCGCCCGGCATGGAGCAGTTGGGCCAGCGCCTCGCGTGCGGCGGCGAGCCTGGCGGCTGCCTCCGCCCTGTGGGCCGCGGTGGACCTGTGGCTGTCGGCCAGCGGCTGGGCGAAGCGCCACGCGTCGGCGACAACCTTCCACCGCGGGTCAGCGGCCAGCGGCGCGACGGCATCGAGCCGCTGCTGCACAGCCGTCAGGGCGGCGACAGCCTTCGAGCGCATCTCGGCGGCCAGGGCATGGTCCGCAGCGTCGTTGGGGTCCTTGCCGGCGGCGAGGCGGCGCTCGGCGCCCTCGAGGAACTGCACGTGGTAGCGGAGCTGCTGGGCGATCGACTCCAGCGTGTGTGCCGGCAGGTTGCCATCGCGGGCCTGCGCCTCGACCAGCGCCAGCCGGGCGGCAATGTCGCGGACGGCCACGCCCGTCGGCGGCGGCAGCGCCGCGTAGCACGTCACCATGACGGGACCCCGCAAGACCTGCCTTGCCGGCACGTATGCTCCCGCGGCGGCGAGCAGCGCCAGCCCGGGCGCGACGAGACGCCGTCGCCAGCGGGGACCTTCGGTGCGTGCCCGGCGCAGGTCCAGGCCGATGACGACCAGGGCGGCCAGGATCACCAGTCCCAGCAGCCCCAGCAGCACGCCCCAGATGCTCAGCAGTCGAACCGGCATCGCTTTGTGCCTCGGCGGCGGCTGCGCCGCACCGCCGGATTGGACGAGCGGGGCGACGGAAGGTTCACAGGCCCGGTTTGGCCCCGACCCCAACAGGCGCCGGGGCAAACAGCCGACAACGAGGACGAATCGCCGACCGGGACGCCATCCGCCACGGGCTTCCTATCGTCCTCGTCGTCGTCCTCGTTCTCGTCGTCGGTCGTTTCTCTGCCTGTTGCGGGCGCAAGAGAAAGGCCCTCGGTTTTGTCCGAGGGCCTTTCGTATAAGGCGGCGTTGACCTACTCTCCCGCAATTGCAGTACCATCGGCCGCTGCGGCTTAACTTCTGTGTTCGGGATGGGAACAGGTGTGGCCCGCAGCGTGTAGACACCGCCACGGCCCCGCCGGACCGGTGGGCCCGGCGGGACGGATGTCGAAGGGGATAGCGATCGGTCGGGCAGGCGCACTGTGTGACGTAGCGCAGCGGCCGGTCGGGTCGTCTGCGGGGAAGGCAGACGACGGATGCGGCCAGGCAATCGCCCGTTAGTACCGGTTAGCTCAATCCCTTTCGGGACTTACACTTCCGGCCTATCAACCACGTGGTCTACGTGGGGGCTCTCTTCCCTCAAGGGGAAATGGAATCCTGATCTTGGGGTTGGCTTCCCGCTTAGATGCCTTCAGCGGTTATCCGTTCCCAACGTAGCTAGCCAGCCGTGCCCCTAGCGGGACAACTGGTGCACCAGAGGTTGGTCCTTCAAGGTCCTCTCGTACTGGTGAAGGCTCCCCTCAAGATTCCTGCGCCCACGGCAGATAGGGACCGACCTGGCTCACGCCGGTCTGAACCCAGCTCGCGTACCGCTTTAATCGGCGAACAGCCGAACCCTTGGGACCGCCTTCAGCCCCAGGATGCGATGGGCCGACATCGAGGTG
>Ga0172362_10001128_pt1 | contig 22675 bp, 17 predicted proteins | sample LakKivs1_kivu2a2_FD_114534 | JGI IMG/M metagenome (GOLD analysis project Ga0172362, IMG submission 114534) | Sediment microbial communities from Lake Kivu, Rwanda - Sediment s1_kivu2a2 | ecosystem: Environmental > Aquatic > Freshwater > Lake > Sediment | place: Rwanda: Western Province, Lake... | reverse complement strand
TTATGAGCCTTTGGAGCTGGGTCAAAGAGAGATTGTTCTGTGACTTAGCTGTTGACCTTGGCACAGCTAACACTCTGGTCTATTTAAAGGGAAAGGGGATTGTTGTTCAGGAACCGTCTATTGTCGTCATAAACAAACAGACAGGAAAGATCGAAGCGGTCGGCAACCGGGCTAAGGATATGCTGGGCAAAACGCCCAACAATGTTATAACCATTAAGCCGATGAAGGATGGAGTCATTGCTGATTTTGAAATAGCTGAACGGATGCTGGATTATTTTATCAAACAGGCTATGAATAATCGTGGCTTTCTGCTCAGGCCACGAATAGTCATCGGCATTCCAACCGGAATCACTCAGGTGGAGAGAAGAGCTGTTAAAGATGTGGCGGTCAGAGCCAAGGCCTCAGAAGTTTATATCGTCGAGCAGCCGATGGCGGCCGCTGTGGGGTCTAATCTTCCAATCTCGGAGCCGACGGGCAACATGATAGTTGACGTCGGCGGAGGAACCACAGATATTGCTGTGATTTCCTTGAACGGCGTTGTTTTCAATCATTCGATAAGAATTGCCAGCAATGAGATGGATGAAGCCATAATTCAGTATCTGAAGAAAAAGTACAATCTTCTCGTCGGCGAAAGAACCGCGGAACAGGTTAAAATGCAGCTTGGCTCAGCTTATCCCCTTGATGAATCTTTAACTATGGAAATTAAGGGAAGGGATCTAAGAGAAGGAATCCCGAGGACCATAATCGTTGATGACCAGGAGATTAGAGAAGCAATAGAAGAAGTAGTTGCAGCTATAATCAACGCAGTCAGGATTGCTCTGGAGAGAACCCCGCCTGAACTTTCAGCTGATATCATTGACCGGGGAGTCATCCTGACAGGAGGGGGTGCGCTGCTGAAGAACCTCGACAGGAGGTTGCGAGAAGAAACCCAGCTGCCTGTTTTTCTTACTGAAGACCCGCTGACTTCAGTGGTCATTGGCGCCGGAAAGCTGCTGGACGATATGGATCTTTTGAAAAAGATTTCTCTCGAGTGAGGGAAAGTTCTGAAATCGGATGTCATTTTTCCGGGTAGTCAAAAATAAATTCTTCATCGTCGGATTCCTGGTTTTTTTCCAATTACTCCTGATTTCATATCAGGTACCGCTTGGCAGCAAGCAGACTTTTCTGGAAAAGATTCTATTCCTGATGTTCACCCCGATTCAAAAACTCGCAGTCAATTCACACCGTTCAATCACCGAGAGGTGGGGAAATTTCGTTGGTTTGAGAACGGCCCAGAAGGAAAATCAAGAATTAAAAAAACAGATCTTTTTTCTGACTCAGGAAAAAGAACTTTTACGGCAGACCTTCAGCCTCTCATTGGCCAAAAGGGAGGTCGAAGAGGAATTGAAGGGTTTAGCCGAGATGATTGTTCCGGCCAGAATAATCGGCCTTGATACGGCCAATTATTATCGATCAGTAGTCATCGATCGTGGTTCTGAGGATGGTGTTTCTAAGAATCTTCCTGTTTGCGATAAATTCGGTAACCTGATTGGCCGGACAGCAGGGCCAGTCGGCCATCACGAAGCCAGGGTTATTCTGATAACCTCTGAAGAAAGTGGAGTCGCTGTTATTTCGGATAGTGATAAAATGCTGGGGATACTTTCTGGCGATGGCCAGGGAAAATGCCTGATAAAGTATGTTTTGGCATCATCACCTTCAGGCTTTGAAGGAGATGAAATAAGAACTTCAGGCTTCGATAAGGTTTATCCTCCCGGATTGAAGATAGGGAAGATTAGCTCAGTTTCTGCCAGGCAGGGTATTTTCAAGAAAATAGTCGTTCAGCCTTATTTTGATTTTAGGCAGCTCAAGGTCGTAGCGGTTTTAAAGAATAAGGAGATTTCGAGGTAATCAATGGCCAGAAAGGGTTTCGTGCTATTTCTGGGTCTCTTTCTGGCATTTGTGTTTTACTCTCTATTAGGAAATCTGGAACCGGATCTGGTGCTATTGCTCAACACCTTCTCGATTTTTGTTCTGTTTTCAGCCTTGGTCTACGGCGAAGTTGAAGGAGCGGCTATGGGTACAGTGGCCGGTCTTCTTCAGGACGCATTTTCGCACGGTGTTTTTGGTCTGTCTGGAATGAGCCAGACTATCACCGGCTTTCTGGCTGGCTGGCTGAGCCGGAGACTGAACCTGAACACTTTTTATAAAAGAGCTGTCTTTGTCTTTATCTTCAGTCTTATCCAGCTCCTCATCTGGGTGGCTTTCTATTTTTTGATTTTCAAGAAAAGCCTGCTTTACAGCCAGGCAGCTATTTATTTTCAGCCTGTTTTCACAGCTGTAGCCACCAGCTCCATTATCAGTTTTTATCGAAAAATTACAAAAGCTGCTTGATAGGCTAAAATGGCCAGAATTTACGAAGACCTCACTCAGGTGAAACGAAAGTCAAGAATAATTTTGTATCTTCTGGGCGTTATTCTTTTTGTGCTTCTTATTTTTTACTGGAAAATTCAGGTTCTCGACCATAGCAAATACTGGGAAATGGCTGAAGCTAACCGCTTGAGAGAATTGGCTATTCCAGCACCCCGCGGGCTGATCTTTGACCGACAAAAAGTCGTCCTGGCTGACAATTCTCCGAGTTTCAAGGTTACGTTGATTCGGGAGGCTGTTAAGAATTATCAGGAGACCCTGGATAGATTGAGCCGGTTTCTAGGTATAGATAGTGAAGAACTGAAAAACAGAATCGAAAGATACAGGTTTTTGCCAGCCTTTGAGCCTGTGACCATTAAAGATAATCTCAAGCTGGATGAAGTGGCTTCAATTGAAGCCAGAAAAGAAGAATTTCCAGAGTTGCGATTGGAAGTGGAGCCAAAAAGATATTATCCTTTCGGCCCGGCCGCTGCGCATCTTTTAGGCTATCTCCAGGAAGTTTCGGTCGATGAAATCAACAGCAACCCGGAAAAACAATGGCATGGCGGAGAGATGGTAGGCAAGTCGGGTCTGGAAAAACAATATAATGATTATTTGACCGGACTGGACGGAAAACTGGTCGAAATGGTTGATAATTTAGGGCGACCGAGAGGTGAGGTCAGCCGGATTGAGCCGCAGAACGGAAAAAATTTAGCCATCACGCTTGATTTTGACCTTCAAAAAAAAGCAGAAGAGCTGCTTCAGGGCAGAGAGGGGACAGTCGTGGCTCTGGACCCAAGAACCGGTGAATGTTTAGTCTGGGCCAGCTCACCGGCTTTTGACCCGAATCGATTTATCACCAGATTCTCCCCTGGAGAGTGGTTATCGATCATCAACGACCAGGGGAAGCCCCTTGAAAACAGAGCAATAAGAGGTTTGTATCCACCCGGTTCCATTTTTAAGATTATCATGGCTCTGACTGCTCTTGACACCGGCGTCATTACTGCCAACTCTACTTTTTATTGTAGTGGTTCTGTGGAAATGTACGGTAAAGAATTTGCCTGCTGGTTTGAACCGGGTCACGGCAGTCTGAACCTGGCTGAGGCTATAAGACATTCCTGCAATGTCTATTTTTATCAACTGGGCCGAAGAATTAATATCGATACCATCGCTGATTACGCTCATCGTCTGGGATTGGGTCAAAAAACTGGTGTGGATATGCCGGGAGAAAAAGAAGGCCTTGTACCCTCTGCTGACTGGAAGAGAAAATTTCTCGGAGAAACCTGGTTTCCGGGTGAGACTATATCGGTCGCCATCGGCCAGGGCCCATTACTGGTGACTCCTCTTCAGATTGCGACCATGACTGCTTGTGTGGCTAATAGAGGGGAAGCGGTCAGACCGATGCTGGTCAAAAAGGATAAAGAAGAAAGAGAGAGAAAGAAAATAGGCATAGACCCCGAGATTTTCGAGACAGTGATAGAAGGGATGTGGCGTTCGGTTAACGAGCAGGGAACAGGCCGCGGGGCCTTCCAGCCCGGTTTGGATGTCTGCGGAAAAACTGGATCAACCCAGCTTATCAGCCGGGAAACAGCAGAACGCCTTACCCAGAAGGGCGAAGAATTGAAAAAGACACATTCCTGGTTTACAGGATTTGCCCCGCGGAACAATCCTCAGATCGTGGTCACAGTTCTGGTGGAATATGGCGGGATGGGGGGGCAGACAGCGGCTCCAATCGCGGGAGAAATTTTTAAGATGTACAGAGAAAAATATGCTGGACAGAAGAATCTTTAGGGAAATTGATTGGTCGACTATCCTGTTGATGGTGGCCATTTCTCTCATCGGCCTAGTCTTTGTGTATAGTGCTGTCTATTATCAAGCCAGCCATTATGTCTGGAGGCAAATGGTGTGGCTGCTGGTGAGCTTATTTTTCCTTCTTGTTTCTCTTCTAATAGATTATAAGATCCTTCTTTCATTCTCTTTTCTGTTTTATATTTTGATGAATGTGATTCTGCTCTGGCTTTTATTCTTTGGAAGGCTGGTGGCCAACACCAGGAGCTGGATTGTCCTTGGACCTTTTCGGGTCCAGCCTTCAGAGCTGACCAAGATAGCGGTTATTCTGCTTCTGGCCAGGATTTTTTCTGAGTATAAGGAAGACCTGATGTCTTTCAGGGCCTTTGTGGTCAGTTCCGGGATTGTTGGCCTGCCCGTGTTCTTGACTGCTCTTCAGCCAGACCTGGGAACGGCCTTAACTTATTCCCCGATTTTGCTGGGAACATATTATCTGGCTGGCATGAGGAGAAAGTACATAGTCCTGATCCTGATAGTCTCATTTCTGGTCGGTTTTTTTGGCTGGAATTATGGCTTGAAAGATTATCAAAAAAAGAGAATAGAGACTCTTCTGAATCCAACTCAAGACCTCAGAGGTTCTGGTTACCAACTCAGGCAGTCGAAGATAGCTATCGGTTCAGGAGGCTTAACGGGTAAAGGCTACCATAAGGGAACCCAGAGTCAGCTCCGTTTTCTCCCGGCCAGACACACTGATTTCATCATGGCTGTCATTGGTGAAGAAATCGGTTTCCTTGGTATTTTTCTGATAGTGGGAATTTATTTTCTTTTTCTTTACAGATTATTTGCGACTACTTTCATGTCTCCGGACCGGGCCGGAGTTTATATTGCTTTTCTTTCTGCTCTGCTCATTTCCTGTCAGTTCTTGATCAATTTCATGATGATTATCGGTCTTTTTCCCATTACCGGAATTCCAGTCCCTTTTCTGAGTTATGGCGGCTCTTCTCTCCTGGTAAGTTTCTTGCTCTGCGGACTGGTGATTAATGTCAGGATGAGAAGGTTTGCCTTCATCTGAAATGAGATATCCTGGAAGATAATGCACACAAATCTGAAGATAGACCTGTCATCACTGGAACTGCTTCTAAGGGAAGTTCAGAAACCTGGAAGATACACGGGTGGAGAATGGAATCAGATTAAAAAAGACCCGAATTCGGTGAAGGTAAAAGTCGCTCTGGCTTTTCCTGAAGTCTACGAAATCGGGATGTCTTATCTCGGCCAGAAAATACTTTATAATCTCTTAAATCAGCGCTCCGATGTTCTTAGCGAAAGAGTATATGCTCCCTGGCCAGATTTCGAAGCTCAGTTGAGGAAAACCGGGCTGCCTCTTTTTTCCTTAGAAAACAGGTTGCCCCTATCAGACTTTGATTTTATCGGTTTTTCGCTTCTCTATGAGCTTAATAACACAAATCTTCTGACTATTCTCGACCTCGGCCGGATTCCACTTCTTTCTGAAGATAGAAAGCTGAATCATCCTTTGGTCATTGCTGGTGGGCCGGCGGCTCTGAATCCCGAACCCCTGGCTAATTTTATCGATTTTTTTGTTTTCGGAGATGGAGAACAAGTCTTTTTTGAAATAATCGACCTTTATCTTCTGGTCAAGAATGAGGTGAAGAGCCGTGAAGAATTGCTGAGAAGTTTTGTCAAAATTCCAGGAATCTATCTTCCCATGTTCTATCGACCGGAAAAGCAGCAAAAGAGCTTTCTTTTAATTCCCAGGCCGGAAAAGGGGTTTCCGGATAGAATAGAAAAAAGAATTGTCCACCCCCTTCAGAAGGCTTTGCCCCCGGACAAGTTCATCACTCCCATTATAAGAACAGTTTTTGATCGATTGCAGGTTGAAGTGGCTCGCGGTTGTCCTCAGAACTGCCGTTTCTGTCAGGCCACCAGTTTATATTTCCCTTACCGTTTCCGTTCGGCCGGGGAAGTGGTTGATGTGGCTCATTCCAGTCTGGTTCAAACTGGCTATGATGACCTTTCGTTTAATGCCCTTTCTATAGGCGATTATCATTATCTTGAAAAATGTATCGATATTTTGATGCCATTTCTTGAAGCTGAAAAAATCTCGGTATCTCTGCCCTCTTTAAGACCGGGCAAGCTTTCCAGGCAAGTAGTTCAAAACATCGTCAAAATCAGAAAGACCGGCTTCACTCTTGTGCCGGAAGCTGGCAGCGAACGGCTTCGCCGCGTAATCAATAAGAAAATTTCTGATGAGGAGTTGATGAATGCCGCCAGTTATGCTTTCGAAAATGGCTGGCGGTTGCTGAAGCTGTATTTTATGATTGGATTGCCAGGAGAAACCGAAGACGACCTTAAAGCCATTGTCGACCTGATTGGCCGTTTGATAAATCAAGGAGAGAAAATAGCTGGCGTCTCCCCAGCGATCAATCTGAGTATTTCCTTTTTCATCCCCAAGCCTCATACTCCTTTTCAGTGGCTGGCTGTGGATGAGGAGAAGATACTCTTAGAGAAGAAGGAATTCATTAAAAGAAACATCAGGCGGTGGAGAAAAGTTGAACTCAAAGAACATCGGGTCAGAACCTCCATTCTGGAAGCAGTTTTCTCGAGAGGAGACCGCAAGCTCTGTGCCGTTCTTAAGGATGCTTGTTCGGCTGGAGCCAGGTTTGATGGCTGGCTGGACCTTTTTCGTTTTGACCTCTGGGAAAGGGCTTTTGAGAAGAATTCAGTGGATTACGGTTACTATTTAGGAGAAATAGATGTCGAAGCCGAGCTGCCCTGGGACATAGTAAATATCGGTCTTAAAAAATCTTATCTTAAAAAAGAGTTTCAGGCGGCTGGTGAGGCACAATATACTCCTGGCTGCTATGAGACCAGTTGCGGCTCCTGCCAGGCGTGCGTTTGGCCAGAATATAAAGCTCGAGATTATAAAAGTTGTGAACAAGCGGTCCCTGTGAGCATAACTTCTAAAACGATTGAAGTTAAAGACTCAGCAAGAAAAGAGCTCATTCGCTACAGAGCAGCCTATCAAAAGACTGAAACAGCCAGATTTATCTCTCATAACGACCTTATTAGCCAGGTTGAAAGAGCTTTTCGTCGGGCTGGTTTCAGGATTGGCTTTTCTCTTGGATTTCACCCAAAAATGATGGTCACCTACGGCCCGGCTCTGCCGCTGGGCATGACAGCTCTGGCTGAGGTCCTGGAGTTTAAAACCCTGGAAAGTATTTCTCCGGATAGCTTTCTTGAGAAGATCAATTCCTGCCTTCCGCCTGGCTTGAGGTTTAAAGGAATTAAAGAGTGTCCAGATGACTGCTGGCCCCTTTTTCGGGATATCTCAAGAGTTGTCTATTCTTTGAATCTGGACGACCCAATGATAAAGGCTGCTGGTAAGATTGATGGTAAGTTAGATTCCGCGCGTCTGTCTGAATATAAAAAAAGATATCAAGACAAAATTGATATAGATTTTAAACCAGAAATGAACAAGCTGTGGTTCTATCTTGATTTTAATCCGGAGAAGCCTTTAAGAATACAGAATCTGGTTGAAGAATTTCTTAGTATCAAAAACCCAGTCTATGCTTTGACCAGAGAGTTTATGATGTTCAAAGACGGTTCGGACTCCAGAAATCTGCGATAAGTGGATTATTTCTGGATAATCCTGGAGCTGGCATTGATAATTTTTATTCCCTGCGGTCCGCAGCAAAGGAAAAGGTCTAAAGTGGATAGATTGGATATAAAGTCTCCCCAGAATTGGGGATAATATATTTGATTATATCTTAGAAACGAAACTTTCAATCCGGCCTGAACAAATTCGGATATGTTAAGGTGGCGGTCAGCCAGATAAGGAAGCAAGACCTCTTTGGCTCCCGAATGCCTGGCCAGCTCGACGATCAAGGCACTGCCTTTTTGCTTAATTCCAGTTTCAGATTGAAGGATGATGGGAGTCTTGATGTTTAAATCTTCTTTGAGAAGACGTATTGCAGAAAGAAGCAATCCAAGCAACCGGTCGTTTGACTCTTCAATAATGTTTTTCAGTTTCTCCGAGGTCTCATGGAAGTAAAGCGACCGGCCATAATAATGCCTGAGCATTGAAAGAAAATTTATTGACCATTTTTGAGGCTGGTAGATTTTTACCTGACTGATTTTCTGGAGTCCCAGACCCTTTCTCTTAACAGGGACAGTCAGCCATATTTCTCCTGATGGTCCTTTCAGCCGGTTCCGATTGACGAAAGTGAAGCCCCGGGCCAGCTGCGTCTCATCCAGAAGAATCATCAGGTCAGAGTTGATCAGCCGGGCAAAAAAGCCACCCCAGGGAATGAAGACTGGCTGATTAAGGCTAACTCTCATGACTGGCTAATGTTTTCCATATTATTTTAACCCAGATGATTGCTTGATTAAAATAAATTGACACGCTGATGGGCATTTTGAATAATTGATCATATTATGCTTAACAAAAGGGAGATTGGTCAATGAGTTTCAGAAGCCAGGAACGCTATATGAAATATTTCCTGATTTTCATGCTGGTTTTTTCTGCTCTTTATTTTACTCTTGTCTATTCGCAATTAGCCACGGCAGACGAAACATTTTCCGCCGCGGGGAAGGACTGTACCAGCATCATGGTTGGCTGCCTGGCTTCGACCGATGGTTCAGTTATAACCTGCCATACCTGCGATGGCAATTACAGGCAGTGGCTGAATGTGGTTCCCCGAAGAAAGAATGCTCCAAACTCGGCTAATAAAGTCTATGAAGGGAAAATGCATACTGAGACTCCAGTTGATATGAGGGGCGTTATCCTTAAAGGTGAAATACCCGAAGTTCCTGAAACCTACGCTTTCCTCAACACTGCCTACCCGTGTCTGAACGAGCATGGTTTGGCCATAGGAGAAACAACCATAGGAGGAAGAGAGGAGCTTTACAACCCTGAAGGTGTGTTCATGATTGAAGAACTGGAAAGAATCATGCTCGAGCGCTCAAAAACAGCCAGAGACGCCATAAAACTTGCTGGTGAACTCGTAAAGCAATATGGCTATGGAGATTATGGCGAATGTCTGACAATAGCGGACAGCAAAGAGGTCTGGCATTTTGAAATTTTCGGGGCCGGACCCCTTGAGAAGGGAGCGGTTTGGGCCGCTGTTCGCATCCCGGATGATCATGTTGGCCTTTCAGCTAACATTCCGAGAATCTCAGAGATTAATCTAAAAAATTCTGACTATTACCTGGCATCTGAAAATGTTTTTAAGGTCGCAGAAGAAATGGGGTGGTGGGACCCGAGAAAAGGCGAACCTTTTAAATTCTGGAAAGCCTACAGCGGTCGCAAGCCTTTCGCCATCAGGGAGTATTTTGTTCTCAGTCAGCTGGCTCCTTCACTCAAACTGGACCCAAATGCCGAAGAACTTCCTTTTTCAGTAAGACCGGATAAGAAAGTCTCAGCTCGAGATGTTCTCCGGTTTTACCGCGAAACATACGAGGGAACTAAATTTGATATGAGCAAGAATCTGCTGGTCAAGAAAAGAAATTCGGATGAACTGGTCAAAAGCCCGGTAGTCAGCAACTGGCTCTCACGTGATTGGATTAACCTTATTAATACCCTCAGGCCAGGAACGATTGAACCCCAGAGAACAATCGCTATTAACGCCTGCGCTTATGCCACCGTGATTCAACTGAGAAGCTGGTTGCCGCCGTCCGTTGGAGCTATCTGCTGGTTTTCCTTCGATAATCCAGCTTTGAGCGCCAGAATCCCCATTTTTGCTGGAGTAACGGAACTCCCCCCAGGCTTTGAAATATGTGCCCAGCACCGTTACAGAGAAGATTCCGCAGCCTGGGCCTTCAGGCGGGCTAATCGTTTAGCAGTTCTAAGATGGGGTGATAACCGGGCTATAGTAGAAGATACGGTTCGGGCTTTTGAAGAAAAGGCTTTTGCTGAGTTACCTCTGATTGAAAAAAAAGTTCTGGAGATAATGAACAGCAAGAGTCCAGAAAAAGAACCCTTGACAGTGAACCAGTATCTTAGTGCATATTCCAGTGATTTTGCCCGGGCTGCGATTCAGAAGTATCATGAGTTATACGAGCTATTCTGGACGAAATACGCCCGCGGATTTTAAAGTTGTGGACTGATTGGATTATTAGTTTTCTTAAATTCTCTTTGGGTCAGATAGAAGAAAACTGCAGCCGATACCTGGGCCAGAACAGAAAAAATGACCAAGAATAAAATTCTCTGGCCATAGAGAAAGCCCATCAGGCCGCTTCCGAGAAACCAGGCCAGGCCAAAAATCGCATTGAAGATACCAAAAGCAGTAGCCCGTTTTTCTGGAGAAATCATGTCAGCGATCACGGCCTTGACGATTGATTCCAGGGCGCCCATCCCGATGCCCCAGAGAATTATCCCTGTTATTATTAGCGGAGTTTTACGGGAAAGAAAAGCAAAAGGGGCGAAAAGAGAAGAGAAAAGAGTTGAAAACATAAGAGCCCTGAGACCGATTCGGTCATAAAGTTTTCCAAAAATAAGCGCAGCCACAGCATCCACTCCCATAGCCAGGGTGTAAAGCAGGGGAATGCTGGCTCCGGCAAACAGGCTCTCTTTCTGGAAATGGAATCCGAGAAGCGGAAAATCAGCAAAGCCAGCGGCGAGACATGAGACGCCGATTAAATAAAGAATGAACCTGCGGTCAAACTTTCTGCGGATTGTCTCTGCTCTTTGTTCAAAACTCTCAGGGGCAGGAAATCGGGAACGGCTTATTGACAGGAAAATCATTGCCATTAAAGCTGGAATCAACAAAAAGGCAAAGCCGCGACGATAGCTTGTCAGAACGCCCAGGCCAGCGTGAAGAGATATTATCAGGGCTAAGAAAAGAGGACCCAGCATGGCCCCGATCTGATCCAGGAATTCTTCCACGGCAAAGCCAAAACCCGTGCCGACCTGTTTAGCCGCATAAGACATCATTGTGTCTCGAGCCGGCTTGCGGATGGCTTTGCCCATTCTTTCAAGGACGATCAACATCGCCACCAGTTCCCAGCGTCCGGTCAGCGCCAGCAGGGGAACGGTGAACAGGTTGAGTCCATAGCCGACGAATGTGAAGAGCCAGTATTTTTTCGTTCTGTCAGCAATAACTCCAGTCACGAGTCTTAGAGCATAACCCATGAACTCCCCGAGACCGGCCACCAGGCCAACGATAAAGGATGAGGCGCCGAGAAGTCCAAGATAGGGTCCGGTCAGACTTCTGGCAGCTTCGTAAGTCATATCACTGAAAAGGCTGACCAGCCCCATCAAAATAATAAAGCTCAAAGCTTGTTTCTGGAGATGGTCATATTTCTTCATCAGTTCTTAATCCTGTTGTAGGCGGCCACGCCAGTAGCTATTAATTATAACGGTAGCATTCTTGAGAGTAAAGCTGCAGGTTGCATACAAACGGCTCGGGACTATTGAATGAAGCCGAAAACTCAATTGTATTCTGATCAGGATTTTGTGATAATCAAACAAGATATCAATATTAAAGACTCGATTTGATGAACGCGGCCGTGCGGCTGATGGCTTGACTAAAAAATAATTGGGAGGAAAGGATGAAAAGAATATGCCTGACGCTCTTGATAATCTCTTTGTTTCTTTTAAGCGTTAGCCTTGGGGCTGAAAGCAGGTTTTCTTTTAAAGCTGTCGGAGGCCTGCATTATGGTCTTTATGGTGATATCAACAATGGAACAAGGGGCTATCTTGATTACTGGAAAGACCTTGCCTGGTACTACGATGCAACTTATCAGAGCAGGATTAAACCACTGCATTTCGGAAGCATTCTTGCTGTTGACCTTTTATACCATATAAATAATTATTACAGCTTTGGGCTTGGCCTTGGCTATCAGAGGGCCAGTAAAACCAAGGCCGTGAGTATAAACTGGTGGCCCGATGAGCCTGCTCAGATAGCCAGAGCCAGCTCAGATATCACCTCCTTTCCTGTCCGCTTGAGCTTGATAAATTATCTTCCGGTTAACGCCCGTTTTCGTCTCTTTTTTGTGGCCGGAGTGGATGTTAATTTTACTCAGGTGCGTCTGACTTATGTGCCTGCCGAAGCCGATTATACTTATCATCAAAAGGCCCATTCTATTGGATTGGGATTGCGTTATGGGCCTGGAGTTGAGCTGAAAGTGGCTGCCAACATTGACCTGGTTATAGAGGGTCAGGGACATTATTGTCGAATAAAGAATTTTGAAGGCACTCTGAGAGCGGATGGTGATTATACTCCTTACGAAGAGAGAGGCCACCTGTATTATTTCGAATGGACGTCTGATTTAATACCAGACTACCCCATTTCATATCCTATGGTAATGATTCAAGCCACAGAACCGGCCGACGATTATTATTCTAATGTTAGAAAGGCGAGAGTTGACCTCAGCGGCTTCACAATTGTGGTGGGGGTAAAGATTCATTTGTAAGAATAATTGATTTGGCTGCTGATTTTAAGCGCAATCTTAAAGAGGGTCTTAATGAGGAAACGAAGGTTCCTGTCAGAATCTGGTTAGAAGAACAGGATATCTCGAGTGAAAGAGGATCCCTTATTAATCATTCAGTCAACTGGATTTTCCGCAAGAAAATATTTTGATTAAACCGAGATCGATGTATAGATATTCGGGATTTCAGATTTTAATTTGAGCAGGGAGTAACGACCATGATCAGCCGAAGAGAATTGTTCAAGCTTGGAGGCTTAACGGCCATGGCTGTTGCGAGCACAGGCAAGCTCCGGGCCAGCAGTTCAGGGGTTGCGTGTTTCCAAGACAAGAAGCTTGAAGCCGTCTTAAAAAACCTAATGCCGTTAGAGGTCAGAGATTATGAAGAAAGGCTGGAAAGAGCATATCAGCTGATGGCCGAAAACAGGCTGCCCGCCTTTTTTATAGAACCTGGGCCGAGCCTCCAGTACTTTACAGGAGTCGCCTGGCGGAGGAGTGAAAGGACATTTGGTGTGATTCTTTTTCCCGGCAGAAAACCCGTCTGGGTCTGCTCAAAATTTGAACTGGAAAGAGCCAGAGAGATGGTTTCAATTGATCAGGAAGTGAGAACCTGGGAAGAGAATGAAAGTCCGTTTAAACTGATAGGGAAAACGCTTAAAGATTACGCCAGAGCTCAAACTCTGGCTGTTGAACCATCGACCCGAGCTTTTATCCTTTATGGAATCAGAAAAGATGCGCCTGAAACTCAGCTGGCTGATGGGAGTGCTGTTTCAGAAGGCTGCCGGGGAATTAAATCAGAAAAAGAGATTTCATATATGGAAGCTGCAAATAGAATAACCAAGCTATCATACAGAGAAGCCTTTAAGAAGATCGAAGATGGTATGTCCCCTGAGGAACTCTCCAGACTGATCAGGGAAGAACATTCGAAATACGGTGTTATCGGGGGCGGCAGTCCTTCTTTTGGGCCAAATTCAGCTTTTCCTCACGGCTCAAGACAGAAGAGAGACCTGAAGGCCGGGGACGTCGTGCTGGTTGATGGCGGCTGCCGGGTTGAAGGTTATAGTTCAGACGTTACCAGAAGTATTGTCTTCGGTAAACCTTCAGATAAACAAAAGAGAATCTGGGATGTTGTCCGGAAGGCGCAGCAAGCTGCCTTTAAGGCCTGTCGTCCTGGAGCTTCGTGTGAGGATGTTGACCGGGCGGCCAGGAAAGTAATCGAGGAAGCCGGGTTCGGGTCAGGGTATGAATATTTCAGTCATCGGCTGGGGCATGGCATCGGCCTCGAAGGCCATGAATATCCATATCTCGTACAGGGAAACAAATTAAAAATTCCGCCCGGGATGACCTTTTCCAATGAACCTGGAATTTATGTTTATGGTGAATTCGGTATCAGGACTGAAGACTGTATGGTGGTCACCGGGGATGGAGCCAGAATCCTGGGCGGCATGGAAGCAGCGTCTGTGGAGCAGCCTTTTGCCGAAGAATAAACCCGGTCTTTATGCAGGAGCAAAGAGGGTCCGTTTTCCTTAAAAGCCAGGTGTCCAGAAAAATTCTCAAGCAAAAAAGCTATTCCACGCTTTTATGTCAGGATAAACTGATAGGTTCATACCATTTTGGGCTTTTCTTGCTGATATCAATTGTCAGACTTATTGACAATCTCATGTTTAACCTTTATATTTCTTATGAAATGGCACTCGCAAAGTTGTCGCAGGTTTTTTCCCTCGCTTATGATTCTCTTTGCCTTGTTTGTTGTTCTGATCTATCTTCCATATCCTATCTGAACGTCAATTCTAACAATAACGTCCCCTTTTAAGGGGACGAATCTGCCTGATTTACTACCATATTATTTTTTCTGTGTTTCATTTTTTTGAATTTCTGCATTTGAGAGGTAAAAAATGATTGAGATTGACCAATATATAGAGAAACTAAAATCGCCGGAACTCAGTCTGGCCGTTTCAGTCCAGACAAAGATTATTTCATCAATAAGAGCGTTCCTGCTGGAAGAAGGATTTACGGAGATTTTGCCCGTAATCATCTCAGCCATCACTGACCCTTTGACTGATTACCGGGTGAGGGGAGAGGTGGAGTGTTATGGATTTAAGTACCAGATCACCAAAAGCATGATTTTCCACAAGCAAATTGCGGTTCTGGCTTTTCCCAGAATATTCTGTTTTTCGCCCAATGTGCGCATAGAGCCAGAAGAAAGGCATAATAGCAGTAACCATCTGATAGAATTTGTTCAGCTGGATTTAGAAATAAGGCAGGCCACCAGAGAGGAAATAATTGTCTTCGGAGAGAAACTCTTTTCTTACGTAATAAACCACGTTAAAGCAACTTGTGCTCATGAATTGTCTCAACTGCGAAGGAACCTTCCGGATTTTATACCACCTTTTCCGAGAATTACTTACGAGCAAGCACTTAAAGGCTACGGCCACGATTTCGAGCTCAAACTCTCACGCGAAATATCACAACCGGTGTGGTTGACGGATTTCCCCTTAGAGGTAAGAGAATTTTATGACCGGGAATATAGCGAGCGGTCCCGGGTTCTGGTGGACATGGACCTGATTTACCCAGAAGGATTTGGGGAGGCTTTATCCGGCGGCGAAAGGGAATATGTTTACGGCAGGATTAAACGAAGAATTCAGGAAAAGGGCATAGATTTAAAAAATTATGACCTTTATCTGGAGTTTGCCAGGCGAGGTTTGCATCCTTCGGCCGGGTTCGGATTTGGAGTCGAACGACTGACCCGGTATGTGTGCGGTCTTTCAGATATTTCTGAGACCAGATTATTTGCAAAAAAGCCAGGCGTATACAGCCTTTAGTTGGTGTCCGCATAAAACTGAGATCCTGGGAAATAAGAAAATTCCTGTGCTGAAATTCCAGATCAAGTTAAGGCCGAGTTTGTTCCCTGTCGGCCAGAAGGAGACGTAGGTTCCTGAGAACAATTTCATTATCTTCGGTTAGGCCCAGAGTCTTCATTTTTTCCCTGATCTTTTTCCATAGATAAGAAGAAGTCTGGTTGTGAAATATAACTTCACTTTCTTCAGAATCGAAAGATATGCCAGAGTCCACATATTTTAGTTTACCCTTGTTCATAGGGCAGACTTGCTGGCACGTCAGGCATCCGACCAGACAATCGGGCGACGGAGCTATCATTCCTGGAGGAAAAGGCTCGGCAGATTCAGAGTAAGAGACATAACATTTTTCTGCAAAAAGAAGGAAGCGGTCTTGAGAGATTGCGCTTAACGCGCAGGCCTTAAGGCAGACCTGGCAGGTCTTACATCTTTCAGCCATGGCCTCGCTTGATTTCTGCATATTATTTGCCTCCGCGGGTATATCAGTTACAATCCCAACCAGCTGGAAGTAGCTGCCGAATTCAGAAATGTACGTGATGTTGTTCTTTCCGTAGACAGCCAAACCTGTGTGAACTGCCAGTGATTTGAGAGGAGCGCTGATAAGACTTGCCTGCCAGTTTTTCCTTTCGAAGCTTTGCTTGAAGTCGGACAGAACTTCATCAAAAATCTTTCTGTATTCAACATAAGTTGGGGGGAAAATAAACTGCTCGTTTTTTCCCCGAAACTCGACGTCCAGGATGTGGGCAGGTCGAGGCATGGCTTTTATGATTATAGAACGTGGATTGATAACTGTAGATCCCTCTAAGTAGGTGAATGAGCTTAAGTGCTTGCCAGCAAACTCGGGCTTAATCTCTTTATTAGATTTGCGTCTTTCAAGCTTCTCTTTAACCTCATTAAGAATCTCAACCGGGCCCAGGCCGACCCTGTATCCTCTTTCCTTAGCCCAGCCACGCAGCTTGTCATTCATTCTATTTAATTTTTTCGCCAGTATCTCTTATGTGTTAGAAGAACGGATGTTGAAGACTCCTTTAGGCCATCGCCTTATCTGTTTTTTATAGTTGATCAAATTTTTGATCAGAAAATCTCATATCTGAAAACTTTAAGCTCTGGCAGGGGTTCAGCCTGTCCTTTATAGACATTCCAGTAATAATCACGACTCTCTCTTAATTTCTGATACAGGGGGTGAGCTTTATCCGGTAGATGCTGACCGACGATTTTCAGGTTGTTATCAACCAGAACCAGCTTTTCGCAACGATTAAGAATACCAGCGGTTCCCACACTGGCCACAGTCACGAGTTGCGTTTTTTTTACGAGCTTCAGCAGCTCTCCGTAAGTCAGGGGGCACTCTTCAACTTTAGTCCCCATTTGCTTTAGAATAGCCACGATACCTTTGATAGTGATCGAAGGCAGTATCAGGCTGCTTTCCGGTATTTTGATCACAGTGCCATCTTTCAGGGCAAACAGACAGCAGGAAGAATCCCACTCGCTGATTTCTCGTTTTTCAACGGGCAGGTAGGTTTTGTCGTCGAGGAAAAGGGCGGCGGCTGCCTCGGGGACGATGGCTTTAGCTTCATCGATGGCTTTAATACTCATCAAGTAGTTGACCCCAAGCTTTAAACATCCAGTTCCATTAACTCCAAGGGCTCTGACCAGATGAGGAATTACCACTCCGACAAAGGGTTCACCAAGATACTGGTTATACATGCAGGTGACAGCCCGTATGGAGGGGAAATTGGGGAAGGTAACTCCCATGGAATGCTCTTCATCAAGAGTAAAAGGACGAAGATACCCCTGAGCTTCCTTTCCGGCCATTTCTTCTAAGAATGGTTTCATCGATGGCTGGCCGAAATATTTGTGAATGAACAGGTCTTCGAGCTCTATCTTGGTAGGAACAATATGCTGTTGCTCCCGGCTCAGGTTAAAGGCCATGCTCCTGCGGAATCGTTCCAGGTTCTGTTCCCAGTTAACAAAGACCAGCTCCAGTTTGCCTTTTTCATTTTTTCGACAGAAATATCTGATGCCCTCAAAACAGAGAAAGCTTGCATAGTATGTGGATCTAGTGGCGGCGTAGGTTTTGGCTTCAGCTTCGAACATCTCAAAGGTCTTGTCATAGAGAAAATAGCGCATCTGTCCGGGTGCCCATTTGACTCCTTCAAACTTAGCCATTCTTTACTCCTTATAATGACGTTATTTATTATGAAGAATGTTTTCCATTATTTGAAAAAACTTATCTATGGTCTGCAGGTTATCGTGATGAGCTAAACTAACTCTGTTTAATGCTTCTTTTTTAAGGTGCCTGACCACCACTGCCGAGTAATGATTTCCGTCAGCAATAAGAACCCTACCCCTTTCCCAAAAAAGTTTTTTTGTCTCAGAAGCGCTCAAGCCCTTTATTTCGAAGGCGAAAGTAGGGACTCTGGAGGGAACCTGAGTTGATTGATTGATTCCGAATAATTCGATTCTGTCAGATTTGAGCTGGTTAAACCTTTCTAAAAAGTAAAGGCTGAGAGATTGTTCATAGCGTTTGATGCTTTCCATAGCCTTTCTGAAGGCCTTCCGGTTATATTTGGGTCCGGCCTTTTCTTTTGATGAGATCTCGCGGCCAATCTCAAGTAAATAATCCAAGGCTCCTTTCAGCCCGGCCAGAGAGAGGTTAGAAAGCATTCCCTGTTCCCAGCAAAACGGAGCCTCAACCTTGTTAGTCTCGACGCGATACGGGTCAGTGAATGGGTGTGCCTCTTTACGGCTGAAAAGGACACCGACCATCGGTCCGAAAACTTTATAACCGGAGAAAGCCAGAAAATCACATCCAATCTCGCGAACATCAATCGGTGCATGAGGGGCTAAGTGGACAGCATCCACGGCCACCAGGACCGGCGACCGTAACTTAATTTGTTGCACCAGGTCTGTGAGCGAGACAATCGTGCCGAGGGCATTGGAGGCACCGGTCAATGCTACGATAACAGTATTCTTATCAACTCTGTCCAGGAGATCAGCCTTCCCCAGTGAACAATCCTCGCGCAACCGGATGCGTCTGGTCTCAGCTCCTCGCTGGGCGGCTATCGCTTCCCAGGGAGAAATGTTGGCAAAATGGTCCAGGTCTGTAATCAGGCAGTTCGTTCCCCTTTGAAAAAGTTTTCTTAAAGAAAAAGCGAGGTTGAAGATGGCATTGGTGGTGGAAAGATGAAAACTGATTTCTCCAGGATTTTCTGCTCCGATGAATTCTGAAACCAGCTGTCTGACCTGATGATGAAACTCAGCCGTCCGGACTTCAACTGAAGCGGTCGTTCCCGGCATTGGATTGAGACCGAAGCCGGCAGATTCAATGGCTCGATAGGAAGAATCAACCATCAGGCTTCCTGCTCCACTGTTTAGGTAGAGCCTGGATTGCCCGGTGGCGTCTTTTTCAAGATAAGGGAAGCGGGAGCGGATTTTTTGAAAAAAATTATAAATAATATCCGGTTCAGTCATATGATTATTAAGGACTATTAATACAAGATTTTAGGAAAAAATTCAAATGAAAAATCAATGAGCGTTCACTAATTATAAACCGAATTAATGCGGACACCAAAATCGTAATTATGACAGTCAACGTCTTTGCGGTTGAACGCAACGGATTCCGCGGGGATTAAAACACTTATTACAGGAAATACATGGCGATTTGATCCATTTACCTGATTTAAATCTGAGCAGAAGATGCGGTTCGTTGATAAACGGCCGGCTCATAGAGATCAAATCGACCTGTCCGCTCGATAAAAACTTTTCAGCCACGCTGACCGACCTGATGCCGCCCAGTCCCGACACAGGAATCTTCAGGTTTTGCTTGATAGCTGAGGCATATGGCACAAAATAACCTTCCTCTTCCTCCGGACGCAGTCCAGGCCAGACCGAACCACGGCCCGCCTCATTCATCCCGCCGCTGATTTCTATGGCTTCAATGCCTGCTTTTTCCAGAGATAAAGCTATTTTCTTCGCTTCATCCAGAGTAATCCCATCAGGCAGAAAATCGGTGGTATTCATTTTGACCATCACCGGGAAATTTGAGCCGCAGTTTTCTTTGATCCCTCTCACTATTTTTATCAAAATCTTTGACCTTCGTTCCCAGGACCCGCCCCATAGGTCATCTCTTCTGTTGGTATGGGGGGAAATAAAACTACTGAGCAAGTAGCCATGAGCAGCGTGAATCTGAAGACCGTCAAAACCAGCTTCTCTGGCTCTGGCTGCAGCTTGAATGAACCAATCAATCATCTGAAATATCTCCTTGGAGCTCAATTCTCTGGGCATAACTCTGGAAACGGGCTCATAAACAGCAGAGGGAGCTAATGGCGTCTGGTGGCAAAGGTTAGGCCTGGTCTGGCGTCCAGCATGGGCAAGCTGAAGAAAGATAAGGGAACCGGTTCCGCTATCGTGGACGGCTTTGACCACGGCCCTCAGACCCTCAGTTTTGCTATCATCATCTACAGCTATCTGTCTGGGGCTGGCTTTGCCAGAGAGATGGACATACGCATGTCCAGTTATTATTAAGCCAATCTGACCAAGAGCCAGCTGACGGTATAGTTCGACCTGATTTTCAGTTATCATTCCAGTTCTGTCGTCAGCCAGATAGTCGTGAGTGGCTGAACGGATAAAGCGGTTTATAAGGTTTAAACGACCGATTCTCAGTGGAGAGAAAAGTAAAGACCTGAGCATTGAATTTCCTGAACCTGACTGATGAACTTTTAAATTATACGAAATAGGACTCAAGCTTTAAAGTTTTTTGGATTTGAGTAAAATAACAAACTGGTAATTAAGAATGGATGAAATCGCTCATGAGTCAGAAAAAAAAGTGCTGGAAGTGCTGGAGCGGCTGAAAATTGCCTGGAAACGTTATGAACATCCTGCCGTGTTTAACATTGAACAAGCCAGACTTTACTGGAAAGAGACAAAAGGAGCTCATTGCAAGAATTTATTTTTGCGTAATTATAGTGGCCGCCGCCATTATCTGGTAATTGTTGAGGCTGACAAGAAAACAGATATGAAAAAACTTACGGACAGGCTGGGCGAGGATCGGTTAAGCTTTGGCTCAGCTGAGCGTCTGCAAAAATATCTTGGTGTCTCTCCGGGCGCCGTATCACCGTTTGGCTTGATCAACGATGCCAGAAGAGAAGTCGTGGTAGTTATTGATGAAGATTTGCTGACCTATTCAAGTCTAAATTTTCATCCAAATGTTAATACAGCCACGCTGGAAATATCGAAGGATGATTTTCTAAAATTTCTGGATTGGTCAGGTCAGAAGAAAATTATTTTGAGGATTGAGGATTCTGGATAATAGAGATAATAAATGGAGGAAGCATTATGAACCGAAAGCGCCTGCTGGTCTTGTGCTTGTTAATTCTTTTTCCGGTGGTTTTGAGCTTACGACTGTTTCCTTCCCTTGTTCGGGTCGAGGAGCCGAAAAGTCCGCCCGCTCTTCGCTATTATATGTGTTTTCGAACTGAACAACCGCTGGTAGTGGATGGAAAGCTCGATGAAGAGTCGTGGAAAAAGGTCTACTGGTCAGAAGATTTTATGGACATTGTGGGCAAAAGTAAAACCAAGCCGAGGTTCAGGACACGCGTTAAGATGCTATGGGATGATGATTATTTCTTTGTTGGAGCTGAGCTCGAAGAACCCCATATCTGGGCTACGCTGAAAGACCGGGATTCAATCATCTATCTTGATAATGATTTTGAAGTATTCATAGACCCTGATGGTGATACTCATAATTATTATGAACTGGAAATAAATGCCCTGAACACGGTCTGGGATCTGTTTTTGGTCAAGCCCTATAGAGACGGCGGTCCGGCCATTCATAGCTGGGATATTCAGGGATTGAAGACAGCTGTCTATGTTGATGGAACCATTAATAATCCGGGCGATAAAGATAAAGGCTGGTCAGTGGAAATAGCCATACCCTGGAACGTCCTTAAGGAAGCGGCTCCTTTTAAGAATAAACCTAAGGCGGGAGACTTGTGGAGGATAAATTTTTCAAGGGTGGAATACAGAACAATCGTAGAAAACGGTATCTATCTGAAGGCAAAAGATAAAAAAACAGGTAGAGAGCTGGCCGAAGACAACTGGACCTGGGCTCCTCAGGGTGTTGTAAACATTCATTATCCGGAGATGTGGGGGTTTATTCAGTTCACGAAAACCCTGGCCGGCAGGGCCAAAGAATACTGTGATGAAGACCCCGAGGCTGAAGTAAAGTGGGCTCTCCGCCGGATATATTATCGGCAGCGTAATTTGCTGGCTAAAAAAGATCATTTTTCTTCCAGTCTGGACGAGCTTAATCTGTCTAAGGATAAAGACCTTAAGGTTAAAGGCTGGAACTATCCACCTGTGATTCAAGCTACAGAGAGCATGTTTGAGGCCATTTACTCGAACAAAAAGGGAGTCAGATGGCACATAAGACAGGATGGCCTGATCTGGAAAACAGAGGCTATTGAAAAATAAAATGGGGGAAAAATGAAAACCAAAAATAACTTTCTTATTTGTTTGCTTTTTTTTATTTTGGTTATTCAAACAGCCATGGCTGAAACCCGGTTGCCTTCAGCCCGTCCGGAAGAGGTTGGCCTTGATTCCGGTAGATTAAAGATTCTTGATGAGTTAATTGGAGAAGCGTTAAATCGCAGAGATTTTCCCGGGGCCGTGCTTCTGGTCTTGAGGCACGGTAAAGTTGTCTGGCGTAAAGCTTATGGGCAGAGCCAGTTGGTCCCGGAGCCGCAGCCGATGAAGGTGGACCATATCTTTGACCTGGCTTCCATAACCAAGCCTGTGGCCACAGCCACTTCCGTGATGATTCTGGTTGAACTCGGGAAAATAAGGTTATGGGATAAAGTCAAAAACTATATTCCTGAATTTACTCCCTATATCGAAGAAAAAGGAATTCCAGGAGAGGATGTCCGTCTTTTCCATCTGCTAACCCATACTTCTGGATTGCCTCCCTATGTCGAGCCAGAAGAAATTGTCAAAAAATATGGACTGCCCTGCTCGACAGAATTACTCGTCAAGCACATCGCCGGTTTAACCAAAGAGTTCCCGCCAGGCCAAAAATTTGTTTACAGCTGTCTAAATTATATTACCCTGGCCTGGATTGTTAAAATTGTCTCCGGTGATGACCTGGCTGAGTTCTCGCAGAAGCATATTTTTAAGCCTCTGGAGATGAGGTCTACCTTTTTTAATCCACG
>Ga0172362_10001127_pt1 | contig 22675 bp, 23 predicted proteins | sample LakKivs1_kivu2a2_FD_114534 | JGI IMG/M metagenome (GOLD analysis project Ga0172362, IMG submission 114534) | Sediment microbial communities from Lake Kivu, Rwanda - Sediment s1_kivu2a2 | ecosystem: Environmental > Aquatic > Freshwater > Lake > Sediment | place: Rwanda: Western Province, Lake... | reverse complement strand
CGCCATCTTATGCTGTAGCGCCTGGAAAGCGCCTATTGGCCTGTCGTACTGGACCCTTTCCTTGGAATACGCCACCGTCATTTCCACACACGTCTCTATGGCGCCAACGGATTCGGCGCACTTAGCTATAGCGCCCTTGCGCAGCACCATCTCCACCAGCGGCCATCCCTCATCTACCTTGCCGAGTACGTTTTTCCCGGGTACGACGACGTTGCCAAAACGCACTTCGCACAGCTTATCGGCAGCGGTCGTGGGCATGACCTCACAACTGATTCCGGGAGCATTGGAATCGACAATTAAAAGGGTAATTCCTTTCTCGGGTGAGGCGCCGCCTTTTGTCCTGGCGACACAAAGGATGTAATTCGCGACATGCGCCATCTCCACGAAGAGCTTTGTCCCGTTTATCACGAAGTCATTTCCCTTGGGTGTTGCTTTGACGGCGACCCCGGACGCATCGAAGACTCCTTCGGCTTCGAGCAGGGCCGTAGTGAGAATCGCTTCACCACGCGCTATCCTGGGAAGCAACTCCTTCTTCTGTTGTTCGCTACCCGCTTCGAGTATGGGGAACGCACTGGTTATGGTGGCTATCAGCGGCCCGGGAAGGATATTTCGGCCGATCTCTTCCAGCAGAACGATAAGGTCCTGGAAGGTGTAGCCCATACCGCCATATTCTTCAGGCATGATGAGGCCCATCCAGCCCAACTCCGCCATCTTTTTCCAGACTTCGGGAGAATACCCTTCCTTGCTTTCTTCGAGTTTTCTCACCAGAGTCTTGGGGCACTCGGTAGTGAGGAAGTCTCGAGCCATCTTCTTCAAGATTTCTTGTGTTTCCGTAAATCTAAGGTCCATGATTCCTCCTTATCGAAGCTTGGTCTATCTTATCCTGGGCAGGCCCAGGCCGTACCAGGCGATTATGTTCCTCTGTATCTCGTTTGTTCCCATGGATACGGTGGTTATGAAGTGCTCGTGGAACATCTTCTCCCAGATGCCGTCCAAAGGAGCCCACCGTGACGTCTTGACTTGCCCGTAAGGGCCCAGAATATCCGTAGCCAGGAAGGCAAACCGCTCGCCCAGCTCGCTGAAGAAGATCTTGCCTGCAGAAGCGTCCATCAAGGACATTTCGTTCCTGTTTTGCAGGTCGGCCACGCGGTACGCCAACGCGCGGGCAGCCTCCAATTCGGAGGCTAACTGGGCCAGGCGGTTGCGGATGAGCGGGTCCTTGGCCAGCGGCCGTCCGTGCCGCGTCGTCTTATTGCAGAAATTCACCAGGTCTTCCAGTCCACGGACCATGCTCATGATTTCGCTTATACCCGACCTTTCAAAGCCGGCAAGAAGATTCACCACCGCCCAGCCTTCATTTTCCTGGCCGACAATATTCTTGGCTGGCACATGGACATCGTCAAAATAGACCTCGCAATAAGGGGCATGGCCGTCCAGATACGCAATCGGCCTCACTGTGATGCCGGGCGTCTTCATCTTAAGTAAGAGGAAGGTTATGTTGTGGTGCTTTTTACCGGCCGGGTCTGTCTTGAATACGCCGAAGCCCCAATCAGCCTTGTGAGCCCCGGTGTTCCACGTCTTCTGCCCGTTTATGACGTATTCATCACCCTTCTTTACGGCAGTTGCGGTCAGGGTAGCGAGGTCCGAGCCGGCATTGGGTTCGCTCCACAGCTCGCACCACATGGTCTCTCCCTTAGCAATACCGGGCAGGAATTCCTTCTTTACCTCTTCGTTTGCCGCCTGCAGAAGAGTGGGGGCGAGCATCTGCACCCCGAAGATATCTACCCCCGGGATGCCGTAATAGCCTCTCGCCTCCGAAAAGAGGACACGGTCCATCATGTCTCCCTTTCCACCGTATTGTGCGGGCCAGCCGAGGGCCAGCCAGCCATGCTTGGCGAATTCCCTGGCACAGTACAGGTTGTACTTCCACGACTCATCATCCTCGTAGATGGTCTCAGCTCCCACAAGGCTTGCCGGTTTCTTCTTATCGAGCTCCTTACATGTGTCGTAGAACTCCTGTTTGCGAACTTTTTGCTCGTCTGTAAGCGCAAGGTCCATGCATACCTCCTTTGAACCGGAAAATATTATGGCAATTTGGCTTTGAACCGCCGCCTTATTTTAAAGGGTGAGGCACTGATTGTCAACGGGCATGTGGTGTGCGAATTTCAAAGCTAAAACCTGAGAAAGAACCGGGTTCCTGCCCTGTGGCCGGAAGCCGGCCTGTTCGCGGTAGTCTGGAAACGATGCCCGAAGAAGGGCCTGCTCTCTGTGGTCGCAGGTCCTGCCTCAAGACTACGAGTCTAAATACAAAAACCCCCAAGGCTGTCTCCTCAGCACGGAGTTGACAGACATTGGGAAGTGGTACTTAACTCTGAGCTACACTATTTCGAGTCTGACCCTCTTGTCTTCTTTAGCCGCCTTTACTCGAAGCAGTGTTCGTAGTGCCTGGGCTACACGTCCCTGCCTGCCGATGACCCTTCCTTTGTCATCGGGAGCCACCTCAAGTTTAATCAGCAAGCCTTCTTCGCTATTCTCTTCGGTGATCTTTACTGCGTCAGGTTCTGCCACGATAGCTTTGATGATGTACTCCAGCAGGTCTTTCATTTCGCCTCCTTAAACAGTTAGTCCTGGCTTGAGGTCTGCTTGACTTTGTCCATGACACCCACTTTGGCGAGCAAGCTGCGCACGGTGTCCGTAGGCTGAGCTCCGTGTCTAAGCCATTTCAGAGCTTTCTCTTCGTTAATGGTGATTGTTGCCGGGTCAGTCAAAGGATTATAGAAGCCGATAATATCAATAGCTTTGCCATCGCGCGGAACGCGATTCTCGGTCACTACCACCCGGTAGGCCGGTCTGTTTCTCCTACCCACCCGGCGCAATCTGATTTTAACCATCTGGCTAGTGATTATCTCCTAAATACTGGTATTTGTCAATGGCTCCAGGGCTTAAATGTGCAGCTTGATTTGGCGCGACGACAGCATGGGAAGGTAAAGATTACATAATACTCAGACGAGTCACTCCGCTACTCTAGGAGAGAATACGTAAACGGTCGTGGTCTTGAGCTTCTTTCTGAGCAGGGCCAGTTGAGGTTTATATAGTCGGATCCTCCGTCCCTCGCAGGCGACCGCCATATTGAGCGTTCTCGATATGATTTTCTCTTCGACCGTTCCTTCGCACATTATGGCTGCTTCAGACTGATTCGGCCCCAACTCTATCAGCATGGGCAGCGTCAGTGCTTTCCGCTCATCAACGTCCAGTATGCTTGCCAGATATTCAAGCTCGGCCTTCCGAAAGAGATGGCTGCTGCCGTCGCGACATGGCACGTGGGGATATTTCGCCTCTAGCAGCTTGGATAGACATTCCTGGTTTTTTGGCAACCCGGCATTTACTATGCTGAGCTCGCCTCTTACGTACCCCTGAAGTATCCTTTCATAGGGAGACTGTTTTGCTTCATCTTGCACTGAACCGGCCATCTGTCTACCCGCGAGCGACCAGGACTTTCACACGTTTCAGCCGCGCCTTCTCTTCCCTATCCCTTTCTTCAAACTTCATATTCAAGTAGCTTATCGTCGCCTGCAGGCCCGGAATTACCACATACTCCAGGGCATTGGTTATCCTTTTTGTCCTGTTTATTTCCATTGCCAGCAGCTCGAAACTCCTCTGAAGCTCGGCCAACTCCACGACTGCCTTGAGGCATTCTCCGGATAGCTGTGCCTCTCGGTCGAACCACGACGAGGTATCGGCCAGGCTGTATTCCTTCAGTGACTTGTCATTATCTGCCAGCTCGAAGGATGGAATTCGCACACCGGCTATGTTTCTGGAGCCTGCCGCAACCTTCAAATCGGCCTCGCCGGCTGCCAGTTCCTTTCCCATGGCAACGTATCCATGATACCCGGCGGCGATTGACAGAGCCCTGTAAAGCCGAGAAGATACGTCGAGCAGCTTTCTTTTGGCTTCCACGGTGTCCCTTGCCGTCTGAAGGAATTCCATGGTCAGTATGGATAGCCGGTCCTTGACTATCTTCTGGACTCTCTGTGCCAGGGAAAGCCTGCGTTTCAGCTTGACCAGCTCGATTTTGGTGGGCCTTACTCTAATCAGTTGTGGCATTTATCCGTGCCTTCTTCACTTGCGATACTTGGGAAGATACTTTTTGATCAATTCCTCCTTAATCAGCTTCAAGTCCTCCTCGGGCAGTGCGGAGAAGAGTCCCCAGGCTACATCCAGAGTCTCTTCCACCGTTCGTTTTTCCCATTCGCCCTGAGATATGAACTTCCTTTCGAAATCATCTGCGCCGGCCAGATATATCTTGTCCCTTTCGCCCAGTGCCTCGGCGCCGATAATAGTGGATATCTCTCTGAGATAAGATCCTTCGGCGTAAGCGGAGTAGGACTGCATGAAGACATTGTTGTGATCCTCTCGAGTTTTGGCCGGCCCTATCCCCTCTTTCATCATTCGCGAAAGGGACAAGAATACGTCTATGGGCGGGTAGATTCCTTTTCTTTCCAGATTTCGGGACAGGACGATTTGCCCCTCGGTTATGTAGCCCGTAAGATCCGGTATGGGATGGGTTATGTCATCGTCGGGCATGGTCAAGATAGGCATTATGGTCACCGACCCTTCCTTGCCGGTAATCCGGCCTGCCCTCTCGTACATCGTCGCCAGGTCGGTGTACATATAGCCGGGATACCCCCTCCTCGACGGTATCTCTTCGCGCATGGAGGAGAGTTCGCGAAGAGCTTCGCAATAATTGGTCATGTCGGTGAGTATGACCAGCACATGCATGTTCAGTGTCCAGGCCAGATACTCGGCCGCGGTCAGAGCCAGCCGCGGCGTTGATATTCGCTCGATGACGGGGTCTGACGCGGTGTTGATGAAGGCCACCGTTCTCTCCAGCGCACCGGTTCTCTCAAGGTCTCTCATGAAGAAGGAGGCATCATCGTAGCTGATACCAATAGCAGCAAATACTATTGCGAACTTCTCTTCCTTGCCCTTCACGGTTGCCTGCCTGATTATCTGAGCGACAATTCGATTATGGGGTAGGCCTGAGCCGCTGAATATGGGCAGTTTCTGTCCCCTGACCAGTGCGTTCAAGCCATCTATCGCTGAAATTCCCGTTTCGATAAATTCCGCGGGAGGCTTGCGCAGTGCGGGGTTGATTGGTTCGCCGTTGATATCCAGATAGTCGTCCGGAATCAGGCGGGGGCCTCCGTCAAGGGGTTCGCCCGTGCCATTGAAGATTCTCCCCAAAATGTCGGTGGACACCGCGAGTTTCAGTGTTTCCCCTCTGCATCTTATTGTGCTTCCCACGAGGTCCACTTCGCTGACGCCGCCAAACACCTCGACTATGGCAGCATCCTCACTGATATCTATTGCCTGACCACTTTTCACCTCGCCATTGCTAAGCCGCACGTCAACCATCTCGTTGAATTTTATGCCAGGTATGCTTTCCGCGATCAGCAAAGCCCCTTTGGCCTTACTGATCGCCTTTCCTTCCTTGATATAAAGCGAAGAGATATCCATAGAAGTCCTCCTTCGTGTCAGGCAGTGCGTTTGCCGGCTACCAGATTCTTCTCCATATCCGACCACAATTCCTTGGCCTTCTGCTCGAAGCCCTCGTTGGGTACATCCTTCATTCTTGATATTCTGTACACCATCGGTGATGAACGGATGCTTTCGATGCTGGCCCCGGAACTCAGCATCTCCTGAGCGAGCTCGTGAAACTTCATTATGGTCTTAAGCATGAGGCCGGCCTTGGCCGGAGCACAGTACGTATCAACTTCGTGATAGGCGCTTTGCTGGAGAAAGTCCTCGCGTATCATCCGGGAAGTAAGAAGCAGCAATTTGTCTCCTTCGGGCAGGGCTTCCGGCCCCACGAGTCTCACGATTTCTTCTAGCTCAGCTTCCTGCTGCAGCATTCTCAAGGCGCTGGCTCTGGTGTGCTCCCATCCCGGATCATGCTCATTCCACCAGTTCTTAACCGCATCTACGTAAAGGCTATAGCTGGTGAGCCAGCTTATGGCGGGGAAATGTCTCTTGTTCGCGAGTGACACATCCAGGGCGTACAGGGCATCTATGATTCTGAGTGTGTTCTGGGTCACGGGTTCGCTGAAGTCGGCCCCGGGCGGGCTCACCGCACCGGCCACAGTCACGGAACCTTCTCTTTTGGGACTGCCCAGGCATTCGACCATTCCCGCTCTTTCGTAGAAAGAGGACAGTCGAGAGCCCATGTACGAAGGGAAACCTTCCTCTCCGGGCATTTCTTCCAGTCTTCCACTCATCTCTCTCATGGCTTCAGCCCACCTCGAAGTCGAATCGGCTACCAGCAGAATATCGTAACCCATGTCGCGGAAGTATTCGGCCATAGTTATGCCCACAAAAATACTCGACTCCCTGGCCACGACGGGCATGTTGGAGGTGTTGGCTATAAAGATCTCTTTCTCCTGCAACAATCTTCCCGTGTTAGGGTCTTTGAGTTCCCTGAAGCTGCTGAGCACGTCCGCCATCTCGTTGCCCCTTTCTCCGCAGCCGACGTAGATGTTGAGGTGGGTCTGAGCCCATCTGGCCAGCTGCTGAAGGGCGACAGTCTTTCCGGTACCGAATCCGCCGGGTATCGCGGCTTTGCCGCCCAGGGCCAAAGGGAACATGTAATCGAGAATTCGCATGCCGGTGGTGAGCAAGCCCGAAGGGTCCGACCTCTGCTTATAGGGTCTGGGTTTCCTTACCGGCCACTCTTGCATCATCCTGAGTTCCGTCACGTTGCCATTGTGCTGTACCCGGGCCACAGGCTCTTCGACGGTATAGTCGCCCCGGCGTATTTCCTTTATGTTACCCTTGACTCCGACCGGCACCATTATCTTGTGCTCCACCAGCTCAGTCTCAGGCACCGTTCCTATTATGTCGCCCTGACCGACGGCATCGCCAACCTTAACCGTGGGCGTGAACTGCCATTTCTTGTCGCGAGGGAGCGCGGACGCTTTGGCGCCCCGTTTTATGAACGCCCCCATATTCTCGCCCAGTGCGAGTAGAGATTTTTGCAGGCCATCATAAATGGAGCCTACAAGGCCTGGACCCAGCTCTGCACTCAACACTCTTTCCATTCCCCTCACCACCTCCCCCACTTTCAGACCGAGAGTATCCTCGTGCGCCTGGATTATCGCTCTGGTTCCTTCCAGCCCTACTATCTCTCCGACCAGCCCTTCTTCACCTATCTCGACAACCTCATAGACCTGCGCGCCTTTCATGTCGTCGGCGATGACCAGAGGACCTGAAACTCTCCATATTTTGCCCATTCTCTATTCTCCTATTCTTGCCGAAATCTCAAATCTCTACTTCAAATCCTATGGATTCACGGATGAGGGCGCGGTAATATTCCCTTGTATTCGGGTATTTTGTGCCGGATTTCGATGGGACTTCGACAACTGCGATAGATGTCCCCTTCCTGTCTCTGACTTGACTCAGCAGGTCTTCAACGTATTGAGTATAGTCCTCCAATATGATGACTATGCCGACATCCGGCTCGATCAGCAGGTCGGTCAGAGCCTTCCTTACGTTTTCAACAACTTCGTGACCGTCCTCTATCACGTAATAGTTGCTGATACCGGTCAGTCTCAACGCGTTGACCAGGTCTTCGTCCCCTATGACCGCTATGGACAGTTCTCGGATAGGCGTCATGTCACAGCACCAGCAAGTTCTTTATTTCCTGGACGGGAACACCATCTACAATCGCTTTCAGAACCAGCCGCAAATTACGTATTTCAATCTCTTTGAGGATCAAGTACCAGGCAATCACCAGCGGGGACGACAATCTTGACGACAGCATCTCCTTAGCCAACCTGAATTTGTGCTTGTCAACGATTTCGCTCACCACCGAAATGTCTTTCGTGGTTTCGTAGCTGCTTACCAGTTCCTTAGCTATGTCCCGGTATGGAGTATCTGCCAGTTTTGTGGACACGTCGGCTAAATCTGAGGACGATAAATCCTTGAGGGCTTGTCCGGCAATCATGTACCCCCCAGCTATCGCGAACTCCGCGATCTCAGCGCCCCTGCCCATAATTATGCCTCTGGCTATAATCTGTAGATTTGTCAGGTCTATGGTGAGGCCAAGAGTCTTCGAAAGCACCTCGCCGGCGCTCAGAGTTTTTGACAGATTCAGCATGTTTTCGTAGTACGTGTTATCCAGCCTCGCTTCCGCGACGAGCTTCGACTTTGTGCTTTCACTCATCTTGTACTGCTCCAGAGCAGGTACATAGCGGCCCAGTCTGCACTCGACAAGTAGCTGGATGATGTCATCTACATTCGCAGCGCTGGAAAGCCTGTCCAACAGTGAGTTGTCATGGAGAATCCCTACCGGTATCATGCTGACCTTTCTGCCCGCCGAAATGCCCTCCAAGGCAGCCTTAATATTGAAGACATCATACTTCACTACCCATGCCTCGGATAATCTCCGAATCTCCTTAGGCACGAATTTAAGCGATTCCACATCCCGGACGCGGAGCGCGAGATACCGCCACAAGTTCTCATCCACGTCTTCAAAAGTCCTGATGGGCAAGGCCTCTAGATAGCTTCCTACGTCAGTCTCCCTGATGATTGTCAGCGCATCCTGGAGATTGGATGCTGATATCATTCTATCTATGTGTCCGGGGGCGATGGTTTTGGTTTCCTCGCCTTTCAGGAACGCAGATATAAACGCGTATTTTGGGTCGGGCACGGTATTCCCTTATCGAGCTTCAAAGAGCTGTTTGCTTATCCCGGGCAGCACTCTTGGCAGCACCATCTCGAGTCTGGTTTCGTAGGTATTGTCGATCCGGAGCTTTCCTTCGGAATCCTCGGCGATTACCCCGCCCAGGCAATTGACCTCCCGTACCTCCAATATCCTGCCTGATAATTCCTTGTCAGTGTCGAGAAACTTTCTGGCGGCGGCGACGTCTCTTGGAGCGACGTAAATCCTGCCTTTGTTCCCACCGAGTCCTGCCATGGCCTCCCTGACCAAGTTTAGAAAGTAGCTTTCCTCGGTCGAGATGCGAGATAGCTCCTTTCGCGCGCCGTCAACAATGGTGGCCACCGTGTCGGCTTTGGCACTCGATAGCTGCTGCCGCGCTTTGATAGAGGCCTGGGCCAAGATTCTGGCAGCCTCCTCCCTGGCCTCCCCCACCATCTTAGCCTTCGCTTCCTCGAACTGTGCTGCCCTTTGCCTTTTGGCTTTCTCCAGTTCCTCTTGTGCCTTCTTTTCAGCCTCTTCTATCATGCTTTGGGCATCCAGCTTCACTTTGCCGACGACGGCTTCGCTTATCTTCTGCATTTCAGTTGCCCCTAGAAGACTCCTAACATGGTCAATGCCAGTATGGCGAATACCAAACCGAGGACGCCTATAAGCTCGACAAACACAGCCAGGATCATAGAACTGGTCAGTATTTTCCCTTTTGTCTTAGGCAAGAGTGATATGCCGGAAGCGCAGATAGAACCCTGGTACACCGCTGAGAGACTTTCGGCCATAGCGGTTATGAGACCGATGCCCAATACCCCGAAACCCACGCCACCGGGGTCGGACATCGCCGCTATATGAGGCACTACGATTTGCAGAATAAGTATCAACACTATTAGGCCATAAAAGCTCTGTGTCATCGGCAGAGATGCCAGCACGATGACGTTTCTGAACTGGCCGGGTTCTTCAGAGAGCGTGGCGGCCCCGGCCGAGCCAGCGATGCCGATGCCTATTGAGGAACCGGCCAGGCCGCCGGCCAGCGCGATCGCGCCTCCGATGACTGCCAGGGATGCTGCATCGATTATCATCTTACACCTCCATTAGTCAAATATCGTTTAGCTGCGTTCACGTTTTGACAAACACTGGTTGGGTCTTCAACTGGAGCGGGCTGTACTTCTTGCCGCCCCCGTCGTAGAACTTGAGGAGAAACTCCACAAAGCACAACCTGAGCGAATGCACGAAGCAAGTGATACCGCTGAGAGCCAGATTGATTAAATGGCCGATAAGCAGAATCACGATAAGTATTAAGCCACCGACGATAAGGTTGAGCAAGCCGGCAGGGCCCGCAGGTACCATGTCTGATACCACCCGGGCCATCAGGTTGAAAGCAGACGCAAGATAGAATGTGGCTAAGCCAACGCCCGCCAGCCTGCAGTAGGACATAACGTCGCCTAAAATCCCTGTTAGGTCGAACAACCAGAAAATGGCCCCCATGAAGAGGCCCTTCTCCAAAAGAGAACCAGCAACGATTAACACTACGCTCAGAAATACAACATACAACAAGATTGTATATGCCTGCGCAGGCAACAGGGGGATGTTCACGCGAAAGAGCCCATGTATGATCACGGGTATTCCCGCGATTTGAAGCAGAAACAGGCCAGCCTTGCTGAGTACCACTGCTTTTTGTCTTATTCCTCTTATCAGCGCCATAATGTGAGCCAGATTCACGTGGATGACGCCTATGGCTATGGAGAACACTATGAACCAGGTTGCATTCCCCAGTACAGTGCTGATCCCCTTAGAGAGGGCTAAGCTCTCAATGCCGAAGAACGTATAGATGTTCCCCAGGTAACTGCCGGTAAGTAGGCCGACAACCAGGCCGACACCACTGCCTATGTAGATTGTCCTTTGGAACAACTTGAAGCCCGGGGAGCGGGGGTTATCGGTGAGAAGGTGCAGGCCGAAGCGAGCAAACAGCATGAGGAGGACGGCGTACACCACATCTCCCAGCATAAGGCCGAAGAAGAAAGCAAAGAAGTAGGCTATCACCGGGGTGGGGTCCCATTCTCCATACTTAGGCGTACCGAACAGGTCAACGACAACCTCGAACGGCTTCAGGGGGCCAGGGTTCCTCATTTTGGTGGGTGGCTCTTCTGTCTGCTCAGGCTTCCGTGTGGCGATGAACACATAGCCGATGTTCTCCTTGAGCTGAGAAATCGTAGATTCAATGTTACTCTCCGGAATCCACCCCTCGATCAGGGTGACGTATTTCGACTCGCTGGCTTTTTCCAGAACTGCCAGCCTTTCCACTTCCGCCGATAATGCCTGCCGGAAAAGGACGAGCTTTTCCAGACTCTCCCTCGTTTTGCTTTCGATCTCGGTGTGAAGTCTTGCCAGCTCCTCTTCAAGACCATGAATTCTACCGTCCGCCACCTCTAAAAACTCTCTCAGGGTCAGGTCTTCCTCCGGTGTCGCCAGGACCTTGCCGCCGCTATCCTTGACCAGGGATTCTATCGTTTCTTGGTCTTCCGTCTTGGCGACGCCATACAAGACGGTTTCGTTCTCTACTGTGCCGGTCAGGCCGTCAAGCAGGCGGTCTTTGAGCTTAAGATATGAAGCTTCAAATGACTCACCCGGGAACACAAAGACCCGAGAAAAAAGGTAGCTGCCCGAGAAATTCAAGTCTTTCAGTCTAATATCGGCTTGCTTTTCCAGAGAGCCCAGATGCTTGCTTAGCGCCGTTAGCGTCTTGACATCGTCCTTGAGCTTGACAGCGCTGCGATTCATATTGCCAAGCTTGGTGCACAGGGACCTCACTTCGCTGTCAACTTCGTCGAAGGGCCTGGCATATATAACCTTCACATCCTCTTTCAGCGATAACCTCTCACCCTTGGGTATGTATTCCAATATGTCATCAATGCATGTTAATAATTCGCCGATTTCTTTTCTTTCCTGGTCGAGGGCTTCCTTATCCACCGGCTTCAGTTCTTCGCTCTGCTCGACATGAAGGACGCCAGCCGTATGCAGGGTTTTGAGGGTCTCGGTCGCATAATCCTTGGGAGTCATTACCCTGACCTTGAGCATCGGTTCAGGAGTATTGACTATTACGGGCGGCATATCAGCTTTTCCCCCTGACGATATTCACCAGGAGCTCCGTGATTTCCTTTGCTTTCTTGTCGGCACTGGCCCTGATTTCGGCTGCCTTCTTCTCAGAATCAATGAGTGCCTTGTCGGCTTCCACCTTGGCCTTGCCGACAATCTTCTCGCGCTGGGCCTTCACCTCATCGAGAGCCAGCTGAGAAGAGAGTATTTTCTTAGCTTCCTCTCTGGAGTCAAGGATGATCTGGTCGGCCCTGGCTCTTGCCTCTTCAAGTATCTTCTCGGCCTCACCCTCAAGGGCCTCTACACTGTTAATCGTTTCTCCGGGCATAGTACGGCTCTCCTTGATAGCTTATTGGGCTGACACTACATTTGCGTGTAGCTGTCACTGCAGTCGGGTGGACAATCATTTCAGTGGCTAACGATTGGTTATCTTGCGATTATAGCAGACCAGTTCGCTTTTGCCAATGTTGATACCCGGGGTGAGTACGGCCTGGCCACGCTATCAGGAGTCTCGGAGTTTGTTATTGCATCGGAATGTTTTATAATTCAAAAATGAGAGTGCGACGGCTGCACGAATGGGGGGTCAGCATTGCCCGGGCAAAGGAAATACAGCTTAGCCTGGCGGGAAGAGTGGTGGTCGAAAATGAAGCTATCAACCCGCGCTTTGTCGCCGGTGTTGACATATCGCCTCCTGACGGCCGGGGGCTGGCGAGAGGGGCTGTGGTAGTTCTTCGCTATCCCGAGCTCGACGTCGCGGAAGTGAAAGTGGTGCGGGCCAAGATCACATTTCCCTATATTCCCGGCCTGTTGTCATTTCGAGAGACCCCCTTGATTCTGGCTGCTTGTCAGGAACTCAAGAATGTTCCCGACCTGGTTCTCATTGATGGCCAGGGGCTAGCTCATCCCAGGAGGCTGGGACTGGCCTCGCATGTGGGTCTTTTCCTTGAGCTGCCCACTATCGGCTGCGCGAAATCAGTTCTTTGCGGCCGGCACGGGCTGCTGGAGCAGGAGGCCGGCTCTCACGCTGAACTGCTTGATAAGAACGAAGTCATCGGGGCAGCTCTGAGAACTAAGACCGGAGTGAGGCCGGTGTATGTCTCCGTGGGTCACAGGATTGACCTGGCAGCGGCTTTGCACTGGGTGATGGCGTGCTGCCACGGCTACAGACTCCCCGAACCCACTCGCCTGGCTCACCTCGCGGCCGGAGGAACGTCGCCGTCCGGCTCGTGGCGCCGCGGAGAATCATTCAGTTAAAGGAGTATTTCGGATGCAAGAAGAGAAGGTGAATCTGGAAGCCCTGCTTCGCCAAATCTCGGAAATCATGGTGCATCTTTGACGTCCCTGGCAAGCAAAAGGAAATTGCCGGGATAGAGGCAGAGTCGGCTCAACCTGGTTTTTGGAACGATCCGGCCAGAGCCCAAAGCGTTATGAGGAGGCTCAGGGGCAAGCAGAACCTGGTCAACAGCTGGCTGGAGTTGGAAAAGAAGGCCGCCGACCTTCAGGAAATGATTAATCTGGCTATCGAGGAGGAAGACCCCTCTCTCAAGGAAGAGATGCAACTGGAACTGGCGAAGCTCCACTCTCGTTTCGAGCAACTGGAGAGCCACCAGCTTTTCACGGGCGATTACGACAGCCGAAACGCCGTGCTTGCCCTTCACGCCGGAGCTGGAGGCACGGAGTCCCAGGATTGGGCAAACATGCTGCTCAGGATGTATTTGAGGTGGGCCGAGCGGCACGATTACGAGGCCGAAATTCTTGACGTGTCACCGGGTGAAGAGGCCGGCATCAAAAGCGCCATCGTGGAGATCAGAGGAGACTATGTCTACGGATATCTGAAGGGCGAGCATGGGGTGCACAGGTTGGTACGGCTTTCTCCGTTTGACGCCGACCATGCCCGTCACACATCCTTTGCGTTGGTGGAAGTGCTTCCCGAAGCTGAAGAGACCGCGGATATGAAAATAAATCCGGAGGATTTGAGAGTAGATACTTTCAGGTCCAGCGGGCCCGGCGGCCAGCACATGCAGAAAACGAGCAGCGCGGTCAGGATAACTCACATACCTACGGGATTGGTAGCTACCTGCCAGGGGGAGAGGTCTCAGCGCCAGAACAAGGAAGCTGCTTTGAAAGTGCTTTACTCTCGGCTTCTCGAGCTGGACCGCCAGAAGAAAGAGGAAGAGAGAGCCAGGATAAAAGGCGAACGTATCGAGGCGGCCTGGGGAAATCAAATCAGAAGCTATGTCCTTCACCCCTACAAAATGGTGAAAGACCACCGCACAGGTTACGAGGTACATGATGCGGAATCCGTGTTGGACGGAGAACTCGATGGATTCATCACTGACTATCTTCGGTCCAGAGTGGGAAAATGACTAGATATATCGTCCTGATGACTTTGACACTTCTCTTCTGGTTAGGCCCAGGTTCGGTCGCGGCAGCGGACGGCATCACGGTCACGGGCAGCACCGTAGTCGTGGATTTCCCCAGCCAGGCTGTGTTCACTATCCGGGCCGAAAGCTCCGCCCAAATCGTTGATATCCGTCTTGATTACCGGGTGGATAAGCTGAACTACGCGGACGTCGTCAGCGAGGGTTGGGCCGATTTTACTCCGGGAGACACGGTAGATGCCAGCTGGATATGGGACATGAGGAATTCAAGTCTGCCGCCCGGCGCGGAGGTCACCTACTGGTGGGTAATTGAGGACGCCGACGGTAGCCAATTTCAGACCGCCCCCGAAGTGATGCAGTTCGACGACGACCGCTATTCCTGGTACAGCTTGACCGACACCGTCCCCCAGGTTGGCGAGCTGGCCATCTTCTGGTACCAGGGCACCGAGTCCTTTGCGCAGCAACTGATGAATGCCTGTGAAGCAGGACTTAACACCTTGACTCAGGACATTGGCGCTTATCCGGAGAGGCCGATCAGAATATATGTTTATGCCTCGGCCGATGATATGCAGGGGGCGCTGATTTCCTCGAACGAATGGAGCGGCGGCGTGGCTTTTACGGATTTCGGCCTGATTGCCATTGGCATACCGCCGAGCCAGCTTGACTGGGGCAAGGGCGCCCTGGTCCATGAGCTGACCCATCTTGTCGTCCGCGAGGCAACCTTCAGTCCCTACGGACAGCTTCCGATCTGGCTGGACGAAGGGCTGGCCATGTACAACGAGGCCGGGGTAGACCCTTCTCTTGACGCGTCCTTGAGAGGTACTGTTGCGGGGACTGACCTTATTTCAGTTCGGACCCTGTGCAGTCCCTTCTCCGCCTACTCCGACAAAGCGTATCTTTCCTACGCCGAGAGCTACAGCATTGTGAAGTACCTTCTGGACAGCTACGGACAGGACAAGATGCTCGATTTGTTATCCGCGTTGAAGCAAGGTAATACCTACGATGAAGCACTGACCGAAGTCTATGGTTTCGATATAGACGGTCTCGATGCTAATTGGCGGGCGACGCTCACATCAGATACCGCCGCACCGGCAAGTCCGGCGGGCCCACCTCCGGCGACATCATTCCCTCCTGCTTTGCTGGCTGTCTTGGCCGGGTTGGCAGTGGCGCTGACTTCATGGAGTGCGCTTCATCTGGAGAAGCGGACCTGGCAAAGGCCGCCCGCATCAACCGTTCAACATAAGACATGAAGGACTCTTTTACTGTTCGCGATTTGCCGCGTGCTGAGCGTCCTAGGGAGAGGTTGCTCAGGCTGGGCAGCGAGGCCCTTTCCGCCCAGGAAATCCTGGCCCTCATTCTGGGTCGAGGAATTAGAGGTGAATCCGTGATGGTGATCAGCCAGAAGCTGCTGAGTCGGTTTGGTAGTCTGAAAGGCGTTGCCAGCGCATCTGTTGAGGAACTGGTCGAGACAAGGGGCATAGGGACGGCGAAGGCGGCGCAGATCAAGGCGGCTCTTGAATTGAGTAGAAGGGTGGAAGGCGACATCGAGGAGGAGGCCAAGCCGATACTAAAGTCCCCGGAGGATGTGGTTGCCGTGGCGAGGTGGCATCTGAAGGGTAAGAAAAAGGAACATTTCCTGGTGCTCTGCCTGGACACCAGAAACAGGTTGATAAATCACAGGCTGGTTTCCATGGGGAGCCTGGATACGAGCATTGTCCATCCCCGTGAGGTGTTCAAGGAAGCGGTGTCTTCGTGCGCGGCCTCGGTGATTTTCGCTCATAATCATCCGTCGGGCGACCCCGAGCCATCCAGAGAAGATATCGAACTGACGAAAAGGCTCGCCAAAGTCGGTGAAATCATAGGCATCGGAGTCCTTGACCACATTATTGTCTGCGATAAGAGTCACTTGAGCTTGAAGGCTGAGAATCTGTTCTGAGCGAACCTTCTGGGTTTCGGAATCTGGAACATACTATCGAGCAAAGGAGAATCATGAAGAGTGGCGAAACAAGCGTGGTTTCCTTTTTCCCTTACGACAAGGGCAGAGCTTTTATTAATGGACTAAGGGCTCTTTTCTCTAGAATAGAGGATGTTGTCTCGCCGGGCAGTTCAGTAGCGATAAAGGTCCACCTGGGAGAATACGGCGGCAGCACTTACCTTCGTCCGCCGATAGTGCGGCGAGTGTGCGATTTGGTGAAGGAAGCCGGAGGCAAACCTTTCGTTACGGATACCACCACTCTCTATCCAATGGGGAGATTCACCGCCAGCCGATATCTGGCCACGGCGGCCTATAACGGCTTCACCGAGGAATCGATGAAGGCGCCGGTGGTCATTGCCGACGGGGAACAGGGCGGCGACGGAGAATGGGTGGACATCTCGAGACAGGTCGCTGGCTGTTCTTTGAATAAGATCAAGATAGCGAAGAAGATTTTTGAAGCCGATTGCCTGATAGCTCTTTCCCACGTGAAGGGGCACGCTCTGGCGGGCTTCGGAGGCTCGATCAAGAATCTGGCCATGGGGTGCGTCGTCAAAGAATCGAAAGCCGCTCAACACGCTGCGAACCGGCCCGTCATAGACATCTCCAAGTGCACGGGCTGCGGGCAATGCGTCGAAAATTGCCCGTATGGGGCTCTGTCGCTAGTTGACGATAAGATGGTGCGCGAGGACGAGAAGTGCATGAATTGCAGCCATTGTCTTTACCTTTGCGCGGAAGGCGTCTATTCTTTGCCTCCCGGGGCACGGGAGATGTTTCAAGTTTCCCTTGCGCACGCTGCCGCTGGAGTCCTGAGCCGGTTCAATGGAAAGGCTGCCTTCATCAATTTCCTGCAGGACGTGACGCGATTGTGCGACTGCGCTACGCCGTCGGGTTCACTGGTGGTTCCCGACATCGGCATCCTGGCCTCCACCGATGTGGTGGCCGTTGATAAGGCGTCGCTGGATTTGATCGCTCGGAGCAAGCGCCTGGGCAGATTCGCCGATATTGATTCCACCGACATTCTGGGCAAGATAAACGGCACGGACAGCCTGATTCAAATAAGAACAGCGTGGGAGCTTGGCCTGGGAAGCATGGAATATGAGCTGAAAGAACAAAGATAAAAATGCAAAATGACAAGGCAAAACTCAAGAATGGATTTGAGGGTCAAGGAAGAAATGATTGTGGCATTTTGATTTGTGATTTGACTTCTTATCTTTTCGTTCAGATATCCCTCTCTATATTTCAAGATTCATGGGAACGTTGTTTGGAGTAGCATGGAAGACATAGACGTGGCCCGCTCTCTCTTGGATAACGAGAAATGGAATCTGGCCATAGTGAAGGACGGACAGGTCCTTTTCACTTCAAAAGAGCGTGGAGTGGCCCCTTTGTTTCAGGCTGTGCAGAGCAAGAAGAAGAGCTTACATAATGCTGCGGTGGCCGACCGCATCTTAGGCTCGGCCGTAGCTATGCTTTGCCTTTACGCTCGCATAGCCTCGGTATACGCCGGCGTGGCCAGCCGGGGAGCGCTCGATATGCTGAGGAAGTCCGGGGTGACCGTTGATAGTAAGAGCACCGTTCCCTTCATCTCGAACTATGACGGCACGGACCTGTGCCCTTTCGAGAAGCTGGCCGGTACGTGCCGAAAGCCTGGTCAATTCTTTGCCGCACTGCAATCTCTTCTAGGCGAAGGTGAGCAGTGAGAGGAAATTGGCGTCCTACACTGCTGACGCTCCTTTTGTTGGCATCGCTGATTTTGCCTTCGGCTGCCTGTCAACCGTCTTCGGGTGGGCAAGGAATCCTCAACCTCTGGGACACAGGTCCTCTGACGCTCGATCCGGCCATTGCCGCCGATTATTCTTCCTACGTGTACGTCATGCAAATCTTCTCGGGCTTGGTCGGCCTTGATCAGAACCTGGCAATCGTACCCGATATTGCTCAGAGCTGGGACGTGAGCTCCGACGACACAACATATACCTTCCATCTGCTTCAGGGGGCGAAATTCCAGAGCGGCCGGCAGGTCACAGCCGCCGACTTCAAATACTCCTGGGAGCGGGCCTGCAACCCGGCCACCGGCTCGGGCACCGCCGCCACATATCTTGGCGACATCGTCGGCGCCCGGGACATGCTGGCGGGAACGGCGACACAAATCTCAGGGGTGGAAGCAGTTAATGATTATACTCTTCAGGTCACGATTGATGCTCCCAAGACCTACTTCCTGGACAAGCTGGCTTACGCCACCGCCTTCGTGGTTGATAGGAGCAACGTGGAATCCGGTGCAAGCTGGTGGCTGCGGCCCAACGGTACGGGGCCGTTCAAGCTGAAGGAATGGAAACCAGGCCAGCAGCTCGTATTGGAGCGCAACCAGAATTACTACGGGGAACCGGCTAACTTGGCCCAGGTGGTCTTTCTTTTTTCGGTTGTTGCGCCCATGGCTCTCTACGAAACAGGGCAGATAGACGTGGCCTCGGTTTCCACCAGCTATATTGACGAAGCCACCGACGAGAGTAACCCGCTTCACCTGGAGCTGTCCGTGACGCCCGAGCTGAGTCTCTACTACATTGGTTTCAACACGGCCGCAGCTCCCTTCGACGACGTTAACGTGCGCCAGGCCTTTTGTCTTGCCGTGGATAAGCAGCACATCGTCAAGGTGATATTGCGGGACATGGTAAGCGTGGCGGAAGGGATTCTGCCGCCGGGAATGCCCGGCTATAACGAGGCTCTTCAAGGATTGGACTACAATGTGGATCGGGCAAAAGAGCTCATCGCCGCCTCCAGGTACGGAGACGTCTCGAACTTGCCCCACATCACCATGACCGTCACGGGATACGGCAACGGCATTCCCAGTTACCTTGGCGCCATCATCCAGGACTGGCAACATAATCTCGGGGTCGAGGTCTCGGTCAGGCAGCTCGAGCCGCAGGATTTCCTTTATAACCTGTCCCAGGAGAAGGACGAGATGTTTGCATTGGGGTGGATCGCTGATTACCCCGACCCGAATGATTTCCTCGATGTCCTCTTCCGTACCGGGGCTGAAAATGACATCTTCGGGTATAGCAACCTCGACCTCGATAGTTTGCTTGACCGGGCAGCCACCGAACAGAATACGAGCATCCGCTTGACCATGTATCAGCAAGCTGAGCAGATAGTGGTTGATGATGCCCCCTGCCTCCCCCTGTTCCACGGCGCCAACTACATCCTGGTTAAACCCTATGTCAAGGGCTACGAGCTTACTCCACTGGGTATTCCCGACCTGAGCAAGGTATATATCGCCCAGGGGTAAACTCCATTCCGCGACGCCTTAAATCTTGAATGCGAAGCACCAAACTCTAAACAAATACCAGACTCAAGACGCAAACCCTAAGTTGTTTTGGTCATTTGCCCTTAGTGTTTTGGCGCTGATCAGGATTTAAGGATTAGCATTTAGGGTTTCCTGTTTCGGCATTCTCGGAGCTGCATCGGGCTGGTTTTGCGGTGATATAATTACAGCATATGGAGAAACTGGCAATTCTCTATGAGAGAGTTACCAATGACAGAGTGAAGTGTGGCGTGTGTCAGTGGCGCTGCCTCATCAATCCCGGCAAGACCGGCGTCTGCCGCAAGTACATGAACCGGGGCGGTGCGTTGTACAACATGAACTATGCGGAAGTGTCTTCGATGGGAGCCGACCACATCGAGAAGAAACCTCTGTTTCACTTCTTTCCGGGTACTTATGCTTTCTCGCTGGGCAGCTGGGGCTGCAATTTTCACTGCAAGGGTTGCCAGAACTGGGAAATCTCCTGCACCGATATTCCGCGGGATTCGAAACGATTGCTCCCGGAGCGGGAGATAGAGTTGACCAAGCAATATGATTGCCGCGGGGTTGCCTGGACATACAACGAGCCAGCGATGTGGTTCGAATACACCCTGGACTCAGCCAGGCTCGCCCGCGAGAACGGTCTCTATACTGTATATGTGACCAACGGCTATGCGACGGCTGAGGCACTTGACACCATTGGGCCGTTTCTCGATGCCTGGAGGGTGGATGTCAAGGGCTTCACCGATGAATTCTATCGACAGATAGCGAAGATTCCTCATTGGCGGGGCATCTTGGACGTCGCCCGGCGGGCCAAGGAGAAATGGAACATGCACGTCGAGGTGGTGACCAACGTTATTCCCACGATGAACGATGACGACGAGCAGCTGAAGAACCTTGCCGGCTGGATTCGAAGTGAGCTGGGTGAGCTTACTCCCTGGCACGTGACGCGTTTCTACCCCATGCGCCAGTTTGCCGACGTGCCTGCTACCCCGATACCCACATTGGAGAGGGCCTACAAGATTGGGAAAGAGGCGGGGCTGAAGTTCGTCTATCTGGGCAACGTGCCGGGTCACGAGTATGAGAATACCGCCTGCTATTCGTGTGGTAGGACCGTTGTGCGCCGCGTCGGCTACGAGACCCAGGTAGTGGGGCTCGATGGCTCGAAGTGCAAATTCTGCGGAGCCGAGCTCAATTTTCGGACATAAGGGAAATCTTAGGGTAAGCTTTCACCCTCGCCCTAACCTCCGACTTGATCCCGACATTGTCGGGACAGAGTCGGAGCTCTCCCATCGAAGGGAGAGGGAAGAGGGTGAGCAGGGAGGTGCTTTATGGCAAAGGCAATGCATCCGGTGGTGAGACTGGCCAAGCAGACCGTGGAAAGCTATGTCCGAACGGGAAAGAAACCCAGGCCGAGGAAGCTGACTCCGGAAATGAAAGAGCGAGCGGGCGTTTTTGTTTCTCTTCACAAGCATGGGCAGCTCAGGGGATGTATCGGCACGTTTGGACCGACCAGGAAGAATGTGGCAGAGGAAATCATTGCCAACGCTGTAAGCTCATCTACGGGTGACCCTCGCTTTCCTCCCGTGACGGCATCCGAGCTTGGCGACCTGGAATACAGCGTGGATATTCTGACCAGCCCCGAGCCGGTCACCGACATGGGCCAGCTCGACCCCAAGACATGCGGAGTCATCGTGGAGTGTGGTGGGAGGAGGGGACTCTTGTTGCCCGACCTCGAGGGCGTGGACAGCGTGGAGGAGCAAATCGCTATCTGCCGGCTCAAGGCAGGAATAGGGCCAGGCGAACCGGTCAGGCTCTATCGCTTTCAGGTGAGGAGATTCAAGTAGCTGGCTCTCGCCGCCGACAATGAGCAATATGCCTCTTTTCGATGTGGGCGAGGAAAAGGCCCTGCCTGACAGCATGCCCCTGGCGGCAAGAATGCGGCCGCGGACATTCTCCGAATTTGTGGGGCAGGAGCACCTGGTTGCCGAGGGGCGGATTCTGCGCAAGTCCATTGAGGCAGACCGGCTGCCGTCCATGGTGTTCTGGGGCCCGCCCGGCAGCGGAAAGACGACTCTGGCTCATATCATCGCCAATGTCACCAGAGCCCATTTCAGCCCTCTGAGCGCCGTGAGCGCCGGCGTGGCCGATTTGCGGCGCGTTATCGCCGAGGCTGATAAGAGGCTGAAATCATCGGGACAGAGGACCATCCTTTTCGTTGATGAGATTCACCGTTTCAACAAGGCACAGCAGGACGCGGTGTTGCCTTTCGTGGAGAACGGCACGGTTACTTTCATCGGCGCGACGACGGAGAATCCCTCCTTCGAAGTCATCGCGCCGCTCCTCTCCCGGTGCCGGGTCTTCCGGCTGAATGCCCTGGGCGATGACGAGGTCAGGCTTGTCGTGGAGCGGGCCATGAAGGATGTCGAGAGAGGGCTGGGGCGACTCCAGGTCAGCATGAACGAGAAGACCCTGCGTTACCTGGTGACTATGGCCAACGGCGATGCGCGGGTGGCTTTGAATGCCCTGGAAATGGCGACATTTGCCACTCTGCCCGATGTCAGGGGTTTGCGGAAGATAGAGTTGTCCGCCATCGAAGAAGCGCTGCAGCAGCGCGCTTTGCTGTATGACAAGAGTGGCGACCAGCACTATGAGCTGATTTCAGCGCTGCACAAGTCATTGCGCGGGTCCGACCCCGATGCCGCCCTGTACTGGCTGGGGCGTATGCTTGAAGCCGGCGAAGACCCTCTGTATATCGTGCGCCGGCTGATACGCTTTGCCTCCGAGGACATTGGTATGTCCGACCCTCAGGCGCTGGTGGTGGCGGTGGCCGCCCAGCAGGCCGTGCACTTTGTCGGCATGCCCGAGGGCAATCTGGCTCTCGCTGAAGCGGTGGTGTACCTGGCGGTCGCGCCCAAGAGCAACTCGCTGTATGAGGCGTATTCCCGCGTCCAGCAGGATATTCAGCACGGCCGGAATGAACCCGTGCCGTTGCATCTGCGCAACCCGGTGACTCCGCTCATGCGCGGGATGGGGTATGGGAAGGGCTACAAATATGCTCACGATTACTCCGGACATTTTGTCGAGCAGCAGAACCTGCCGGATTCTCTCCAGGGAAAGCGATATTACAAGCCCGGAGACCAGGGCTATGAGAAGGATATTGCCGAGAGGCTGAAGAAGTGGTGGGGCGAAAAGAAAAGCTAGCTTAATTGAATTCTCCCTCTTAGGCT
>Ga0172362_10001122_pt1 | contig 22717 bp, 19 predicted proteins | sample LakKivs1_kivu2a2_FD_114534 | JGI IMG/M metagenome (GOLD analysis project Ga0172362, IMG submission 114534) | Sediment microbial communities from Lake Kivu, Rwanda - Sediment s1_kivu2a2 | ecosystem: Environmental > Aquatic > Freshwater > Lake > Sediment | place: Rwanda: Western Province, Lake... | reverse complement strand
AAACCATTGCATGTACATTAGTTCAAACTCGCGGGTCCTATAAATAAAATCATTAGGATTAATTGCGTTGCGGGACGCATTGCCAATTTGGGCAATGCCAAAAGGAATTTTCAGTCGCGTTGTTTGTAAAACATTTTTAAAATTAGTATAAATTCCCTGACAGGTTTCCGCTCGTAAATAAGTTACTGACACTTCATCTTCTACCGGACCTACTGATGGTTTCATCATCAGATTAAACTTTCTCGGTTTAGTCATTTCATTGCCGCATTCTTGGCATTTTAATTTTGAAATTTGTGATTTGGGATTTGCGATTTCGTCTAAGCGAAACCGCTTGTGACATTTCTTACACTCAACAAGCTCATCTGAAAACCCGGCGCTCAGATGACCCGAGGCTTGCCAAACCTTTGGGCTCATTAAAATAGAAGCATCTAACCCCACAATATCTTTCTGGTTTTTAGTCATTTCGTCCCACCAGGCTTTTTTAATATTATTTTTCAGCTCCACTCCCAAAGGCCCAAAATCATAACAGGACCCAAACCCTCCATAAATTTCAGAAGAAGGAAAAATAAATCCTCTCCTTTTTGCCAAAGATATAATTTTTTCCATTAAATCAGCCATTATTCTATTCTACTTCTTAAATTACTGAAAGGCAAGCTAAAAGAGAAATAAACTTCTTAATGAAGTTTATTGATTATTTACTACGTATTGATTAAGTATTGATTAAGTTTATTATTGTAATAAAAATCATCTTATTAATTCGGCGATCGCTGAATTAATAAGATGAAATAGAAAAAGCCTGAATCCTGAATCACGATCTTAACCCCGTTATCTTTATTTATTTCACGGGCGCGGAGGTTTTTATCAAAGAGGCCTGGTCCTGAATAGCCGACTCTGTCCATTGGTCCTCTCCGGTAATTTTTGCTTCGTTAATAAGCAAAGCATTGATATTTCTTTGGCTTGAATCGGGCGTCAAAGAAACTTGAAAAGCGATATTAGGAGCATCGTTGAAAATTCCCGTTCCGGCCTCCAGGTCTCCAATCATCCAAATAATTTCTCTGCTCCCGCTGTCAAAAGCGAATTTTGAAGATTCCGATTCCGGAAAAATCTTACCGGTTAATCTAATATTAGAAGGTAAAACAGCTTTCATTTTTACATTTTTCACGTTGTTAAAATAATTCTTTACCTGCCAGATCACGGTATAGGTAGTGGCGTTATCAACCTCAGGAGGCATTGGGCCGGAATTGCCGAAAACTTCGTCCTCATAAGAAGCCTGCTGAGAAATTTCTAATTTAGAATTAACTTTTGTTTCAAATTCTTCTTTCACCTGAGAGATTAAAACCGAACTCTTTAACAAAGCGTTCTTTTCCCCTGAGGTCCAATTTTCTTTTAAATTAATCCAGAATTCTACCTTCCCTTCTTTCCCCTGATCTAAAAACTTAAGTTTAGGGATACTTCTCCAGTCCCATATTATAGAATTATCTCCTTGCTGAAACTGGCCCGACTCGGCTTTAACGGTATCAAAATCGAATCCGTCTCCTTCCAAGGTAAGCACTAAAAATAGATCTTGAAACGGTTCATCGCTGATATTCCTAAAAAAGATTTCATAATGAAGCAAATCTCCGGGATTAGCAATATAATCAGTCTGGCTGTTTATCTGTTGAAAAACAGAAAGCTGGGGTCTGGTAATTTCTGTGCCTCTGGTTATTTCTTTTAAAATAATAAATTCATCATCTTTCCAAACGCCAATACCGGCTTTGAAAATCTTTTGTTCGTTAAGACTGCCCGACAACCGGCCCTGAATTTCAATTCTTCCTCCTTCAGCCGGATTCAAAAGCGGGATTTCAAAATCGCTGTTATCTAAACCCTGAGGCGTGCTTTCAATAAATTCAAAACCGCCGGGATACAAAACTTTTATACTTAAATTGCTAAGAGGATAATCTAAACTGGAAAAATAATTTATGGAAAACTCAAATTCTCTGCCTGCTTCTACCTTGGAAGCAAGATCAAAGTCAAAAGTAAGAGGAACCGAATCAATCGTGGTGCTAAAGCTGGTAGTTGATTCATAGCGGGCTTGAAGATTTTTAGGCTGGTAACTCAACCAAGCCTTGGCTGTTTTAACTTCTTTTTCTTTGCCTAAAAGACGACCCTTGAATTGAAAAGTTTTTTCTTCGCCGGGGTAGATATCGCCTAGTTCTTCCGGACCTATTTCTATTCTTCTGGAAATGCCAGTTTCTAATAAAGTATATTCTGGGAATTCAAAAAAAAGACGGGGTTCTTCTAATCTTACCTCGCCATTATTTTTATATTTCACGGTGTAGACAACTTCGGAACAAACAGAAACAGAATCGGGACCAAGAATTTCTAATTTTAAAACTTCCTTTGAATAGGGATTTCTCTGCCAATACCAATAACCAGCTGCACCCAAAACTAAAGTCAAAACAAAAATAGCAATAAAAATATATTTTCTCATATTATTTAATATGTTTTATCTAATATAATAATATATCTTTAAATAAAAAACAACCGGCTCGCAGATTATAACGTATTATGATTTTTAAAGAATAAAAGGCGAACTGCAGATATTTCTTTTAGCAATTCTTCTTGTTCCTGGTTTGTTCTTAATTTTGATAAAACATTCCAGTCTTTTTTTAAAACAATCCTTAAAATTTTAATAATCTCAGGAGGGGTATCGATTTTCTGTCCCACCCGGTCAGAACAATCCGAGCAAAATATTCCTTCCGGGCTGAAATAAAGCTTAGAAGGAGAAAGTTTTTTCCGGCAAAAAACGCAATGGTATAAATCAAGCTGATAGCCAAGCAAAACAAACAAATTCCAGAGAAAAAAATAGTAAAGTAATCGGTAACCGGTAAAGAGTAACGAATAATTATTTAGTTTATCAAACACTTCATTTAATAAATTCCAAATATTTTCGTCTTGTTCTTGTTCCTGGACTAAATCATCTAAAGCTTCACTGATTTGAGAAGCAATTTCTAATTTTTCCAAGTCATTTCTAATGTTTTCAAATTTATTTAAAGAAATGGCATCGGTTAAAGTTTTATAATTTTTACCCTGAATAAATTCAATCCAGGACAAATAAAAAAGACCAATTCCTGACCTTAATTTTGATTTAATTTTTCTAATTGCTTTAGCAACAATTTTTATTTTGCCGAATTCTTCGGTATAAATGATAAAAATCTGGTCTGCCTCATCCCAGTCAGTTTTATTTAATATAAAAGCTTGAGTCCGATAATGAACAGCCATTTATTACAGACTTTTTCCTCCTTCTTTTTTTAGATATTTGATCTCTCGGTCTAAAGCCAATCGCTCTCCCGGGGTTTTCGCCGCTCTTTTACTAAGATTCAAATCTCTCAGAACATGACGATAATCGCTTTTATCAATTTGGCTTCCATACTGCTGCTGGCCAAATCTTTGGTTAAACAATATATCTCTCTGCTTCTGGTAGTATCTCTTGCCGCCGGTGCCAGGAATTATTCCTCTGTCTTTTCTAAAAATTGAGCGCAGTTCCCGTCTTGAAATCGATGATCTTTTATTATCAAAAATCCCCATAGATTAATATTTTTAATTTATAATTTATTAATTTATGATTTTAAAGTTATTTCCCTTTATTTAATTTTAACAAAATCTAAAAACAAATCAATTTATTTTATTTTTATCAAAAGAATACGGGGGCCAGAGGATTGAAAAATGATTTCTTTGGCTTTGACTTCTTTTTTGGCTTTTTTTAAGCCAAAAACTTTTTCTGTTGTTTTCACTATTACAGTATCATTCGGAGTTAAGCCCAGTTTTTTTCTTTCTACGTTAACATTGCGTATCCACTCCCGATCCCTGCCCTCTTTTTCTAAATCTTCAGTAATTTTAGTATCCAATTTGATTTCTTCTTTCATTTTATTATCAAAAATAACCTCTTTAACATTCACCTCCTCTTTTATCAACCCTAGCAATTCCTTTTCTCTTAATTCATAATTCTTAATTCTTAATTCTCTCAACGGCTGCCTTACTTTAATTCCGGCTTTTGCCCGTTCGGCTAAAGCCAAAACAACTATTTCTCTTATTTTTGTCATTTGTTCTTCAAGTTTTTTATTTATCAGTTTTTTATTTGCTTGAGGATAATCTTCTAAATGAACCGAATCTTTTTTCCCTTTTAATCCCCGATAGAGATTCTCGGAAAAAAATGGAATAAAGGGAGCTAAAAGCAAAGATGTTTTAAAGAGCACGTAATAAAGTATTTTTGAAGCGTTTTTATCTGAATTTTTAAATCTGTCTCTGGACCGACGGATATACCAGTTAGAAAGGTCATCAATAAAATCAATAAAAAGCCGGGCGGCCCGCATTATGTCATAATTATCCAAATTAACTATAACTTGAGAATTTAAATTTTCCAAGCGGGAAATTATCCATTGGTCTAAAAAATTCCTTGGTTTTGTCAATCTTCGACTGGTTAACCGCAGGTTGAAAAATTCCTTTTTTGAAACATAAGTTTCAAAAAAGGAAAAGCTCTGCCATAAAATATCAAAAACTTTTCGATATAAATTTTGGCAGTCTTTGAAATCAAATTTTTTTGTCTCGCCGGCCGAATTGACAGAATAAAAATAAAATCTGGCGCAATCAGCCCCGAACCTATCTATCACCTCATCGGGTTTTATTATGTTTCCTCTGGATTTAGACATTTTCTGACCTTGAGCATCTAAAACTAGACCCAAACAAATTACATTTTTATAAGGGACTCCTTTTTCTAATAAAGTGGAAACGGCTAAAAGAGTATAGAACCAGCCCCGGGTCTGATCCATCGCTTCACAAATAAAATCAGCCGGAAAAAATTCTTTTTTATCAATTTTATTTCTATTTCTAAAAGGATAATACCACTGAGCAAATGGCATAGCTCCGGAATCAAACCAGCAATCGGCTACCTCGGACACCCTCTCCATGTTTCCGCCGCATTTATCGCATTTAAAAACGACTCCATCTATTTTCGGTCTATGCAAATCTTTTATTTTCTTACCGCTTAATTTTTCTAACTCTTTAATTGATCCGATAATTTTAATACTTTTACAATTTTGACACCGCCAAATCGGCAAGGGTGTTCCCCAATAACGTTCTCGAGATAAATTCCAATCTTTAACTTCTTTCAGCCATTGCCCGAATCTTCCTTTTTTGATATACGCTGGTTCCCAATTTATTTCTTCGCTGTTTCTTAAAAGTTCTTTTTTAACACCGCTTATTTTAATAAACCAGGAATTCTTGGCATAATAAATCAAGGAGGTTTTACAACGCCAGCAAAAAGGATATTCGTGCTCATACCTCTCCTCTTTATATAATAGGCCTCTTTTTTTTAAATCTTCAACAATTAAAGGGTCGGCTTCTTTAACAAAAACTCCCTTCCAATCGCCTGTTTTAAATCTTCCCTCTTCATTAACCGTTATTAGAATAGGAAGGTCGTTTTTCTTGCCAACTTCCATATCATCTTCTCCGAAAGCCGGAGCCAAATGGACAATTCCGGTCCCCTCTTCGAGAGAAACAAAATCAGCTCCAACAACATAAAAAGCTTTTTTGCCTGATTTTTGGAAAAATAACGGCTCATATTCTAATCCAACCAAATCCTCACCCCTCATCTCTTCTATAATTTCACCTTCTTCCATTCTCTCCTTAGCCAAAATTAAAAACTCATTATTGATTTTTGTTTTTACATATTTAAAACCGGGATTAACTGCCAAAGCAACATTAGCCGGTAAGGTCCAGGGCGTAGTTGTCCAGGCTAAAAAATAAGTATTCTTTTTTTCTTTAAGTTTAAATTTAAGGTAAACTGAATTTTCTTCTATTGTTTTATAACCCTGGGCAACTTCATGAGAAGAAAGCGAAGTTCCACAGCGAGGACAATAAGGAACTACTTTGTAATCTTGATATAAAAGTCCCTTATCCCAAATCTGTTTTAAAGTCCACCACAAAGATTCAATATAATTATTATTGCAAGTAATATAAGCATTTTTGAAATCAAGCCAAAAACCGATCCGCTCGGTAAACTCCTCCCATTCTTTTTTATAAGTAAAAACATTCCTCTTACACTCTTTAACAAATTTATCAATGCCTAATTTTTCAATTTCTTTTTTAGTTTTAATATTTAATTTTTTCTCTGCTTCCATTTCGGTGGGCAAACCGTGAGTATCCCAACCTGCCCTTCTCTCAACATAAAAACCCTGCATTGTTTTATAACGAAGGATAATATCTTTAAAAGCCCGAGCCACTAAATGATGAATTCCCGGCAGACCATTGGCAAAGGGCGGTCCTTCAAAAAAAATAAATTTTGGGCTCTTCCGGGTCTTTTTTAGGGTTTTCTTAAAAATCTTTTTTTCTTTCCAGAACTTTAATATTTTATTTTCAATTTCCGGCAAATCTAAGTTCATAAATCTTAATAATTGTTAATTTCAAAATATTGGCCAACATCGGGCCAAATACCTTCGGGGTTTCTTTTTTCCAGCATCTGATCTTTGTTTAAACCCATCAAATATCCGGCGATAAGCCAAAGCGTATCGGCGTGGCTGATAATTAAAATTGTTTTGTTGCTATATTTTTCTTCAATTTCTTTAATAACGGCAGTCGCTCTTTCGCTAACGTCGCGCCAGCTTTCTCCTTTCGGGGGTCTCTTAAAAAATCTTTGTTCCTCAGATTCAAAAAAAGCCCTGTATTCTTCTCCGGTTTTTCCGTGAAAAACGCCAAAATCAGTATCTCTTAACCTTTGGTCAAAAATAATATCAATATCCAAGCCAATTTTTTTAGCGACGATTTCAGCCGTTTGTTTGGTTCGGTAAAAATCCGAGGAGAAAATCAAATCAATATTCTTTCCCCTAAATTCTTTAGCCGCTCGCTTAATATCCTTTTCTCCTTGTTTAGTTATGGGAAGCGAAAATTGCTCTTCGGCAAAATAGAGATCATCGCTACCAACGGCCTGATACTTTGTCTGCCCGTGTCTTAAAAGTATATATTTATTATTCCACATAAATTACATTTTTTCGGGGGCGGTTATGCCCATCAGGTTTAAGGTGTTTTTTAATACGACTTGCGTTGCCGATATCAAGGCCAATCGGCTTTTGGTTTTTTCTTTATCATTAGAAATAACCCGGCATTCCTGATAAAATTTATGAAAACTTTCCGCCAAATCAACAGCGTATTGGGGCAGACGCTGAACCTGATAATCTTTGGAGATATCCTCTATTATTTCGGGAAAACGAATTAGTTCTTTAATAAGATCTAATTCGCTCGGATGGTTTAATAATTTTGAATTTGGGATTTGGAACTTGGAATTTATTTTGAATTTGGGATTTGGAATTTGGAATTTTTCAAGTATACTACAAATCCTCGCCTGTGCATATTGGACATAATAAACCGGGTTTTCCTGCGATTTTTTCTTCGCTAATTCCAAATCAAAAGTCAAATGGCTGTCAGCCGCTCTTGCCAGAAAGAAAAACCTGGCCGCATCTAATCCAACTTCATTTATTAGCTCTCCTAAAGTTATAAAAACACCGGTCCTCTTTGACATTTTAATACTTTTGTTTCCCTCTTTTACGCTTACTAACTGCATAATGATAAAATCCAACTGCTCTTTTTTATAACCCAAAGCTTGGGCCGCCGCTTTTATTCTGTTAATATATCCATGATGGTCTGCGCCCCAGAAAAATATCAATTTTTTGAATCCTCTTTGAAATTTATTTTTTAAATAAGCAATATCAGAAGCCAAATAAGTGTATTCCCCGTCTTTTTTTATCAAAACCCGGTTTTTATCATCGCCGAACCCGGTTGATTTAAACCAGAAGGCGCCTTCTTTTTCATAAATTAATTTTTTCTTTTTTAACAAAGCCAAGGTTTTGCCAACTTCTTTATTTTCATATAAGCTTTCTTCCGAAAACCAAACATCAAATTTAATTTTTAATTTTTCGGTTATAAATTTCTGATTTTCTTTTTGAATTTGCGCGGCGGTTCTTTTTTCTCCTTTATAAAGGCCTTTTTTTAAATCTTCTATTTGTTTGCCCCGATCATTAATATAAAATTCCCGAGTGATGTCATAGCCAGCTTTCTCTAAAACATTTGAAAGAACACCTCCTCCAAACCCTCCCCTGCCGTTTCCTAATGTTAAAGATCCAGTAGGATTAGCTGATATAAATTCAATGTTCACTTTTTCTTTTTTGCCAATTTTCAGATCTCCGTATTTGTCTTTATTTTTTAAAATCTCGTCAATTTGTCTTTGCAGATATTCTTGAGAGAGAAAAAAATTAATAAATCCGGGCTTAATCACCTCAATTTTATCAAAAACTTTTAACTTTTTCCTGCTTCGTAGACTTGTCTTTAGGAGATTTTCAACTTTTAACTTTATTGCTTCTGCGGTTTCCATTGGATTTCTGCCTAACGCCAAAGCTATATTGGTGGAATAATCCCCCTGTGTTTTGTCTTTTGGTTTTTCAACCAAAACTTTGGAGGGCTTCAACCCTAACTCCGTAATCGCTTCTTCTATTATTTTTTTAATCTCGTCTCTAACCATTATTTTAAGTATATCTTATTTCTATAAAAATTTAAAGTAAGATAAAAGACTGGTGTAAAAATTATGCGATCGCATAATTTTTACACCGATTAAAAAACAATTAACTTTCGGCACATTTTTTATTTCTTTATTCTTTAAATATGGTAAGATAAAATAACAATAAATGAAGATATTAGCGGAAAATAAAAAAGCGAGGTTTGATTATCAAATCCTGGAAACTTTTGAAGCCGGGTTGGTTTTGATCGGCCAGGAAGTTAAAGCAATTAGAAGCGGAAGGATAAGTTTGAGAGCATCTTATCTTGTTTTTAAGGGGCCGGAACTTTATCTTATCGGAGCCAATATTCCTCCTTACCAGCCGAAAAATGCTTCTTCTGATTACGATCCGGAAAGGTCAAGAAAGCTTCTTTTGAATAAATCAGAAATTAAATATCTGATCGGCAAAACAAAAGAAAGAGGTTTGACTTTAATCCCCTTGAAAGTTTATACTAAATATGCTAAAATAAAGCTTGCATTTGGGATAGCCAAAGGAAGAAAAAAACTTGACAAAAGAGAGTTGATTAAAAAAAGAGAAATGGATAAAATAATAGAAAGAGAGTTAAAAATTCGGGGATGACGAGCATCGATAAAAGTTATTATTAAAATAAAGCAAACCGAGCTTTCAGGTCTCGTAAAACCCTAAAAAATTCTTATAAGTGCCAACTTATTTAAGAAACCCGCATTAGCATTTGCCTAATGCCATTCTTTCTAACGAATCTTGATAATTAGAAAGAGTGTCAAATATCAAGATAGGCAATCTTTACGCCTTATAAAGATTGCTAAAAAATAAAGGCGAAAAACTATAAAGTTTTGCCCGTTGGATATTTATAGTTTTTAATTAAACGGGCTAAGTTTGTAGAATTATTTTAATAAATCTTTTAGACGCGGGCGCAACTCCCGCCATCTCCACCAATGAATAAAAAATTTAGACCAAGGTTGAAAACACAATATCGACCCTTGATGAATAATAGAATAAGAGCTAAAGAAGTAAGATTGATTGATGAAACCGGGAAACAGCTTGGGGTTTTAGGATTATTTGAGGCGATTGAAAAAGCTAAAGAAAAAAATCTTGACTTAATCCAGGTGACAGAAAAGGTTGAACCGCCAGTATGCAAAATAATGGATTATGGAAAATATATTTATGCTTTAAAAAAGAAAGAGAGAGCAATCAGCCACCACAAAAGCGGGGAAATGAAAGGAATCAGACTGACTTTTAATATTTCCGACCATGATTTAGAAACAAGAGTTAGACAATCGGAAAAATTTTTAAAATTAGGGGCTAAAATCAGATTGGAAATGAAATTAGTGGGCAGAGAAAAGGCTCACCAAGATTTTGCCAAAGAAAAAATAAAGAAATTTTTAGAAATATTAAATAACTCAATTCCAATAAAAATAGAAAGGGATCTTAAAAAAGAAAGCCGGGGACTGACGATGATTATCGCAAAGAAATAATGCCAATCTCCAATTTTATTTTTTATGAAAACACGCAAATCAATAAAGAAAAGGTTTAAAATAACAAAAACCGGCAAGGTGCTCAGAAGAGCAATCGGCCAAAACCATTTTAGAGCAAAAAAATCGGGAAAACAAATCAGAAGAAGCAAAAAATGGATCAGGGTTTCTGATGAATTGGCTAAGAAAATAAAAAAACTAATAAAATAATGCCAATCTTCGAATGATATGCCAAAGCCGCTAATATTAGTATCACTGGCATATTATTCATATGACATTGGCGTTATATTTTTATGGTTCGGGTAAAAAGAGGAAAAGCTGCTCATAAAAGAAGAAGAAACGTATTAAAACATACGAAAGGTTTTCGTTGGGGAAGAAAATCAAAATATGCCTTGGCTAAAGATGCTTTGAGGCACGCGGCCAGATACGCTTATCGGGACCGAAGAACAAAAAAAAGAGAAATAAGAAAGCTTTGGCAGATTAAAATTAATAATGCCTGCCGGAAACAAAACCTGTCTTATAATAAATTCATTCATGGCTTGAAAGAAAAAAAGATTGAAATTGACAGGAAAATTCTTGCTCAATTGGCTGAAAAAAAACCGGAAATTTTTGAAAAAATATTAAAAAAAATCCAGGAATAAAAAAACCCCATTCAAATGGGGTTTTTATCAAATTCCTTTACTAAAAAAACTCCTAAAGAAGGATCGGGCCAGTCAATTTTGCGATTGAAGAGAAAAATACATCCCCCTTTTTTCAATCTAACGGCACATTTTGTTTTTTTATCGTCTTGTTCGGTCCCCCAATGGCTAAAACTGTCTAAAAAATAACTATTTCTTAAAAGAAAGAAGCTAACGGCTGTATTCAGCGCCAATGACACAGAGGCTCTGTAAAAAGAGCTGTCTATTCTTTCTTCTTGTTCTTCCCATTTCAAATTGCAGAAACGCGGACTTAACCCAATCAAGATATAGTTAGGCTTTCTCTTTTTTAAAACGTAGGGATTTTCCAGCCACCAATTATTCTCTCTGCAAAAACGCAGATTGCGGCCGCATTCTTTTCCTAATATATCCCTCATTTGAACCAGAGAAAACCCGGGGTCAAAGACAAGACGCCACATCTTTCTTTTCGAGATTTCAAGAATTGATTTTTCCGAATAAAACACATTTGTTCCTTTGTTTGATTCAAGCTCTCGACTATAATTGCCCCTTCTTTCTTTTATTACTTTATTCCAACAACAGACCACTTGTTCTTCTGTTAAAACTCTCCTAAAACCTAAAATGCTCAAAACCTCTTTTCTTGTTAAAAAACGATCGCTTGACATATTATCTCCTTATTTATTGATTTTGACCCTAATTTTCAATGAACATTTTTGATATTTTTTAATACCATTATTATCTAAAAAAAACAAGAGTTTGGGGAAGGTCCCAGTCTGTCCCAAAGGTCTGTCCCGAATATTAATTGAAATATCTTAAAAGTTTTTTTAAGGGTTGGGTGTTGATAATATCTTTTTTTTCGGCCCAGCCCCGGCGCGCTTGAGCAATGCCGTATTTTATCAAACCCAACTGATCTATCTGATGGGCATCCGTATTAATTATCATTCTTACTCCTAAATCTTTGGCTTTTCTGATATTGACATCTTTTAAATCCAAACGGTCGGGCGAAGAATTAATTTCCAAAATCGTGTTTGTTTCTTTGGCCGCCCTAAGAATCTTATCAAAATCAGCCTGGTATTCATCGCGGCGCTTAAGTATTCTTCCGGTCGGGTGAGAAATAATATCAACATTGGGATTTTTCATCGCCTTGATTATTCTCTCCGTCATTTTATTTTTATCCATTTTCATATTGGAGTGAATCCCGGCAATAACAAAATCCAGTTTAGCTAAAACTTCATCTTTTATATCTATAGAGCCGTCATTTAAAATATTGGCTTCGCACCCTTGGAGGATTTGGAATTTTGATTTTGGATTTGATTTAATATTTGGCATTTGGATTTCGGCATTTAATTTATTTATCTCTTTTCTTTGCTCAAGCAACCGATTCTCATCAAGTCCTCTTTCAATGCGTAAAAACTTAGTATGGTCGGCGATTCCAATATACTTATAGCCCAGCGCCTGCGCCGCTTCGGCTATTTTTTCAATTGAATCAGCTCCCCCGTCCCAATTGGAATGGCAATGTAAATCCCCTTTTAGATCATAATAATCAATAATATCAGGCAATCCGGGAAGTTTGCCTTGGGCCGAACGAAAAGCGGCCTCTATTTCGCCGTTATTCTCTCTTAGTTCCGGCGCCATTGCTTTCAGCCCAAGAGCTTCGTAAATCCCTTCTTCGGTTTTTCCGGCAACCATCTTTGAACCCCTAAAGAGTCCGTATTCGTTTAATTTTAGATTTTGGGAAATCGCCATCCGGCGGACGGCGATATTATGCTCTTTTGAGCCGGTAAAATATTGCAAAGCCGAACCATAGCTTTTAGCCGGCACAACTCTTAAGTCCATGTCAAATCCGTCTTTCGTCCGCACCGAAGATTTTGTCGGCCCCTGGCTCCAAATTTTCTCCGTTCCGGCTAAAGAACAAAAAAAAGCCATAACTTTTTTTGGCTCTTTGGAAACTGCTAAAATGTCCACATCGCCGATTGTCTCTTTCATCCTTCTGACCGAACCAGCCACGCTTATTTTTTTAACTTCTTTTAAAGATTTTAATTTTTCCAGAACTTCCTCAACAACTGGCGCAATCTCCCCCAATAAAAACCTTCCTTTGCTTCTTTTAAGAAATTCGATGCCCTGAAGAATGTTTTTTTCTGTTTTTTCGCCAAAACCTTCCAAGCCGGCTATTTGATGAGCCTTGGCCGCTTTTTCTAAATCTTTAAGATTTTTAATTTTGAGCTTCTGATAGAGAATTTTTGATTTTCTTACTCCTAATCCTTCTACGGCTGTTAATTCTCCTAAATTAAACGGGTTTTTCTTTTTTAATCTTCCGTAGATTTCTATCTTTCCGGTTTTAATATATTCTTCAATTTTTAAAGCGATATTTTTACCTACTCCGGGAATTTGTTCCAGTTCTTTTAACCCGCCTCGATTATAAATTTCTCTGACATCTTCTTCTAAACCCTCTAAACCCAGGGCCGCTCTTTGGTAAGCATAGGGCTTAAAAGGAATTCTGTCTATCTCTAAATATTTAGCTATCTGATAAAATATTTTAGCTATTTTTTGATTATTCATGCTTAGTAACAGAAAAAACTCCCTGCCTCGGCACTTTTAAAAAAATCTCTTTTGTTATAAAAAGCAAGACTATGCTGGCTATTATCCCTAAAACACTTACCGCGATAAAAAGAGGAACAAATCCAAAAACTTTGGCTGTTATCCCACCGATAATTCCGCATACTCCCACGCCTAATCCTAAGGCAGAGCTGTCTAAACTCCAACAAAAAGCCTCTCTTTTCTTCTCAATATGACGGGTAAAAATTGCCCACCAAGAAGGAAGGGCGAAAGCCATTCCTAAAGCATGAACGGCTTGAAGAAGATAAATATGCCAAGGCAAGCTGGCAAAAATAAACCCGATGGGAACAAAACTAGCTAAAAGAGTGCCCCCGATTAAAGCGTAATAATCGTCTTTTTCTCCGTGATTGAGGTCTAAATAGTTAGCAACGGGAATTTGGAGAATGGATTTAACTAACCAATAAATGCCGACCGCGATTCCTGCCACTTTAGCGTCTCCGTTTTGGATATTACCGATAATATAAATGGCGAGAATCGGACTTACCAAGCCCCAGCCGGAATTAAGAAACAAATCGGAAAAAACCATTATTTTCACCACCTTATTAATTTTATTGTTATTTATCTCTATTTTCTTCGCCATATAACTTATTTTAGCAAACCCTTAAAATAAAAACAACGCCGGAAGCGGAGTTGTTTTTATTGTCGAATTATTTTTTAAATTTTGGGCTTTTTGTGTTTATGAAATTTATTATCCATTTCTCTGATAACCTCAAGCAAGACCGGGTCGTCGAAATGTTCTCTGGCCCAAAGCCACCAGGGTCCTTGAGGAGGTTTTTTGTATTTTTTCCAATATTCCATAGACTGCAAAAAATCTTCCAATCTGTCCATCTGGCGGAAAAACCTTCCTTCTTTGGTTAGGCCCATTTCATAGTCTAACCACATATTTTTTATTTCTTTTTTTAAATCCGGCGGCAATTCTAAAATAAGTTTTTCCAAGGCTTTTTTCTCTTTTTTATGTTTATCTAAAACTATTTTTCTTTTCTCAGAATTGGAAAACCTTGGCCAAGTCTTCATTAACTCTGCCCTTTTTTTCTTATTCCTGGGGAGAATCGTGTCGTAAGGAGTTGTGTCCCCGGCGTATACTTCACAAATATCATGGATTAAGGCTATTTTGAGAACTTTTTCAACATTAAGTTTATTTTTTTTACTCAAAATCCAAGCCATTATTGCTGCTCTAAAAGTATGTTCGGCAATACTTTCAGGATTTTTAATGTCGTTGATAACCCAACCTCTTCTTGGCTTGCCTTTTAATTTTCCTATTTCGTGGAAAAAATCTACGAGCTGCTTCATAATAAAAACCCCGCCTGAAGCGGGGTTAATAATATAACTAACTATATCTAATTTTTTTAATTTTATAAATTGTTTTGATTGGAGAAGAAACAATAATTTCATCTCCGACTCTCTTCCCCAATAAAGCCTGGCCGACCGGAGATTCATCGCTGATTTTGCCCAAAGCCGGGTTGGCCTCAAGCGTTCCGACAATAATAAATTCATCTTTTGCGTCGTGGACTTGAACCGTAACCGCAGCTCCTAAATCTACTCTGTCTAATTTATCTTTTGGAGGCTTTTTAATTAAAGAAAAATTATCTAAAATATTTTCCAATTCCGCCAATCTTGTTTCTAGGAATTCCAAATCTTCCTGAAAAGAAAGGTATTCAGGATTTAAATCTTCTGATTCCCAAATCTTAGGCGACTCGCCTCTGATTTTTGCGTTCCTAAGACTTTTCAGAATTTCGTACTCTTTCTTCAAATCTTCTAATCCTTTTTTTGTCAAATAAAATTTCTTTTGCTCGGCCATATTTTTAGTTATTTTCTATTCTATTCCATATTTCATTTTAGTTCCTCAAAAAAGTTTGTCAAGGTTTTATAATACAAAATTAAAGCCCGGCTTATCGGTACCGATAAGCCGGGCTTTATAAGCCGGGCTTTAAAAATCTTCTTAATATCCCATTTGAGGCATTTGTCCCATTGAGGCGGGATTTTTTTCTTCCGGATTTTCCGCTACCACGACTTCAGTAGTTAAAAACATACTGGCGGCCGAGGCGGCGTTTTGAAGAGAAAACCTAACCACCTTGACCGGGTCAACGATTCCCGTTTTCATTAAATCTTCATAATCCAAAGTTTCGGCGTTAAATCCAAAACCATAACCATTCTCTTTAACTTTTTGAACAACGATTGCTCCGTCTACGCCCGCATTCTGGCTAATCTGTCTAATCGGCTCCTCTAAAACTCTTTTAAGAATATTAATACCGATCTGCTCTTCGCCCTTAACTTTCAACCCGTCTAAAGCCAAACTGGCTCTTAACAAAGCAACACCTCCGCCGGGAACAATTCCTTCTTCAACCGCAGCCCTGGTAGCAGCTAAAGCGTCTTCTATTTTGTGCTGTTTGGCTTTTTGTTCTATTTCGGTAGCGGCCCCTACTTTAATTACGGCCACTCCGCCCGATAGTTTAGCTAACCTTTCTTGAAGTTTTTCCTTGTCAAAGCTGGAATCGGAACTTTCAATAGCTTTTTTAATTTGATTTATCCTAGAATCAATATTATTTTTCTCTCCTTTCCCGTCAATAATAGTCGTGTTCTCTTTGGTAGCGACTACTCTTCGGGCCGATCCTAATTGTTTTAATTCAATATTTTCCAATTTTAATCCTTTTTCTTCAGAAATAACTTCCGCTCCGGTAACGGCCGCAATATCTTCCAACATTTCTTTTTTTCTGTCTCCGAAACCAGGCGCCCTTACCGCCAAAGTGTTAAATACTCCCCTCAATTTATTAACCACTAAAGTGGCTAACGCCTCCCCCTCTATCTCTTCGGCTATAATCACTAATTCTTTTTTGCCGCTTTGAATAATTTTTTCTAAAAGAGGAAGAATTTCATTTAAGGCGGAAATTTTTTTATCGGTGATTAATATCAAAGGATCTTCAAAAGCCGATTCCATTCTCTCGGCGTTGGTAACCATATAAGCGGAAGCATAGCCCTTATCAAACTGCAATCCTTTAACAATTTCTTTTTCTAAACCAAACCCCTTTGACTCTTCTACGGTAATAACCCCGTCTTTTCCCGCTTCTTCCATTACCTCGGCTATTAATTCCCCGACTTCTTTGTTCTCAGCGGAAATAGTCGCCACCTGGGCTTTTTCTTCTTTAGTATTAATATCGTTTTTCATTTCTTTCAAAGCTTCAACAATTTTAGCTACTCCTTTTTCAATACCTCTTTTAATGGCTAAAGGATTGGCTCCGGCGGCCACATTTTTAAGGCCTTCGGCGATTATTGCTTGAGCCAAAACAACAGCTGTCGTGGTGCCGTCGCCAGCCACATCATTAGTTTTCTCCGCTACCTCTTTAACGATTTCAGCGCCTAAATTTTCAATTTTATCTTCCAGCTCAATCTCTTTGGCAATCGTTACTCCGTCGTTAGTAATAGTAGGAGATCCGAAGCCTTTATCTAAAACAACATTTCTGCCTTTGGGGCCTAAAGTAATCTTAACCGCGTCGGCTAATTTATCTACTCCGGCTTTTAATTTTTTTCTCGCTTCTTCGCTAAATTTAATTTGTTTGCTCATATTATTCAATAATTGCCAGTATATCTTCTTGTTTGGCAATTAAATATTCTTTATTTTCAATTTTTATTTCATTGGGACCATATTTAGTGAATAAAACTTTATCTCCGATTTTTATTTCCATCGGAATAATTTTTCCAGCGCTTGTTTTCCTGCCCGGACCAACCGCAATAACCCGGCCTTGCTCCGGTCTTTCTTTCTCCGCCGTATCGGGCAAAAGAATTCCGCTTTTGGTTTTTTCTTCCACCGTTATCGGTTCAATTAAAATATGATCTGATAAAGGTTTGATATTCATAAAAATATAATCCTAATCTACGAATTATATCCGACTACTCAAATTAAATTCGAGTCATTCGGATAAATTCGGGTAACATCCGGATTGTGTTATATTTTTTAATATTTTATATTTTAATCACCTAAACTTTTTTGTCAAGGCCCAAAAACAAAAAAATGAGGGAAGCCTCCGAACGTGAGCTTTTTACGCCGAGATATAAATATAACGCTTTTCTGACGATCAGCAGAAAAGCGTTATTATATTTAATATTTATGTTGTGTAATTTATGAAATTTAGAAATGCAAATATCGGCCGGTGTAGGAGTTTTTGACTCGGGCAATTTGTTTTGGAATTCCTTCAGCAACGATATAGCCGCCTTTATCTCCTCCTTCAGGCCCCAAATCAATAATCCAGTCAGCGCATTTGATAAAATCAATATTATGTTCAACTGCTACCACGGTATCGCCTTTATCAACCAATTCTCTCAATACTCTAATCAATTTATTAATATCGTCTAAATGGAGTCCGGTAGTTGGTTCATCAAGAAGGTATAATGTTTTACCAAATGATTTCCTGGAAAGCTCGGCTGCCAATTTTATCCTTTGGGCCTCTCCTCCAGACAAAGAAGGACCGGGTTGACCAAGTTGAAGATATGAAAGTCCAACTTCTTTAAGAGTCTTTATTTTTTGGACAAGACCAGCAACATCACTAAAAAATTCTGCCGCTTCTTCAACTGCCATTTCCAAAACTTCGGCAATATTCTTACCTTTGTAATCAACTTCTAAAACTTCTTTGTTATATCTTTTCCCTTGACAGTCCTTGCATTCAACGTAAACATCGGGTAAGAAGTACATTTCAATTTTAATCTGGCCCTGGCCTTCACAGGCTTCGCATCGGCCGCCCTTGATATTAAAACTGAAAAAACTGGAGGGATAGTTCCTCGCCTTGGCTTCTTTGGTTCTGGCAAATAATTCTCTAATATAAGAAAAAGCGCTAGTATAGGTGGCTGGATTGGAACGAGAAGTGCGGCCAATTGGAGATTGGTCAACCAGAACAACTTTGTTTAGAAACTCAATGCCAGAAATTTCTTTATGTTTACCTGGTTTTCCTTTCGCCCGATAAAATTTTTTAAGCAGGGCTTTAGCTAAAATATCATCTATTAAAGAGCTTTTCCCTGATCCAGAAACCCCGGTAACGCAAACAAAATTTCCCAAGGGAATCTTGACATCAATATTCTTTAAATTGTTTTCTTCTGCCCCTTTTATTATCAAAAATTTGGAATCCGGGGATTTACCTGCTTGTTGTTTGCCTGCCGGTAGACAAGGAATTTTTAATTTTCCGGATAGATATTGTCCCGTTAATGTCTTAGCCTTAAGCAATTCTTTTGGCGTTCCTTCAAAAATAATTTTTCCACCGTACTTCCCTGCCCCTGGACCGACATCAATAATCCAGTCAGCTTGCTTTATTGTTTGAGGATCATGCTCTACCACCACTACTGTATTCCCAAAGTCCCTTAATTTTTTTAAAGTTATGATTAATTTAGCCTGATCTCTGGGGTGAAGACCGACTGATGGTTCATCTAATACATAAAGCACTCCGGTTAATCTTGAACCTAATTGAATAGCCAATTTTATCCTCTGTTCTTCGCCTCCAGCTAAACTCTCAGCTTTTCTATCCAAAGTTAAATATTCTAAACCCACATCAATTAAAAGCTTACAACGATTTAAAATTTCTTTAACTATCGGCTGGATAACAGAGGCCGGAGCCAGATCAAACCCTTTTAAAAACCACTGCTCAATTTTGTCAATTGACATTACTGCTATTTCATTAATTGATTTCCCAGCAACTTTCACTGCTAAAGCTTCCGGCTTTAATCTTTTCCCCAGACATTGAGGACATCTCTTCGCTACCATATATTGTTCAATTTCTTGACGCATCCAGTCAGAGTCAGTTTCCTGGTACTTTCTTTCTAAATTTTTAATAATTCCTTCAAATTTACCCTGGCCGTAAAGAATAATTGTTATTGCCTTATCTGACAAATTACCAATTGGTTCATCTAAAGAAAAATTATATTGCTGCGCCAAATTAGAAAGCTGTTGCCAAAGATAGTTTTTCTGCCTTCCTATTTTATTAAAAGCTCTCATCCAGGGAATAATAGCCCCTTCAGCAATGGTCAAATTAGAATTAGGAATAATTAAACTCGGATCAATTTCCAATTTTTCTCCCAAACCAGTACATTTAGGGCAAGCTCCGTAAGGGCTATTAAAAGAAAACAACCTGGGTTCTAATTCTGGCAGAGAAATGTCGCAATTTTCACAGGCAAAATGAGTATTAAAAATGAAATCATTTACTATTACTGTTCCCTTACCTATCCTGAGAGCTATTTCTAAAGAATCTTTAAGCCGGGCTTTATCTAAACCTTTATTGACTATTAAATTATCAATAATTATTTCAATATTATGTTTTTTATTAATATCTAAATTTGAATCTAAGGACTCTTTAACGGAATAAACTATCCCGTCAATTCTTGCCCTGACATATCCTCCTCTTTTAATCTCTTCTAAAACTGCTTTATGTTCTCCTTTTTTAGCCCGGACAATCGGGGCCAAAATAATAATTTCTGAATTTTTATAATTTTTCAGAACCTGACTAAGTATCTGATCAGTTGTCTGACAAAAAAGAAGCCGGCCGCATTGAGGGCAATAAGGTTTCCCGATTCGGGAAAATAAAAGACGGAGATAGTCATAAATCTCCGTAACTGTCCCTACTGTAGAGCGTGGGTTGTGAACGCCCTTTCTTTGATCAATGGCAATAGCCGGACTTATGCCTTCAATTTTTTCAACATTGGGTTTGTCTATAATTTCCAAAAATTGCCGGGCATAAGCTGACAAACTTTCAACATATCTTCTCTGGCCTTCGGCGTATAGGGTATCAAAAGCTAAAGAACTTTTTCCCGATCCGGAAATCCCGGTAATAACTACCAATTTATTTCTGGGAATTTTTACATCAATACTCTTCAGATTATGAACTTTAGCGCCCTTTATAATAATAAAGTTTTTATCCTCCATAAATACCTAACCAAATACTCAACTAAGTAATCTAATTATACACCTCCCTCCAAAAACTTTCAACACTTATGCTATAATAAAATATATAGAGGCCCATCCCCTGTATATTTGTTATATTATTGACTTTTGGGGAAAAACCAAGTAAGATAGATATAATATATAATGGATATATGGATTTAGGGAAATTACTCTTTCATATTATCTCGGGAGTTTTGGGAATTTTTTTAGCGGCTAAATTTGTTCCCGGGGTGGAATTTTACGGAACATTTCTGATGCTTTTAATTGTTGGAGCGGTTATTGGTTTGGTCAATTTTTTTATCAAGCCCATTCTAAAAATAATCTCCCTGCCTATCAGAATCTTGACTTTAGGTCTTTTTGGTTTAATAATAAATATGGCAATGATTTGGCTAGTAGAAATAATCTTTCCCAAGGAATTGGAAATTACCGGCCTAATTCCTCTTTTCTGGACCACCCTTATTGTCTGGGCTCTAAATTTATTTTTCGGACTAAATAAAAAATCATGGAAAAAACAATATCAATCATTCAAATAATTATTGCAATTCTCTTAATAACTTTTGTTATGCTCCAACAAAGAGGAACGGCCTTAGGTTCTTCTTTCGGAGGCGAAAGCGGAGGTTTTTATTCTGCCAGAAGAGGTCTTCAGAAAAAAATACTTTCGCTGACCATTGTCTCCGGAGTTTTATTTATCAGCTTAGCCGTTGTCAATTTGCTTCTTTAATGTTTAAAAGAAAAATTTCCAAATGGCCCACTAAATACCAGTGGACTCAGTTTTTCAAAGTTCTCAATAAAAAAGAAAAGGCTGTTTTTTTTATTCTTCTTATTTTATTTTTAAGTTCTTCAATTTTTCTGTTTCTAAATTTTTATTTTAAAAATACTGAGCCGGTAGCGGCTAAAGGAGGGACTTTTATTGAGGGTCTTATCGGTCAGCCCAGATTCATCAATCCGGTTTACGCCAATTCTGATGTTGATCGAGATTTAGTGCAACTTCTTTTCTCCGGTTTAATGAAATACGATGAAAATATGAATATTGTGCCTGATTTGGCTGAAAGATATGAAATTGAAGGAGAAGGAGAAATTTATAAATTTTACTTAAAAGAAAATTTATTTTGGCAGGATAATAAACCGATTACTGCCGATGATGTGGTTTTCACAATTCAAACAATTCAAAATCCCGATTTTAAAAGCCCCTTGCAAGCTAACTGGGTAGGGATAGAAATAGAAAAAATTAATGACCTTACGGTAAAATTTACTCTAAGAAAACCTTACGCTGCTTTTTTAGAAAACTGCACCATAAAAATTATACCCAAACATATCTGGAACAATATCACGGCTGAGAATTTTCCTTTTGAATCCTATCATTTAAACCCGATCGGTTCCGGCCCCTACAAACTGAAAGATTTTAAAAAGAGTAATTCCAACCAGATAATTTCTTTTACTTTGGTTCAGAACCCTCTTTATTTTGGAAAAAAGCCGTATATTTCCAAAATTAAATTTCTCTTTTTTAATAATGAAGATGATTTAATTAAAGCCGTCCAAAAAAAAGAAATCAAGGCATTTTCTTTGGCTTCGGACGAAAAAATAAATAATAACTGGAAAAATTATTCTTTTTCTATGCCCCGATATTTTAGTGTTTTTTTTAACCAAGAAAAATCAAAAATTTTAGCAGAAAAGAATGTTAGATTGGCTCTTAATTATGCGGTTAACAAAAAAGAAATCAACGATCAAATAATTGATTCTCCGATTCTGCCCGAAATCTACGGCTTTAATCCTCCTTCCGAGGTTTATCAATTTGACCAGGAAAAAGCAAAAGCTCTTTTAGAAAAAGCTGGATTTAAAGAGAATAACGGAGTGAGAGAAAAAACTATCAGTAAAGACCCGGCCTTTACTTTCAAAAGTAAACTTTCCAACGGTTCTCAGGGAAAAGAAGTAACTGAGCTCCAAAAATGTTTAGCTAAGTTTGAAGACATTTATCCCAACGGCCAAATATCCGGCTATTTTGGAACCCAAACCGAAGAAGCGGTAATTAAATTCCAAGAAAAATATTACGAAGACATTCTTAAACCCGCCGGCCTTATCAAAGGAACCGGAACCGTAGGCGCCGGCACGAGAGAAAAATTAAATGAGGTTTGTTTTGAGGTTCCCGATGAAGTCATAAAATTAGAGTTCGCCTTAATAACCGTCAACCAGCCTCAACTAATAAGAGTTGCTGAAATTTTGAAAGAACAATGGAAACAAATAGGAGTGTCAGTTGAAATCCAAACATATGTCCCCTTTCAATTAGAGCAGGACTTCATTAAATCAAGAGCATACGAAGCTTTATTATTTGGAGAAGTTTTAGGGGCGATACCCGATCCTTTTCCCTTCTGGCATTCTACTCAAGTAAAAGACCCTGGCTTAAATTTGGCTTTATATAACAATGAAAAGGCAGATAAATTATTAGAGGAGAATAGAAAATCATCAGACCCGGCCGTTAGGGCTGAAAAGTTAGAAGCTTTT
>Ga0172362_10001117_pt1 | contig 22784 bp, 20 predicted proteins | sample LakKivs1_kivu2a2_FD_114534 | JGI IMG/M metagenome (GOLD analysis project Ga0172362, IMG submission 114534) | Sediment microbial communities from Lake Kivu, Rwanda - Sediment s1_kivu2a2 | ecosystem: Environmental > Aquatic > Freshwater > Lake > Sediment | place: Rwanda: Western Province, Lake... | reverse complement strand
CGGGCGAAGAGATAAATCTCTTCTTTTGTTCTGCGCTTTCGCTTGAGCGGGTGATGGGAATTGAACCCACGACGCAAACTTGGAAGGTTTGAGTTTTACCACTAAACTACACCCGCCGATTCGGGGCGTCCGGATTCGAACCGGAAATCCCGCGCTCCCAAAGCGCATATGTTAACCGTTACACCACGCCCCGTCTTTTTGAATTTATCATGTTTTCAACTTTTTTTCAATTGTGGTAAAATTAAAACAATGGCTTTTAAAAAAAGCAGCCAACTTAATATTATTGCTCGATGTCGAAAATATGGGCTCTCTCTCTGGCAGTGCCCCCAGTTTCTTTTTCTGATAATGGGAGGCATTATTATCGTTTCCAGTTGGGCAATTTACGTCATAGGGAACAGATATATTGAAGACCCTTTGATAATAGCTCTGGTTGTTATTTTTATAACTACCCTTTTGTTTATTATTGCTTTTATTATTACCCAAAGTTTTGAAAGATTGGCCGAAGCCAGCCGAATGAAGTCAGAGTTTATTAGTATTGTCTCTCATCAGCTTCGCTCCCCTCTTTCTAATTTAAAATGGGTTGTCGAACTTTTAATGTCGGGAAAAATTTCCCCAGTTTCTGAAAAACAAACAGAATATTTCAAAGTCTTAAAAGAAAACAGCGAAAGAATGGAAGAGTTGGTTTCAGACTTGTTGACCGTTTCAAGAATTGAGCAAGGAAAACTTTCTTTTCAAAAAGAAAGAATTTCTTTACGGGATTTAATTGAAAAAGTGATAAAAGAAGTAGGGATTTTTTCTAAAGCCTCCAATGTTGAAATAAGTTTTAATTCAGAAGAAAATTTACCCCAAATTATGGTTGACCCCGATCAGATTAAATTAGTAATTGGCAACCTTCTGGATAATGCCATTCGCTATATTAAAGAAAGGGGAAAGGTAGAGATAGATTTAAAGAAAAAGAATGATAATCTTTATGTTGAGGTTAAAGACAACGGCATCGGCATTCCAAAAGATGACCAAAAATATATTTTTCAGAAGTTTTTTCGCTCAGCCAACGTAAAAAGACATCAAACCGAAGGGTCAGGCTTGGGTTTATATATTGCCAAATCAATTATTAAAAAATCAGGAGGAAAAATGGGCTTTCAGAGCCAGGAAGGCATCGGGTCGACTTTCTGGTTTACCCTGCCAATTTTTATGAAGTAAAATTTAGGAGGGCAAGCATTATTTTTAAAACAATAAAATTTTATGAAAAAAATTCTATTCATTGAAGACGAATCTGCTCTTCAAAAAACTTTTGGGGAAATCATAACCCAGGAAGGATATCAAATGATGTCTGCTTTAGACGGTGAGACAGGTTTAAGGATGGCGAAAACCAAGAAACCAGATTTAATTTTACTTGATTTAATTCTGCCAAAAATCCACGGTTTTGATGTTTTAAAAAAACTGAAAGAAGAAAATGAGACCAGAGATATTCCGGTAATTGTTTTAACTAACCTTGAAGGGTTGGAAGATGTGGAAAAAGCTTTGAAGCTGGGAGCCACCACCTATTTGGTGAAAGCAAATTATAGCTTGGAGGAACTGTTGGAAAAAATTAAAAAAGCTTTAGGGGAAGAGTCGGGAACGAGTGACTAAACTTAGAGATACCACTATATGAAGGTAGAACCACAACAATTAAAAGCTTTTCTTTTGGACGCTAAATTGGTTACCGAAGCGCAATTCAAGGAAGCTGAAAATATTGCCAGTAAAACTAATCAAAAAATAGGAGATGTTTTTGTTTCCCAGGGCTTAATTTCTCAAGAGGAATTAATTAAAATGGAAGCTTATATTTTGGGCATTCCTTTTGTTGATCTGGAAAAAGAAAAAATTGAAGACGAGGTGTTAAAAATTATCCCCGAGCCCATTGCCCGGTCCCATAATATCGTCGCTTTTAGAAAAAAAGGAAAGGACCTGGAAGTTGCCATGTTGGATCCGGAGGACCTGAGAACGATTGAATTTATTAAAAAGACTTCTGATTTGAGAATTTTACCGAGATTGACCACACCGGAAAGTATTAAAAATGTTCTTTTACAATACCAAAAAACCTTAGAAGCTGAATTCGGAGAAATAATCAAAAAAGAAGCCAGGGGGATTAAGACGGTCAAAGAGACGGGGATGGCAGAAGTGGGAGAGCGAGAAGAACTAAAGAAAATAGCGGAAGAAATGCCGTTGGTCAGGATTGTTGATACTCTTTTGAAGCACGCAATTTTGGGAAGGGCTTCCGATATTCATATTGAGCCGACAAAAAAAGAGGTTATCGTCAGATACAGAATTGATGGCGTTTTGCGAGATGCCATGATTTTGCCAAAAGCAGTTTCCTCTGGAGTTGTGGCCAGGATTAAAGTTTTATCAGATTTAAAACTTGATGAACATAGATTACCTCAAGATGGTCGTTTTCGAGTTGAAACCGAAGATTACAAATATTCCATCCGCGTTTCAATTTTACCGGTTTTTGACGGAGAAAAAATTGTGATGAGGCTTTTACCAGAAACCGCCAAAGCCCTGACTTTAGAACAGATAGGATTGAGGGGAGAAGCTTTAGAGACCGTTCAAAATAATTTAAGAAAACCAGTCGGGATGATTCTGGTGACCGGGCCAACAGGTTGCGGAAAAACCACTACTCTTTATTCAATGATGGAAATCTTAAATGTTCCCGGGGTAAATATTTCTACCATTGAAGATCCGGTTGAATACAGAATGCCGAGAATTAATCAAACCCAAGTTAACCCTAAAATTGGCCTGACTTTTGCTTCAGGCCTTCGCTCTCTGGTCAGGCAGGACCCGGATATTATTATGGTTGGCGAGATTAGAGACAATGAAACCGCTGGCTTGGCCATAAATGCTGCCTTAACCGGTCATTTAGTTTTATCAACCTTACATACCACTTCAGCTTCAGGTGCTCTCCCCCGTCTTATTGATATGAAGGTGGAACCATTTTTAATTTCTTCAACCCTGAACGTTATTTTAGCTCAAAGATTGGTTAGAAGGTTGTGTCTAGAAAAAGAAAAATACACCTTTAAAGAGCCTGAAATAAAAAATTTAAAAAAATATTGCGATTTGGATAAGGTCTTAAAAATCCTTAAAGAAGAAAAACTAATAAAACCGGAGAAACAATTGAAAGACGCTGTCTTTTATCGACCGAAACCCTCCAAAGATTGCCCGGATGGTTACCAGGGCAGAATTGGAATTTACGAAGTATTATCTGTTACCGAGAGTATAAAAGAACTGATAATAAAAGAAGCTGATGCTGACCAAGTTCAAAAGCAAGCTCAAAAAGAAGGAATGAGAACAATGATTGAAGATGGTTTTATTAAAGCTGCCCAGGGAATAACATCAATTGAGGAAGTGTTGCGCGTCATTGTTGAATAAGTATGCCAAGATATTCTTATACTGCCAAATCTTTGAAAGGAGAGGAAAAATCCGGGATTGTTGAAGTTAAAGACGAAAGACAGTTGTCAAAAACCTTAAGAGAACAAGGTTTTATTTTAATTAAAGCGGAGCTTGAAGAAGTTGAGAAAAAAAGAAGATTTAAAATCTCTTTACCTTTTTCCGGGAAGGTTTCTTTAACCGAAAAATTGATGTTTACCAGGAACCTTCAAGTAATGATATCAGCCGGTCTTCCTCTGCCGCGAGCCCTTGAAACTTTAGCTTCTCAGACCAAAAGCAAAAAATTTAAAAAAACCCTTTTAGAAATAAACGAAGAAATTATCAAAGGAAAAAATTTTTCTGATTCTTTAAAAACACATCCCGATATTTTTTCTGAACTTTTTCAAAGCATGATTAAAGTAGGAGAAGAGACCGGCAATCTTGAAGAAGTTTTAAAAACTTTATCCCAGCAGATAGAAAGAGAGTCGGAATTAAAATCAAAAATTAAAGGAGCTTTAATGTATCCGGCCGTAATTATTTTGGCTATGATTGGCATTGGGATTTTAATGTTGGTTATGGTTGTTCCGAAGCTGGCTGAAACCTTTGAAGAGTTAGAAATTGAACTACCTTTGACTACCAGAATGGTAATTGGGCTGGGAACTTTTTTAGCCGAAAAATGGTTTTTAGCTCTTTTAATTATGGCGGTTTTTTTGTTTTTTTTCCGGTTGGTCTTAAAAACTAAACAAGGCAAAAAAACAATAGATGCCATAACCTTAAAAATTCCCATTATTTCTCCTTTAATAAAAAAAACAAACTCTGCCCATACTGTTAGAACTTTAAGCTCTTTAATTGTTGCCGGCGTTCCGATTGTCAGTTCTCTAAACATTGTGGCCGGCATCTTGGGGAATATTCATTATAAAACCGCGCTTTTGCAAGCTGCCGAAAAAGTTAAAAAGGGAGAAAAATTATCCGATGCCCTGATGCCTTACAAAGAAATTTATCCTTTAATCGTGATACAAATGATAAAAATTGGGGAAGAAACCGGCGAAACATCAGGAATTTTAAATAAATTAGCCGAGTTTTTTGAAGAAGAAATTGGCTATGCCACAAAGAATTTAACCTCTGTTATCGAGCCGATTTTGATGATTATTATTGGGGGAGTGATTGGTTTTTTCGCCATCTCAATGGTCCAGCCAATGTATTCAATGCTGGAAGCAATCTAATGAAATTTCCAATTTTCGATTACCAAGCCCCGGCCAAGGTGGAAAAGAGGAAAATCTTCTTTGACTTTCAATTTTCAAAGAGAGGTTTTACTTTTATTGATGTGATGGTAGGTACGGCTTTGGTGCTTGTTATTTTTCTGGGAATTTTCAATGCCTATCAATTAGGGATGAAAGTAGTCGGGCAATCCAAGAATAAAATTACGGCAACCGCTTTGGCTAACGAACAAATAGAAAAAATTAGAAATTTACCCTATGAATCAGTAGGTATTATAGACGGACAATTACCTGTTGCTGTCGGAGTTTTAGCCTCGTCGACGAACATTTTTTTAAACAATGTAGAGTATTTTATTAAAAGAAATATTGAATATATTTCCGATGAAGCTGATGGAATTGGCGATGAAGATGAGTGTGATTTGGATTATAAAAGAGCGGAGATTGAAGTTTCCTGGGGAGGAAGATTTTCAGGAGAAGTAAAGATGGTTACAGATATCGCCCCCAAAAATAAATTTGAAGAAATTGCTTCTTGTCAGGCTCAGCCCGGAGGAATTCTTTCTGTCAAGGTTTTTGACGCTTTTGGCTTAATGATTGCCTCTCCTTTGATTGAAGTTTTTAATACAGAGAGCGGAGAATTAATCGCTTCTTATACGCCTGTTAGCGGCAAAAAAGACATTCCTTTAGCTACCTCTACTTACAAAGTAGTTGTTTCTAAAACCGGTTACAGTACAGACAGAACATACGGCACAGATGAAATTACTACCCCAACAAAGCCCCACCCGATAATTTTAGAGAAACAAACTACGGAAATCAGCTTTTCTATTGATAAAATTAGCGCTTTTTCAGTAAATACTTTTTTTCCTGAAAAAGGGGATGAAGAGCCTATTCCTATTGCTGACGTGGAGTTTGATTTAAGAGGAGAAAAATTGATTGGTTATGATGTTGAAGATAAACCGGTTTATAAATATTCTCAAGCTCACACTTCTGATGGTCAGGGCCAAATTGATATTTCGGGTTTGGAGTGGGATAATTATATTTTTTCTGTTGCTCCTGAAACCGGCTTATATTTAGTTGAGATTAAACCCGAGCCCGATCCTGAATCCGGAGCAATTGGTTTGGCGCCGGACACCACTTTGCCTGTAAATTTGTATCTGGAATCAGAAAATTCTTTTTTAATTTTCGTAAAAGATGATGAAACTTTGGAGCCCATTTTTTCTGCTATGGTCAGATTATATAATGTTGACTTGGCATACGATAATGCTTTATATACAGATGAAAAAGGTCGGTCTCTCTTTATTCCTTTAGAGTCAGCAACTTACAATTTGGAAATTGGGGCTCCAGGATATTTAGGTTATCAGGGTCAGATTTCAATTTTAGGCCATACGAAAAAAACAGAGGAATTGGCAAGAGTAGAGTAAAGTAAGAAATTAATATTATGAAAGGATTTACTCTTATTGAAACCATAGTAACTATTGTCATTTTCACTTTTATTTTTGGAGTGGTTATCACCTTCATTATTATGGCCTACGGGACTCATGGTTACACCTGGCAGCAGTCAATGGCGATAAACGAAGCCAGAAGAGGAATTGAAATAATGGTTCAAGAGATAAGAACGGCCAAACCAGGAGAAGATGGTTCTTATCCGATTGAAAAAGCTGAAGACAAAGAATTTATCTTTTACTCGGATATTGATAAGGATGGCAGTGCTGAAAAAGTGAGATATTTTTTGGGAACGGTCAACTCCGGCAGACAGATTAAAGAATGCGAAACCTTTATTAAAGGAGGCTCCTGTAGTGTTGATTTTACTAATTTTTTAAAAGGAACATTAACTTCAGCCCAGGTTAAAGTTTCTGTAGACGGGGATTTTGGTTGGAATAATAAAGAATACGCCGATATTTATACTGATGGGAACCATCATCTGGGAGCAGTTTGCAAAATTAATTGTTCGGATTGTTTAGGAAGTTGGCAGGGCACTCAAACTTTTGATGTGACTAATTTTGCCTCAGACAACAGCATTTCTTTTTTAGCTGACGCTACTTCTAATGTTGATCCTGGGGAATGTGCTCTTCATGCCATGAAAGCCAGATTTGAGTTTTCCTGGATGGAAGATTTGGGAGAGTTAGCTCATGAGTTCAAAAAAGGAGTAACAAAGCCAGTAACAGATCCTGGAGGGAAAATCAGTTATCCGTCAAACCAAGAGGAAATTACTGTTTTAACTTTTTATGTTCGCAATATGCCGCCGATTTTTAAATATTTTGACCAGCAAGGACAGGAAATAGTTGAAACGCCAGCCCGACTTAAAGATACAAAAGTAATGGAGGTTTATTTAATTGTTAATATTGACCCCGACCGGCCGCCTCAGGATTTTGAATTAAGGTCGGCCGTTCAGCTCCGCAATCTAAAAGATGAATAAGGGTATTATTACAACTTATGTTTTGGTTTTTGGGGCAATATTTTTGCTTTTGCTTTCCGGTCTTTTAGGATTTATTTTACTTCAACTCAGACAAGCCGAGCAGAGATTAGCCTGGAATCAATCTTTGCATATTGCCGAAGCCGGCTTCAATTATTACAGATGGTGTTTAAACAATGAAGTTGAACAAAATTGCCAAGCTCAAAAAGATTATTTTGACCCGGCGGGCAACCTGGTGGGCCAATTTTTAATAGAAGATGATTTTGCTTTAACTTGTGGCCAAATTACTTCCAGAAAGATAACTTCGGCTGGCTGGACCAACAGATTTCCAAATATAAAAAGGAAAATTAGTATTCTGTATGCCCGAGAATCAATAGCTAAAAATTCCTATATTTTAAATGACAATGTTTGGATAGGAGCAGACCATGAAATTAGAGGGCCTTATCATTCAAATGGCGGCATCAGATTTGATGGAGAAAATCAGTCCTTGGTCACTTCAGCCAGAGAGACCTGGCTTTGTACTGCTTCTTTTGGCTGCGATTATATAAATTGTCCTTCGAGATGCAGCCGGGAAGGAAGCGTCTGTCGCTGCCCTGGTGTTTTTACGACAACTAATAATTCCAGACCCGACTTATTTGAGTTTCCGGTTCCTCCTTTTGATTTTGAGGGTGTTACGATTGATTTGGCCAGAATAAAAGAAATTACTTCAGCTTATCCCTGGCAGTATTATTGGCCGGTGATAACAGATATTGATTCTCAGGGCAAAGGATATCATCTTAAATTTTTAGACAATGGCACTTTTGAAGTTTGGATTATTACCAAACTAAAGCAAACTCTAGCTTATGATTTGGAGTGGGGCTGGCATGATGATTATTCGGAAATTGAAGAGGAATATCGTTATGGCAACCCCATTGCTATTGACCCTAACTGTTCTTTAATTTTTATTGAAGACAATCTCTGGCTGGAAGGAAAAATAAAAGGAAAAGTAACTGTTGTTTCAGCTAATCTCATTGATCCTAATAAAGATGCGAACGTTATCTTGAAGGGAAACATAGATTATTTGCGTAAAGATGGTTCTGACGGTTTGGCTGTTATCGGTCAGAGAAATGTTTTAATTGGACCTGATTCTCCAGACAAAATGGAACTAAAGGGTATTTTTGTTGCTCAAAAGGGCTGGTTTGGTAGAAAACATTATCCTGATAATATCAAAGAAAAATTAGAAATTACGGGTTCGGTAGTCAGCAATGGCCGGGTGGGCACTAAATGGATTTCCGGGAGTCAGGTAGTTTCCGGTTATTTAAAAAGAGAAAGTTATTACGATCCTAATTTAGTTTACAATCCTCCGCCCTTTACTCCTTACCTCAGCTCCGATTTTGAAATTGTCAACTGGGAAGAAATAGAATAAAATTAAAATATGTTAGATTTTTTAAATTTAAAACAAAAAGCTTTGGGATTAGATATTTCTGACCTCTCTTTAAAAATTGTAAAACTTGAAAAAAATGGTCGGTTTTTTGACTTGGCTTCTTTTAACGAAACTCAAATTAAACCCGGCATAGTTAAAAAAGGACAGATTAGAAACCAAGATAAATTAGCGGAAATAATTAAAAAAGCAGTCAGAGAAGTAAAAGGTGAAAAATTAGGAACAAGAAATGCCGTGGTCTCGTTGTCAGAAGAGAAAGCGTTTTTGCAAGTAATTCAAATGCCCCGTCTTTCAGAGGAAGATTTAAAATCAGCCATCATTTTTGAAGCTGAAAACCATATACCTTTGCCGATTGAAGAAGTTTACCTGGATTATCAGATTATTTCTCCGGTGCTGAACCATTTGGACCATCTTGATATTTTAATTGCTGCCTTTCCCAGAAAAATAATTGATTCTTATGTAGCTTGCCTTAAAAAGGCAGATATCAAACCAGTTGTTTTAGAGATTGAATCTTTAGCTATTAGCCGCGCTTTAATTAAAGATGAAACTACTACCCGACCCGTTCTTTTAATTGATTTTGGTGCCAACCGAAGCGTTTTTATTATTTTTGCCGGTCGCTCTGTAAGATTTACTTTTTCTATACCTGTTTCTTCCCAGAGTTTTACCGAAGTTATTGCTCGAACAATGAAAATTGATTTAATCAAAGCTGAAAAATTAAAAATAAAATATGGGCTGGAAGGAAAGTCTACAAAAACAGGCAAAGAGGTTTTTGAATCTCTTATTCCGGCTTTAACCGATTTAACCGAGCAAATTAAAAAATATCTTGATTATTATCAAACCCACGCTTTTCACGAGCATTTACCGCCAAACGACAAAGGAATAGAAAAAATTTTGATTTGCGGAGGCGGAGCTAAATTAAAGGGATTGACTTCTTTTCTTTCATCTGAATTAAAAATCCCGGTTGAAATTGGCAATCCCTGGATAAATATTTTATCTCCCACCGTCCAACCCAGAGAGCAAATGTTAATTTATGAAAAAGAAGAATCTTTAGGTTACACGACTGCCTTAGGGCTAGCCCTGAGAGGCATAAGAAAATAAATTAGTAGGCGAAGAGAACTCCGTCTTCTTTTCCACCTTCATTTTCGCTTCGCGAAAACTCGGTCTATGATTAATCTTTTGCCAGCCAAAAACAAAGAAGAACTTTTAGGAGAAGGAAACTGGAAGGTTGTTATGATTTTAGGCATTAATATATTAGTAATTTTTGTTTGTTTTGTTTTAATTTTATATTCAATAAACATTTTTATTTTCGGAGAAATTAATTCCCAAAAAATCATTTACGAACAGCGAGAGAAAGAATTCAAAACTCCCCAAATGCAGACCCTTCAGCAAAATTTAATAACTTTTAACGAAACCTTTTTCCAATTAGATTCTTTTTATCGGGATCGGTTTAATACAACAAAAATTTTAGAAGAGATTTCAGAAACTATTCCTTTGGGAATCTATCTGGCCAATTTATCAATTAATCCGAAAACTGTAAAAGAAAAAGAAGTAGAATGTATCCTGGTCGGTTTTTCTCCCACCCGGGAGGATTTGCTTTTGTTCAAAGAGAATTTGGAAAAAAAAGAAATCTTTGAAGAAGTTTATTTCCCGCCAGCCAATTGGGTCAAACCAACCGATATCAACTTTAGGGTTACTTTTAAAATAAAATGGCAATAAAAAAGAAAATCTATTTAACCTTAATAATTTTTTTGCTCTTAATTATTCTAATGGTCGTTTTTATTATTTTTCCTCTTCTAGGCCAAATAAAAAATAATGCCAAAGAATTAATTGTTCAAAAAGAAAAATTTGTCGCCTTGGAGGCAAAAATTACAAATCTTGAAAAATTCAAAGTTTTGTACGTAGAACTTCAGCATTTTTTAAAACAAATTGACAACTTGTTTGTAGATGCCAGGGTCCCGGTAGAATTTATTAGTTTTTTGGAAGAAACTTCTGAAAAATCTCAGCTTAAAATTGAAATTCTGCCTGGTTCTGACAAAGAAATGGAAAAAGATTTTTGGCCCTATCTTACCTTTCAAATAACTTCTACCGGCTCTTTTCCTAATTTTTTAAAATTTTTAGAAAAATTAGAAAATAGTCTCTATTTACTTGAAGTGCAAAATGTAAGTATTGGTAAATTAACGGGAGATAAGGACGTTGTTTCAGATGATGTCAGGGCTAATTTTTCCGTCAAAGTTTTTGTTAAATAAAATAATCAATGAATTTTCAATTCATTTCAATCTTCAATAAATTTTCAATTTATTTCGATGCTTAAAATAAAATTTAAAAAAACTAAAAAATCTTTAAAAAATCTGCCAAGGACTTTGGCAGAAAAAAGTTTTTTGACTTTTTTGGGTTTGCTTCTCGTTGTTTTATTCTTAGGATTAATCATTTTATATTATTATGTTTTTTTAATTGAAATGATCGATGAAATTATTGAGAAGGAAGAGTTGTTAAAACTTGATACGGAAACACAAAGGAGGGTTTTAGAAGAGTGGCAAAAAAGAAACGAAAAATTTCTGGAGGCCGATATCAAGGAATATCCCGACCCATTTAGAGTTGACTAAAAAATAATTTTAGGTAGAATATAACCGTTAAAATTCGCCCTCGTAGCTTAATTGGATAAAGCAGGGCCCTTCTAAGGCCAAGAGTGCAGGTTCAACTCCTGCCGAGGGCACACGGTAGTCGTAGCTTAATGGCAAAGCTCCTGACTGTGGCTCAGGTGATGGGAGTTCGATTCTCCTCGACTACCAAGTTTGTATAAAAAAACAGCCCTGAAGCTGTTTTTTTTATTAAATAATACACGGGTCGGACCCGTGTAATTTCTCTTAATGATAGAGACCGGGTCTCTATCAATGGCATTATTTTCTCTCTTCCAGTTTTGCTTTTAGATTTATTTCTTGGCCGGCCCTGAGAACTTTCAAAGAAATTTCTTGATTAACTTCGCATTTTTGGAGAATATGCGAGAGAGGATTTTCTTCGGTAATTTTTTCTCCCTGACATTCTAAGATTATATCAAACTCTTTCAAACCGGCTTTTTCAGCAGCGCCTCCTCTGATTATGGCTGATTCTCCCAGCACCTCTCTGACAACCAGAGCGCCGTAATCCACCGGCAACTTATCCTTTTGGCTAATTTCTTTGTTTAAAATAATATATTTTACTCCCAAAAATGGTCTTTTTATCTTGCCGTATTTTTTAATTTCTTCCAAATCTTTTTTAGCATAGTTAATCGGAATGGCAAAACCAATGTTTTGGGCGCCCATGACTACGGCGGTATTGATGCCAATTACTTTTCCTTCAATATTGACCAAGGGTCCCCCGCTGTTCCCCGGATTAATGGCGGCATCGGTTTGAATCAACCCTCTCAGCATTTCTGCTTGTCTGGACAGACCAGAAAAAGCAGTGATATAGCGTGATAACCCGGAAATCACCCCAGTGCTGACCGTATCGTGGAATTCGCCCAGAGCATTACCAACAGCAATGACGGTTTCTGCCAATTCAATTTTATCCGAATCGCCCAATTCTAAAAAGGGAAAATTTTTAATGTTTATCTTTAAAATAGCTACGTCATTAATTGGATCGCGGGAGATTACCTTAGCCGGATAAGTTTTGTTTGGTTCATAAATCACGGTATAATCCGCATCTCTTTCGGCTACAACATGGTTTGAAGTGACAATATAACCGTCGGGCGAGACGATAAAACCGGAGCCACCTCCGATTTTTGTTTTTTCTCTCCTGCCTTTTTTCATTTTAGGAACAACAAATTCTTGGCCGCCATAAGGAAAAAAATAAAAGCCCTCTATTTTGGGCAGGTCGCGGGAAATGACAATAGTGATGACTGCCGGACAGACCCTCTTGGCTATTTCAATAATTGGAGATTTTTCCAGCATATTTTAAAATTATATCACATAAAATAATTGTCAACAATGAAAAAATATGATAAGTTTAATTATTGCCCCTGTAGCTCAACGGATAGAGCGCCACATTCCTAACGTGGGGATATAGGTCCGACTCCTATCAGGGGCACTTGGGCCCGTGGTATAGAGGTAACACGCGATCATGGCATGATTGAGTCCGGGGTTCGATTCCCCGCGGGTCCATAAAATTAGGCGGGATGCCAGAGAGGACGATCGGGGTGGTTTCGAATCCCGCCCCTTTTAGGGAAGGTTGGCAGAACGGTAATGCGCTGGTTTCGAAAACCAGTGGGAGAAATCCCTTGGAGGTTCGAGTCCTCCACCTTCCGTATAAATAAAAGGGGCGGGGCGAATCCTCCTCCCGCCGTATAAATTTTTGACATTTTTCGGCATTTTTTAAAATATGTTTCAATTTTTCAAAAAACAAAAAAAAGAGCCCCAGAATTTAAAAGAAGTTTTAAAGCAGTTTAAGATTTTGGAAGGCAGTTTTACTAAACTTTCTTTAGAATTTGAGAATTTAAAGAAAAAACACCAGTTTTCAATTCAGAAAGTCGGCATTATAAGATTTAATCCTTTTTCCGAAGTTGGCGGAGACCAAAGCTTCTCTCTCGCTTTGCTTGACGGAAACGATAACGGTCTGGTAATTACCAGTTTTTATACGAGAGAGGGAAACAGAGTCTACGGCAAACCAATAAAAAACGGCCAGTCGCCATACGCGCTTTCTCAAGAAGAAATAAAAGCAATTGAAACAGCCAGAAAAAGTTATAAAAACGATGAAAAACGAAAACAAGATTCACCTGCCGGCGAGGCAGGCAACCAGGCCGCCAATCGTGGTGGTTCTGGGACATATTGATCATGGGAAGACCTCTCTCCTTACCGCTATAAAGGATTTTAAAATTTTGGAGAAAGAAACCGGCGGTATTACTCAACATATCGGGGCTTACCAGATTGAACATCAGGGTAAAAAAATCACTTTTCTTGATACGCCGGGCCATGAGGCTTTTTCTCAAATGCGCTCCCGGGGAGCGAAAGTGGCTGATATCGCCATTTTAGTTATTGATGCGGTGGAAGGAGTAAAGTCTCAGACAAAAGAAGCAATTTCACATATTAAAAAAGTTGGAATTCCCTTAATTGTTGCTTTAAATAAAATTGACAAGCCGGAAGCTAATCCGGAAAAAGCCAAAAGAGAATTATCTCAACAAGGTTTTTTAGTTGAGTCATTGGGAGGTAAGGTTCCTTCGCTTGAAATTTCAGCTAAAACCAAAAAGGGTATCCCCGAACTTTTAGAATTAATTTTACTGGTAGCAGCAATGGAGGAACTAAAAGCCGATGCTCAAAAACCGGGAGAAGGCCTGGTTATTGAATCGTATTTGGACAGTTTAAGAGGTCCTACCGCCACCTTGCTTTTAACCGACGGCCATTTAAAAATAGGAGATACGGTGGGTACAAATTCAGCTTCTGTCAGAATTAAAAACATAGAAAATTTTCAAAAAACTTCTGTCCCAAAGGCGCTTCCTTCAGACCCCGTAATTATTTTTGGTTTTAATCAGGCTCCCGGGGTTGGTGAGAAATTTAAGGTTTTCCCGGATTTGGCCAGCGCTGAAAATTATATTAAAACCTCAAGGGGCGAAGAAGAAAAAGCTCCGCAAGTTTTAGAGGTGGCCGATCAACAGAAGGTTTTAAATTTAATTTTAAAAACCGATGTTTTGGGATCGGCCGAAGTTATGGCAGGGATTTTAAACTCTCTTCCTCAAGAAAAGATTTTTTTAAAGATTCTAAAATCAGAAACAGGCAGCATTAACGAATCCGATATTAAATTAGCTCTCAGCAGCCGGGCAACAATTTTGGGCTTTAGGGTGAAGATGAATTCCATCGCTAAAAAGATGGCCGAGCGGGAAAAAGTTAGGATAATAATTTTTGAAGTTATTTATGATTTGGTCGAGGGAGTGCGAAAATTAATGGAAAAAATTGTTGAACCAAAAGAAGTCAGGATGGATTTAGGAAAAGTAAGAGTTTTAGTTAAATTCCTGACAGAAAAAAACCGCCAGATTATTGGCGGCAGAGTAACAGAGGGGGAAATAAAAAAAGGAGCTCTGATTGAAGTTTTTAGACCGCCTGCTCGCGGTGCAGGCGGGGCAGAAGAGAAGATTGGCCGAGGAAAGGTGATTAACCTTCAAAAAAACAAAAAAGACGCAGTTTTGATTTCAAAAGGAGAAGAGTGCGGAATTTTATTTGAGAGTATTTATCCTCCCGGTATCATAATTGAAGAAGGGGATATCTTGTTGTTTTATACAGAACAAAAGAAGAAGGGCCAGTTATAAAATTTTTAATTTTCAAATATGTCTAATCGTCTTACCCGCCTTAATCAGTTAATTAAAAAGGAGTTATCGCAGATTATTCTAAAGGAAGTTAATTTTTTATCTGACGTTTTAGTAACCTTGACCAGAGTTGAGACAACTTCCAATCTGAACGAAAGCAAAGCATATATCAGCGTAATACCCGAGAATAAAACCGAGAGCGTTTTTCAGGTTTTAAACAAGCAAATTTACCGGCTGCAGCAGGAATTGAATCATAGATTAAATATGAGGCCGGTCCCCAGGATTTATTTTGTTAAAGAAAAAGAAACAATAATGGCAGGTAGGGTTGAGGAAATTCTGGAAAAATTGAAAAAAGAGGAAAAAGAGGATAATATTTAATTATTGTTGTTCCTGGCCAGGTAGCCAAGAAGTAAGGCATTGGTCTGCAAAACCAATATACATGGGTGCAAATCCCATCCTGGCCTCGTGTTCTTGCCGGGGTGGTGGAATCGCTAGACACGAAGGACTTAAAATCCTTTGGAGGAATACTCCGTGCGGGTTGGAGTCCCGCCCCCGGCACCCTTCGATAGACTCATGGCAAGCCAATAAAAAAACCACCCTTTTGAGGCGGTTTTTATCTTGTTGCTGGGAAAAATTTGTCTATCCTTCCAAAACTTCAATGTAAGTTCTCCTGGTACCGAACTCTTTCGCTTCCCAATAAGAGGGGAACCAGACGTCAAAGTGATAATCTCCTTTTCTCCAGTGCATCCGGTCCTCAATTACAAAAATTTTATCCCCATAAATCTCAGGAAATCTAACCTTTGTACCAAAAGAATATTTATTATTAGCTACAATGCCGTCCCTTACTTCAGTTCCGGCAGCAGTAATAAAAGGGTTACCATCAGTTTCCCAGGGCGTGCTGGAGTAAGCGGTAATAATTACCGGCAGTTTTTTGACGATTTTGGGTTCCGGATTAGAGGGATCAGCAGCCGGAATTAAGGTGTTTTCGTTAAAAAGCAGTAATTTTTCTTGAACAAAAGGATTTTCTGCCAAAAGCAACTCGGCTTCGCTTTTTTGAATAGGCAGCCCTAAAAAAGGTATTCCAACAATTGAAATTATCAGACCAATGAAGAAAAAGAAGGAAATTTTTGTTTTATTTCTTAATAAATCAGGGATTTTAGAGTAAATATCCATTTTAAAACCCCTTTGCGGGGTTTTACCATATTAGCATGTTCACAGGCCCTGTCAAGGGTTTGTACAGAGCGGGATAGTGAATGACGTTAGAAACTATTGGAAGACCACTACCGAGTGTTTCTTTATACCCAGCTTATCGTTAGCGGAGGCTAAAATCAATTAAAAAAGTAGATTTCGCTCGATTCATCGCTGTATCTAAAAATCTCATTACCGGATTCTTTAGTTTGATAAATCAGTTTAATTAGTTAATATTTTATTTTTTAAAGATTTATTTCTTTAATAATTTAACGATGGATTTTATGATTAAAAAAACTATTACTGCAAATATAATAATTTCAATCAGAGAAATCAGCAAAAATCCATAATCTGTTTTATCAATTAGTGACAGCAAGAGATAAAAAGCGGAAAATATACAAAGGGAAATTATTAAAGACCCAACATAAGCTGTTAAATTAACAAGGATTGACTTTAATATCTTTTGTCCCAATTGTTTTTTAATGAGTTTAGCCAAATAAAGGAAAAAGCAAATAAAACTAACTGGTAAAATAATAAGCCAGAAAACAAAATTTAAAATTGCTCGAGATAATGGATTTAAAATTTTTTCTGTAGAAAATGTAATAAACTGGAAAAAATGGTTAATTCTATCAGAAACTGTTGGAATATAAATATCTTGGCTATAAATAACTAAATCTTTATCTAATTCGCTTAAATTCCCCCAATGGTAAGCTAACACCGCAAAAGGATTTTTTTGAAATAAAGATTCAAGTTGAGGGTTAACTTGCCTCAAGTCTTTTTTATTAAGTTCAATATAGTAGTCAAAATCAACTGAGGGATATAAATTTACTTTCTTTACCATATCTTCTTTTATTATTCCCCTTGAGATAAGAAATAGATTAACTTCTGCATATTGAGTTTGGCCAATTTCTGAAATCGCAGTTATTTCAAGCGGGTAAAAGAGATAATCAGATTTAAACTTATAAATCAGGGGATTTATACTTTGCTGTTGTTCAGTTTTTTTAATTACATCGAAAACGAAATACTCTATATCTCGATCCAAATAGTTTGAAATACCATCTTTAAATTCTGGCGATATTTCTTTAGATTCTAAACCATTATTTATAGCAAAATCTTTTACCCAATTTAAGAAATAATCCAGGTCATTTACTTTAACAACGGTAACATCATGAACTCCAATATTTTTATGAAAAGTTATTTCTACTCCGGGAGGTGTTCCCTCAAAACCTAGAGGATTTGCAGGCATTATACCTTCCCATCCCCTATATCGTCCCAAAACCTTGCCTTTATTATTGATAATTTCGGTAATTTTAGAAAACGAATTAAAATCTGCCTCTTCAATACTCGTAGGATTAGAAGGAAGAGGTACCATCCTTAAAATGGTAGCTGAATCAGAGCCCTCTACGTCATTAGAAAGAATTAATATTTCTTCTTCACCGTTCCAGGCAACAATTGCATTTTGTGCCGATTCCATTAATTGAATTTGCGGAGGCCAAACCATCATTCCTCCATCAGCAAAAATAGCCCCCGGAATTAATAAAATAAAAAGGGTCAAAATTAATAAATAGATGCCTTTATTAAGAATAACAGAATAAATATTGCTCATGAGAAAATTTTTGTTAGTCATTATTAAATTATAACATTATTCTACTAATTACAAAAAACCGCCTTTTAGGCGATTGGTTCTAACTACACTTACCTGTATGCTAAATTCCCGAATAAATTACTCTTGAGCGGGTGATGGGAATCGAACCCACGTACTCTGATTGGCAACCAGATGCACTACCATTGTGCTACACCCGCATTAATTATTATGCCGCGGAGTGGAATCGAACCACCTACCCTTTCTTTTTCAGAGAAATGCTCTACCAATGAGCTACCGCGGCAGTATATTTATTTTAACTGATGAATCTATTTTTTCGAAATAATGGGCGGCATAGGATTCGAACCTATAACCTCGTGAATGTAAGTCACGCACTCTAACCATTGAGCTAGCCGCCCAGTGCGCGGGAGAGGACTTGAACCTCCACGTCCATAAGGACACTGGCACCTCAAGCCAGCCTGGCTACCGGTTACAGCACCCGCGCTTGTACCAATTCCACCGGCCGGGTTTATTATTATTCAGTGACACTCTCCTCTCTCTTTAATTTTGTCTTTTTTCTTTTTGCCGTTCTCAAATAATAAAGTTTTGCCCTTCTTGCCTTTCCCCGTTTAATCACTTCAATTTTATCAGTAACTGGTGAATGAAGGGGAAAGATTTTTTCAACTCCAACTCCGGAAATTACTTTTCTGACAGTAATAGTTGAAGTGATTCCTTGGCCGTGTTTTCTGGCGATTACCTGGCCTTCAAAGACCTGGATTCTTTCTTTTTCTCCCCCTTGATTAGAAGATTTATCTTTTTTCAAAGATTCTTTTTTTATTTTTTGGTGAATCCTGATCGTATCACCCGGCCGAATATCGGGCAAACCTTGCTTAAATTGAGTTTTGGTGAACGTTTCTAATTTTGTAGTCATTTTAAGTCATTTAATATCTCTTTTAAATCATCGGGCAATTCTGATTTAAATTCTTTTTCTCGACCGTTTGGCAATTTTATCTTTAGATAATGAGAGTGTAAAAAATGTCTTTTTAATTCTTCGGGCGCAGGCTGATTTTTAAATCTATACATTTTATCTCCGGCAATCGGATGGCCGAGATAAGCAAAATGGGTTCTGATTTGGTGCTTTCTGCCGGTTTTGAGTTCAACCTCAATCAAATCATAATCTCTAAACCTTTGCCATACTTTATATTTAGTAATTGCCTTTCTTTTTCTTTGAGAACCGGGTTCATGGGCCAAATATACCTTTTGTTTTTTTCTATCAGAGGGTGAGCGGCCGATTAAAGTTTCAATTACCCCTTCTTTATTTTTAAGATTGCCGACGACTAAAGCCAGATATTTCTTTTTGACTTTTCTTTCTTTGAACTGTTTTTGTAAAAATTCTAAAACTTTATCAGTTTTTGCTATTAAAAGTATTCCTGAAGTATCTTTATCTAATCTGTGAACTCTTTTGGAGAAATCGTCGCAATTTATTCCAGCAGGCTTGTCGTAGACCAGCAAATCATTATCTTGGTAAATAATTTTCATGTGGGCGCGACAGGACTTGAACCTGTGAACCTCTTCAATGTCAGTGAAGCGCTCTAACCACTGAGCTACGCGCCCCCCTGGTGGGCATGCCAGGACTCGAACCTGGGACCACTTAATTATAAGTTAAGCGCTCTAACCACTGAGCTACATGCCCTTTATTATATTATATTATATTACCTTGACTTTTAGTTTTGTTGCTTTTTCTTGTTTTGTCGGCGATTTCTTTTTGGTAATTTTAAGTTTTGATGAAGACGGTTTTATCAAATTTTCAAATTCTTCCCTTTCAATCGTTTCTTTTTCAATTAGAGTTTTGGCGATTTTTTCAAGCAGTTTTTTCTTTTTCAATAAAATATTTTTTGCCTGGTTTTCCGCATTTTTAATGAATTTTTCCACTTCCTTATCAATTAGAGCAGCTACTTTTTCAGAATAGTTTCTTTGTTCTGAGATTTCTTTACCTAAAAAAACCAGTTCTTCTTTCTCGCCAAAAGAAACCGCTCCCAAAGAAGACATACCGTACTCTTTGACCAGTTTTCTGGCTAATTGAGAGGCTCTTTCCAGGTCGTTTGATGCGCCGGTAGTTATTTCCTTAAATTTTAATCTTTCAGCGCAATAACCTCCCAATAAGGTTGCCATTTCCGCCAGGAATTCTGATTTTGTCTTAATCCTTCTTTCTTCTCTGGGCATTTTAATGGTGTAGCCGGCAGCCATTCCTCTGGCAATAATGGATATTTTTCTGACCGGTTCCGTTCCCGGCAAAGAAGCAGAAACCAGAGCATGGCCGGCTTCGTGATAGGCGGCAATTTCTTTTTCTTTTTTGGATAAAACATGACTTTTTCTTTCCGGTCCGAGTAAGACTTTTTCGATTGATTCTAAAAGTTCGCTTTGAAAAACCTGCTGTTTGTTTCTTCTGGCGGCCAGAATGGCGGCTTCATTGGCCACATTTGCCAGATCAGCCCCTGAAAAACCGGGCGTTCTTTCAGCCACCTCTCTTAAGTTGACATCAGCGCTTAAGGGTTTTCCCCGGCAGTGAATTTCCAGAATTTCTTCTCGGTCATTGATATCCGGCAAATCCAGAACCACTCTTCGGTCAAACCTGCCCGGCCTTAATAAAGCAGGGTCCAGGACGTCCGGACGATTGGTCGCGGCGATAACAATGGTTGTTGCGTCTCTTTCAAAACCGTCCATTTCTACCAATATCTGGTTTAAGGTTTGTTCTCTTTCATCATGGCCTCCGCCCAGTCCTGTTCCTCTCTGCCGGCCGATAGCGTCAAGTTCATCAATAAAAATAATTGACCTGTCGTGTTTTCTTGCTTCTTGAAAAAGCGACCTTACTCTTCCGCTCCCGACGCCTACGAACATTTCTACGAATTCTGAGCCGGAAATTGAAAGAAAAGGAACATGGGCTTCACCGGCTACAGCTCTTGCTAATAAAGTGTTATGCGATATTAAACCATTAGCAATAAATGAATGATATTTTGGGACGGTAAAGTCATAGACGCGATTTCTACAATTTTCAATCTGAACTATTGGCGAGAAGAACAAGTTGGCATCGTAAAGATTCTTTAAGTAATTAATCCGACTTTCTTTTAACCCGCATTTTTTGAATAAATCTAAGAATAAAGCAAGAGAGTTGCGGGAAATTCTTTTACGGTCTCTCGCTTTATCTATTAAATTAGCAAACCGAGAGTTGCTTTTCCTTGCTTTACTTATTTTTTTCCATCCTTTTTCAATTATTTTTACGATAAAAGGAAATAAATCCACATTGGTGTTTTCTTTCGGGTGAGTTCGCAGATAGTCCTCAAGGGCTTCTTGCTTGCGGCTTAAACGAAAGCCCACTTCTTTTTTGAAAACCCTTAGAGCCGAACCGGAAATCGTGATTTCATAAACTGGTCGCGGATGATATATATTGATACTAGCTTTAATTCTACGATGGGCGACGATACCGAAATTAAGTAATAATATTAATAGTTGGTCAGATAATTTTTTGCTTACCGTTGCGTAACCAAAATTGTATCTTTCGAAATAACCGTCAGCATCAAATAAACCTTGGAGAAAAGCAACAGTTATCTCTTTTGGGGCCTGCATTACCGCATAAGGAATAGTTTTGTCATATGAAAGAAGATAAGACATGCCTGCATTATATAAGTCTTTTTTCACCTTCCAAGAAGTCACGATTTTAGTTATTCCGTCAGAACCGTTGCCAATTTTAATTTCTTCTCCATAATTTTTACTAATATACGAATCAAAGCTATTGGCGATTTCTGGATCGGTCGTAGTTAATCCTATACGACCGCCGTGACTTAGGTTTCCGTCTCCCGTTAAAAGTCCCAATAAATAGGCTTGGTCAGCATTGATTTCTTTCAAGGAGCCAAACTGTTGATTGTTAAATTTTATTGCCGCAAAGTCGCCCTTTTTCAAACGACTAAGCGTTCTAAACTCAAGCTCCCCTTTTTTGTTAATAACGACGATTGGGTGTTCTGGCGTTCCCTCTATTTCGAGCCCTTGCTTCAATGTTATCTTAATCGTTGCTTGCTCTCCCAAATCATACCAATGGCTTGCTACTCCATTCTTATTTTCAGCTTTTTTTATGTCTATCGTCGGCAATTCAACTCCGTAAACTCGATGAGATTTTTCATCAAAACTGAAATATCTTGGGATATCTTTTATTTCAACGAGCCCTTTATTAGTTAAAACTAAAGAGTCGCCCCTAACGCATTTTCCTGTGCCCGGACTGCCCATCAACAGAACGCCCCTGGGAATTCTGGCTCCCATTTGCAAAAACTTTTTCGGATTTTTTAAAAAGTCAACCACTTCCGTTAATTCTTCTTTGGCTTCTTTTAAGCCGGCCACATCTTTAAAGGTAATTTTTTCTTTGGGATGGCCTTCGGCTCCAAAAAGCCGGGCTTTAGCTTTGGTAAAATCAAAGGCCTGCATTGCTCCTCCTCTGGCTTGGCGGAAAATCATCCAGAAGAAGAATCCAAAAACCAAAAGAGGAAGAATGAATAAGATGGGCATTAACCAGGTCCAAACATCTTTTTTTTCTTTTGTTTCAATTTCAACTGCTTTTAAGTTTTCCGGACTTAGGCCGTAATTTATTAAAGATTGGGAAAGAGCGGTTTCTGCTTCTTTGACGGAAAAGCCCTTTGTTTCATCTTGATAAATTATTTCAAGGTCATTGTTCAAAACCGTAATCTTTTTTATTTCACCCTGATTAATTTTTTCAACAAGTTGGCTTAAAGATATTTCTTTTTTCTTTTCAAAGGGGTTGGCAAACAAGCTGAAAATACTGGAAATTACCAGAAAAATTAACAGAATGATGATGAAATTTTTAATTAAGTTTTTCATATAGCCAAATGATGGCGAAGAGGATTTTGGAGAGGAGATTTATCTCTTAGACTAGTTTCAAGCTCATGCGGTGTTCAACAGGGTTAATGGAAAGGATTTGAAATTTGTATTTTTCGCCTATTTTCAGCGCCTCTTCCATTTTTGTCTTAGTTCCAAATTCGGAAATATGGCAAAGTCCTTGAATTTTTGGAGTAATTTGGACAAAGGCTCCGTAATGATTAAATTTGGTTACTTTGCCTTCAATCACATCTCCTTTTTTGTGTTCTTTTTCCAGATCTTGCCAGGGATCTTTTTTTAGAGCCTTCAAAGACAGGGAAACTTTATTATCGGAAATAGAAATAATTTTTGCCTTGACAATCTGACCCACTTTTACAACATTAGCCGGATTTTCAATCAGTTGCCAGTCCAGCTCGGAT
>Ga0172362_10001115_pt1 | contig 22795 bp, 15 predicted proteins | sample LakKivs1_kivu2a2_FD_114534 | JGI IMG/M metagenome (GOLD analysis project Ga0172362, IMG submission 114534) | Sediment microbial communities from Lake Kivu, Rwanda - Sediment s1_kivu2a2 | ecosystem: Environmental > Aquatic > Freshwater > Lake > Sediment | place: Rwanda: Western Province, Lake... | reverse complement strand
CGTTGGGATCGATGAGGAAAAGATACTACGATATGTCAGATGGCAAGGGCTCCAGGATTCAGGTCAAGCGGAGCTTGAATTATTTTAAGTGCCACGGGCATGCCCGTGGATATCTACTGCCACGGGCTCGCCTCGATTCGGCGCTTGCCTCTCGGCGAAGCCGTGGGAAGCGGGCTATGGCCGTGGGTATCTACAAATCCTGCCGACGTTAAATTTTTATTGACGTATACAAGCCGCACGGCTATAATAATACACGTATAAAGACCGCGGCGGTGTAGCTCAGCCGGTTAGAGCAGAGGTATCATAAACCTAAGGTCAGGGGTTCAAGTCCCTTCACCGCCACCATTAAATTTGGAGATGAAAAAGGCAACTGTCCTATTTTAGGAGGAAACAATGGAAGACGAGAAAAAAATGCAATCTGATGCAGACGGTATAAATACAGGTAAACCGCCCTGTGATGCCAATGCACGTTCCGAGCAATCAGATCCACGCGTTACTAAACTTGAAAGTGAAAAGATGGTCCTGGCTCAGAGAATACTTTCCCTGGAAAACGAGGCACAAAAACGGGAAGAGGCAATTGCCAGGATGAAGATCGACCTGGGAAGGGAACTTGAATCGCGTCAGAGAGAACTTCTTGCAATGCAGAACACAATTTCAAATTTAAAGGAAGAGTTTGCGCGTGACAGGGAAGGTCTTGAGAGCTCAAAGGCAGCATGGCAGCAGCAGTCGGAAGAGATGCGCCGCAGGCTGGAAAAGGAGCGGGCAGACTGGACTGATAAACTTAAGCGGCAGACAGAGATTGCCGATGCTTTGCGCTCCGAAATGATTCTTCAGGAAGCGCAGCTGAAGGCGCAGTTGGAAGCCAAGACACGGGAAATAGAAACTGAACAGGAAAGACAGGTACAGGAAAAACAGACGTGGGTTGCATGGGAAGATGAACGCAGGAACTGGCAGATAAGGATTGAAGAATTTGAGCGTGAGACTTTACGGTTAAAAGAAGAAATCAGCAGATTGGAGGGGGAGAATCTTGAAAAGGAGAACAGACTGCTCCAGGGGCAGACAGTTCTTGACCAGGAAATCAAAAATTTGAGGGAAATTCAGAAAATTTCTGCAGACAGGCGTGAGGAATTGGAAAGGGAATTTGAAGCTAAAAACAATGAGCTGAAGCAAAATCAATTAAAGGCATATCAGGAAGTTGACCGGTTGAGGCAGGAGTTTGAAGAGGAAAAAACACAACTGGAAGAAAAAAATCGTTCCAGCACCGGTGTTGCGGAAACATGGCGGAATGAAGTTGAGAAATTGAAGGAACAGCTTGAAAAAAACAGGGCGGGACTGCCGACGATTTTAGCCGCAGAAAGCGGAGTTGAAATTACAACTGAGGCGGAATTTCAGGCAAAACTCAGGGAGAAGGAAAAAGAAATTCTGAATTTGAGAAAACAGCTTGAGGAAGAACATGCCCATCTGACAGAGGAAACAGCAGTTCTGCGCAAAGTTGAAGAAGATTGGAAACAGGCAAGGGCGGAGTGGCTTGAGAAATTTACGGATAAAGAAAGAGAAATGGAGAAACTTCGCAGGGAAATGCTTGAGCGCAGATCCGGTCTGGATCAGGAGACAGAGCGTCGCATCCGGCAGGCGGAATGGGACAAGGCTGAATTGGAGAGGTTTTTAAAAGATATCCAGAACAGAACTGAGCTGGATATTAAAAAATGGCAGGCACTTCTGAATGAAAAAGATGAACAGATCAGACAGTTAGAAACAGGGTTGAAGGGACGGCAGGCAGAACTTGAGCTGAGATTCGTGGAGGAAGAAAAGCGTCTGGGAGAACTGGAAAAACAGTGGGCAAACCGGTATAAGGAACTGCAGTTCCGTCTCCAGCAAAGCGAATCTGAAAGAGCGGATTTTGAAAGAAAATGGCAGGCAGAACGTTTACGTACCGAAGAGTATTCAGGGCAGGCAGCCCTGGCAAGGATTGCGCAGCGGCAGGCAGAGGTGCATTTCTCATCTGTTTTGCAGTCACTGGATCAAATCCGGGAGGTGGAACGCAGGTGGCAGATAGAGCGTGACCGGGCATGGGAGCAGACTGTCAGGAACAAGGAAGAAGAAGTTGAGATTTTTCGTCTGCAATCGGAGGTGGAATTTGCGAAGTTGAGGTCTGAAATCGGTAAAAGGGACATGGAAATAACCGGTCTGAAACGGGTTGTGGCGGAAAATCATGCAGAGTCAAAACGTCTGCAGTCAGAACAGGCAGAGCGTGTCAGACTTTCCGGACAGATGGAAGATATTCGCAATGACCTGGAACAGAGGATGATTGCATTCTCGGAAGAATTACACAGAATTCAATCGGAAAGAATGGCTGAACAGGAGCGCAGGACGCAGGATAATGTGGAATTGGAGCAGCAAATATTCGCGCTCCGGAAAAAACTGTCGGAAAGTTTATCTAAACAGGATCTGCTGGAAAAGGAACTTGAGCAGAAAGACCTTGAACTTCAAGCCAGAATTGCCATGTATAAATCGCAGATGAAATCTTCGGGTTTCTTAAGGAAACTCTTTGGCCGATGAGAGAAATCGCCATTGTGGCAGGCGAGGTATCAGGTGACCTGCATGCCGCAAAATTAGTCAGGGAAATAAACGCAATTGATCCATCGTTGAAATTTTTTGGTCTGGGCGGACCTGCTATGTCTTCTGCAGGTGTTGAAGTGCATTTTGACCTGACCAGGCTGGCAGTGATGGGATTTGTTGAAGTTGTCAGGAACTATTTTTTTTTCAAGCGATTGCTCCTCTGGATGGATTATCAGCTGGAAAAGCGGAAACCGTCTGCACTCGTCCTGGTGGATTTTCCAGGTTTTAATCTCCGTCTGGCAGAAAAGGCAAAATGCCGCGGAGTTCCGGTAATTTATTACATAAGCCCGCAGGTCTGGGCATGGCGGCCCGGAAGGATTGAAAAGATAAAAGCGCTGGTCAAGAAAATGATTGTGATTCTACCTTTTGAAAAGGCATTTTATGATGGATTCGGTATGGATGTAACGTATGTCGGACATCCTTTGCTGGATGGCGAGACATTTTCAAAAACTTTCCGGACGCCTGTTCCAGGGGCAAGCAGGATTATCGGGATCCTTCCCGGGAGCCGTGAAACAGAAGTCGCCAGTCTGCTTCCGGTAATGCTCGAGAGTGCCGGCGGAATAGGAAAAGAATTTCCCGACGCAAGGTTTCTGATTTTTAAAGCGCCGGGCGTCTCTGCCGGAGTAATAAATACCGGCATAGAAAAGGCAGGATTTTGCGTCCAGGTGGTAGAAGGGATGAATTACGAGAAAATTTCCGAATGCAGTTTACTGCTGGTAGCTTCAGGTACAGCCAGCCTTGAAATAGGTCTGCTGTGCCGTCCTATGGTTGTCCTTTACAGGACAAGATGGCTGTCGTACCTTATTTTCAGACATTTTATTCTTGTCAGGTATATTTCTCTGGTAAATCTTATTCTGGGCAGGCAAGTTGTGCCGGAGTTTGTGCAGTCAAACGCAAAACCGGAGAAAATTATTGCCGGCTGCCTGGAGATTCTAAAGAATAAATCTGTCATGGACAATATGATTTCAGGACTCAAGGAGCTCAGGGACAGGATTGGTCCTTCCGGAGCTTCAAGAAGAGCCGCAGAAGAAATAATAAATACAATCTGAATCTCAAAATTAAAAATGGTAAAACGACTCATTGAATGCATAAAACCTTACTGGACGCGGCTTCTGGCTGCAATACTCTGCATGGCAGTTATCTCTCTTTGCACGGTAGGGTCTGTGGCGCTCATCAAAATGGTTTTCGACAGGATTCTCGTGGAAAAAGATGCGTCAACAGCAGGCTATTATCTCAGGTGGATCCCTTTAGCCCTGATAGGGATTTACCTCGTTCAGGGGATTTTCTGGTATGCACGCGATTACCTGGTTGGAAGCACAGGCAACAAGGTTATAACAGATTTGCGAAACAGGATCTACGAGCGCCTGCAGGGACTTTCCATGACTTTTTATTCGGACCAGCGCACCGGCCAGCTGATTTCAAGGATGTTGAGCGACGTCACCCTAATGAATGTAGCTGACATACTCAATACCCTAGTGAGCAATATTTTTATGCTGGCAGGCTTAATAATATATCTTTTCTACCTGAACTGGTTCCTGGCTTTGATTGCTTTTATAGCTTTTCCTTTAGCACTTTATCCGCTTTACCGGTTTGGGCAGGTCCAGCGGCAATATGCTTCAAAAAGCCAGGCAAAAATCGGTGAAATGACTTCAATCCTGCACGAGAGTATTTACGGCATCAGGATTATCAAGGCGTTCAGCATGGAGAAACAGGCAATGGAGAAATTCCGGAATACAAACCGGAACATATACGACATCGCCATCAGGGCAATTCGCAACACTGTTACATCCAGCAGGTTGATGGAATTAATAGGAGCGTTCGGCGTTGCTTTTATCATCTGGTTCGGCGGCCATCAGGTCCTTTCAGGCAGGATGTCGGCCGGTGCTTTTACTGCTTTCGGAGCAGCTCTTCTTTCGCTTTACCGGCCTCTTAAAGACCTCAACGGAATAAATCAGAGAATCCAGCAGGCATTGGCTGCTTCCGAAAGAGTATTTGAGATACTTGATGCGCCTGTGACGGTAATGGAAATTGAAAATGCGGCTGATCTGCCGGCCCTGAAACAGGGGATTGTTTATCAGGACGTGGATTTTTCATATGTGCCGGGCAAGCCGGTTCTTCAAAAAATAAATTTCAAGGTAATGGCAGGACAAATGGTCGCTCTTGTTGGTCCGAGCGGGGCAGGAAAAAGCACCATGGTCGACCTTTTACCCAGGTTCTACGATCCTGAACGCGGAAGAATTTTAATTGACGGAGCTGATATCCGGGATAAAACATTAAAGTCCCTTCGGGCACAGATAGGAATAGTTACACAGGAGACAATTCTTTTCAGCGATACAATCAGCAATAATATTTCAGTGGGCAGCCCGGATGCGACAAAGGAAGAGATTATTTACGCTGCAAAAACGGCAAATGCGCATCAGTTCATAATCGGAACGCATGACGGATACATGACTGTTATCGGCGAGCGCGGGATGAAGCTTTCAGGCGGTGAAAAACAGAGAATCGCGATTGCCAGAGCAATTCTGAAAAATCCCCCTATTCTTATCCTTGATGAGGCCACTTCTGCCCTGGATACAGAATCGGAAATACTTGTCCAGCAAGCACTTGCCAACCTCATGGCGGACAGGACTACCCTTGTGATTGCGCACCGCTTATCTACGGTCAAGCGGGCTGATTTAATAATAGTTCTCGACCAGGGGAAAGTCGTTGAGACAGGGCGTCATGAGGAGTTGCTGGCGAAAAACGGGCTTTACCGCCGTCTTTACGATCTGCAGTTCAGAGTTTAAATGAAATTCGGCACCGGAATTTTGCTTTTGATAGTGTCGCCGATTATTTCAGTGGTCCTGCGGTTGCTGGGGATGACAATGCATTTTGAAGAAACAGGCCACACTGAATTAAGTCCGCACAGGAAAGGAACAGAAAAAAAATACATTTATGCATTCTGGCACAGCCGGATTCTGATGTCGGTCTATTTTTTTCGCAACCGCAACATACAGGTTCTGATAAGCCGGCACAGGGATGGGGAATTCATTGACCGCGTCATCAGCCATTATGGTTTCGGCTCTGTAAGGGGCTCAACTACAACAGGAGGACCTGCCGCCCTCCGGCAGATGGCCGAAGCCCTGGAGAAAGGGTTGGATGTAGCAATAACTCCGGATGGTCCGCGCGGACCTAAACAGACAGTCCAGCCGGGTGTGATACAATTAGCGCAATTAAGCAATACGGCAATAGCGCCTTTTAGTTTTGACTGCAGCAGAAAGTGGGTAATTAAGAGCTGGGACAATTTTATTATACCGAAGCCATGGAGCAGGGGCGTGTTTGTGTGGGGAGAGCCGGTCAGCGTTTCCAGAGCAGATGAAAAGGTGATAAAAAATCTGGAGCAGGAGTTGAACAGAATAACGCAGATCGCAGGTGACTACTTTGAAAAATAAATGTATATTTTTTATTTACGATGCCGTCCTGACGATCATTGTGCTGATTTTTCTTCTGTTTGTGCCTTTTGGTTTTTTATTCTCCAGAAACTGGCGTTCAGGTTTTTTCCAGCGGATCGGAATCTGGTCGGGAAAATTCAGGAAAAAACTTGACGCGAAACCGAAACTATGGCTGCATGCCGCGTCGGCAGGAGAAATAAACGCATTTTCTGCAATAACCGGCGAACTGAAAAAAATATTTTCCGAGCATCAGATAGTTGTTTCAACAATAACTTCCGCGGGACAGGAAATGTCAAGAAAGGTTATGCCGCCGGAAATAATTACGTTTTATCTTCCCATTGACCTGCCGTGGATAATTAACGCGGTGGTCAGGCGTCTCAAACCTGACCTTCTGGCCTGCGCCGAAACAGAAATATGGCCGAATCTCCTGAAATCAGTAAAAAAATACGGCGGAAAAACAATCCTGATCAATGGAAGATTTTCCGACAGAAGTATCAAACGCTACAAACTGGTGAAATTCCTGACACTTGAAACCCTGAAACTTTTCGACCTGTGCAGCATGCAGTCGAATATTGACAGGCAAAAAGCCATTGAATTGGGTGCTGATCCGGGAAAGGTTGTTGTTGTCGGTGATGTCAAATTTGATGTGACGGCGCTGAGAGCCATCGACCCGGTTTTCTGGCGCAAAGAGTTGAGGATAAAAACCGGGCAGATAGTTGTGGTGGCCGGGAGTACACATGAAGGTGAAGAGGAGATGATTCTGTGCGCCTGGGAAAAAGTGCTGGAGCATTACCCTGACGCTGTTCTTATTCTGGCTCCGAGGCATTTGACGCGTCTGGCGAAGGTGATTGAGGCGGTTGGCAGGCATAATTTTATTTACGTGAGACGGAGCACGATTGCAGAAGCGGGTAAAGCCCCCAATCTGATTGTTATGGATACGATGGGTGAACTGGCTTCGGTTTACAGCATTGCTGATCTGGCGTTTGTCGGGGGAAGTCTGGTAAATGTCGGCGGACACAATGTGCTGGAACCGGCTGCAATGGCTAAACCCGTGCTTTTTGGCCCGCACATGGAAAATTTCAGGGAAAGTGTCCGGCTTTTGAAGGAGTCAGGTGCAGGCATTGAAGTGCACGATGCAGGCGATCTGTCACGACAGATAATCCTTCTGCTGAAATTCCCTAAAGAACTTTCGGAAATCGGGAAAGCAGGACAGAAGGTGGTTGCAACGGGGAGCGGCGGAACAAAACGAAATCTGGAAATAATCAGGAGCATGCTTGATGCGTAAACGGGTGGAAAATTATCTGCTGTCGGTAATAAGCGGCAAAAAACAATCAATACCGGCACGTTTGCTGCGGTTTTTTCTTAAGTGTCTTTCAATGATTTATCTTGTGCCGGTATCGTTTCGTTCCGCGGTTTTTTACACCGGCTTAAGAAAGAAGAAAAAACTTACGAAGCCTGTTATAAGTGTTGGAAATATTACACTCGGTGGTACCGGCAAGACGCCTGTGTGTGCATTTCTGGCAAGGGAGCTCATGCTTGCAGGAAAAAGAGCTGCAGTTCTGTCGAGGGGATACGGACGCAAAACCAGAGGTATGCTTATTGTTTCAGACGGGGATAAAATCCTTGCCGGTGTACAGGAAGCAGGTGATGAGCCTTCCTGGATGGCAAGGCATCTGCCCGGTCTGATTGTCATTGCAGGAAAAAACCGTTTTAAAACAGGCGCTATTGCGATTGAAAAATTCGGGACAGATATTGTTATCCTTGATGACGGATTCCAGCGGAGAGACGCGCTGGCAAGAAATCTTGAAATCGTTGTGGTAAATGCAGGAGATCCTTTTGGCAACAGGCGGCTTTTTCCCGCAGGGAATCTCAGAGAACCGCTGAAATGTCTGAAATATGCGGATGTTTTCATTCTCACGCACTGTGACGAGGCAGAAACCGGGGAGTTGAAGAGGGAACTTGCAGAAAAAAATCCGGGTGTGCTGATAGTGGAAACGCGACACAAGCCCTGCCGCTTGATTCTGGCGAAAACAGGACAGAATTTAGGGCTGGAATTTCTCCGCGACAAAAGAATCGTAGCGCTTTCCAGCATAGGTAATCCCTGTTCATTCGAACATAATCTTGAAAAATTGGGCTGCAGAACAGTTGAACGGGTCCGGTATCCCGACCACTATGCTTACAGCATCTCCGACATGGAGATGATACAGACAATAGCGGATGAAGCAGAGGCCGGGGTCGTAACAACCGAGAAAGACATGGTACGGCTTCAGGGAAATCCGGAATGGCTTGTTCTGGGAGTTGAAATTGAGATCCTGGCAGGCGCAGAGGAATTCAAGAAAAAAATATGGTCAAGCATTATATAGAATATATAATTTTTCGAATTTTTATTTTTTTCTTCAGATGCATGCCATTCAATACGGCAAGATGCCTGGGTTCAACGGCAGGCAGTATCATTTATTATCTGAGCGGAAACCGGCGGAATATCGCAATGCAAAACCTGGCCTGTGCTTTCCCTGAAAAGAGCGAAGCCGAACGGAAAAAAATCGTCAAAAAACTCTACAGGAATTTAGGAGGGAACTTTATTGAATTTGTATGGCTTCCGCGATTTAAAGGAAAAAAGATATTCAATCTTGCTGGAGTTGACGGAGAAAAAAACCTTGAAAGGGCAAAGGCTGCGGGAAGAGGAATGATTTTTTTAATTCCGCATTTTGGCAACTGGGAACTATGCAGTGCTGTTTTCCCGATGCTGGTGCCCTCTGCTGTTGCCGTCTATCCCCAGACAAACCGTCTTTCAGACGCTGTGATTGACAGAATCCGGAGGACAAACGGGCTGGATACAGTTCCCACAGGTCAGGCTGCAAAATTCGCCCTGAAATGGCTTAAGCAAGGAAAAGCATTCGGTTTGCTGGCAGACCAGGATATAGGAGGAGCCGGTATATCCGTGGAATTTTTCGGGCGGCCTGCGGCAACGGCACTCGGTCCTGTGATGCTGGCAAAACACACGGGTGCAGCACTTTTTATGGCATATATGGATAGAGAGCCAAACGGGAAATATATAATGCGGATAACAGAAGAGATTGTTTTGCAGAACACCGGAGACAATAAAAAAGATATGAAGGAAAACACTTTGAAATGGACAAAGCTTCTGGAGGAGATAATCAGGCGCAAACCCGAGGAATGGTTCTGGGTGCACAGACGCTGGAAAAACCGCGGTCATGAGCCGGATAAAATTCTTGTTGTCAGGTTGAGCTCAATGGGGGATGTGATTTTAGCAACCCCTGTTATACGGGTACTGAAGACAAAAAATCCAGATGCCCTTATATCAATGGCAGTCAAAGCACAGTGGGCTGGCGTTGTCAGGTATAATCCGTATTTATACCGCGTAATTGAGTTTGAAGATAAAGCGCAGCACAGCGGTTTTACTGGTTTGCTCCGATTTTCAGCAATGGTCCGCCGGGAGAAATTCGATCTTGTCATCGACCTGCATGCAAATTTCAGAAGCAGGGTTATTTCGGCAGTGTCCGGAACCAGGGTTCTTCGCTACGACAAGGCGGTATTTGAAAGAAGAGATATGGTTTTCCGGAAGAAATTTCCGGTTAAGCCAACACATGTTATTGAGCGGTATCTCAAAACACTGGAACCGCTGGGGATTTCGGGAATAGACATAGAGACAAAGACGCAGGTTTTTACCTCAAATGCCGAGGAGAATTTTGCTCTTGAATTCCTGAAAAAACACAACATGGCGAAGTCCTGCATATTAGTCGGCATCGGGCCGGGCGGAAAATATTACACAAAAAGATGGCTTCCGGAAAGATTCTCCGGTCTTGCAAGAGTCCTTTCGGAAAAATATAAATATGGGATTATTTTTTTTGGAGATGAAAAAGACGGTAATATTATTGAACAGGTCAGAGCCGGCGCTGAAGTGCCGGGAACAGACGCTTCCGGTATTTCAATTTTACAGACAGCTGCTTTGATGAAACAATGCAGGGTTTTTATCGGAAACGACAGCGGTCTCATGCACCTTGCTGAAGCACTTGGTGTTCCTGTTGTTGCAATTTTCGGACCGACCGTCAGACATTTCGGATTTTATCCTGTCGGGCTGCGCAGCAGGATTGTCGAGAGATCTCTTGAATGCAGGCCATGTTCCCTGCACGGCACAGACAAATGTCCGGATGGGACCCTTGCCTGCCAGGCAGGCATCAGCCAGGATGATATTATTGCGGCTTTAAAGGAGACAGGCATATGTCGCCAATAGTCAGAAGGAAGCGGGTGCTGCGTTTTATCTTTCCGGTCCTGGGTTCTCTGGTTTTTTGTGCGAGTTTTTCCGGGAAACTGGCAGGACATCTCCCTGAATTGACCTGGCAGGGCGGGTTTGTTTTCCTTGCCGGGCTGGCTCTGGGTTTTTACCTTTTGTTTACATATTTCAGTTTTGCCGGATTAAACCGGAACAGGGAACTGTTGATCCTTGGCTATATGCTGGTTGCTACAAATGCTCTTGTTCAGCTCACAGGCGGTTTTCATTCAAAAATCTTTTCAGTATATTACCTTGTGGCGGGTTTGCTGGCCTGGTATTTCAATCCATACATTGCAGCAGCATGCACGTCCATCATTATTTTTATGGAATCAGGCAGCCTGTATTTTAATAAAACGCAGGGACATTGGGAAGAGTTCATTACAAGAATGGCGGGTCTGATAGCAATTGTGATTGTCATCGGAGTGCTGAGAAAAAAGGAGAAAAAGAAGGAAATTCAGACACAGGAAAAATTGAAACAGATAAAAGCAGACATGGAAATGATAAGCAAATCACGTTCAAAGGAGAGCCTTTTGAAAAACAACGTGGAACATCTGGACAAAGTATCCGGGTTCCTTGATCAGACTATGAAACAGTTAGTGCGCACTGCAAGGCAGTCGCTTGATGCAGAAACATGCGTTCTGTTTCTGGTTTCAGGCAAGGTGCTGAAGCTTAAATCTTTTGACAGTTTTTCCGGGAAAATCCGGGATGAACTGACGCTGTATCCGGGCGAAACTCTGATAGGTCTTGTCTGGCAGGAGAAAAAATCCGTGCTTGTACCGTCCATTTCACAGGAAACCGCCAGGCTGCTACCGTATTACGAATATTATGCGCAGAAACTGAAATCATTCATGGCTGTACCTGTTTATCTCGAGGACAAGGTAGAGGGCGTTATCTGTGCTGACAGTGTTGAGGAAAAAGAATTCGGCGCCCCTGAACAGGAACTGCTGACAGCATTTTCACGGCAGGTGGCAGCCGCCCTGATTTATGCGCGCGGAGAGGAAGAAAATGCTTCGAGAACCCAGGCGTTGTTTGCACTTTACCAGGCAAGCCAGAATCTGGCTACCACGATGCATTTTGACGAGGTTCTGGAAACAATTGCAAAAACGATAAAGAAAATTGTCGACTATGGCTCCTGCAAGATTGTTATTGTAAAACGCTCTCCTGATGCTAAATCGCATGAACTTGAAATTGGCTGGAGTTCGGAAGGGGAGGAAGGACATTTCAGGACAATGGATCTGAAGCGCGAATTAATCGACTGGATTATCGAAACCAATGAATCTGTTCTGGTTGAATCATTTATACTTGTGCCGCTCACCAGAAAAGGTAAAGTTGTCGGAGTCGTCTGTATCGATGCCAGAGAGCACAGCTGGTTTACGGAATTTGAAAGAGAACTGGTTACAATTCTCGCGAATCAGGTCAGCACTGCCCTGGAAAGGGCAGATCTTTACCAGAGAACAAAAGACCTTTCTATTACCGACGGTTTAACCGGACTTTTTAATCACAGGCATTTCCAGGAATGCCTGGCTTCCGCGATAAAAAATGTCGACGGGAAAAATCCTGTGTGTCTTGTCATGATTGACATAGATCATTTCAAGCGACTGAACGATACTAAAGGGCATCTTGAAGGCGACAGGGTTTTGAAAAGTTTGGCGGTAGTACTGAAAAATTCCATACCCCAGGATGCAATTGTTGCAAGATACGGCGGAGAGGAATTTGCTCTGATTTTGAAAGGCGACCAGGAAACCGGCAGGCGTATAGCGGAGGAAACAAGGGAAAATACAATGAAAGCAGGGGATGTAACGATAAGTTTAGGACTTTCTGTATTTCCCTTTGACGCAAAAGAACAGCAGGTTCTTATTGATTATGCCGACAGGTCGCTTTACCGTTCAAAGGCAGCAGGACGGAACCGTCTGACTGTCTGGACTGAATCAGGCATAATTCCTGACGCAGGGCGGAAATAACCGCAATGCTGCTGTTCATGAGTTTTCCGAATTTTTTCGTGAATGGTTTTTCCGTAATTCCCGGGATCATTGCCTGGTTTGCGCTTGTACCGTTACTTGTGCTTATTGATTTTTGCAGTTCCCGCCAGGCATTTCTGTTCGGGTTTCTGGAGGGACTGATTTATAGCGCCGGGACGTTATACTGGATAACAGTAATAAACGACATGGGAATTATGGCATATCCTGCATGGGTGGTTCTTTCCTGTTATCTGGCGTTTTTTGTCGCATTTTTTGCCCTCCTGATGAAAATAACTTTCCCGGCACCAGGATTTTCAGCCGGGAAAATTCTTTCGGTGCCTTTATTCTGGGTTGCAATAGAATATTTCCGCGGACATTTTTTATCAGGATTTCCATGGGCGCTGCTTGGATACTCGCAGTATCTGGACTTGCCGGTAATCCAGATAAGCTCGATAACCGGCGTGTATGGTGTTTCTTTTCTGCTTGCCCTGACAAGTGCATTTATTGCCTATGGATTAATACCTCTTTTAAGGCGAAAAGCCGGATTTACAACCCCTGGCTTTGGAATTGCTCTGGCATTGACCGTTTTTCTGGTTGGAGGAAGTTTTCTTTATGGCTTCCACATGCTGAAATCTTATAGTAATGCAAAAAATTGTATTACCGAGAAAGTGTCGATTCTGCAGGGCAACATAGCGCAGTCAGACAAATGGGATGTGCGTTATCTTGACAGAACCTTTGAGACATATGCCGATTTGACGCATCAGGTTGGATCCTGCAAGCCGCGTCTGATTGTCTGGCCTGAAACTGCAGCGCCTGTTTTTCTTCCTTATGAGACCCGCTACCTGAAGAAAGTAATAAACATAGTTGCCGATTCGAAAACTTTTGCCATTGTCGGTTCAGTTGACGCTGTCCTGGACGAACAATTCATGGTTAAGGAGTATTTCAACACTGCATTTCTGTTGACACCAGAAGGAAAGATAACCGGGAAATATTCAAAAATTCATCTCGTTCCGTTCGGAGAATTTGTACCCTTTAAAAAGATCTTCAAAATCCTGGAAAAATTCACGCTTGGATTCCGCGATTTCAGACCGGGGAAAGAATATAGAGTGTTTTCACTGCCGTCAACAACCGGGTCATGCAGGATAGATTTCAGCGTGCTTATATGCTATGAGATTATCTTTCCTGAACTGGTCAGGCAATTCGGAAAAAACGGAGCCGATTTTTTTGTGACGATAACAAACGATGCGTGGTATGACAGGACCGCGATGCCGTACCAGCATGTAATGGTTTTACCCTTCCGGGCAGTTGAGAACCGGCGGGCTATCGTTCGTTCCGCGAACACAGGGATTTCCTGTTTTGTGGATAGGACAGGACGTTTTGAGAGAAAAACCGGAATATTTACCAGGGAAATTCTTTGCGGTGATGTGCGCGTCAATGACGGAAAGACATTTTACAGCACTTTCGGCGATGTCTTTGCCTGGTTCTGCATCTTTTTTTGCCTGGCAATACTGATTGTGTGCTTGACAAAAAGACGAGTGAAAGCATATAATAATTGCGGAGAATAATTTAATGGCTAAGTTTAAAATCCTTTTCGCTGCTTCCGAAGTCGTTCCATTTGCCAAAACAGGCGGTCTGGCTGACGTTGCGGGCGCCCTCCCGAAAGTTCTGACAGAAATGGGGCATGATGTCAGAATAGTTATGCCGAAGTACCGGCTTTTCAACGAGGATAACCTTGACCTGAAGGAACTCTGCCGGCTGAGTATCAAAATGGGAAATGAAACTGAAACAGCGATTATAAAGACCGCGAATATGCCCGGAACAAAAATAAAAGTGTATTTTGTCCAGAATGACAAATATTATGATCGCGATCAGTTATATGCAACTAAAAACGGAGAATATCCGGACAACTTAGCCCGGTTCGGGTTTTACTGCAGGGCGATGCTGGAAATGATTCCCGAGCTCAGATGGGTTCCTCAGATTATTCACTGCAATGACTGGCATACAGCCCTGGTTCCGGTTTACCTCAAGACAGTTTATAACAAGGGACCATACGATGGAATTTCAACTGTTTACACTATTCACAATATGGCTTATCAGGGGATATTTCCGAGCGAGCAGTCCAACCTGACATACCTTGACAAAAAAATATTCAAGGAAGATGGGCTGGAGTTCTGGGGAAGGATTAACCTGATGAAGGGCGGGATCATTTTTTCGGATGTCATTAATACCGTCAGTGAAAAATACAGCGAGGAAATTAAGTCCGGCGAGGAATACGGCTTCGGCCTTGAAGGACTCGTCAGGAATTTAGACAAGAAATTATACGGTATTGTAAACGGTGTTGACTACGAAGAATGGAGCCCGGAGAAGGACCAGTTTATTTCTGAAAATTATTCTTTAGCCACGATCAGAAAAAAGAAAAGAGTAAAGGAAGCATTGCAGAAAACAACCGGTCTTTCGGTGAGCAGGGATATTCCGCTGATCGGACTGATTTCCCGTCTTACTGACCAGAAGGGTCTGGATATACTGGCAGAAGTCATAAACGAAATAATGGAAAAGGATGTCCAGTTGATCCTGCTTGGTTATGGCGAGAAAAAGTATCACAAAATGTTTGAATCGCTGGCGGACAAGGTTCCGGACAGGGTATCGGTTAATCTGAAATTTGACAACCAGCTGGCGCATTTTATTTATGCCGGTGCAGATATTTTCCTGATGCCGTCGAGATTTGAACCGTGCGGGCTTGGACAGTTAATCAGTTTCAGATATGGAACGATTCCGATTGTCAGGGCAACAGGAGGACTTGCTGATACAGTGATTGATTTCTCAAAAGGCAGAACGGCAAACGGATTTTCGTTCACGGACTATTCTTCCAAAGCGCTGCTTGCGACTTTGACAAAAGCGCTTGACATCTTCAAGGATAAAAAATCATGGGCTAACCTTGTCATCAATGCCATGGAAGCGGATTTTTCCTGGCAGGCGTCAGCTAAAAAATATGTCAAGCTTTATGAAATTGCTATCAAGTAATTAAGGTGACGCAATACTTAATTCGTCCTGTCTTGATAACAAGACCGCGAAGACCATGGGCTATGCCAGCGGGTATCTACTACCGGAAAGTAAAAAACTTTTACTTCACATCTGCTGTGGAATCTGCGCGAGTTCTGTCGTGGAACAACTGCAGTCAGATGGCTATAGCATAACCGGATATTTTTGTAATCCCAATATACATCCGGTTGAAGAGTACATGAGCCGGCTTTCTGTTGCAAAAGAAGTTTCGCGGCTTTTGAATTTTGAATTACTGGAAGGCCCGTATGATTCCAGGCAATGGTTTGAAATGCTGTCCGGATTTGCGGATGAATCTGAAGGGAAAAAAAGATGCGCCGGCTGTTTCAGGATGCGGCTTGAAGTGACATGGAAGAAAGCGTTAGAGTCGGGCATCCCGTTTTTTACCACAACCATGACTGTCAGTCCGCACAAGAACGCGGCGATCATAAACCCTATCGGGAAAGAAATAGGCGGCAGGAGTTTTCTTGAGCGGGATTTTAAAAAGAAAGACGGATTTAAAAAGACGATAAATTTTGCGAAAAAGCACAAACTTTACCGCCAGGATTATTGCGGTTGCGAATATTCAAAAAGAAAGGGAGAAAATGAATCTTGAGAATATTTTAAAAAAAGAGATTGTTTTTGACAGGAAATCAGCAGCGGTGGTGGGTGTTATCTTTTTCTTTTTTGCCACGGCGTTCGGCGCACAGGTCTATGTCAGGCTCCCTTTTACGCCTGTTCCTTTGACCCTGCAGACGTTTTTTGTCATTCTTTCCGGAGCATTTCTCGGCAGGCGTCTTGGCGCACTGAGCCAGGGCATTTATGTTTTGCTTGGCGGTTTGGGTTTGCCGTTTTTTTGCGGTGCTTCCTGCGGGATACTTTACATGGCCGGACCGACAGGAGGATATCTGGTCGGATTTATCGCAGCAGCGTATCTGGTCGGAAAAATGATGGATTTGCACTCCGGGTGGTTCTGGCGGCTGGCCGTTATGTCATCAGGGTCTGCGGTCATTCTGTTTTTCGGGGCGGTTTTCCTGGTTTTGGTATATCAGTTCAGCATAACCCGGGCAATACTTTTGGGTGTACTGCCATTTTTGCCGGGTGACGCGATTAAGTCAATATTAGCGGCCGGAATATGCGGCAAAAGGATTTCAAGTTTAAAATGAAAACCATTGGATTTCTCGGAGCAGGAAATATGGCCCAGGCGCTTGCAAGGGGTGTAATACGGACAGGTGTGAATCGTAATAAAATTACAGCCGGTGATGTCAGTGACGCTGCAAGGAAAAACATGCAACGAGGAACAAAAATCAGAACTTTTTCTGATAACGCCGATGTGATTTCAAAAAGTGCTGTAATTATCCTGGCCGTAAAGCCCGGGGACATCGATGCGGTTCTTCTGGATTTAAAGGGCAATGCTGCCGGCAAAACAATAATTTCAATTGCCGCTGGAATTTCAACCAGTTACATAGAGAGAAATATCGGAGGAAAACCGAAAGTAATCAGAGTGATGCCGAATCTGCCTGCAAAAGTCGGGAAAGGAATGGCGGGTATTTGTAAGGGCCGGTATGCAGGTGCGTCTGATTTGAGGATTGCCAGGGAGATTTTTGACTCTGTGGGGAAAACCGTATTTGTGAAAGAAAAACAAATGGATGCGGTTACCGCCTTAAGCGGAAGCGGCCCTGCGTATTTGTTTTATCTTGCAGAAAGTATGGCACAGGCAGGGCGTAAACTTGGCTTGAATTCCGGTCTTGCAGAATTAATGGCACGGCAGACAGTAATCGGCGGAGCAGGACTGCTTGAAAAGGAAAAAGTTTCTCCATCGGAATTGAGGAAGCGGGTTACGTCGTCTGGAGGTACAACGGCAGCTGCGATGAAAATTTTTGAAAAGAAACACCTGAAAGACATCATTGCTTCCGCAATGTCAGCCGCTGACCAGCGGTCAAGAGAACTTAAAAAATAGCATCAATGACGATTCCTGCGGTATTTCTCTGTCTTGCCCTGTTCATTCCTTTGCGGCCGGTTTCGGCAGCGCCTGCTCTGAATGTTTTCACAAGCCAGGTAAAGTATTTCAGATATGAATTCGTCCGGGTTTTTGCCGACCTGAAAGAAGTTAATCCGAAAGAACACCCGCATCTTGTAGCAACATTTTACCGCAAAAACCAGCAGGTAATAGGCCCCGGAGAATTTAAAAATCTTTATCTGGTTTACAACAAGAAACTCAAACACTGGTCAGGCCTATGGCCTGTGCCATGGGCGCCTGAATTAGGAAAATACAGAGTTAAGGTCAGGGCAGTAATACCCGGACCAAAGCCGAAGATAATTTCAAATTTTGCTGATTTTGAAATTACGGGCAGACAGCCTGTCAGGATTCCAAACGGGTTCAGCGTCCTTACTTTTGAAAGCCGACCGGATCTTTTCGACAGGATTCCGCCTCCGCCGGGTGTCAACCGGCCTGACTGCTGGGAAAATATAATTTCATGGACTAAATTTCTCGGTGCGGATGCTGTATGGCAGCTTGTTGCGGATACAACCATAATCAATACACGGATTGCATCAGAATATCCCTTCGGAAGAAAAAATCTGATAATGGTTGACAAGATTTCTAAGCTGGCGCATGAATGCGGAGTTAAATTCGGCGGATGGATTGTCGCCTGGGTTGTCTGGGGAAATAAACCGGAATTAGCAGATTATAAGTTTACAAAATGGCGGAGTAAAGACACCGGCAAAATAGAATCGAGCAGATTCATTTCCATGGATGACCCCAAGAGAAGAAAAGAAATCATAGAATTACTGAGAAAAATGGATGAAAATCCGAATATTGATTACATCGGATTTGATTACTGGAGGATAGGTTTTGGCGGATTGGAGTACGTTGACAGGTTTGTTGCAGAGATGTGCATAAACGTGCCTGAAAACTGGGAAAAACTGGACCACACAGGCAGGATGGAGTGGCTGGCAAACGAGGTTGAACAAAAACGTTTCGGAAATGTGGAAAGACGCTGGCAATGGTGGCGTGCACACGTCGGTGCGGAAGAGTTGAGAGAAATACTGTCCATGGCAAAAGTGACAAAACCAGTGTGGATTTTTACCCTGGGCTGGGACCAGGGAAAAGAACACGGACAGGATCCAATGATGCTGGTTGACGCAGGAGCATCCATAAATACGATCATGCTCTACGAGAGCGACAGACCGGTTCTTGCGAGCATGAGAGAATCTTGGTCTAAATATATCAAAACATCAATGAGCAATTTTGTGCTTGGGGAGTCCTTCGACTGGAATATCCACCAGAAGTTTGTTAATCCGCCGTGTCCTGCTGAAGTGGCAGAAAGACAGTGGAAAATGGTTGACACATTTTTTTCCACGCATAACAATGCCGGAATTTTCTGGCATGATATAGGCAGGACAGTTTACGGAAGCATGGGCCCTTATTCCAAAATAGAATGGATTGCAGCGGCTGGAAAAAACATCTCGAAATTGAAACAGGCGGCAAACCGTCTTCCTGTGCGGATGACCCTTTCCGGACCGCCCGAGGCAGAGGTCGGAGGCGACATAGAAACAACAGCGGAAATCACCTGTACAGGAAATCAGCGGTTCAATGTCGAGTTGTTACAGACGCCCTGTCTTTCTGCAACAGGGAGTCGTTCATTTGCCGTTGATTTTTCATCGGCGAAAACACATTCCGTGAAATTCAAAGTTAAGATTGAGAAGGACCGTCCTGCAGCAGACCACTGGCTGATGGTGGCTGTTCTGGTTTCTCCGGTTGATGGAAATTACAAGAACAGGATATTTGATTATTATTATTTAAGGATAAAAGCAAAAAAAGAAGCTGATAAATGATTTTTGAAGAATTATCCCGGCTGGAACAGCTACAGGATTTTCGGTCGATCCTGTCCGGATTTTCATCCAGAGACGAATTTCAGTTTGTAAGAGGACTTTCAGGCTCCGCACGTTCTTTTTTTATGGCCGGATTGGTCAGATGCAGCACTCGCCCGTGGCTGGCTGTGCTTCCAACTGCAGAATCAGCAGAGGATTTTTATGACGACCTTTCTGTTTTTGCTGCTGATGAAAGTCGGTTACAGTTTTTTCCTGCCCGCGGAATTATAGCTCCTGGTTTGAATCTTTCCAATGATATCCTGCGTCAACGTCTGACATGTATGCTTCGCCTGGTTTATGACGCAAATCCGGTTGTAGTTACCTGTGCCGAAGCTCTTGGAGAGTCTTTGATGCCGGTCGAGAAATTCAGAAGCAACTCCTTTAAATTCAGAGTGAATCAGGCGATTAATTTCGACAAATTCGTTTCAAACCTTGTGGCTGCGGGTTTTGAAAGGACAGGCAGGGTTGAAATTCCAGGAGAAATGTCTGTCCGTGGCGGCATCGTGGATGTTTTCCCCTTTACCGAGGAATATCCGCTGAGAATTGAGCTTGACGATGAAAAAATAATTTCCATCCGGAGAATTAACAGGGACACGCAGCTTTCCACGGAGTTTTTGCCCATGGTTTCATTTGCACCTGCAAAAGACGTTACGGACGACAGCAGGGCAGTTCTGCCGGATTACCTGAAGGAATCGACTGTTATATTCTTCGACGAACCGTCAGGAATGGAATCTGTATACCAAAAGCTTACCGTCAGGTTCCGGGTTTTGTTCCATTCCGGCATAGGAGAGTTTGGTCCTGGTATGACGATGAAAAATGCGACCGTCCGCCATATGAATGTTGCTTCGCCCAGCCGTTTTACCGATCAATGGCAGAGATTTGTTGAATCTGTTTCAGGATTGCCAGGGGATTACAGGGTAATTCTTTTCTGCAACAATGACGGTGAGAAACAACGGGTCCAGGAATTGATTTCAGAATCCGGATTGACCTCGGGCGAAAATTTCCGTCTGAAGATCGGGTCTGTTTCAAATGGTTTTGTCTGGGACGAGTTAAAACTTGTTGTTCTTACAAACCAGGAAATTTTCGGGCGGTATAGGGGGAAGGCAGTGTCGTCGAGAGGACGTGCCTGGATACAGCAGTACGAGCGGGAATCGGTAAGAATTTCTGACTTGCTTGAATTGTCGTCCGGCGATTATGTGGTTCATGCCGATTACGGCATCGGATGTTACAGGGGGATGGAATGTCTGGCGATAGAAGGAAATCAGAAAGATTTCATTCACCTGGAATATGCCGGAGGCGACAAGCTTTATGTCCCTGTTGATAAAATCCGGTTGATTCAGAAATATATCGGTAATGAATCACCCCCGCTCCATCATCTTGGAACAGTTGCCTGGGAAAAAACAAAAGCGCGCATAAAAAAATCAGTCCAGAAAATGGCAGAGCAGCTTCTCAGGCTCTACGCGGCCCGGAAAGTCAGGACAGGCGTGGGATTTGGAGCCGACACAACCTGGCAGAATGAATTTGAAAATGCTTTCATCTACGAGGAAACAGCAGACCAGTCGGAAACGATTCGTGAAGTTAAAAAAGATATGGAATCAGATGAGCCGATGGACCGGCTTGTGTGCGGGGATGTCGGATATGGTAAAACAGAAGTTGCGATGAGGGCGGCATTCAAGACAGTGATGGACGGGTTTCAGGCAGCTGTTCTTGCTCCGACCACTGTTCTTGTCCAGCAGCATCTTTTTACATTCAGGGAAAGAATGGCGGACTACCCGCTGAAAATTGAAGCATTGAGCCGGCTTCAGGCAGGTGCGGAACAGAAGAAAACTCTGTCGGGTCTGACAGACGGTAGTGTTGACATAGTAATCGGGACGCACCGGCTGCTCCAGAAGGATGTGAGGTTCAGGAAACTGGCTTTACTGATTGTGTATGAAGAGCAGAGGTTTGGTGTTGCAGCAAAAGAAAAAATAAAGCAGATCAAAGAAACAGTGGATGTTCTTACACTGACGGCGACTCCTATACCGAGAACTCTCCATTTTTCGCTTAGCGGGTTGAGGAAGATAAGTATGATAAATACCCCGCCCGAGGGCAGGAGGCCTGTTGAAACATTTATAGTTCCGTACAGTGATGAATTGATTAAAAATGCGATACAGCGTGAAATTAACAGAGAAGGACAGGTTTTTTATCTGCACAACCGGATTGAAACCATTCAATCCGCAGTGAACAGGATAACACGCGTTCTGCCCTGTGCCAGAACCGGCGTTGCACACGGGAGCCTTCCGTCCAGGGAACTGGAAAAAGTCATGCTGGATTTCATAAACAGGAAATTCGAGGTGCTTGTTACGACTTCAATAATTGAATCAGGGCTGGATTTGCCGAATGTGAATACGCTTATTGTTGAGGATTCTGATAAATTCGGTCTTGCGCAGCTCTACCAGTTAAGAGGCAGAGTCGGCAGGAGCAGGAAGCAGGCATATGCTTTCTTGACGTATTCGCCGTACAGGAGTCTGACAGAAACAGCCAGGCTCCGGCTTAAAGCAATTGAGGAATGTGCTGAACTTGGTTCCGGGTTCAGACTGGCTTTGCGCGATCTCGAAATCAGAGGTGCAGGGAATCTGCTCGGCAATGAACAGCACGGTCACATGGAGGCAGTCGGATTTGAGCTTTACTGTCAGCTGCTCGATCAGGCAATTGTTGAAATGAAGGGGGAACAGAAAATAATAGTTGAGGAGCCGGCAGTTGAGCTTTCCATAAGCGCATATCTTCCGGATGATTTTGTCCCTGATTCAGGGCAGAAAATAGAGATTTACAGAAAGATGGCAGATTTGATTGCCGAGGGAATCAAAGCGAGAGACGCTCAGGAATTCCGCGTGTGGTTCAAGAAAGAAATCGGTAGTCTGCGGCAGATGCTGAAAGACAGATACGGGGGTTTTCCCGTAGAAGTGGAAAACCTGATAAAAATCGTGGAATTAAAAATTTTTGCGGCACAGTCTGGAATCAGGTCAATAAGAGAAACTGAGAACATTGATATTGAATTTAACGATATGGATTCTCTCGCAAAAATAGCGGCAAAAGTAAAAGCCGGCGAATTCTATCTTTCCGCAGAAGAAAAACCTGTCATGCACATCCGGAAAACCGATTCCGCAATTAAGGTGACACAATACTTAATTATGGAAGCTATGCCATAAAGATCTGCCAGGAGTTATTCGTTTTGCGGACAGGTGCAGGATGAGAAAAACACCACGGGTGTTATCAGGGCAGGTTGAATTTTCACCTTTTGTTTCAAACGTAGATTCGAAAGGAATTAAGTATTGTGTCACCTTAATTTTTCTGTTAAAATAATAAAATGCAAGTAATAGGGATTATACCTGCAAGATACGGGTCCACCAGGTTCCCGGGGAAACCGCTGGCAGATATTCGCGGCAGGCCGATGATTCAATGGGTTTATGATGGTGCTTCAAAGGCAAAACTGGATGTTTTGATGGTTGCGACCGATGACGAACGTATCTTTGCGGCTGTTGAGAAGTTTGGCGGCAGGGCTGTTATGACTTCTTCCGCTCATTTGTCAGGCACAGACAGGATTG
>Ga0172362_10001114_pt1 | contig 22803 bp, 19 predicted proteins | sample LakKivs1_kivu2a2_FD_114534 | JGI IMG/M metagenome (GOLD analysis project Ga0172362, IMG submission 114534) | Sediment microbial communities from Lake Kivu, Rwanda - Sediment s1_kivu2a2 | ecosystem: Environmental > Aquatic > Freshwater > Lake > Sediment | place: Rwanda: Western Province, Lake... | reverse complement strand
CGGCCACGATTCGCACGGGAAACAGAGTCGACTCGCCGGCGTCATCCATCCACGCCGCGCTTCCGCCGGGCAGCCACGGCGCAAACCACGCAGCATACGGAATAAATGGTGGCACGCGTAAGATCGGTTCGCCACCTCCCAGTCGCAAAATTAGCGACACGGCGAACGCCACGATCGAACCCGTGCGATTAGCGCGCGGGTCGTAAAGCGCGTAAAGCAATTGCGGGAACAGCAGCACGAATACCAGATCGCTGGTAAAGAACCACAGTCGCTGCACGCTCTGCACTTCGAGGGCAAGCATCGCCGCCAGCGCGCCGAGTAGCAAGATCGACAAGCGAATCGCCCGTCGCATGCCGACCGTCGAGACATTTGGCCGAGCGATCGCGCGCACGAAGTTCCAACTGATCATGGAACCGGCTGAAAGGATCGAAGCGCTGAAGCTTGACGTCACTGCGCCCACGATCGCTGTCAGCCCCAGGATCGCAACCGCCGGCGGCAGGGCATACTGGAACAGCAGGGGCAGCGCCATCGTGGGCGAGGCGGCCAGTTGTTCCCGTGCCGTGTCACTCCAGTGTGGATAGGCGAACGCCACCACACCCAACAGCAGCGGCGGAATCGTCAACACCATCGTGATCAGCCCGGCTGTGATCGAATGCCACTTGGCTTTAGTCGGTGTTTCGCACGCTTGAATTCGTTGAAAGTAACAGTTCCAGGGAATGCCGCCGAGCATGAGCATAATCGACATGTCCCACCAACCGACAATCCGCGGTGCGGTCCAAAAGCCGTCTGCCCTCGTGGGCGGAATCACACGCGCGGCCGTGCCGTGTGCTGCAGCGTACGCGCTCCAGACGGAATCCCAACCTCCTGCTGCGTGCAGTGCAAGCGGCAGCGCGACGAGCAGTCCGAACGGGATCAGCATGAACTGCACCGAGTCGGTGTACCCGACGCTCCACATGCCACCCCACAGCGTATAAAGCGTCACCACGCCGGCCGAGACCAGGATCGCGGTCGTCAGGTTCAGCCCCAGCATCACGCCGAAAGTGGCTCCGATTGCAACGAGAAGTTCAGCACTCCAGAAAATCTCACCGAGCAGTGCCGGCACCGAAAGCACGGCGGACCAATTTCGCCCGAATCGTGCGGTCAGCGGATCGACGAGCGTCACGAACTCGAGCGCGCGCATCTTGCGTGCGAAGAATAAACCGCCCAGCACCAGGCTCATTCCGAAGCACATTCCGCCCTGCCAACCCGAGGCGATGCTGGTCATCGCCCCTTCGGCCGTGCCCAACAGGTACCCGCCGTCGATCCAGGTGGCGGCCATCGTGATCGTGGCCATCCAAAAGGGCATCGAGCGCCCGGCCACGAGAAGTTCGGTGGCACTGCCGACCTTGATACGCCGCGAAGCGCGCCAACCGACGACCAGAAACACGACATACAGGAACGAGACGGCCGCGATGCCTGCCCAGTTGGCTCCCTCCATCGCGCGAGTTCCTCTTACTGTGGCGTGCTGTCCGCTGCGTGTAAGTCCGTTACAGCGGCTGCGGACGCCAATTCCGGTCCTGAGTCCTCGCCAGGATCAACTTCTTCGGCCGACTCTGCCGGATTCTTGCGTAGTACGCCTGCCGGGGCCGAGAGCAACGCCGCTCGCATCCGTGCCATCAGGCTGGCCGACTGCACATACAGCATAAACTGATGTTGCTTGCCGACGTATCCGCTGACGTCGATCTGCGTCACCTTGGCGGCCTCGGGGCCAAGTGCGCGACGGCTGATGCCGGCATATCCCAGGGCCACGCGTCCTGAACGTCGTCCGGAGAGTATCTCATAGCGTTTCAGCAGTCGGTCGGCGCAGTTATTCACCAACAGCATGTGCGCGGTCATAGTCAAAGCCTGCCCATGAAACCTGCCCGGCAAGATCCAGCCGTTATCGAGCGCCGAGGCCAGCAGCACGGCGTTTGCCGGGACGCGCTCGGGATGCACTCGCTCCAGCACTCTGCCGCAGAGTTCGCCGCCACCCAAGAGATGCAAAGCGCCCGTTGCCGCTCGAGCGCCGAAGCTATGAGCCCACAGGCTCAGCGGGGCATTGGGATCGAGACGATCCAGGAACCAGGCCAGGTAGTACGCGGTGGTATCCGTGCGAGCTGCTTTGATCCGCGCGTCCTCAATCGGGCCGCCCATCTTGTCGCTGGGCCACGACCAGGCGATATAGCGAATCGGCCGCGCGTCAGCGCAGCGGACCAGCGAACGATAGCTCGTCCAGGCACGCTCGAACGCATCGCCGGACGACAGCCGGTTGCCATGCAAGTAGACAACCGTGTTGGTCCCTGGGTCTTCGACCGCCAGCAACTCATCGAGATTCGCGCGTGTCCAGTGTCGCTGGCAATCGTAGCGCCAGTATTGCAGGCGCGGTTCCATACAATTGCTGGCGCATCCCAGCGAGCGATCGCTCACCAGCCACAATTGGTCCTGTGGTCGCAGTCCACTGCAGCTCCGGCCGCCCGCAACTGCTTGGGCCGCATACGGAATGGCGACGGTCAAAACCAACGCGGCCAATAACGTGCGGCGAAGAAGCGACTGCGTGCGGTGCATGTCTTGCATGGAGTGGCCGCTGGGGGATACTGACGCGAATGTGTGGCGATCGTTCCGCGGGCGCGGTCTGGCGAAAACACATGCGACCACGAGCCTCACGTAGAATGTAGCACTTTTTCAACCTGGGTGACGCGAAAATTCAACGCGTTGCCAAATCTCAACGCGCCGCGCTTGCCGCTTCATCCCTACAGGGTAGAGTTGCATGCCGAGCTCTTGAGATGCCCGCTCGGCTCCTAACTGTCGTGTCGGAGCTAACAGTCATGAAGATGCTTCTGGTTCTCGCGGGCGTAGTGCTTATGGCCAGCGCATGCGGTTGCCGCGGTCGCCAAACGGCGTATCGTCCTTGTGCGCCGGTTTCACCGTGCTGCACGCCGGCTTGCTCGTCGGGCTGCTCGCCTGTCACGGAGTATGCGACAAGCGCTGAAGGCTACTCGGTCGCACCCTCGACGGGAATGCCCGCGCCCACCCTGTCAGCGCCGGTAACCGTCGGTCCGTCGACGATCATTCCGGGCCCCGAGGCGTACACGCCGGCTCCGTAGTAATTCGATTGACCCGCGCGGCACATCGTCGAGGGCTTCGAGCGCTGTGCCGCGCGCCGGTTTCAAATCGAACTCAATCCCGTGAGTGCGCCAGGCCGCTCGATCGCTACCAGCAGATCTTGAGCGGCCTTTCGCGTCTCCTTTTTTGCCGTCGGGGGGCACACCACGTCGTTAGCCGTTACATTCCGCACAATCGCCACGCCGCCCGCAGCCGGGCCTTGAGATTCCACAACTGCGCCCGAGATTCACAATCTGCCGCGATTAGAATGAGAGAGTTGGCCGGGGCGGCATCCTTCTGCCGCGGTTCAGCGCCTTGCTATTTCTGATTGCACGGACGCCTCTCAAGCTTTGGGAAACAACCGCCGTGCGAATCTCGTTGTTCTGTTTGCTATTTATTGCCGTCGCGTTGTTGGCTGATGGTGTTCTGTCGGTTGCCGCCGCGCAAGAGAGCGTCGAATCCGGCAAGGGGCCCGTTCTCGGCGACGAAGTCACCACCAAGCTCAAGCTCGGCGTCACTATCAAAGCAACGGGCAACATGTTCAACGGCATCGCCAACATTCCGATCCCGTCCGAGTGGCCCGAGCAGAAGGTCAAAATCTTCCAGGAAGATGTGACGAGCAACGTCAAACGCGTGACCGAGCGCGACATTTCGGGCGGCGGCGGACTGAAGCAGATGGTCGTCGAAATTCCGCAGCTCGCCGGCGGCCAGGAGGCGCACGCAATCGTCATCTATGAAATCACGCGTCGCAAAATGCAGCCGCCGGCCGACACCTCGATCTATCGCATTCCCAAAAAGCTCGATCGAACGATGCAGCTCAACCTGGGCCCTAGCCCCATGATCGAGAGCCGGCACCCCAAGATCGTTGCCGCGGCCAAGAAGGCTGTCGTCGATGCGGGCACCGCCTGGGATCAGGTCGATGCAATTGCCAACTACGTTCGCACGAACGTGCAGTTCAAAGAGGGAAAGCTGAAAGGCGCCGCGAAAGCCCTGCTCGACGGCGACGGCTACACCGACGAGCTCGTGTCGCTGTTCGTGGCGATGTGTCGCTCGCAAAAGATTCCCGCCCGCACGGTATTCGTCAAAGGCGATTGCCACGCCGAGTTTTATCTCGAAGATGACGATAGCCAGGGCCACTGGTTCCCCTGCGTGCTGACGGGCGGCATGCCGCTGGGTACGCTCGACGAAGTTCGGCCCGCTCTGCAGAAGGGTGATAACTTCAGGAATCCCGAAAACACGAAGGAAAGTCTCCGCTACGTCCGCGAGTTCTTCCAGGCGGCAGCCCGCGGCGGCAGCCCCAAAGTGGAATTCATCTCCGAACCGGTAGCGAACTGACGCGGCAAGCGACTGTGCGTTGAGCCAGTGCTGCGTCATCTCTTTCAGCCGCCGGCTTTGCCGGGGGGCCGCAATTCTAACCGGAACAGCTTAGCCAAACACATCCAGGCCTGCGTCACTGCGATGCGCTGTCGTTCGCGAGTTCGCCGGGCTCGAAGCCTCGGACGCCGCTGTTCAGCCCAATTCGTCCGCCGGCTGCATACGTCTTTTCCAGACGCTCGAGTGTTCCCGGCGGCAGCTCAATTTCGCCATCCTGTACTCTTCGCCGCAGCTCAGCAAAGTGCTTCTTCGCCTTTTCGCGATGCTCTTCGACGGTTTGCGAAGGGGGCAGCCAGCGCACCCACACCTTGTACGGCCCCCCGCTCAGGGTTTCCTGCTGGGTGCCGTTTCGGACTCCGGAAATCTCGATTGTGTTCTCCTCATGCACGATCCTGAGGAGCCCCTGTTTGAGCGTGCCCAGCGGCTTCGAATCCTTCAGCGGCAACAGTGAAAACTCAATTTTTGCCAGCCCTGGAATGTCACACCAAGCCAGCGGCGAACTCGACATTGACAGCCTTCCCAGATAGTCGTGGTCGTTCAAAATGATGGGCGAGCTCGGGAAGCCGAACGACTCCAACCTCAGGTTGCTCAGTTTGAACTGGCGAGGCCTTTCGGTTTCGACGATGGTGGGCGAGAGGCTCAGCCGATAGATCCGGCCATCCGCATCACGGCCCAAATCCACGGACCGTGCCGCAAGGTCAGTCAGGTCGTACTAGGTGCTCTGAGCCTGGGTTTGCCGGTCTTCTTTTTCCGGCTCGACGGTGACTTTAGCAGAGAGCTTGCCATTGCGTGCCTTGGCTTCGATCGAAACGTTGAAGTGCCGCTTTTCGCTCGAAACACCGAGCGTAAGCGTGCCTGTTGGGCCGACGCCGCCGGCAGTGAAGGCCTTGTAGCTCTTGAGTGGCTCCTCAGGGATCAGAGAGAAGACCTTCGCGTTGATCCAGAACTGATTGAGCGGTACTTCTGCTGGTTCCACTTCGAGGCCGATTACCTCAGCCGTGGCGCGCGTCAGTCCAATCGGCGCAACGCCGCCAAGAGCCCAAGCAGTGGCAATCGCTGCTTGGCAAACGATGGTCTTCAGCCGCGGTTTCATGGGGTGTTCTCCGTCTGAGAATAGCGAGAGTTTGATTGGATTCGGCCGATTCCGCACAAGTACGTCTCGGTAGCCGAATAGCCCGATACTCTTGCGGCGCGGCGTCGTTCGACGCTGCGCGAATCGTCATTCTGGTCACGATTTTTCGGTTCATCGCTCGCGATAGCCGCAGAGGATTCGTCGGGTTGTCTTGCCTCGAGCCAGGCCGCGGCGCTTATTGACGCCGTGATTGCGAGCAGCGCGAGCAGGCTAGCGGCTACTGGCATCGGCACCGAGATCGAACGCCGCCACCAGCGGCGCTCGCGCGCAGCATCGGCCACCCGCAATGCTGTGGCCACCATCGCCCGGTTAGCGAGCCGGGCAGACATCGAAGGCTCGAGCCGCCGCAATTGCGCGAAAGCTTCGGCCAACTCGGTGTCTTCTGGTTCGCCAGGCGAACGTTCGTCGTCGTTCATGACTCGGCTTCCTTCTCGGCGAAGATCTTTCGCAGCCGCGAGCGGCCGCGATGGATGTGGCTCTTGGCGGTGCCCAGTGGCAAACTAAGCGATTCGGCGATCTCCTCGAGCGAGCACTCCTCGACGAATCGCAGGAGCAGGACGTTGCGGACTTGTTCCTCGAACTGGCTGATGGAGTCGAGCACGAGCCCAACCTGTTCACGAGCCGCGGCGCTCGCGGCGGGCGACGGCCGCTCGTCGGTCAGTTCAAAGGCTTCGGCCAGTGGGACTGCAGCGTTCTTACGCTCGCGCACTCGTCGCAGTTGAACATGGCGCGCCGTCGCAAACACAAAAGCGCGCAGTTTATCGTTTCCACCCCGCATCCCGGGCAGCGCCCTCACGAGCTGGGCAAACGTCTCAGCGGTTTGTTCCTGGGCGACATGGTGATTGCGGTGATCGCAGAAGAAGAACCGAAACAGGGGGCCTTCGAACTGTTCAATCAGCGCCTCGAAGGCCATCGGTTGCCCCGTTTTGAGCTGCGCAAAGGTGGCGGGGTCCAGTTCCATGCCGCAAAAGCTAACCGATGGGAGGGACGGCCGACACGATTCGAGCCAAGGAGACTCGCCGCTGGCGTACACCACGTAGGTGCCGCCGGCGCGAAAAAGGTTGCAGGTGACGGTGAGAAAGGCGGCCCAAGGGGCTCGCGTGCCTCGCGGCGACGCGATTTCTGCTATCCAGCCGTCGCCAGGCAACGTACTGTAAAGGAGAGATTCGGAGCGGACCGGGCGGCCGCTCGGCGCGCACGTCGGAAACGGCTGCCGCGCCGAGAGGAAAGTCCGGGCTCCGCAGGGCAGGGTGGTGGGTAACGCCCACCGGCCGCAAGGCCCGGGAAAGTGCAACAGAAAGCAGACCGCCAACCGGCGGCTTCGGCCGTCGGCGGTAAGGGTGAAACGGTGAGGTAAGAGCTCACCAGCAGACTGGGTGACCCGTCTGGCTAGGTAAACCCCACCCGGAGCAAGGCCAAACAGAGTGGATCGAAGCGCAAGCTTCGAGCGGGTCGGCTCGGTCCGCCAACCACACTCGGGTAGGCTGCTACAGGCGACTGGCAACAGTCGTCGCAGAGAAATGGCCGCTCCCTCGCGGCAGCGCATGCGCTGCCGCGAGGGGACAGAACCCGGCTTACAGGTTCGCTCCGAATCTTTTCTATTCGGCCATTTCGCCGCTGTTTACTTAGGCGGCCGGTTCTTCCGACATTCCCAGGCCAACCTCGGCCGGTACCAGCTCGTCGTCGATCTGCTGGAGCAGCTTCGAGATGCACAGCTTGTTCATGCTGGTGTGACGGTCATGGGCTTCCGACTTGAGCGACTCGTGCAGGCTCTTCGGCAACCGGACCGTGATCACCCGCGTCGGTTCGCGAGGGCCGCCTGGCAGGTCGGCGTCGTTCTCGCGAAGCTTCGCCAGCATGTGCTGGATCTTCTGGTAGTCGGGGGACTGTTCAAATTGGGCAAGAGCTTCAGGCGTTCGGTACATTTGCCGCACGATTCCATCCACGCCCAGCACTTCGCGGAAGAAGGTCACCCAGCTCGGACGCTGTTCGAAAATTTCCTCCGCCGCGCGAAAGACATCTTGTCGTTGTTCGCTCATGCTCACTCTCCTGAAACGAAAGGGAAAGGACGGGTCGCATAGCATCGACCCTGTCACGTTCCAATCGTAAGCGGCCAGCAAGGCACAGCACGAATGTCATTGCTGTCATAGCACTTGCGACGATTTATTCGTTGTCGCTGAAAGCCGATGCAGGGGTGCCTTGGAACTGGGCATGGCTCGATTGCCTAGTAACCAGGCATCGGTCTTTTTCTCATTTACCAAAGTGTCCAGTTCGGATTACCGGAAATTTCTTCAAGATTTCAGCTCGATCGGATTCAGTGCATGCAGCTGTCTAGCAGCTGCTGGCATTGCTAGTCGCGCATGAAAACGGGCATTCACGGTTGGCTCGTGAATGCCCGTTGAGTGTATTGACTGCGATGTTTACGTGACTCAGGAGAGTTGCTCGCGGACCTTCTCGAGGAGCTTTTTAGTCGCCAGGATGCCAAGCGGTTCCGAAAGCTTGGTGCCCTCGTACTCGATTCCTACGTACCCGTGATAACCGGCATCGAGCACGATCTTCATCATTTTGACGTAGTCCGTCTCGACGTGACTGCCGTCCTCGCTGAAGTTGTGGCTCTTCGCGCTGACCCCCTTAGCGAAGGGCATTAGCTCGGCTACGCCCTTGTAGGGGTCATAACCTCGGAAATTACCGAAGTCCGGCAGGGTTCCGCAATTCGGCAGATTCACTGCCTTAATTACATTCGCCAGCCACTCACCGTTCGACGACAGCCCGCCGTGATTCTCGACAATCACGTTAATGCCCGGACCGGTCGCAAACTCACTTACGCGGCGGAGCCCATCGGTGACGAGCTTAACCTGTTCCTCATCGCTCCCTTTCGAGTGTGCGTTTACACGTATCGAGTGGCAGCCGAGGAACTTCGCGGCGTCTACCCATTTATAGTGATTCTCGATGGCCTTGGTCCGGCGAGCATCATCCGGATCGCCCAAATTGCCCTCTCCGTCGATCATGATTAGGACGTTTGTGACGCCGAAATCGGCCGCCCTCTGCTTCAGGTCCGCCAGATATTTCTGATCCTGGGCTTTAGTGGCAAAGAACTGGTTGACGTACTCGACCGCGTCGATGCCGTACTCCTCTTTGCTCACCTTAGGAAAGTCGATGTTCGCCAGCTTGCCGCTGAACAGAGTCTTGTGCAGCGACCACTCGGCCAGCGAGATCTTGAACAGCGGCGCCTTCTCCTCAGCTTGGGCGGGAATAGCCAGCGTTGCCAGGCTCGCTCCGGCGGTCGCCAGGGCAGAGTGTTTCAGGAACGAGCGGCGGCCTACGGCATGGGCTGGGAGCATTGTTGGGCACCTTCCAAGTGGTTTGATGGGACGACGGTCCGCGGCAGGTGATGGTCCGGGATTTCCCCGGTTTTCGCAAACGGGGGCGAGCGCCACGGCCGACGACCTGAAATTTACCTCAGCCGCAGCGGAAAGCAACGACGTGTCTCGCTCTTGCCGCCGATCGCAGCGGATTGCGATTGGCAGCCGCGGATTGCCCCGTTTTGACCTAACTCCAATCCGCATCGCCAGTTGCTAGTTTGACCACGCCCCCCGCCTCAGGTTAGAATCGAAAGCTGCTGGGGACGAGCATATCGAACACGGCGGGCCGGTTATCCCTAAAAGCGGACGTTCGTCCGATAGGCTCGTCTGAAGTCGTCTCGGCGCGGTTTTCACATCGACCGTTGAGCAGCGAAACAAGCGGGTACGCCTTTGTGGACTGGTCTGGCGCTTCGCCGGAGGTCCGAAGTCCGTACTGCCGAACATCCGTGGCTCGGCTTACCGGCCGCTAAGAGCTTTGATGAGCGAAACCTCCAGCCAACAGCCAGTGCCACGCGCGAAGGGTTCCAGCTTGCACCCAGCTTTGGGCGCAGACCCCGCCGGCTCGCCGCCGGCTTCGCACTCCGGCCGCGCGCTGATGGGCGACGGCCAGACCGTGATCTCCTCTCGCCCGCCAGCTCCTGATCTGCCCTACGCGGGCAGTGTACCCAGCGAAGCAGCCCGACAATGGGAGGGCGAACAACTCGGCCAGTTTGTGCTGCAAAAGTTCGTGGGCGGCGGCGGAATGGGCATCGTCTTCCGGGCGCACGACACGACGCTCGATCGCGAAGTGGCGGTTAAGGTCCTTTCACGCGATCAGTCGGCCGACGACGAAACGCTCAGGCGCTTTCGCAATGAGGCTCAGTCGGCTGCCCGGCTCAACCACGACAACATCGCCCGTGTATTCTATGTTGGCGAAGATCGCGGCGTGCACTACATCGTCTTCGAGTTCATTGAAGGCATCAACATTCGTGACCTGGTCGATCGCGAGGGGCCGCTGCCGCTGAATCAGGCGCTCAGCTACAGCTACCAGATTGCGCTGGCGCTTGACCATGCCAGCCAGCGATCGGTGATCCATCGCGACATCAAGCCCTCAAACGTCCTGGTCACGCCCGATGGCAAGGCCAAGCTGGTCGACATGGGCCTTGCTCGACTGAACTTGATGGCTCAGGCATCGAATGACCTGACTGCCAGCGGCGTTACGCTAGGCACGTTCGACTACATCTCGCCCGAACAGGCCCGCGATCCACGCAGCGCCGACGTTCGCAGCGATTTGTACTCTCTCGGTTGTTCGTTCTACTACATGCTGACAGGGCGGCCGCCGTTTCCCGAGGGGACCGTGCTGCAAAAGCTGTTGCAGCACCAGGGTGATTTGCCACCCGATCCGCGCAGCACTCGGCCCGAGTTGCCGCCGCAAGTATCCCGAGTGCTGAGTCGCCTGCTGTCGAAGAATCCAGCCGAGCGCTATCAGCAACCGCTCGAACTGCTCGAGGAACTTGCTCACCTGGGACATTTGCTTGGCGTGCAACTGGGCGAAGCGCCTCCTCCGCGAAGTGCGCTGCTGCCAGCGCGGCGCGAATTTCCCTGGCAACGGCATCTGCCTTGGTTGGTGCCTGTCGCGGCTCTCCTCCTGGTCGTGGTGGGACTCGATATTTACGGTTCGCGAACGCCGCCGCCCGCTGCACCGCTTTGGAGCGTCAGTTCGGCAGGTTCGCTTGGGCCAGAAAAGCGCGCTTCGAGGCCGGCGGAAATCCAGTCGCCCACAACCGCGCGTCCGGATTCGGCACGCCCGCTCAGGCCGGGCGATTCGGCCGGAGGCGCTGTCGGCGCCAATGCAACGGCTATTCCGCCGCGAACAGACGGTGCCGGCGTCTCAGGTTCGACTCGCCCGGAAGGACCCACGGACGGCAGGCGGCCGATTCCCAACGATCCTTTGAACGTTGTGCCAACGCCGAATCCCAATACGCTCGAGGGCATGCTCGATCTCTGGAATCGCTTGCGAGAGGCCGCACAGAAAAGGCAGGCCACTGAGTCCAACGGCGACGACCTCGACCTGTCAGGTAGCGCGGTCGATCCACCGCCCAGCCTGCCGTCGCAGGGCGCGGGCCAGATCTTGACGGTTGGCGACAACTCGCTGCCCAACAACTACACCAGCCTGCTCGCGGCCTGCAGCGCGGCCAAAGATGGCGACGTCGTGGAACTGCACTACAGCGGTTCTCGAGTCGAGCGACCGCTCATTCTTTCCAATGTCAAGTTGACGATCCGCGCCGGCAACGGGTATCGCCCCACCGTGGTCTTCGCGCCCGAGCCCGACAAGCCGTTTGCCGACACCCGGATGGTCAGCGTTTTGGGTGGGCAGCTTCTGGTGCGAAACGTCCATTGGGAGTTGGATCTGCCGGCCAACTCTCCGACGGAACGTTCTCTGTTCGAAGCACAGCACGCCGACTTGCTCGATTTTGAGAATTGCACGTTCACGGTCCGTTCGCAGCCGCCTTATTACGGCGGCGTCGCCATCTTCGACGTTAAGTCACCGCCAGGTGCGGGTACCATGGACATGGACTCCGGCACGGCCATGGGGAGTCACCTGGTTAGCATCCATCTGGAAAACTGCGTGGCGCGGGGCGAAGCGACCTTGCTGCGCGACACGGACCTGCAGAACGTGCGACTCACATGGACCGATGGTCTGCTGGCAATCGGAGAACGCATGCTCGTCACCGAAGGAGCCTCGCTCGAGCCTCGCCAGGAAACGACGGTTGAAGTCGTATTGCGTCACGTAACGGCGATGGTTGGCGGCGGCCTGGTGCTGATGTCCAGCAGCGACGAAGAACCCTATCAGGTGGTCGTCGACGTGCGTGCGAGCGATAGTGTGATTGCCACGACCGGTTCTGCCCCGCTCGTCGAGCAACGTGGCCCCGCCGGTCTTGAAGAATTTCAAGCTCGATTCCGCTGGAGTGCCGACAGCGTTTACTTCCAAGGCTTTAACAACTTCTGGCAGATCATGAACTCGGCCGGACCTGGCGGCGCGAAACAGCTCTCATTTGACGACTGGCGTGAGTGGTGGCGGTTCTCAAGTCGCAATCAGTTTGCTGGCCCGGGCGCCGTGGTCTGGAGCGCGGCACCTCCGGCGGCGCGTCCATTTCACGCTCACTTGGCATCCGACCATGCGCTCTCAAGCACAAGCGCCGCCGTCGGAGGCGCCAGCGACGGGGGTGACGCGGGCGCTCCGCTGCCGTATCTGCCCACGCTATCGCCTGCACCGCCACGGAGCGAACGAACAGAGTCGTCGCGATCGGAAGCGATGCTACCCGCCACACGCCCTATGGCAGCCCCCATGCCGCTGCCGTCCGAGCCGATGCGAATGCCCCCGGACCCTATGCGAATGCCAGAAATTGACGACTAAGATTCGCCAGGAATTGCAGCGAGTAATCCGTGGTTGCGCCAGTTGGCAATGGGCGGTTCTGCACACGCATGTCCGTACAATAGGGTTCACCGGCATGCGTTGGGCGTTCGCTTGACAGCCCCTCAGGCAGTGATTCTACTGATTCTCCGTAGCGGAAAACCGCTGCGTCCCCGCCTTGCGAAGCCTGATGCGCCTCGCAAATGCAGCGACTGCCGGAACACTCCCGCCCGAAGAATCTCCGCGTTTCCTTCCCGCCAGACCATGTCGGTGCCTGCAGCCATTCAGATCGTGCCGCTACGCTGGCTCATCGTGTCGCAATTGAAAGTGAGACTTCCATGAAGAATTTCTGTCTGCTCGCGCTGTTTGGCCTGACCGCAGGCATGCTGTTGGCCCAAATCGACTCGGCCCACGCCATCGATCCGTTCAAGAAGGAGTTCGAGGCGAAGTACGTGAAGGCCGAGCCCGGCACGCCGGAGGAAGAGGCGCTTGCCGCCGCGGTGAAGCAGGCCAAGTGCAATGTGTGTCACGTGGGCGTGAAGAAGAAAGACAAGAATGCCTATGGCCTTGCTCTCGACGAGCTGCTCGACAAAAAGACCGACGCGAAGGACAAGGCCAAGATCAGCGAGGCCCTCGACAAGGTCGCGGCCATGAAGTCGAATCCAGCCGACGAGGCGTCGCCCACATTCGGCGAGCTCATCAGCCAGGGCAAGCTGCCGGTCGCCGAAGACGCCCAGGCGGCGAAGTAACCTCGGCCGTCCGAACCCTTAATCTGCTGCAAGCAAGGGCCGGCCACCTCGCCAGTGAGGAGGCCGGCTTTTTTGCCTGCGCTGCTGGCAGTTTCTCGCTAGCACCTGCTTTCACCAATTGCTGGTCAAGTACAGAGTCGGCGTAAGCCGAAAACTCTATCTAATCCCTAGGCTCGCTTCGCGTAGTGGGCCCGACTGAATCCACTTCCTAGCGCGAGACATACTGTGCAACAAAACAGCCGTTTCACGCGATTCTGGCAGTCGCCGGCCATTCGCGGCACGCGTCAGCTCGCTTCGCCCCGCTTGTGGTACCGGCAGCTTACGGCAGGCCAACGCCCGCTGCCGGCGTGCATCATCGCTGGCGCCCAAAAAGCCGGCACGACTTCATTATTCGACTACCTCAGCGGCCACCCACAGTGTGCGCCCTCGTTCACGAAGGAAGTGCACTACTTCGACGACGCTTTCGGCCGCGGCGAAAGCTGGTATCGAATGCACTTTCCGTTGACCGAACAGCGCCGACTCTGTTTCGAATCGAGCCCCTACTACATGTTCGATCCGAGAGTTGCCGCGCGTGTTCATGCGCTGCTGCCCGAGGTGAAGCTGATCTTCCTGCTCCGTAGTCCCGTTAGTCGCGCTTATTCACACTATCAGCACGCGGTACGTCGCGGGCATGAGTCGCTGGCCTTTGAAGCGGCCCTCGACGCAGAGCCGCAGCGGCTGGCGGGCGAGCACGAGCGTTTGCTCGCCGAGCCGTACGCTCGTAGCGATATGCATCGCTGGCACTCCTACGCGACGCGGGGGCACTATGCCGATCAGCTCGTGCGCTGGTTCACGCTGTTTCCCCGCGAGCAGATCCTGCTACTGCAAGCCGAGCGGCTGTTCAAGCAGCCTGCCGAGGCATTCGCAGAGGTACTGCGATTCCTGCACCTCGACCGCTGGCAGCCGACCAGCTTTGGTAGCAGCAATCAAGGACGCTATCAGGAGCCAATGAGCGCAGCGGCCGCAGTCCGCTTGCGGCAGGAGTTCGCCGCATCAAACGAGCGGTTGTTCGAGCTCATCGGCGAGCGGTACGACTGGTCGTAACACGGCCGGCGTACGCGATTCAGCGGACATTCCGCGACTTTCCAAGGCCGCGCCGACCGACTACGATCGAAGGATGCCGCTTCCGTCCCTGATGCGCCGTTCCCTGTTATGCATCGTCGCACTGGTCTTGCCGACGACGGGCAACTCGCTCGCGATCGCTCAACAACTGGAGTGGTCAGGCCTGCCGTCCATTCCCGATGTCAAAGGCTTCGCCGGACCAATCGCGGGCATCACGGACGGCAAACTGCTCGTGGCGGGCGGCGCCAATTTTCCAGACCGACCTCCCTGGGAGGGAGGCGCGAAACACTGGTACGACTCGATCTTCATTCTGGATGTCCCCGTTGGCAAATGGCGGACCGCAGGCAAGCTGCCGCATCCTCTGGGCTACAGCGTTTGCGTGACGACACCGCACGGCATTGCCGTTTTCGGCGGCAGCAATGAGTCGGGACATCTTGCCGATTGTTTCCGGTTACGACTGGTCGACGACTCGCTCCAGGCGGAACCACTGCCGCCCCTGCCGCTCGCAATTTCGAATGCTTGCGGAGCCGTGCTTCGCGGGCGGATTTACCTGGCCGGCGGCACGAGCCGCCCCGATTCCGTCACAGCGCTCCAAACCTTTTTCTCGCTCGACCTGAACGAGCCGAAACACGGCTGGCAGACTGAGCCGACCTGGCCGGGTGCCGCTCGGATGCTTGCCACCGCGGCGACTTTAGATGGCGAGTTTTATCTTGTCGGAGGCATTTCGCTGCGGGCCAACGATGACGGTCGCCCGCGGCGCACTTACCTGCGCGATGCCTTCAAGTTCACTCCGGAAGTCGGCTGGTCGAAGATCGCTGATTTGCCTTGGCCGCTGGCAGCCAGCCCCTTACCGGCGCCAGGTTTTGGGCCGAGCGCGTTTCTATTGCTAGGAGGCGATGACGGCAACCAGTTGACAACTCCTCCCCAAGCACACTCAGGATTTCGGCGCGAAGTCCTGATGTTCAACCCGCGCGATAATAAATGGTCCGAGCTGGGCGTCCTACCGGCGGCGCTGGTGACCACTACCGCGGTCACCTGGCGCAAGCGAATCGTTGTACCGGGCGGTGAAATCTCACCAGGAGTACGTTCCACGAAAGTTCTCGCCGGCAGCCCGAACTGATTCATCAGTACCGCGGTGCGCTCGCTTAAGCTAATCGACGCGAATCTCGACTCGCGTGCGGAAACTCTCACCGGGGCCGAGCACGCGCAGGTGTGGCTCGACTCCCTTTTTCAGCAGGGAGAACGGATCAGGCAGTCCTGTGTAGGGCTCGATGCAAACCGCTTCGCGATGCGGCGGATTGAACACGACGCAGGCGGTGAACTGATCGTCAAACTCTTGCGTTACACGGCGACCGCTGTGCGGATCGCGAATCGACGTCTCGAGACGATGGTTCGCAAACTTCAACCCCCCAAAGACGTTGTCGAACCGCATTTCGCCGGCAGGAATGCCCTCAGCCAGCTTGTCCACATTCGGCGAGGGCCCCACAATCCCCGTCGGCAGCAGATCGGAGAGTTCCCAATTCGTGGAAACCGGAACCTTCACAATGCAATCGTCGGCCACTCGGCCGCCGACCGGAATGCGAAAGTAGGGATGCGTGCCGAACGTGAATGGCAGCGGCTTCTCGTCAGGATTCTCGATCTGGATCTCCGAACTGAGAGTGTTGCCGGCGATGCGATACTCGACCGTGATTCGAAAATCGGCCGGCCACAGCTCCAGCAGCGCTTCATCATCAACCGAGGCCTGAAACTCGCCAACCACGCGATCCTTTTCCTGCGACTTCACGCGCCACGGTCGGTTGTAGACAAATCCGTGAATCGCGTTTCCAATCCCGTCCATCGCTTCCAGGGTGTACGTTTTCCCGTTGTAATCAAACTGCGCGCCGCGAATTCGCCCTGCGAACGGGAACATCAGCGGAATGCCGCTGCCTGTCGGCTTGGCTGTGCCGTCCGTGAAATCTGGCGCGGACCACAGTACTTCCACGGGGCCTGAGGGGGTATTCGCCAGGAAACCGTAGCAGTTAAACCCCACTCCCGGCAGAATCTTGGCTTTCGAACCATGAACCGGGTCAGCAATCGTAACGCAATCAAGCGACTTCAAAGTAGATCCCTCGGAAAACTGACGCGGCGGGTAAGTGGCGGGTGGTTCCATTGAACCCGATGTTTCACGCGACGCAAGGGGCACGCCGGCCGTACGCTCAGGCGGGATCGTCGACGTTTGTGGCACCGCGGGTGCGGCCGCAGGCTCACTGCTCCGCAACCGCACACCCACCATCAACAACATTAGCACAATCAATACTACCGTCGAGCGCCGAGCCATGTCGCGTTTGCGATCGCCCAGAATGAGCGCCGATAGCAGGTTCATTAACAGCATGGCAAGGCCTACTGCGCCGAGGAACAGAAGTGTCGCCGACGCGTCGCCTCCCATCAAGTTTCGTCTTGCACGCTCGGGCATCACCAGCCCCACCCACAGTCCAATCGGAAACTGCAGCATGACTGCGGTGATGGCCATGCGGCCGCCGAGTTTAATGATCCGTTCCCGCAGAGAGGCCTGCTCGCCATTGCCGCACTGCGCAATAATTCGCCGGCCCAGTCCCATCCAGACGACAACCAAGGCCGCCACGGCAATCGCCGCAAACCAAAAATGAAGCACTCTCGCGAGCACTTCCGGATCGACAAGCAGCCGGCGGTATTCGGACCGCGCCAAGGGTTGTGCGAGCAGGCCGGGCCGAGCGCTGATCACGGAGACCGCGACGAAGAGCGTCGGAAAGTGAATGAGCAGGTTAGTCGCTGCGGCAATTGCCATCAATGCATGCGCGAGGCGTGCCCGTTGCCAACGTCGCCACAGCGCTGCATAGAGCGTCAGGCAAACCAGCGAGAAGAGCCACTCCGCGCCCGCAAACCACAAGCGATCGCGGGGCACGACGGCAATTGCGCGAAAATACCGATCGTCGACGGTATATCGAATTGCCAGCAGTAAGCCGCCCAGGATTCCGCCGAGAACGAGACCGCTCACGGCAATCCAGGCCAGTCGCCGACCAAGATCCGCGAGCAACGGTTGCGCTTCGCGCCGCCCCCGCCAATCGCACCACACGGCCAGGAGCGGCCCGATCATAGCCACGCTCACCAGCAACAAATGTGCAGTCAGCACAACCGCTGTTAATGTCCAGTGCACAATTCAATCCTCTCGAATGCGCGAGACAATCAGCGCACACGCCGCTGGCGCGCAAAGTTAAGCCGTGCGCAGACAGCGGGTAATTCTAGGGAATGTGCTAACCGGAGACGAGCTTGGCAAAGCTTTCGAGCGCTAATCGGGCCTTGTTGACGCCGCCAAGACGGGCGGCGAGTTGCTTGGCTGCTACGAGGTGTTCGAATGGCACGGTGCTGGCCGTCGCCGCGACTTTAGCCGGCTTGCCATTTGCGGTGAGTTTGGCCCGCAGCATGCTGACCTGCGCGGAAGTAACTTTGACGCCCTCACGCTTGAGCGCCGCAATCACGTCGCGCGGGCGGGCGTCGTGGCCAAGCTGGTCGAACTTGGCGCGGATGGCGTCCGCCTTGCTCACCCCGCCCCGGGCACGACGAGTCTTCCTGGCTTTCGTGCCGCGATTGCGATCGTACTTGAGCTTGTTGATCAATGCGATCGAAGCGGTGACACCCCGCGTGCTGAGCTCGGTTTGAATATCTTTCACCGACGCATTGGGCTTGGCCGCCAGCACCTCGCGGATCGAATCGCTCTTGCTGGTCGACGATGCTGGTTTCTTCTTGGCCAAAGCAGGATCCCCTCATATTGGATGGACGGCGCCCGTTGTTATAGTTCAACACCCGGGTTGTACTGGATGTAAGCGATCCGGACGCTTTGCGTTCGTTACAAGCAAAGATATGAATGTAAAGATACACGGTGAACATAACACAGGCATGTGCGAGCTTGTGTAATTCACAATAGCGTAGTAGCCGGCAGGCCTTTTCCGTACCCTCCAAGTGGGCTGCGGGCGCAAGCCGAGGGCGGCGGGGAGGCAGCGCGAACGCCTGAAGATCGGTTCAGGCGGTGTAAACGCGCGTGTGATGCATCGGTTTGACGAGCGTTCGTTCGGGCGCGGACTTTGCCAGTCGGCCCCGATGCGATAGACTTTGGAGCTGGCCTTTTGGAAGGGCGATTAGCTCAGTTGGTTAGAGCGCCACGCTTACACCGTGGATGTCGGGGGTTCGAGTCCCTCATCGCCCACTCTTTATTGCCGCGCAAACGGTTTTTTCCGCAGCCTACTTCCCGATGCAGTAAAGATGCGTCTTGCTGCGGATGATAATCTCATCGCCCACCAGCGTTGGCGAAGCGTCGACTTGATCGTCGAGCCTGTTCGTGGCCAGCACCTTGACTTCCGGCGCGTCTTCCAGCACCAGCGTTGTGCCATCGCGGTCGGTAAAATAGATCCGTCCCTCGGCTGCGACCGGCGAGGCATAGATATTTCGAATGTCGGGCAGTCGCTTCTTCTCGATCAGTGGGCTGCCGGTCTTTGCGTCGAGCGACGTTAAGATCGCGGTGTTCGACTTGTTGAAGTACAGCGTCCCGCCCACCAGCACTGGCGAGGGACAATACGGTGTGTCGCTCATGCGCGACCAGGCGATCTTGTCCGTTCCCGTGATATCACCCTTCGAGTCCAGCGGCACGGCAAACAGTGCGCTCTCCGGGTAGCCGCTCATCAGGAACACCATGCCGTCGTAAGTGATGGGGCAGGGGATGATCGCCCGTGTCTGGCCGCCACACTCCCAGATCACCTCGCCCGTCTGGAAGTCGTAAGCCGCGGCCTTCTTGTTCGAGTTCACCACGACCTGCTTGCGGCCTTCGTGTTCCACGACCAGCGGTGTCGCCCAGGACGTGCCCGTCTCACGTGGGATTTGCCACTTGGTCTCGCCAGTCTTCGCGTCGAGTGCATATAGGAACGAATCGCCTTCGTGGTCCCAGTTCACCAGCAGCGTGTCTCCCTCGAGCGTTGGTGACGTTGCTTCGCCGAAGAAGCGGTAGATGTTCAAGTCGCCCAGGTCGCGCTCCCACTGCAGGTTGCCGTCAAGATCGAAGCAGTAGATGCCACGCGAACCGAACGACATATATACGAGCTTGCCATCAGTGACCGGAGACGGCGAGGCGTAGCCGTGATCTTTGTGATGGCCTTCGTGAGGCACCGCTTCGTTCACGATCTTTTGCCACAGCAGCTTGCCGTCTTTGAGGCTATAGCACTGGGCGACAAACTGGTAATAGTTTGTGGGGCGTTCAATATTGAAGGGATTGCCGCCCGGCGCTTCGGCGAGTTCGGCCGGCGGCTGCTCCTCTTGGCGATCGGTTTTGATCGCCGTGGTGATAAAAATCCGGTCGCCCCACACGATGGGCGTCGACTCACCCTGGCCGGGTACCGCCACTTTCCAGCGGATGTTCGAGTCGGGGCCCCAAGTGAGCGGCGGATCGGCCTCGGGCGCAAAGCCATTGGCCAGCGGCCCTCGCCACTGCGGCCAATTGTGGAGCTTATCCTGCTCGAAATCGGCGGCTGGTGCGGCACTTGAAGCGAACACAACCAGGGCAAACAGGATCAGTGTGCGCATGATGATGGTACTCTTGCGGTGGCGTGACGACTCAGCCGGTAAGTATACGGCTGTGCCGCGAAAGATGCCAATTCTCAGTCTAATCGCTTAGGATGAGGCGAAATCAGTGAGACTGATCGCGACCTTTGTTACCAGGCGGACCAACCATGCAAGTCATCGGCGCAGGCTTTGGGCGGACCGGCACCATGTCGATGCAGGCCGCACTCGAAATTCTTGGCTACCGCTGCTACCACATGCGCGAGGTGACGGAACACGAGGGGCACCTCGACGCGTGGCATGCTCTGGTCGATGAGCGAGCGCCGATAGACTGGCGTTGGTTGTTTAAGGATTTCCAGGCCACGGTCGATTTCCCGGCGTGTGCGTACTACCGGGAATTGATGGCCGAGTTTCCTGATGCCAAGGTGATTCTCACCGTGCGCGAACCGGATCGCTGGTTCGACAGCTTCCTGACGCTGCAGAATACGACCGACAGCTTTCGCATCTTCCGCTTCATTCCCCGGGCGCGTCGTTTTTTGGCGTTCATCGACACGCTGGTGCCAAAAGTATTCGGCGACCCGCGCGATCGGGCACGCTGCATTGAAATCTTCGAACGGCACAACCGCGAAGTTCAGGATTACGTGCCGGCCGATCGGCTGCTGGTATTTCGCGTACAGGACGGTTGGGAGCCGCTCTGCAAGTTCCTGGGGCGCGACGTGCCAGCGGGTGTTTCGTTCCCTCATCTCAATGAAGGAAAAGACACGCTCAAGCAACTCGCCCGCGAGCGGCTGTTCGGCAACTGGATCCGAATCGGCAAGGTAGCGCTGGCGGCCGGGCTGGTACTTGCGCTCGCCTGGTGGCTGCTGAAGTAGCGACGTTACCGTCCGCCGATCGAGAACGAGAACGAAGGCGCTACCGGGGGTGGAGCTACCATCACGGGCGCCGGCACAACAACCGGCGTGGCATACACCGGAGCTGGCGCCGGTGCGACAACCGCGGGTGCCGCGACCACAGGAGCCGCCACGACCGGCTGCGCATACACCGGGGTAGGGTAGTAGTACGCCGGCGGAGCGTAGTAGTAGGAGGCGTAGTAAGGGCGATAGACCGGATAGCCGCCGCCCCAGCCGGGACCAAAGTTGACACTTGCCCGCCAGAAGCCGCCGCCACCACCGCCTCCGTGGTAGTGGCCATGTCCGTGCCCTCGGCCGCCACCGGCCAGTGCTGTCGACCCCGAGACCAGGATCGCCGCCAGGCACAGAGTTCCAATCAGCCTTGTCCGCATCGCCGTGGTTCCTTTGCGTTCGCGCACTGGTCGCCGTATGTGGTTATCGCTTGCTGGCCGGGCACAACTTGCGTTTGGCTCGACCGCAATCCGATTGGGGGAACACTGTCGTCGAGCGAGCGTTTTTCGACTCGCCGCTAGCCGTGCTGGTGTCATCGAACTGAGCCCGTCGCGTAGCGCCTTTGACGACGTATTAAGCGGTCGTATTCGAGCGTTAGCGAGCGCGCAGAAGCGAAGCCGGCAGTAGATACTCGACCATCACCGACAGCGACAAGGGCAGTTCGCGAAGGTCGCGCGCAAACGATTCGCGCAAGCGAGAGAACTCACCGCAACCGGCGGGGGACGCGAGGCTTCCCCGTCAGGCAAATTGCCGGAACACGTCCATTACGGTCGTATACAGCATTAGCCCCAGCAGCAACACGAGGCCTACGACTGCCATGCCGGTATGCACGCGGGCCAGCTTGGGATGAACCTTTTCGAGCAGCGAGCAGAATATCTTACCGCCGTCCAAGGGTGCGATCGGCAGCAGATTAAACACGGCCAGGTTCAGGTTCAAAATCGTTGCGAACCTAAGCGTGTTGATCAGGCCGGCGCTCATCTCGGCTTTGCCGGCCGCGACGATTCCCACCACGCCCGAAAGCTGATCGGGATTCGTAAAGATCATCGGGATCACGGCCACAAGCTTGCCGGTGAGTTCGGCCGTCTTGATCCAGGGTTCCACGAGCAAGGCATAAGGCGAGGTTGCACCACCGATGGCGGCCATCGCGCTCAACAGAAGTGCCGCGCACAGGAAGTTGGCTGCCGGTCCGCCGAGCCAGAAAATAATCCTGCGCGAGATCGGAATCGCGAACAGGTCCTCTTCGTTCTCGATCGCTGGCATCACGTAACCGCCGAGAGGAATCATCGACAGGCAATACTCCACGCCGCCGAGGCGTTTCTTCCACAGGACGCGACCGAAGCCAATCGAGAAGCGTTCGACCGGAATGCCCACGGCCATGGCGGCCAGCAAATGCCCCAACTCATGGACGAAGATCAGAAATCCCAGCAGTCCGATCGTCATTAAGGTCGCCATTCTCCGCTCCGTGTTTCGATAGTGTCAGCCGGCTGAACGCTTATTCGCCTGACCCTGATGGTAATTGGCCGCGGGCGGCGGAAAAACCCCGATCCGCTAACTCTTCTCGAACAGCAGCACTTTAGGCAGGCGGCAAACCCGGCCTTCGCGGTTGATGCACGCCAGCACGCTGGTTCCTTCGGCGATCAGGTCGTCTCCCAGGAACACTTCGTACTTGTTCATAGCCCTCGCCCCCCGAGCTTCGGTCAGCGAAGTCCGCAGCCGGAGCAGGTCGTCGTAACAGGCGCCCTTGTAGTACTTGCAGTTGATCTCGGCGACAACGAGCATCCAGCCCTCTTCCTCGAGCTTGCGATAGGAGATCCCCGCCGAGCGGAGCAACTCCGTCCGCCCCAGCTCGAAGTACGTCAGGTAGTTGGCGTGATGCAGCCGCCCCTGGGCGTCGGTTTCCTGGTAGCGAACGCGGATTTCGATTTCATGGGTGTAAAGCATGTCCAGAATGTTAGCGGGAATAGGTCCAGTTTGGGAACAGCAAGGCGTGTCTTAAACAGGTGTCGGGCACGTTATATTGATGGTTGTGAAACGAACCCCGGCGATGAAGCATTCCCAATGCTAGAACTCTCTGCCAGCGATCCCTTGGCCATCAGCGCGATCACGG
>Ga0172362_10001113_pt1 | contig 22808 bp, 17 predicted proteins | sample LakKivs1_kivu2a2_FD_114534 | JGI IMG/M metagenome (GOLD analysis project Ga0172362, IMG submission 114534) | Sediment microbial communities from Lake Kivu, Rwanda - Sediment s1_kivu2a2 | ecosystem: Environmental > Aquatic > Freshwater > Lake > Sediment | place: Rwanda: Western Province, Lake... | reverse complement strand
TTACCCAGCCTATCCCTTCTGCCCACCAGGTCCAGCGTGTCGTCCCTGATCTGGAAAGCGGTCCCCATCTTGAGGCCATAGTCCTTGAGAGCGCTGACCTGCTGCTCCGCGCCCCCCGCTAGAAGGCCCCCCAGCTCCGCACAGGCTGAGAAGAGCGAGGCCGTCTTCTGACCCACAATCCTCAGGTAGGTCTCCTCAGTCATCCCGGTGTCCCCCAGGCTCAACATCTGCAGCGTCTCACCCTCGACAATGGCTGTGCAAGAATCAGCCAGGACCCGAATGACCCTGGAGTCGAAGGCAGCTATCAGGCTTAACAGCCTGATGAACATGAAGTCACCTGCAAGGAGGGCTAGGCTATCTCCCCATCGGGCATTGACCGTTGCCTGGCCGCGCCGCATGTCACTGCGGTCATTGATGTCATCGTGGATAAGGGAGGCCGTATGCAGCAATTCCACAGCCGCGGCCAGGGGCACAGCCCGAGAGATATCTTTCCCGCCGGCTGCTTTGTATGAGAGAAGAACCACCCTGGGCCTGAGCCTCTTGCCCCCAGAGCGGATGATGTGTTCACTCGCCCTGGAGAGTAGGCTGACGCTGCTGGCGACAGCTCCTCTGAGCGCATCCTCCACCAAATCCAACTCTTCGCCAGCGATCATGGCCACGGCCTCCCCCATCACAGGAACTTGGCGATAGCGTAGCCCAGACTTAGGAGAAGTGCATTTGCGAGATGGAGCTGGATATGCGCAGCTTGGATGGGAATAAGCTTTGGCGTATTGCTGTGGAAGCGCATCACCCCCCGAATGCACCGATAGACCAGGGGCAGAGTGAGGAGGGCGAGCAGTAACGTGTAGGGGAGTACGCCCAGAGCGATCCCGACCACGACCACCACATAGGAGGCAGCCAGCAGGGCGATGTAGCCCCAGACGGCACGCTGCCGGCCCAGTCGTACGACAAGGGTATTCTTACCCACTGCTCTGTCAGCCTCATAATCGGGGAACTGGTTGATCCAAAGAATAGCGGCGCCGAGCAATCCCACCGGGATTGAAGCCCACAAGGCCTCGGGCATTGCCCGCTGAGATTGCACGTAGTAGGAGCCTAACACGATGAGGGGACCACTGCCAATGAAGGTAGCCAGTTCTCCGAGCCCCACATAGTTGAGCCTGAAGGGCGGGGCGTTGCCGAAAAAGGCGATGAAAACCCCGGCCATACCTAGCCACATTACCAGCCAGCCTCGGGCCAGGACCAGGTACAAACCGATGAGGACGCCGATTAGGAGGAAACTCAGCGACCACATCAACACCTGTTTTGGAGAGAGGATCCCTTCCTGGATGGTCCGGCTGCCCCCGCTGAAGGGCGTCAATTCCCGGTTGATCTCATCATTGCCTGAGAGGTGGTCGAAGTAGTCATTGGCCATGTTCTGACCGGCATTGATGCAGATAATTCCGATAACTGTCAGTAAGAAGTACTCCCAGTAAAAGAGGCCCCCCTGCCAGGCAATGGCCGCACCCACAAGGACGGATACGATTAAGGAAGTAGAAAAGGGAGCCCTGGTAATCCTGATCATGGTCTTCAATCGCGCCATGCTCTTTCCCCCCTTTCGTCAAGGCAACCGACGCCGTGAACGGGCGAGCCCTCAAACCCGCGCCAGCACCTTGGCCGGCGAGACGATAAGCCGACCCAATCCCAACTGCCCCTCGTCAATCCCCAGAGCCACCCCCATCAACTGGGTGAAGTACAGAACCGGCAGATCCAACCGCTCCCCCAGCCGCCGCTCGACCTGGGATTGATAGGCGTCAAGTGCCATCTGGCACATGGGACAGGCCACCGCCAGACACTGTGCACCGGCATCCTTGGCCTGTTTGAGGAGCTTACCCGTCAGGTCAAGAGCTACATCCGTGTGGGACAGCAACACCGCCCCGCCGCAACACTTGGTCTTGGCCGGATAGGGGACGACTTCAGCCCCCAGCCTTTGCAGCAAGCGGTCCAGGCCTTGGGGATCCTCCGGGTCGTCAACCGGGCGCGAGGAGGCGGGGCGGGTGAGCACGCAGCCGTAATAAGGGGCTACCCTGAGCCCATGGAGCGGCCTGGGAAGGTCCCCCAGAGTGTCCAGGCCCATGTCCTCCAGGAGGATGTACAGAGGATGCTTGACTAAGGTGTTACCCTGGAAGGGGCGAGACAGGCTGGAGTTGACCTTGGCCCGCAGATCCCCATCCTCCTTGAGCGCTTCAGCAGCGGTCCTCAGGTTCTTGTAGCAGCCGCTACATGGAGCGGCGATCTTCAGGCCCATTGTCTCGGCGATGCTCAGGTTTCGCGCCGCCAGGGCCAGGGCCAGCAAACGGTCCACGCTGGTGGCGTGGACCGTCCCACAGCAGCTCCAGTCTGCCATCTCGACCAACTCGATGTCCAATCGCTCGCAGATAGCCCGCCAGGAGATGTCGTACTCCCTGGCGCTGGCGTGCAGGCTGCAACCCGGATAGTAGGCGTACTTCAACGTTTCTCCTCCGCCTTGTTCGTGGAGCGTGGAGCGTTAAGTGTTGAGCATGATTGTGGATTCGCTACACGCTTTACGCTACACGTTCTCCTTTGATCCGCGCAGCAATCTCCTCTAGCTCCTCGGCGTTCTCAATACGCTCGGGCCGCAGGGCGATCTTGCCCTTTCTGAACATCCTCAGCCCCAGCCCGGCCTGTTTGAGAAGGTCGGCCACGCTGGCCTCAGCCGTGTAGTAGCGCAGCAACAGCTCCGGCTCGTACAGGCGCCCATATCGCTTCAAGACCTCCACGAAAACCCGGCTGAAAGTGGCCTCCTTGTCCTTAGCCAGCCCCTTCGTCATGGCCAGGCTGCGCAGAGCGGCCATCACCTCGGCGATCTCAATGCCCTGCGGGCAGCGCGCGGCACAAGAGTAGCATGACACGCAGAGCCAGATGTCATGGCTGCGCAGCACCTTTTCGGCCATGCCCAGCCGGATCATCTGCATGATCCTGCGAGGGCCGTGCTCCATCCTATCCATGGTGGGGCAAGAGCCGGAACACACGCCGCACTGAAAGCAGTACGCAAGGTCCAGCCCGCCGATCAGTGCGGCGACCTCGTCCTTGAATCGCGAGTCAAGCTCGCTGGCCATCAAGTGTGGCAGGTTGGCATCGGGTTCCATTTTCCATCTCCTAGGGGACAAGGAGTAAGGAGTGCAGAAGCGGCTCGGCGCTGACGCAGTGCTTATCCAGACCCAAGGCTGCTGGCTCCAGGCCGAAGGCGAGCCCCATCAACTGGGTGAAGTACAGGATGGGCAGGTTGTAGGTCCGGCCATACTGCTCGCCGATCTGCCGCTGACGCATGTCCAGGTTGGCCTGACACAGCGGGCAGGCCACCACGATGGCCTGCGCTCCCACTTCCTTGGCATTGTCCAGTACCTTGTGACTCATGTCCATGACGATGGGCAACTGGGTGAAGACCAGCGACACTCCGCAGCACTCAGTCTTGTACGACCAGTCCAAGCTCTCGGTCCCCAGGGCCTGCACCAAATGATCCATGTTCATCGGGTACTCGTACTCCGTCGCTCCGGTGAGCTCCGGCGGACGGGTGATGACACATCCGTAGTAGCACACCACCTTCAGCCCCTCCAGCGGCCGGGTGACGGCCGCAGCCACGGCCTCGATCCCCACCCGCTCGGTGATGGTGGTCAACAGGTGATCCACGGTCAACTCCGGCGAGGGAGTGTACTTTGTCGCAGCGACCACCTGCTCCCTCAGTTGGGGATCGGAGGTGACGTCGTGCAGGGCGGTGCGAAAGCGGATGAAGCAGGAGGGGCAGGGCACAGTCACGTAGGATAGGCCGCTTTGCTCGATAAGGGCCAGGCTCTTCAGGGGCATGACCGTGGACAGGAGGTGATCGGTGGAGTGGGTGGGGGTAGTGCCGCAGCACACCCAGCCATTGGGTTCAACCAGCTCCAGGCCGATCTTGTCGGCGATGGCCCTGGTGGACATGTCATACTCGATGGCCGTGCCATGCAGGCTGCAACCTGGATAGTAGGCCACCCTCTGGCGCCCAGGGGCTGGGGTTGTTTTTCGTCTGTGTTTCGCGCGACGGGTCAGGGGCGGCAGGGGTTTGAGCTTGCCGGTTTTGAGCATCCTGAGGGCCAGCGGTACATCCCTGTTGAAGAACTGCCCGCGGTCCAGGTCGCCTGAGAGGGCCATGCGCAGGTACAGCTCGCCCATCAATCCGGCCTCGTACATGCGCCCGAAGAGCTTGATGCCCCGCAGGGCCGCGGCGTAGAAGGCGGGCACAGGCCGCACGGCCGGCTCAACGCCCTCGTGCGCGGCCATAATCTTCAGGGCATCCATGATGCGCGGCAGGTCCATCCCTTGCGGGCAGCGGGTGGAGCAGGCCTCGCAGGCCGCGCACAGCCAGATAGTCCTGGAGCGGAGGACCATCTCCTTCTGGCCGAGCTGCACGGCCCGCAGCAGGCGGTGCGGCGTCAGGTCAAAGTGATCGGCCACCGGGCAGCCGGCGGTGCACTTCTTGCACTGATAGCACAGATAGACGTTCTCGCCGCAGGCCTCTTGAACCTGACGGGCCAGGTCGTCTCGATAGGTTATCGCCATCATCCCTCCATTTCGGATTCTTCATCCCGCAATCCGAAATTGAATCGCTTAGTACTCCCTGGGCATGTTCTGTAGTTCCTCGAAGGTGAACACCGGCCCATCCTTGCACACGTACTTATCCCCAATATTGCAGCGCCCGCACTTGCCGATCCCACATTTCATGCGCATCTCCAGTGAGTTGAGGATCCGGCCTGGCGGGAAGCCCAGCTCATCAAGGACGGGGATAGAGAACCTGATCATGATGGGCGGGCCGCAGACCACGGCCACAGCGTTGTCCGAACTGGGGGCCACCTCCTTGAGGATGGTGGGCACGTACCCCACCAGCCCGGTCCAGCCCTCGTCTCCTGCGTCTACCGTCACATGGAGCTGCACGTCGTCCCGCCCAGCCCAGTCCTCCAGATCGTACTTGTAGATCAGTTCCCCAGGGTCGCGCGCGCCGTAGATGACCGTGAGCTCGCCGAAACGGCCGCGATTGTCCGGATGAAGGATATAGTTGGTCAGCGAGCGCAGGGTGGTGAAGGCGAACCCCCCGGCGACGATGACCACGTTGCTGCCCTCCAGCATGTCCATGGGGAAGCCGTTGCCGTAGGGCCCCCTCACCCCGATAGTCACCCCCTCCTCGCAGTTGTGCAGGGCAGTGGTCACCACCCCCATCCGCTTGACGGTGAATTGCAGAACCCCCTGCTCCATGGGCGAGGAGGCGATGCCGATGGGGCACTCCCCCGCGCCCAGCACCGACAGCTCGGCGAACTGACCGCACCGGAAGGCAAAGCCATCCCTGTCTGTATCGTCACGAAAGACGAGCTCGAAAGTCTTGATGTCCCGAGCCTCATTCTCGACGGTGATCTTTTGTATAACCGCTGGACAGGGCAGGTATGGATTGCGCATCTCCCTCACTTCTCCATGTCGTGGAGCGCGATTGTGGTTTCGCTACACGCTTCACGCTCCCCGCTTCACGACAATGCGGTTGAGCACTTCCCGAAGGTCCATGTTCACCGGGCAGTTGCGGATGCAACGGCCACACCCGACACAGGCGATCTGGCCGTAATTCTCCACGAAATAGTGGAACTTGTGCATGATCCGCTGCCTCATCCGCTCCCTGCCGGAGGGGCGGGGGTTGTGGCCCGAAGCGTGAAGGGTGAAGAGCGGAAACTGGCAGGAATCCCAGATGCGTACCCTCCGACCTCGGGAGCCCTCTTTTTCATCCAGAATGTCGAAGCAGTGACAGGTGGGGCACAGATAGGTGCACACCGCGCACCCCAGACACTTCTGGTGTAGCTCATCCCAGAAGGGATCCTCGTACATTCCATCGAGCTTCTCTTTAATGCCTTCCACACTCGGCCCCGAAATCGTCTGCTCAGCACGGGCGGCGATCTCCGCTTTCAGGTTCACATCCGCCGGAGCCGCCTCACGGAAGTAGGGGCTGTCAGCCACCAGGGCTTCCCCTCGCTCGGTAACCGTTTCCACCAGGTAACGGTCGCCCAGGTCCGTGAACAGGAGGTCCAACCCCTCCGTAGTGAAAGGCCCTCCGCCGAGGGTGGTGCAGAAGCAAGTACTCAAAGGGCGGTTGCAGCCCAGTCCGATGAGGATGGTGTTCTCCCGTCGCGTCACGTAGTAGGGGTCCTGGACATCGGGCGCGTTGAACACCTTATCGAGCAGGAGCAGGCTTCGGGCGTCACAGGGCCGCACACCGAAGATCACTCTTTGCTCCTCCGGCAGGGGCATGATGGCGACTTCACCTTCCTCGTAAGCAAACAACGTCTCCGAGTGGGGGAAGAAGATCTCCTTGAGGGGCCGCTTGGAGTTGTGGGAGTCGAGGAGGGGTTCGTCCCCGGTGCGGAGCGGTTCGAAGCGGAGCAGGCCATCCCGCTGGACAGGGGCAAACACCCGGCGTGCCTTGAGCAGCTTTTCGAGGACATCGGTTATGGCGCTTTTTACGATGACTCTATCGCTCATCCGTTCTCCGACTTAGGACTATTTGATGAACTCCTGGGGGTCGTCCGGCCTGAAGGTCGCCAGGGGAGGGATGGCCTCCACTTCTATCCCCGCCTGGTAGCCGTACCACTCCCTGACATCCTGGATCATCTTGCGGGTCAGGGCCCGGAGATCAATACCCATAGGGCAGGCCCGGCTGCACGCGCCGCAGTCCACGCACCGCCCAGCAGTGTGGAGAATGCGCACGAGGTGGAAGATCAGGGTATCCGAGGGGTCATCCGTCTTGCCGAACCAGGCGGGTTGCGTCTGGTCAATGAAGCACTCCTGGCAATAGCACAGGGGGCAGGCCTCCCGGCAGGCGTAGCAGCGGATGCATTGGCTAAACTCCTGGCTGAAGTAGGCCCACCTCTCGTCACTGCTCCGGGCCTCCAACGCCCTGACCTCGGGGAAGGGATCGGCGACCTCAAGGGCGGGCACGGGATCGCCGATCAGGAGGTCATACACCGCAGGCGTTCGGTACTCGCATGTTAGGCACCCCTGGCAGAGAAAATCCTGCTGGGGCAGGCGCTCCTCGAACCCCTCGCCCGCCAGGATAATCTCCCCATCCGCCAGGGTCGCCTTCAGGACCTCTTTCCCCTCCAGTTGGTCCTCGATCCTTCGCCGGTCCATGATGCCTTGGCAGGGAACGCCGATGATGAGGACATTCTCTCTCGCCAGTTGCCTTTCCATGACCAGCCCCACGATGGCGCGCGCGTCGCAGCCCTTGGCGACCACCGCTATCTTTTCGTCCCTACCCCGCAGGTATGTGGCCAGGTTGTTCTCGCACCAGGCGTTCCACACCAGCCTCTCCGCCTCATCGGGGCGGCGGATAAAGCAGGGGCTGGTACGAAGGGGTAAGGATCCGCTTTCGTACCCGATGATCAGATCCACTTTTTCATCGCGGAGAAGTGATCTGGCTACTTCTATTAGCTGTGGAGAAAGGTCTCCCATACCTCACCGTTCCCACACCCATCACTCGGACAGGAAATCCTCTAGCGTCAAGATGCTGTCCGAATTCTGATCCGGCCAGGTTCCACTATTGCCAGCTTGCCAGGCATCTGGGCTACGGGCTCTTCTTGTTGCAGAAAGCCTTCCAGCAAGTTGAGAATGAAAGAAGCGGTTGCTGTCCTCGGAAGCTTGAGGACCACCAATCCAGCGTAATCTCCAGGCGGGTAGTTCGAATATCTGAGAAACCCAAATCGCCTGTTACGAGGCATAGGCCTCACTCTGAGCATAAGCTGCAATCTGGGGATCTTTGGCCCCCCGCAGGCCAATGTCACGCACATCTATTGCTTCGTGTTTGTAGCGCCGTAGCAGATCACATCTATCGAACGAGGAAGGTCCTCATCAACCAGAAAGCGCATGGCCCTATCCTGCTGGGCCGAATCTACGTACGATGTCGGCATCGAAGGACAAAACCCCAAGACCCCCGTCCTGAATCAGGGCCTTGGTTTTCTGCCGGGCCTCATGGTCGCTGGCCCCAGCACGGCGGCGAAAATAGTAGACCACAGCCACAGTCCAGGCTGAGACGCTGCCATCTACATCGCCAGCCTCTACCGCTCCCAACAGGGCACTGCTGCCTTGCCATCCCCTTCGATGTCTGGCTACATCTTCGAGGACATTGACATCAATCAGGATCGCCGCTCCCCCCACGTGACAGCTTCGATGATCGCTTGTTGTTCCTCCTCGAGGGGCAATTCGGGTTCCGTTCCAATCGGGGAGAGCAAGCGACGGCTGACTTTGGCATTTGGATACTCGGCCCTGATCTCTGCCTCAACTGCTGCCAGCCTCAATTCCTCGACTTCCTTCTTGGTCTTCTCCAGCCTAGCCTGATCAACCTGTTGGGGAGCCCTCTCTAAGAACTTAAGGAAGGCCAGTACACCTCTATCGAACTCCTGAACCGTGATTGTCCCCCCTTCTTTCCTCTCCCTTCCCCCCTCTTTCCCTCCCAGCCTATCCCCTGTCCTTCACCAACCGCTCCGCCGGGCCAAGGGCTTTCACCCCCTCCACGACCTCGGTGACCACCCGCGAGAACTTCTCCCCCTCGGCGGCCGATACCCAGGAGAAGTTCACCCGGCCGGGCTCGACTCCCACGTACTCCAGCAGGCTTTTCAGCAGGGCGAACCGCCTCCGGGCGTAGTAGTTTCCGCTGATGTAATGGCAATCGCCGGGATGGCAGCCTGACACTAGCACCCCATCGGCACCGCTCTGCAGGCTCTTGATGATGAAAAGGGGATTGACCCGCCCCGAGCAGGGGACACGGATGATTCGGATGTGGGGAGGGTATTGGATCCGGCTGACACCGGCCAGATCCGCTCCCGCGTAGCTGCACCAGTTACACAGGAAGGCGATGACCTTAGGCTCCCAGTCAGCAAAGGATTTCGGATCTCTGTCTTCTGCCATCTGTCTTCTGCTTTCTGCCCTCTGCCATCAAGCAAACCGGAAGGCGCTAATTGCTGCGAGGACCTGCTCATTAGTGAACCCCCGAAGGTCTATTGCCCCACTGCGACAGCCGGCCGCGCAGGCCCCACAGCCCTTGCATAGGGCCTCGTTGACCTGAGCCGCCCTGATCCCCCATCTCTCATCCACCACCCGCACCTCCACAGCCTTGTAGGCGCATATTAACTCGCACAGGCCACAGGCACTGCATCTGGCGATGTTCACTGTGGGGACAATGCCTTCAGCTTCGATCATCTCCTTGCTCAAGATCGTGCATGCCCTAGAGGCTGCGGCCTGAGCCTGAGCGATGCTCTCGTCAATGAACTTGGGTGAGTGGGCCAACCCGCACACAAACACCCCCTCCGTGGCGAAGTCCACCGGCCGGAGCTTGACGTGAGCCTCCAGGAAGAACCCATCTTCGTTCAGGGGGACTTTCAACATCTGGGCCAGGGGTTTGTTCTCCGCCCGAGGGACCGTGGCCATGCTCAACGCCACGAGGTCCGCATCTATCAGCAGCTCCTCACCTATCACGGGATCCCGCACCCGCACCCACAGGGCATCCTTCCCATTCAGGCTTTGTCGTGTGACCAGGGGCTCTCCCCCCTCGTCGTAGCGGATGAAAATGACGCCCGCCTCCCTGGCCCTCCGATAGTAGTCCTCCTTGAAGCCATAGGTCCGGATATCGCGGTACAGCACGAAGACATTCGTCTGCGGGCTGAGCTCCTTGATCTTGAGGGCGTTTTTAATCGCCTCGCTGCAACAGGTTCGGCTGCAATAGGGGTGCTCTCCGTTGCGGGAACCCACGCATTGGATCATGACGACGGAGTTGCAAGTTGCAAGTTGAAGGTTGCAGGTTGCCTGTCCGTCGGACAGACGGGCAAGCTGCTCCTCTAGCTCACTCTGGGTGACCACGCAAGGGTCCTCGCCGTACAGGTATTCTGTCGGCCTGTACTCCTCCGCACCGGTGGCCAGGATGACTACCCCGTGCTCCAGCACCACCGGCTCGGTCCGGCCGTCCCCGCCATCTAGTGTGGTGCGGAAGTTGCCCACGTAGCCAGAGATGTCCTCAACCTCCGCGCCAGTGAAGACGTGGACCCGGGAGTTGGACCTCACTCGTTCCACAAGCTCCCTCAGGTGTTCCTGCACCTGGTGGCCTTCCAGCGTGTAGTGGATTCGGCGGAGCATGCCCCCTAGCTCCTCCTCCCGCTCCACCAGATAGGCATCAAAGCCTTCCTCGGCCAGTGCCAGCGCAGCGGTCATCCCCGACAACCCACCCCCGATCACCAACCCAGCGGGGGTGACCGGGAGGGACTGTCTCTGCAGGGGCTCCAGCCTCCCGGCCTTGGCCACCGCCATGCGCACCAGATCCTTCGCCTTCTCCGTGGCTGCCTGTGGCTCATGCATGTGCACCCAGGAGCACTGGTCGCGGATGTTGGCCATCTCAAACAGGTAGCGGTTCAGCCCCGCCTCTTGGATCGTCTCCTGAAAAAGGGGTTCGTGGGTGCGGGGTGTGCAGGAGGCCACGACCACCCGGTTCAGGCCATACTCAGCAATCGTCTCCTTGATCCGCTCCTGCGTATCCTGGGAGCAGGTGTAGAGGTTACTCTCCGCATACACCACGCGGGGAAGCGTCCTTGCATATTCCACCACCTGCGGGACATCCACCACCCCGCCGATGTTAATCCCGCAGAAGCAGATGAACACCCCGATGCGCGGCGGCTCACCTCGGATGTCTCGCTCCGTCGGGTATTCCTTCTTCTTCACCAGGGTACCCCTGGCCGAGGCCAGCACCCCGCCGGCCGCCGCCGCCGCACCACTGGCCTGCATCACCGTCTCTGGGATGTCCTTGGGCCCGGAGAATGCTCCGCAGACGAAGATGCCCGGCCGTGAGGTGGAGAGCGGGGACAGAAGGTCGGTCTTGCAGAAACCGTAGCCATTCAACTCGATCCCCAGTCGGTCGGCCAGGTCCCTGACGCCTGGCGAGGGTTCAAACCCGACCGACAGCACGACCAGGTCGAATTCCTCTTCCACCATCTCCCCACTCTCGGCCTCGTATCTGAGGAGCAGATTGTGGGTATGCGGGTCCTCTCGGATCAGGGAGACCATGTGCCGGAGGTAGCGGACGCCGTACTCCCCCTTAGCTCGCTCCACGTACTTATCGAAATCCTTGCCATAGGCCCGCATGTCCATATAGAAGATGGTCGGCTCGATCTGAGCCATGTGCTCCTTGGCGATGACCGCCTCCTTGGTGGCGTACATGCAGCACACCGAGGAGCAGTACCCCCGCCCCTGGGCCGCGTCCCGCGAGCCCACACACTGGATAAAGGCCACACGAGTCGGGATGTCGCCGTCGGAGGGGCGCTGCACCCGTCCCTTGAAGGGGCCGGAGGCGGACAGGATACGCTCGAACTCGATGCTGGTCACCACGTTGGGGTAACGCCCATAGCCGAACTCGCCCTGCAACCGGGCATCGAACTCCTCGAACCCTGGGGCCAGAATAATGGTCCCCACCCGAAGTTCCTTGGTCTGTTTCTCATCGTCATACCTGACCGCATTGGCCAGGCACACATGCTCGCACAGCCCGCAGCCAATACACGTCTCCCGATCAATGGCGAAGGCCAGTGGCACGGCCTGGGGATATCGGATGTATGCCGCCGCACGTTGGCTCAGCCCCTCGTTGAAGGTGTCCACAGCGCTCACCGGGCACAGGCGAGCGCACACCCCACAGCCGGTGCACTTTCCCACATCAATGTACCTCGGCTGCTGCTCTACCTGGACGGTGAAATTCCCCGCCTGGCCGAGGAGGCCTTGGACCGTCGCGCAGGTCATGACATCAATGTTCAGGTGTCGCCCGCACTCCACCAGCTTGGGGGACAGGATGCACATCGAGCAGTCGTTGGTGGGAAAGGTCTTGTCCAGTTGCGCCATCACCCCGCCGATGGTGGGCGAGGACTCCACCAGGTAGACCTTGAACCCCGATTCAGCCAGGTCGAGCGAGGCCTGGATGCCGCCGATCCCTCCTCCGACGACCATCACCGCGCCGATTACGGATTTCGGATTTCCCATTTTGGAGCGTTCCATTTCGGAATTCGGATTGATTCTGCGATCTGCGTCTGTCCAGGGAACAGGCATCGTCAACCCGAAATTGATTGGTATCTGGGCGAGTTGCCCTCGATGCCTACCATGGCCATCAACCCCGCCTGCTCCAGAGCAACGATGTGCGGCAGTACTAATCGGGGAGCCATCCCCATCTCGCCGGCCATCGCCTTCACCGATAGGGGCCGATCAGCGGTCAGGAGCAACAGTCTGCTTCTCAGATACTCGGCCACGACGCTGGGCTCTAGGAGGGCATCGAAGACCTCCTGACTGATCGGCTGGCCGTAGACATCCCCCTTATCAACCATCTCCCGCTCCCGGCCCACCAGCCACCTGATCTGCTCGCCCTCCATGACGCGCCGGGCCGCCGCCAGCCGCTTCTGCAACTCATCCCAAGACAATCCCTCGCTTCGGCCCAAGGGCCCCAGGGCCTTGATGCGCTCCGTGAAATCGCGCACCAGTGTGGCGAAATGTTCCCCCTCCCCGGCCGAGACCCAATCCAGGACCAGGCGATCCGGGTTCACCCCAGCTAGTTCCAACAGCCGCTTGAGGACCTTTGCTCGGTTGCGGGCATAGTAGTTGCCAGTGGCGTAGTGACAGTCCCCTGGATGGCAGCCCAGCACCATCACCCCGTCCACCCCGCGAGAAAAAGCCCTCAGCACGAAAACCGGATCAACCCGGCCAGAGCACATCACCCGGATGACCCGAAGTGTGGGCGGGTATTGGAAGCGGGACACTCCGGCCAGGTCGGCCCCGGCGTAGGAGCACCAGTTGCACAGAAAGCCCAGGATCTTCGGCTCAAAGCCGCCTGTCGCTGTCATGTTACCAGCTCCGTGTAGCACGCTAAGCCTAGGGTCAAAGACAAGGATGGGGGTGAGATCTCACCCTAGACCTCAACCAACGCGTCAATCTGAGCGAAGAGCTGCTGGTCGGTGTAATGCTGCATGGAGATGGCCCTCTCCGGGCAGCCTGCCCCACACACTCCGCAGCCCTTGCATGAGGCGGCGATGGTCTGCGCCTTGCGGCCTGCTTCCGTGTCCCGCAGTACGATGGCCTTATAGGGACATACCGTCTCACACAGCCCACAGCCGATGCACTTCTCCTCATCCACCACCGAGATGATGGGCTCAACTCCTACCTTGCCCCCGCCCAGCAGGATTGAGGCCCGCGCGGCTGCGCCGTAGGCCTGGGATACGCTCTCCCCCACGTCGGATGGCCAGTGGGCGGAGCCGCACAGGAATATGCCGTCGGTGGCGAAATCCAGCGGCCTGAGCTTGACGTGGGCCTCCAAGAAAAAGCCGTACTCATCCACCGGCACCTTGAGCATCTGCGCCAGGTTCGGGGCATCGGCTTGGCCGACCAGCGGGGTGGACAGGACAACCAAATCGGAAGGAATGGTTAGGGCCTGGCCCAGCAGTTCGTCGTATACGACGACCTGTCCATCATTGACCGTCGGTGGCGATTGCGGGCTATACTGGATGAAGGTCACTCCCTGACCCCGGGCCTCCCGATACAGGCCCTCGTATTCCACCCCCAGAGTCAGCATATCCCGATATAGCACGTACACCTGCGCCCTGGGATCCGCTTCCTTGATCAATAGTGCGTTCTTGACCGCCATCATACAGCAGATGCGGCCACAATAGGAGCGCTCATCGCTGCGGGAGCCCACGCATTGGATCATCACCACGGAGGGGTGGGCAACAGGTAACGAGGCAACAGGTCGCACGGTGCTAGTCTCCTCATGACCTGTGACCCGTAACTCGTGACCTCTTAGGGCCAACAGCTTCTCCAGCTCCCCTTGAGTGATGACCTTCTCCCCATCGTAGCCGTACATTCCCACCGGCTTGAACTCCTTTGCGCCAGTGGCGACGATAATCGCCCCTACGCTGAAGGCCAGTTCTTTCTCTCCCTGCTCCACTACGACCTCGTAATTGCCTACGAAGCCCCTGACATCGCGCACTTCAGTTCCGGTGAACACCTCAATGTTGGGGTGGCGCTTGACGGCCTCCACCTTCGCGTCAATGAAGGTTCGTGCGTCGTCCCCGGTGGGATACAGGCGGTGCACATCCCTCAACAGGCCGCCCATCTCCGCTTCCCGCTCCACCAGCTTGACCTCGAAGCCCTGGTTGGCCAGGCTGAGGGCCGCACTCAGGCCGGCTACCCCCGCCCCGATCACCAGCGCGGCGGGGATGACCTCCACCTCAATGGCCTCCTTGGGCTCCAGGAGCGCAGCCCTGGCTACCCCCATGCGCAGCAGGTCCTTCGCCTTGTCGGTCGCCCGCTCCCGCTCCTGCATGTGCACCCACGAGCACTGGTCCCGGATATTGACGAACTCAAATAGGTAGGGATTGAGGCCCGCCTGCTGGCAGGTGGTGCGGAAGAGGGGCTCGTGGGTGCGGGGGGTGCAGGAGGCCACCACCACCCGGTTTAGGCCCTCCTCCGTGATGCCCTTCACGATCTGCGCCCGTCCAGCATCGGCGCAGGTGTACACGTTGTCCTGAACAAAGACGACGTGGGGCAATGTCTGAGCGTACTCCACTAGCTCCGCTATGTCCAGAAAGCCAGCGATGTTGCTCCCGCAGTGGCAGATAAAGACCCCAACCCTGGCCTCATCCATAGCCTAACCCCTCATTACAACCTCTGCCGCCCGCGCTGCAGCGCCGCTGGCCTGGGCCACCGACTCGGGGATGTCGGCCGGCCCCCGGCAGTATCCGCAGGCGAACACCCCCGGCCGGGTGGTGTCCGTTGGGGAGAAGGGATCGGTCTTGATGAAATCGTACTCATCCAGCTCAAGCCCCAGGAGAGCGCCCAACTCCTTCGCGCCATGTCGGGGCACCAGGCTGATGGCCAGCACTGCCAGGTCCACCTTTTCGCTCCCCGCCTGACCCGAGGGGGTGTCCTCATAGCAAATGACAGGGCATTCATCTCCGTCCTGGGTGATCTCCGCCACCCGTCCCCGTATGTAGGTCACATTGTACTCCCTCTCGGCCCTGGCCACGTACTCCTGAAAGCCCTTGCCCGCTGCTCGCAGATCGGTGTAGAAAATCGTCGAATGCAGTTCCCGGTCGTGCTCATTGGCCAGGATGGCCTCCTTGGTGGCGTGCATGCAGCAGACCGAGGAGCAGAACCGGTTGTGTTTGACATCCCGGGAACCCACACACTGGATGAACCCCAGCCGCTTGGCTGGCTCCCTGTCCGACAGGCGCCCCAGATGGCCGCCGGTGGGCCCCGAGGCGCTGATCAGCCTCTCGTACTCCAGGGAGGTAATGACGTTTCGGTACTTCCCGTAACCATACTGTCTGACCACAGAGGGATCGAAGGGATCAAAGCCGGTGGCTACGACGATGGCTCCCACGTGCATATCAAGGGTCTCCTCGGCCATCTGGTGGTCAATGCACTTGGGGCCACACACTTCCACGCAGCGCCAGCACTCGGAGCAGATGCCGCAGTGCAGACAGCGCAGCGCCTCGGCGCGGGCCTGCTCCTCAGTGAGGCCCAACTCCACCTCGCGGAAATCGCGGATGCGCTGCTGGATGGGCGCGGTGGGCATGATCACCCTAGGCCCCATGTTCACCTCGCCACGCTCGATTAATTCCGCGATTTCCCCGTCCGTGGGATGAGCTACTGGCAGGGGCTGGAGCTCACGGGGGGTAAGGAGGGGTACGCCACGCAAATAGCGGTCAATGGACAAGGCCGCCCGCCGCCCATCGGCGATAGCCTGGATGAGTGCCCCCGGCCCGCGAGCCGCATCCCCGCCCGCGAATATGCCTGGCCTGTTCGTCTCCAGCGTCTGCGGATTGACGACGAAAGTGCCCCGTCGGGTGATCTCCAGGCCATGATCCGGTTTCAGGAAGGAGATCTCTGGAGCCTGAGCCACAGCAGCGATCAGGGCATCGGTCTCGATGATGAACTCGGAGCCCTGGATGGGGATAGGGCGACGACGACCGCTTGCATCAGGTTCGCCTAAGCGCATGCGGATGCAGCGCACGCCGCTGATATGACCATTCTCCGAAAGCACCTCCACGGGCTGGGTGAGCATTTCGAACTTAATACCCTCGCGCTCGGCGTCCTCAATATCCCAGGTATTGGCTGGCATCTCGGCCCGCGAGCGGCGATAGGCAATGATCACCTTCTCTGTTCCCAAACGCAGGGCGGAGCGGGCGGCGTCAATCGCCGTGTTGCCGCCACCGACGACTACCACCTTGCTGCCCAACCTCATCTCCCCACCCAAGTTCACCATCCTGAGGAAGGGCACGCCGTGGTACACACCCTCCGCATCCTCACCTGGTATCCCGAGGTGCTGTGGCTCGTGTGCCCCTATGGCCAGGAAGACCGCCTCGTATCCTTCGTCAAACAGTCTGTTGATGTCACTAACGGGGCTGTAGAGTTTTAGCTCGACACCGAGCTCCAGGATATCATCAATCTCTCGCTGCAGCACATGGCGGGGCAGGCGATAGGCAGGGATGCCCACGCGCATCATCCCGCCGGCCACGGGGAGGGCCTCGAAGATAGTCACCCGGTATCCCATCCGCGCCAGGAAATGGGCAGCCGTCAGACCCGCCGGACCGGCACCGACGATGGCTACGCTGGCCGATGGCTGATCGTCAGGTGCTGATGGTTGATGATTTTCCTGTGTGCTCTGTGGTCTGCTATACACCCAGTCCGCCACAAAGCGCTTCAAAGCGCAGATGGCCACTGGCTCATCCAGCTTACCCCGGTTGCACTCCGCCTCACATGGATGGTCGCACACCCGTCCCACTGTCGCTGGGAAGGGGTTGTACTGCTTGACCACCTCCAGGGCCTCCTGGTACCGCCCCTGGGCGATGAGGGCAATGTATCCCTGGGCACTGGTCTCTGCCGGGCAGGTGGCCTTACAAGGGGAGGTCCCCCGCTTGCTCACCAGGTAAGCATTAGGGATCGCCTGGGCGTAAGGCCGGTAGATCGCCCTGTGCTCCGATAGTCCCTGGTTGAACTCATCGGGCAGTATGACCGGACATACCTCCACGCAGTCGCCACAGGCGGTACATTTCTCCTCATCCACGTATCTGGGATGCTTGAGTATCTTCACCCTGAAACGGCCAACCGAGCCTGTGACCTCCTTCACTTCCGAGTAGGTATGGAGGGTGATATTGGGATGTCGGGAACAGTCAGCCAGCTTGGGGGACAGGATGCATATGGCGCAGTCATTTGTGGGGAAGGTCTTGTCCAACTGAGCCATCCGGCCGCCGATGCTGGGTTCCCTCTCCATCAGGTGTACGTGGATCCCCATGTCAGCCAAGTCTAGAGCAGCCTGGATGCCAGCCACTCCGCCACCGATGACCAGGACGTCCCGACTCATCTCCTGTCCTTCATTCCCGGCCCTTGAGTCCATTTTCGCTTCTGCTGCCTCTTCCCTATCAGGAGACCGTGATGCCATCGCCATCGTGGGGAAGGTGAAGGTGAACTTGCTCCCTTTACCCAGTTCCGATTCCACGTGGAGTTGCCCACCATACAGCTCCACTACCCGCTTCACGATCGGCAGCCCCAACCCTGTGCCGTAGGGTTCCACCTCTTTGGCATTTGCGGCCCGGTAGAATTCCTCGAAGATGCGGCACATATCCTGCGGCGCTATCCCTATGCCCGTGTCCTCCACCTCTCCAACCACACAATCGGCTTCCTCTTTGAGGGATACGGTAATCGTTCCTTCCGGATCGGTGTACTTGATGGCATTGTCAATCAGGTTGGACAACAGTTGTTTCATATGCTCATCCATGGCATCAATCGGTGGCAGTGTGTTCGGCACATCCAGGCGCAGTTCCACTCCTCTCAGCATGGCCTTGATGCGCATCTCGGGAACCACCCGCCACAACACATCTACGAGCTGTACAGGCTGCACCTCCTTCTCGATCTCTGCCTGTCGGATGCCACCCAGGTGCAGCAAGTCGTTGACTAGGACCAGCAGAGCCCCCGCCCGATCGCGTGCTAGGTGCAGCACCTCCTCTTGCTCGAAGGTGGGAATAGTGGAATATCCCTGTAGGAGCACATCCAAGCAGTTCTGAATGGAAGCAATGGGAGCCCGGAGCTCATGGATCACCTGCAGTATGGGAGCCGATTCCCTCCTTAGCAGCCCCTTCAGCCTCTCCACCTCCTCCTCTGCCTTGGTCAGAGCTGTGCTCTGCTCCTGTAGCGTCTCTTTCATGACCGCCAGTTTCTTTTCCATGGCGACCAGTTCCTTTTCCCGTTCCTGCGACCGCACCCTGGTCTCCCCGGAAAAGGCCAGATACCCGCTCAGAAACGGCAGCGCTGCAAGGATCGCTGTGGGCAGCCAGGTCAGCACCGCACCTGGGGAGAGACCCCAGGCGGTCTGGCGCCCCATATCGCCGAGAAGGGAGATCCATGTGCCCATGCCTGTAGGTCCGTTCCAATGGCCTGCTGGCTACTTCAGAAAGCGCTGGATGGATTCCAGCAGATCGGAGGGCTGAATGGGCTTGAACAGAAAGTCCATAGCGTTGAGATATTCATCCAGGGGGAACTGGGAAGCGTACTCCGAAGAAGCGATAGAGGACACCATCACCACCGGAATCTTCCTCAGTTCATTATCTTCCCACATGGTCTTGCTGACGTACACGCCATCCAGGATAGTATCCATCATAATGTCCAGGACGACCAGGTCTGGCTTTTCAGTACGCATCAGAGGAAGCGCCTCATTACCACTTTTGGCAGTGGTCACCTCGTAGCCTGCCGATTCCAGAACGAGCTGGGTGGCTTTGACAAACAGTGGATCGTCATCCACCAGTAAGATCTTATGACGCTCTTCCATCACTTCTTCCCTCCTGGCTACCCTTGGCAGTCTCCAATCGCACGCATCTTTGATACTCTCCAAAACCTGGAAAGTATCCACCCCTTCGATCCCCGGAATAGCAGCCATATCGTGGGTGAAGAAGGGCCCCAATTCATTGTTGGAGGGGAAAAGAGCTTCCACGATAAGGTTGTAGGGCCCCAGCGTAGAGACGACGCCGCGCACCTCGGGTATGTCTTTCAGGCGTTGGGCGATCTCGGTCACCCTATCCCATCGAGCTTTCACACCCATGATCACCCGTGTCTGGAATCCCATCTTCTCCGGCTTGACGGCGGCGTAGACCTTGATGACCCCCTCCGCCAGCAAGCGGTCTATCCGGTTGCGGACCGTTCCCTCTGTCACCCCTGCCTGACGGGCGATGTCCACATTGGTCCTCCGCCCATCGGCCTGTAGGAGAGAGATGATCTGCCAATCAATCTCGTCAACAATGTGAGCCATCAAGCACTCCTTCTACGAATTTCAGGACATATTATACCACAAAATGCAGAAAATGTCAAATGGCTTGTCTTCATCTGTGAAATGCGTAATGAGCCTGAAGCCGGGCTTTGAATTCCAGGGGCGAAATGCCTTGCTACAGTTTGAAAAGGCGGCGTGTGTTTCGCAGTTGACAAATCCCGCTTCCCTGCTATGATTAGCCAGCGGCTTTCTACCCTCTAACACTCGGGAGTTATCCATGGCCCAAGCCCAACGCATTGATTTCCACGTTCACTCTTTTTTCTCCGACGGCGTCCTGCTGCCCTCCGAGATCCTGCGGCGGGCGGCGGCGATGGGCCATCGCGCGCTGGCTATCACCGACCACGCCGATGCATCGAACCTCGATGGGCTGGTGTCCTGCCTTGTCCGCTTCGCCCGCCTTCAGGAGGGAGACTTCCCTCTGGAGTTCCTGGTGGGGGTGGAGCTGACCCACGTGGCCCCTTCTTCTATTGCACCCCTGGCCCGACGCGCCAGGGAGCTGGGAGCCGATCTCGTCCTGGTGCACGGGGAGACGCCGGTGGAGCCCGTGCTGCCGGGCACGAACCGGGCGGCGGTGGAGTGTCCCGAAGTGGACCTGCTGGCTCATCCGGGGTTTCTCACCCCCGAGGAGGCGACCCTGGCTGCGAAGCACGATATCATCCTGGAGCTCACTTCCCGTCGCGGTCATTGTCTGACCAATGGCCACGTGGCCCGTGTGGCGCGGGCGGCAGGGGCCAAACTGGTGGTGAACACCGACACCCACGATCCCAGCGATCTCATCACTCAGGAGATGGCCCGGCTGGTAGCCGCTGGCGCCGGACTCACGGACGATGAGGTCGAGGTGGCCACCATGACCAACCCCGGGGCCCTACTAGCTCGGCTGCTCTCCCGTCGCTACCATCGGGCCTGATCCCCAACATCTAGCCGTCCTCCGTCCACAGTCAAGATTAGATGACCAAGGACTAAATCCCATGCCCATTGCTCCCCAGATCGCAGTCGTCACCTGCCCTGCCTGCAGCGCCCGATTCACCGCCGAGGTGCATCACATCATTGACGTGGGGCAGGATCCGCAGTACAAACAGCAGTTCCTGAGTGGACAGCTCAACCAAGCCATCTGCCCCCAGTGCGGCAATGGCGGAATGCTGGCCCTCCCTTTTCTCTACCACGATCCCGGCAAGGAACTGGCCCTCATTTTCCTGCCCGCCAACCTTAACCTCCCGGAGGCCGAACAGCAGCGTTTGATTGGCTCGCTGACCAATGAGGCGATGATGAACCTGCCGCCCGAGCAACGAAAGAGCTACCTCCTCCAGCCGCAGATCTTCTTCCGTCTGGAGGGGCTGATGGAGCGCATCCTGGAGGCCGAGGGCATCACCCGGGAGATGTTGAATGCCCAGCGGACCAGGCTGGAGCTGGTGGACGAGTTCCTGGCCGCCCACGACGATGAAGAGCGGCTTCAGGCCCTGGCAGCCGAGCACGGAGAGGAACTGGACTACGAGTTCTTCCACACCCTCACTGTAAACATGGAAGCGGCCCAGGCTGATGGGCAGACCGTGCTGGCCGAGCGGCTGCTGAAACTGCGCAGCACCCTTCTGGAACTCAGCGACTTAGGAAGGACCAGACGGGCTCAGCGGGAAATCTATGAGGCGCTGGACAAGGGGATGAGCCGAGAGGAGCTACTGGAGCGGCTCATCGCCGCCGAGGATGAGCCTGAACTGCGGGGAATGGTGGCCGTGGCCCGTCCGTTGTTGGATTATCAGTTCTTCCTGATACTATCCCACCGCATTGAGTCCGCCAGTGGAGAGGAGGCACAGCGGCTGAGGGAGCTGCGCGAGCAATTGCTGGCGCTGATACAGGAACTGGATAGGGAGACGGAAGCGGCACTGGCACAGAGCTCGAAGGTGCTACAGACCATCCTGGAGAGCGAGGACTTGGAAGCAGCAGTGCGTGATCATCTGGCAGAGATTGATGACCTGCTGCTGGCGCTGCTCTCGGCCAACATTCGCCAGGCGGAAGCCCGGAGGCAGGTGGAGAGGGCAGCGGAGCTCCGAGGGGTGTGGGAGGCCATCGTCGCTGTTCTGGAGGAGGCCATGCCCCCAGAGATCCGACTGATCAATCGCCTGCTGAACGCGGAGGAGAAACAAGAGCGCCGGGCCCTGATGGAGGAGCAGGAGGGGCTGATCACCCCGGAGTTTCTGGAGCTGATGGAGGCCATGGCCGCCGATCTGACTGAGCGAGAGCAGCCGGAAGCCGCAGAAAGGCTGCGCTCGGTTCAAGTTGAGGTGTCCGCCTTCCTGGATTCGTGGAGCGTCTAGCGTGGAGGGAGTTGTAGTTACGCTATACGCTTCACGCTTTACGGCTTATTCCGGTTCTCAAATCGGAAGCCGTGCCCCCGCACTGTCACCACATACTGGTGATCCGGGTCCGACTCACTCAACCGTTCGCGCAGGCGGCGCACCAGGGCATCTATCGCCTGGTCGGAGACTCCCTCGGCCGCCATATCAGGCCACACAGCAGTCACAATCTCCTCCCGGGTCACCACCCGCCCCTCTCCTTGGTACAACAATTGCAGCAATGTGAACTGAGATGGCGAAAGGGAAGGGGTGGCCTCCCGGTTTCCAATCCACACCCGCCGCTCGGCCACATCCAATAGCAGGCCCGCTGGCCGAAGCGCAGTGACCTCCAGAGGGGCCGTGGCCTCCGCGCCGACGAACAGGAGCCGCACAGCCAGTGCGATCTGTATCTCATCCCCATCCTGCAGGGGATAGTCACCTTCTACCTCTTGGCCATTCACAAAGGTGCCATTTTTGCTGTCCAGGTCGCGCAGAATGTATCCTCCATCCGTCTGCACGATCTGAGCGTGGTGGCGGGAGACCGCCCGGGCGGGGAGCACGATGTCGCACTCTTCCGACCGGCCCAGAAGGGCCTCTGGCTTCTCGATCACCCATTGGCGAAGGGGTGCCTGTCCCTCCCGTAGGATCAATAGCGGCCGCGCAGGTGCATACATCATCCGCCTCCAATCTCAACTTCACTTGACACCAGGGCCAGAAGGTTCTATCATTATCTCCGAAGGATAAAGGGGATGTACCAATCATTGCCGTTAGGAACCGTGCTCCGATCACGGTACAAAGTCCTTGACCTGATAGGGCAGGGGGGCATGGGGGCCATTTACCTGACCCAGGACCTCCGTCTGGAGGGCCGACGGTGCGCAGTCAAAGAGGTGATCCTCCAGCCAGCCTTTGATGCCTCGGCGCAGGCCCAGGCCCGGGCCCAGTTTCACCGCGAGGCCAGTGTGCTGGCCCGCCTCGATCACCCCAACCTGCCCAAGGTGTCGGACTATTTCTCCGAGGAGGGGCGAGATTACCTAGTCATGGACTACGTGCCTGGCGAGGACCTGCGCCAAATCATGCGCCAGGCC
>Ga0172362_10001112_pt1 | contig 22808 bp, 15 predicted proteins | sample LakKivs1_kivu2a2_FD_114534 | JGI IMG/M metagenome (GOLD analysis project Ga0172362, IMG submission 114534) | Sediment microbial communities from Lake Kivu, Rwanda - Sediment s1_kivu2a2 | ecosystem: Environmental > Aquatic > Freshwater > Lake > Sediment | place: Rwanda: Western Province, Lake... | reverse complement strand
GGGCAAGGTGACCATCCAGGTGCGCGACCCCGAAGGCAACGTGGTGGTGATCCACCTCGATCCGAACGCCTTGGGCAAAACGACCGGCGACGTCGGCCGCGTGCTCAGCGACCAGACCGGCTCATTGCGCACGAGGAGAAGCGATGAACGTCTACTATGACGATCGAGACCCTCGGATAGCGTTTGGCGTTTCAAGACTGGTCGATGCACTCAAGAACCGCGGCATTCACGTGCTCGAGCGGAGGCTTGAGCGTGTGACTGGACTGCCGGCTGCGGAATCGATCGTGATCTGCACATCGAGCAACAAGCTCCTTCCCGACGTGACGCCGCAGGAGGTCGAATCGTTCGCGATCAGGAAGGCCGGCCCTGTCACGCATGTCATGGGCGCCGATCCACGGGGAGCGATGTATGGCGCGCTCGACCTCGCCGAGCAGCACGGGCTCGGCCTCGAGCCGGCTGAGAAGACGCAGCGGCCTTTCCTCGCGATGCGAGGGGTCAAGTTCAATCTGCCCTGGGAGCCGTACGATTCCGGCGACGCGTTTGCCATGAACGAGCGGATTTGCTGGGACATCGGTTTCTGGCGGCAGTACATCGACATGCTCGCAACGAACCGCTACAATTGCCTCACGCTCTGGTCAAGGCACCCGTTCCACCTGATGTTCCGCCTGGCTAAGTATCCCCGCACCACGGGATTGTCGGATGGCCAACTCGAACGCAACATGTTGTTCTTCCGCGAGTTGTTCGGCCACGCACGCGACCGCGGGATCGACACCTACATCATCACGTGGTGCGTTGACATTATCCCGCAGGTGATCGAGGGGCTCGGCCTGCCGCCGCATTTCGCCGACCCGCGCACAAGCCACGCCGTGCGCCAGGAATCCGAGCCGATCAGGGATTACTTCCGCGAGTGCGTGAAGACGCTGCTTCTCACGTATCCCGAGCTCACCGGCATCGGGACGTCGGGCAGCGAGGAGATGGTGGGCGATGCGTGGGTCCGCGAACAGTGGGTGGGGGAAACGTATCTCGAGGGCGTGAAACTGTCGGGGCGGGCGGTACCGTTCATCCATCGAACCAACCAGCAGAGCGGGCGGCCGGTGAAGGAGCTCTTTGCCGACAAGTACCCGGGCCAGACGTTCATCAGCTGGAAGTATTCCAACGCGCACATGTACTCCCACCCGGAACCCGCCTTCGAGCAGCTCTGGGGCGCGTGGGAAGGCGTGGACCTCAATGCGGCAAAGGTGACCTACACCGTCCGCAACGACGACATCCACACGCTGCGCTGGGGCGATCCCGAGTACGTCCGCGAGTATATCATGCACATGAAGAAGCCGTACGTGCATGGCTTCTACTGGGGGGCCGACGGCTACATCTGGGGCATTGATTTCCAGCACGCCGATGGCGGCCACAAACGCTGGACCTACGACTTCGAGCGGCACTGGTACCAGTTTGCCCTTTGGGGACGTATGGGCTACAATCCCGAGCTTCCAGAGGCCACCTGGCAGGCGCACTTCCGGAAGCGATACGGCAGAGCGGGCGGCGACCTGTTCGCCGGCCTGAAGGCCGCGTCGAAAATCGTGCCTGCCGTGAGCAGGCTCTTCTGGATCAACTACGATTTCCAGTGGCACCCGGAGAGCTGCCTGTCGGTATATGGCTACAAGACGATCATGGACTTTGTGGATGGCGAGCCGATGCCCGGCAGCGGCGTGATGAGCATCCGCGAGTATGCCAGGGCCGTGCGCGAGAACCTCGTGCCCGAGGCAGTGACGCCGCCGGAAATCGTCGATCTTCTGCACCAGTCCGCCACGCGGGCGGCATCGGCGTGCGAGGCCGTGCGAGCTGCTCTGCGGCCAGACGAGATCGACGGCGATCTCGAATGCCTGCTGCTCGATCTCGCTGCGTGGGGCTGCCTGGGCTCATACTATCAGGAGAAATTCTCGGCCGCGATCGCACTGGCACAGTCTGACACCCGGAGCGCGGTCGATTGCCTTGCCAGGGCGCGCACGCACTGGCTGGAGCTCTCCGCCATCTGGTCGCGCCACTACAGGCCGTATCTGATGACCCGCACCAAACTCACGTTCGGCTGGCCGCTTTACATCGATCACGTCGAGAAAGACATCGAAATCGCGAAAGCATTCACACAATAGACAGGAGACAATAAGCCGTGTTTTTCCGGGAAATCTCTGCAAGCCTCTACGCCTGGGACCTCGCCGACGAGGGCATCGAGCGAATCCTCGACAATCTTCAAGGGATGACCACGTGCAACTCGGTGTACCTGATCGCTCTGATGCACCACGAGAAGCGCCCGCTCACCGATTTCTTCTACCCCCACAACCCTGTGCGGAAAACCTACTGCCCCGAAGACAGCCGCGTCTACTGGCATCCCGATCTGCGGTTCTATGACCACACGCCGATCAAGCCGCTCACCTCCGGGCGCGACCTGCTGGAGCAGACCGATTGGCTCGACCAGTGCATCCAGGCCGTCCGCAAGCGCGGCTTGAGGACCGGCGTCGAGATCTCGCATACCATCATCGACAAGGATCGCGCGGCCGAGCAGTTTCCCCACTGCATGCAGCACGACATCTACGGCAACCGGCTGGGTCAGTTGATCTGCTTCAACAACCTTGATGCCCGCAACTACGCCATAGGGCTGTTTGTGGAGCTGGCCAGCCGGTATGACCTGGATTTCATCCAGACGTGCCTGATCCCCTTCGCGGGCGGGCACGCGCCCCACGGGACGTCGCAGGAGGCAGCGCGGCTGATCGGCACGGTGCTGGGCGGCTGCTTCTGCGAGTCGTGTGCCAAGGCCGCGGCCGCACGGGGCCTCGATCTCGAGAAGGTCAAGCATGACCTGCGGCCGCTGGCCGACAGCATCACGCGCCCAACCCTGGAGCAGGCTCACGAGCTGGCCCTGCTGATGGCAGGCAATACGAGCCCCGTGGCGATTCTCATGGAGAACCCGGCCCTCTATGCGTGGCTGAACTTCCGGCGCGATTGCCTCACCGACTTCTTCAGGGAAGTCCACGAGCGCGTCCACGCCGCCAAGCATACGATCGACCTGCGGCTGAATGCATACATCTCGGCGAATTGGGAACTCAGCGGCATTGATCTGCGGGCGCTCAAGCCGCATCTCGATTCCATCCGCTCGTCCGACTACTCAGAGCAGAGCGGCAACGCCCAGCAGCTCGAGCACAAGCGGCGCTGGCTGCTGTCCGTCAGGCGCGCCATCGGTGACGAGATGCTCTTCCTGTCGGCGATCGGCGTGCGGCCGAAGGCTACTCCCGAGCTGATCCGCCAAGGCGTGGTGATATCGGCTCAGTGCGGCGCGGACGGCATCACGATGGGGCATTACGATGGGGCGTCCTTCAGCAACCTCCGGGCGATCAAGGAAGGCATGGAGATGGCCGACGTGGAGATGGGATCGTGAGTTCGATGGTTCAGGAACGACGGTAGAGCTTCTCCTTCGGCAGCGTCGTGCGGGCCTCCGGCAGAACGATCACCCGAATGCCTGTGGTGTCCATGCTGGCCAGCGTGTCGGCCAGGGCCTTCGTGGGATCATTCGTGAGGATCACCCGACGCCTGGTGATCTCTTGCAGCGCTCGGCGGCGGTAGAAATCGCCGCGCACGCTCTTGATCCGGACCTGGATCTCGCGGTCGGGGAGCTGCCAGTCGCGCTTGTCGTGCAGCCGAACGAGCTCGGACAGCGAAAGCGTGGGCAGCATGGCGTCGAAACGATCACGAGGGCCATTCAGCACCGACGGGTCGGCCTTCGAATCGCCATCGCGAGGCGGCGTGAATGGCCGTGTGTCCCGCGACAGGCAGACTATCACGCCCGATTCCTTCGCGGCCCATGCGGCATGGGTCAGCGTGGTCAGATCGTATTCACCGTCCGGCACCGGCCCGTTGCCCGGAGAGGCAATGACGATGTCGGCCTGCCCGGGTATCCGAGCACCCCACACGTGCTGATCCCCGTATTCCACGCCCGTCCGATGAACTTCCATCGGCTCTCCGCAGAAGGCCCTGACCGGGTCCGACCGGCTGTTCACCACGACGTTGATCAGGAAATCGAGCCCGACGATCCGCCCGACGGCATCGGTTTCCCGCCGGCTGGGGTTCTCCATTCTGCCCGATCTCGACAGCGCGGAGAAGTTGAACGAGTGGTTGCGAGAGATCGTCTCGAAACCCGACACGCCCGGCAGGATCATCTTGTAGCCGCCCTCGTAGCCGTGAGTGGTGTGGAGGAAGATCCGCCCGAGAGCCACCTTGTAGTCCGCCTCGGCCACGGCGCGATTCACCCAGATCGGCGTGCCCTGCTCGCTTATGCCCACAAACGCCAGGCTGTCGTGATCGCCGGCATCGTGAGCGATGCACCGGCAGCGGGCCATCGCCTCGTTGCCCAGCTTGCGCAGCAAGCCATCTCGCGACATGGGGTCGTGCATGCCGCTCGCGGTAACGAACGTTATTCGATTGTCTGCGGCGCCGGCGGCGGCCAATTCACGGAGAATGATGGGAACGACCTCCGATGCGGGTGTTGGCCGGCCCCAGTCGTCCGTTACTACCACCACTCGCTTGCCGCGGAGATCGTTGTCCCGTATCCGCCGTGCCCCAATGGGGGAGGGCAAGGCATCCTGCACAACGCCCGCCCACGTGCCCGAGGCAGCCGGGTCCGCGCTCTTCGCTATGGTCACGTTGTCCACCGGCAGGCCGATTGTCACAATCCTCATTTCAGAACCGAACGGTATCTCGATCTGCATATCCGACCTCGCCTTCAGCCGCGGTTCAAACGTTCCTGATCAGTTCCAGTTTTCCGTCACGTGCCGCTTCCTGCATCGAAACCCGCCATCATGTCGCTCCTTTCAGAGCCGTGCAGGGGCAAGCATCCGCGACACGGCATGATCAGACTGCGCAGGCAACGCCGACACCAAACAGGAGGAATCGTGCTCATCATGACCCTCACCAGCATGGCTCTACCGTACATTCGACGCCTCCGCAACCAGACCCTGCATGATACTTACTTCCTGCTCACCCGGTATTCTCCCGCCGCCAGCCACGCCGGGCTGATCGTCACGCCCCAGCCCGGGCCATCGGGGATCTGCACCATGCCGTCCCGCACCGATAGCGGCGGCGTGAACAGATCATCCGTCCACGGCGTGCGCTCGATGGAGTATTCGAGGTAGTCGCCGGCGTTCGGGATGGCCCCGAGCAGGTGGAGCGCAAACACGGTGACGAGTGAATGATTGGCCGAATGCGGCACGCAGGGAACCGGACCGCCGGGCGCCTCGGCTGCCATTCGGGCAACGCGCAGCGAGCGCGACAACCCGCCCACGTAGCACACGTCAGGCTGAACGACGTCCACCGCCCGCATCGCGATCATCCTTCGCCACTGCGCCAGGCAGGTGTCCTGCTCGCCGCCCGCCACGGGCAGGTCGAGCGCGTCTGCCACCTGGGCCGTCCATTCCAGCTCCCAATACGGGCATGGCTCCTCGAAATGGCAGACGCTGCAATCCTCGAGCAACCGGCCCACCTCGATCGCGCGGCCGGGCGTGTAACAACTGTTCGCGTCGACCAGCACCTTCACGCCGTCGCCCACGGCCTTGCGAACGGCCGGAACAAGCGATTCGGTGCGCCCCGGCCATTCGTCTTCGTCGTGCCCGCACGTCTTGCCGATGCGGACCTTGAACGCCCGGAATCCCTGCTCGTCACGCAGCCGTGCGAGCCGTTCGGCTTCGTCCTTCGGCGTAAGGCCGCGCTGCATGCTCGAGCCATACGCGGGGAACGGCCTTGGCGTTCCGCCCAGGAGCTCGCACACGCTCTTGCCCTCGCGCTTGCCGCGAAGGTCCCACAGGGCGGTATCCAGGCCGGCGACCGCGCGGCAGACATAGGAGCCGGGGAACTTGTACTCGTTCTCCACGCAGCGCTCGGCGAGGCCGTCGATGTCGCCGGCGTCAGCCCCCAGGGCGTGCGGCGCCACCTGCTGGTGCAGCACCATGGCGGAGATGTTCGCGTGGAACGGCGCCATCTGCCCGATCCCTTCGCGGCCGTCCTCCGTGCGCACACGCACCATGCTGAGGTGCCCCTGCGTAAACGATTCGATGCTGGTGATCTTCATGGCTCTTCCCCCGTAGAGACGTGCCGCCGGCACGTCTCTTTCTGCGCAATGGTGACGTTCAGCCCAACGGATCGGCCCCGCGCTGCCAGTTCGGCCACACGCTCCACGGACTGCAGCGCAGCCTTCAACGGCTGGTTCAGGAAAGGACGCAGCGGAGCGCGGCGAGAACCGCGCCCACGTGGCGGGGCGTGGCGCTCTCGCCCATCAGGCCGATCCGCCAGGCCTTGCCCTTGAACGCTCCGGCCCCCGCCGATCTCGATCGCGTGTTCCGCGAGCAGGCGCTTGCGCACCACGGCCTCGTCCAAGCCATCCGGCGCCGCCACCGCGTTGAGCATGGGAAGCTGATGCGCGGGGTCTGCCAGGTAGCGGATGCCCATCGCCTCCAGCCCGGCCTTGAGCGCACGATGCTGGGCTGCGTGGCGTTCCCATCTTGGCCCCAGCTTTTCCTCCAGCACGATGCGAAGCGCCTCGTGGAGGCCGTAGATCATGTTGACCGGGGCGGTATGATGGTAGAGCCGCTGGGTGCCCCAGTATTGCCGGACCATGTTCATATCAAGGTACCAGCTCTGCACCTTGGTCTTGCGGCTGCCGATCACGGCTTCGGCGGCGGGACTGAACGTGACCGGCGCCAGCCCCGATGATCGCCGTGGCAATCAGCTTCTGCGTTCCATGCCGTCCTCGGTGGTGCCTGGCTGATGCTGCCAGCCGTTGCCGCAGTGGTCGCACGGCACCAGACCGTTCCCAGCCAAGCTCCCGCGCCGCGTCAACGTCCACGTTCGTGATCATCAGCAAAAGCGTCATCGGCGAAAAAGCCGTCTGCGTCCCGCCCCTTCACCGTGCCGGTGCCGGAGTAGAACGCCACGTCCGCGTCGCCCGTGGTATCCACGACCACTTCGCGGCGATCCGCGTCAATCCTTGCTTCGTGGCCGCAACCACACCCTGCACGCGGTTGTTTTCGACGATCGCGTCCGCCACGCGGCAATGGAAGCGGTACGTGCAGCCGACTGACGTTGCAGACAACCGCGTGCCCCACCACGCGGGCGGCATCGTCCCCGTATTTCAGCAGGCTCTGGATGACCAGCTCGTGAACGGCTCCGCGAGGGCGGTTGTCGGGCCGCATCTGGTTGATCGGCATGCCGAGGCCCCAGGCGCCCACTCCGCCGCAGAAGGCGTGCCGCTCGATGAGCAGCGTTTTCGCGCCGGCCCTGGCGGATGCGAGCGCCGCGCCGATTCCGGCCGGTCCGCCGCCGCACACCACAACGTCCATTCCAGTCATGTTCTGCATGGGTTACCCCCGGAGGGGATCGAGCTTCGGCTCAAGGAGCACGCCGTCCTGCCGCAGCCGCTCGCGCAATTCGTCCGCGGCGACGTCCCGCGGCTGCTTGCCGGCCCGCGCCGCCATTGCCGCCGCGGTGCCTGCCGCCTGCCCGCAGATCAGGCAGCAGACGGTGTTGCGCGTGCTGTTGTGTGCGATAAGGTCCACCGTCATCATGCGGCCCGCGATCAGCACGTTGTGCAGGCCCTTCGGGATCAGTGCGCGATAGGGGATGCCATAGCAGCCGGCGTCGCGCACCAAGTACTCGCCGTTGTCGATGAAGCTGAAGATCGCGATCTCGTCGCCGAACCGTCGGCCTTCGGTGCAGTCATCCTGCGACAGCTCGTATTCGCAGTGGATCGCCCGCCCGCGTCGCTGCCCCGCCGAGGGTGCAGGCCCCGCCGGATAGCACTGCTCGCAGCCGTCAACGTGCCGGCGGAAGATGTCGGCCGCGTCGAACATCTTCGCCCGGAGCTCCATCTCCGCATTGCTGAGGGCATCCGGATCGAGTCCGTCGTTCGGGCCGTAGTTGATGCAGTTGCAGTAGGTCAGTTCGCGCGGCCTCAGGGACGACGACAGGAAATACTCCGGGGCGTTGGGGGCGCCGGCCTGGCGGAGTTTGCCCATGTGGATGCCGAGCCTCACGAGATCGGGCCGGTCCATCCCGGGCTTGACGGCGTGGGCGATCTGCGTGACCATCCCGCGGCGCTCGAGGTCCGCCTCCATCGCCGCGAGGTCGACGTTGCAGAGCCGGAAGGTAAAGCCTGCGGCGTAGGCACCGCGATCGCCTGGCTTGTAGCGCTCGAATGCCGCGCCCGCGTACGCGGCAAGATCGCCGTCACCGGTGCAATCCACGTATTGCTTCGCGCGGATCACGCTGCGCCCGGCCTTGTTCCAGACCACGACGCCCTCAACACTTCCGTCAGTCGAGCGGACCTCGTCGAGCGTCGTGTGGAAAAGCAGCCGCACGCCCGCCTCGCGGCACAACTGCACTGCGGCGAGCTTGAACGCCTCCGGCTCGACTGGCGTAAGCATGCTGATGAAATCGCCCCCGCGCTCCATCAGCACGTGGCCCACACCCCCACCGAGCTCTTGCACTCGGTCAACAAGCTCCTGTGCGATGCCGGCGACCACCCGCTTGCGCTCGGCACCAGGGTGGGCGCCGAAGATGTTGAAGAAGCTGTGCAGGCCGGTGGCACCGGTGATGCCCATCCCGCCGAGCCAGCCGGCCTTGTCGACGAGGATCGTCTTCGCACCGGCCCTCCCCGCCGCAATCGCCGCCGCAATCCCAGCCATACCACCGCCGATGATCGCAACATCATACTGCTCATACCGCGTTTCGTTGATTTCCAGCCGATTCATAGAAATGCTCCATGGCAGGACAATCTTTCATGGCGCCATCCGTCGCTCCGACAAATGATAGCGCTTGGCCTCGGCAATGCAAATGGAAAACGGCGCCGAAAGAGGCACGCCAAAGACCCGCGACAGGATAGCGTAACCGGCGGGGCAAAGCACGTACAAGGTTACCACAAATTGTAATGCCAGCCGGGCCGCGAGGAAATCCGCAACGACCTTGTAACTGCCGTCACCCCGACTGGCAAGAAGGCTCGAACTCGACAGCCTCCGAGCCAAGCGCAGCCGCGCCTCACCGCGGCGCAGCCCGGCCCCGCGCCCGACAAGGCCAAAGGCGGACGAACGATCATCCTTCCCACGGTCCATAGGGTGCTGTCGCTGAAGAACCACATACCGGCGATGAGGGGGAATTGTAGATTGGGGGCGGTTCTCGCCGTCGGCACTCAGCAAGAGGACCATTTGCGTTCCGCATCGCCTCGTTTGACATCCGCCGGTGGAGGATCGAGGACGTTTTCAAAGAGCTGAAGGACTTCCTGCACTTCGACCAGTATCAGGTGCGAAGCATCAAGGCAATCGAGCACATGTGGCACCTTGCCTTGCTCGCCCACACCCACCTGCAGGCCCTGCGGCTGGAGGTTGTCAAGCTTCCCAATTGCAAGCGGGCAATCACTTTAGGCGATGCCCTGGCATTGCACCGTAGCCAGGAGAACCTCCCCCAAAACTCTATCTCCGTTTAGTACACTCTCGGATTCAGCGACCACTCCAAGACCGCTCGGGCCGAACGTCCGCCGATCACATGCACAGTAGAGACATCACATTCCGCCAAGCGGCGCGCCAGAGGCAAGGCCGAGGTCGCCGTGGGCCGTCACACAACAAGAGTGCACCCACGCGCACCACCAAGCTTGATCTTTCGCCCGGCGACCGCTTCGACGACGTCGACGTCGCCGGCGTAACCAAGGATCGCCCGGCGCTTCAACGGCTCTTGCAGAGCGTCCGGAGCGGCGGCATCGACAAGCTCATCGTCTGCCGCCTCTGTCGCCTCACACGCTTTCACGCTACTTTGACAGACCTCCCCAATCCACCCTAAGGCCATCAGCCCCGGCGGTGACAGGGAACGTCCGCCCGTCGGCGAGGCGCGCCGCTTGCGGCGCCACCGGCCGCGTGGCCTCAAACGTCAGCTTCCCCCATTTGTCGGGGGCATTGTACGTGACGATCCCCGCCGACACGCTGCCTGCCGTCAAGAGATCGCAGATATCCGTGCGGCCACCATAGTCTGTGTAATTGAGCACCAGCATGGCCGACGCCGAGGCGGGCCGCTTGCCGTCCGCCGTCAGCAGCGCCCACGGAATCGCAATCTCCTGGATATAACCTTTCCCGTCCGCGCTCAGGGCAAGCGCCTGCGATGTGGGGTCCAGCTCACGCTCTTCCTTCGAGCAGGCCCGGTCGAATTTCCTGCCATACACGATCTCAACCATGTCGCCGCCGTCTTGCCCGTGCCAACAGGTCAGATGCACGCAGCGCTCCTGGGGAGTGTTCGGGTCGGCGAGGAGCCGCAACTGCAGGCTGTCGCCGTTGAAGCCGTCGCCATCCTTGCGTGTGTCCTTGGGATTATTCATAGGCGTCTGGTCGCACCACCGGGCCAGCACGTAGAGGTTCTTGTCGTCGTGCATCAGGTGAATCCAAGCTGACTGCCTGTCGCGTTGCTGCTCCACATTCTTGCAGACGAAGATGCCGCCGCTGAGGTCCCAGTCACCGGGCTTGCCGTCGATCGTGACCTTGCCTGGTGCCGGGAGCGAGCGAATGCCGGTGTTCTCGGTCGGTGTGCCGGGTGGCACTTGGGGCTTGATCCCGAGCAGGTCGAGCAGTGCGGAGAAGCGTTCGGGCGCGGCGGTCAGCCCGGCCAGTTCGTTCTCCACGAACAGCGGCACGTTCGGCGCCGGCGGCAGCGTGTCGATCGTGAGCACCCCTGCCAGCTCGGGATGGGCGTCCCTGGGGTCCAGGGCCAGAGTGATCCTCGTCTGCGGCGGCATGGAAGTGATCGGCAGCGGGCGCAGCGGCTCAGGCCCGTTGGCATCCCAGTAGCGGCGCCAGCCCCAGTGGACGACCCGGATCGTCCTCGCCGCGCACGTTCCGCTCACGACCTTGTCCACGGTGTACTCGTGGATGATGAGCGCGCCCGGGCAGGCGCTCAAGGCATCGATCTGCTGCATCTTCGACACCGATGACAGCGTGGCCTCCACCACCGCCGGCGTGACCGCAGGACGGGCAGCAACCGCCTTCAGGCACACTTGCGCGTTCTGCGCCGCCTCGCCTGCCTCGATGAACCGGGCATAGAGGGCCACGTTCTCCAATCGGCCGCGCCATGGCGCGCAACCCAGTGAAAAGTACTGCAGGCCGTTGCTCGGGATGGTCCAGTTCACATCGATCTGCTGCCGCTCCAGCTCGCCGGTGATCGTGTCTGTCTTCGACAGCACTTTCCCATCCAGGTAACAGGCCAACTGCCCGGGCTTGTAACTCACCATCAAGTGGTGCGGCTTGGTGTCGGGCAGATCGCCCAGCACCACGTCGTGGTCCGCCGCCGGCGGCATCTTGCCATTCGCGTCCGGCGCGGTCGCTTTGGTGCGGAAGAACAGCCGCAGCGTCGCCCCCTCCTGTGTCAGGGCAAGCGGCCCCTGGAATGTCAGGAGCTGAGCCGGCTTGCCCGGGATCCCCTGCTTGAGATCGGCCGCCTGCACCGTCGCCTCGATGGTCAGCTCCCGGGCCTGCGCCACCGCCCACCACAGGGTGTAATAGCGCGCCACCACATTGGCGAACCATCCGCCCGCGCACACCATCACGCCGTAGCGGTCGAAACCCACATTCCCGCAGGGCTGCAATTCCACCCGCTGCGCCGACGGCGCCGGCGTGCAGTCGAAAGGCACCGAATCCGTTTTCCAGAACACGTTCGGCACGCGGCTGTTCGCGAACCGGTAGCAGAGGCGGTCCGGGTTCACCGGCCACGCCCGGTGGGCCACCGTCGCCATTGGCCGGGCCAGCGGCTGCGATGCTTCAGTCACGTCCGTCACGCCCGCCAGCAATACCGTCGCGTCCTTCTCAAGTGGTGCAGCCAGGGTGATCACCAGTTCGGACGCCTCGGCGTTCAGTGCGGCGGACTTCACTGCCGGTCCGCCCGTTACCTCGATTTTCGCTCCGTCCAGCTTCACGCGCTTGTTGAAGGCGATCCACAGGTGTGTGGCATCAACCTGGGCAGTCGACACGACTGCCGGAGGCACGTGCGCTTCGACCCGCACGAATCCCGTGATGGTAGTGTCGCCGTTGCGTGCGGCCACGGCGTAGGTTCCGGGTTTGGTGTACTGATGCTTGCCGCGGGTGGCCTTGTCCTTTGTCCCATCGCCGTAGTCCCACGCCCACTCGCCGCCGGCCGCAGGCGGGAGAAACGCCACCGTGAGCGGCGCCTCGCCGGTGAACCGTCCCAGGCCCGGATCGACCCACGCGTGCGGGTCGAGCAAGGGGCCGTTCTGGCCGTTCACCTTGGCCCACGCCTCCACGGCATCGAAACGCTCGTTGAACCGCCCGAGCCAGATCGCCTGCCCGGAGTACACGGTGAAAAAGCGAGCATCGTTGCTCCAGCGTGCCACGCGGGCGCCCCCCTTGTCGAACCGGATCGCTCGCCGGTTGATGCCGCCGTCGTCGTACATGTTCACGCCGTCGGTGTTGATTTCCTGCTGCAGCGTGTGCGGGAAGCCGATATGCATGAACCGGTAGCTGTTGTCCGGCGCGAGATTCCCGCCGTAGCCACTGCCATACCACTGCCAGCCGTGGTCAGGCAGCACCGCGACGCCCATGTTGGACCAGGGGAAACCGCCTCCGGCGTGCGTGCCATCCGCCGACACCGAGAACGGAGCCGTGTTCACCGGCGCCCGACTGAACACCCTCTCCCGCACCTTCGGGTCGTCGAGTCTGAACCGGATCAGCGTTCCCTTGCCCATGCCGTGGTTGAAGTTCATGCCGGTGCAGTTCTCCGCCGCATACACCCACGTCGCCAGGCTCTGAGGATCGCGCCAGGTGCAGAGCGCGAAGCCCTCGCCGAGTTCGAGATCGTTCTTCCCGTCCCAGTCAACCACACGTATCAGGCTGGTGTCGACCTGGTTCGAGGTCATCTCGTTGTAGACTACCGCGTTGCCATCCGGCGTGATGCTCGGGCGGTAGTGGCAGCCCCGCCCCGCCCGTTCCTGCTTCCCGCCCGCGCCGTCGCTTGCAGCAACTTCACCCTGTAGCAGCACACGTTCCTTCCCTTCGGCCGTGTCGATGCACATGAGGTCGGCCTTGGGCTGGAAGTAGATGTCCTCGCCCGTCCACGCTGTGCTCCGAGTCCAGACGACCTTGGTCCGCGCCCCGGTGAACTTTGCCAGGTCGTCTGCCGGTTGCATCGCGGCTGGCTCAGCCGTCACGAGAATCGGGAACAGGAGACAGCCGCAAAGGAGAGAGAGATGCTTCAGCATAGCATTGTCCTCATATTGGTTTTCAGCCTACGCCGCCGTCTTCGTCCAGTCGATGATCACGCCAAGCAGGGAATCCGGCTTGTCCCGCAGCGTCGCATAGATTCCCAGTGCCTCCGCGACCGGTATCACGTGGGAAACGACGGGCTCAATACGCATAACGCCCCTGCTCAGGAAGTGCAGCACGACCTGGAGGTCATCAATGCTGAAGTGAGCCGAGACCTCGATGGAGGCCTCGGTGAGGTGCAGCATTCCCCACGGGAAGGACGTATTCGGGCGACCCGCCACCAGGCCGATGACCGATCCGTGCCGGATCAGCCCGTGCTGATGGATGTCGAACAGGAGGGATTCGACCCCGCAGGCATCAATGATGCAGTCGTAGGTTCCTTCGCTCTTGAGTGCCGCCCAGAAACCATCGTCTGTGGCGAGGAGCACGCGTTCCGCGCCGCATTTCGCCGCCGCCGCAAGCCGCCTTTCCTGAACGTCGGAAACTGTCACCCGCGCGCCAAGGGCGCGGGCAGATTGGGCGGCAAACTGCCCGATAGGGCCCGCCCCGGCCACCCACACGTTCTGTGCAGGGCCGACACGGAAGCGCCTGGCTGCCCGCATGCCGACCCCCGCCACGCCGAGGAGCGCACAATACTTCGCGTCCAGCCCGGGCGGCAGGACCACGCAGTTGTGCGTCCAGTAGGCCTTCGGGTCGGCTGCTGCCACATCGACGATATTCCAACCGTTATGGCCGACGAACTGCCCGTAGAAGACCGTATCGCCGACCTTGTACCCGGTTACCTTTTCACCAGCCGCGCGGATCCTCCCAACATGCTGATAGCCAACGCGGCTTGGATAGCCGCTCGCACCGCGATCGCACGTTATCCACCCCCGCTCGGTGCCGTTGGTGATGCCGGTGTACTCCGTGGCGATCACCATCTCGGCAGGGCCGACTGCCATCGGTTCGCCGAGATCGGCAAAGCCCATTCTCCCCTGCGCCGTGTTCTGTAGACTGATTTTGTTCATGGGCAGGTTTTCATCCTTTGTCACTGGTCAATGGTCACACGTTCGGGGTATCCGCCCGCATCGTAGTAGACCATGGCTTGCGACTGAGGTGAATCGTCGGCCATGAAGTAGTACCCCTTCACTTCGGGATGATCGGCCAATCGCTGCAGAGCCAGCCGATACACTTCCCCCTTCTTCGCCTCTGCCCAGGCCGTTGTCCTGCTGCCCCAGGCGTATATCCGGCCCACGTGGAATACGCGGATGACCGCACCGGGTTTGACGCCGGCCAGTTCGCCTTTCCGGATTGAGAGAACCCGGTATTCATGCGCAATGAGTGCCTGTGTGTAGGGAGCGATCGCCGCACCGCCTGGCATGCGGGACGCGGCAAGCAGCTCTGCCTCGACCTCCGCCGAAGGGAGATCCTTCTCCTTCTTCATGCCCGGACGGAAATAGTCGAAGCTGCTCTTCGCCTCACGCTCCTCGACAAACCGGCTGTACAGCGCCGCCGCGCTGATCCCCCCTGCCAGGAAGCGCTCTCGATGAAGTTCCAGTTTGTACGCTCAGTGACCTCGAAGTTGCCGAAGGTCAAGAACCCCGGATCCCAGTTGCCCAGTTCTCCCGTGAACGTTTTGGATTCGTGTACTTTGCGTCCGTCCAGGTAGCAGACCAGTTGCCCCGGCCTGTAGGTGACGATGAGGTGATGCGGGCCGGTATCAGGCAACGGGCAAAGGAGCTCGCCCGGCTCTATCGGCGGGGGAGTGGGATACCACCACCTCGGATCGGGGGGGATCGCCTTGCCGAGACGATACTGCCACTTGCCGCGGAGGGCAATCGTCTCCGGTTCTGTCCCCTTCGCTGCCTTTCGTTCCAGACGCATCTTCTCCGCCCCCGCGCCCCACAATCCGCCCTCCCCAAACGTATCAATGGCGCGAACGGTAATCACGGCTCGTCCCGGTTTCACCAGGGCGCCGGGAATCGGATACACGCGCAGAATGTTCCAGAACTGCACGACGTGGTTCGCATAGCTCCCCATGCCGCCAACCTCGATTCCATTGAAGAAGGTCGTGTCGATCTCATCCACCGGCCCCAGGTGCAACACCACATCCTGGCCGGCCCATCCGTCAGGGATGTTCACTTCTTTGCGGAACCACACCAGTCCATCGACGTCTTTCAGGCCCCCTGCTTCCCAATTGCCGGGGAGATCCATCTCCGGCCAATCGCGCGTGTCAAGGTCCGTGGCACTCATGGCTTGTGCCTGTGGCTTGTTCGTTTCCGCGTCGCTGATGGCGGCAATGGCGCCATTGTAATCGGCCAACAGGCTCTTGCGTTCTGCCGTCTGAATGAAGAAGGCGAGCTGATCATTGACCTGTCCAAGCCAGAAGGCGGAGTTGCCGATCGTATTCCCGAAGTTCACCAGCAGCGCAGGCATCGAGCGCTGTCCCTGCGCCAACCGGCTCGACTGGAATACGAGTTCCAGTGCCATCGCCTGCCGTTGTATGAAGGGCTCGTGCAGATCCCGATAGGGGACGTGTGCCTCCAGAACGCCCGACAGAAAATGCATCCGCCCGTCTTCCTGCAGATGAGCCTGGTTCCGAGCGTCCAGGGAGAACGGTCGAAAGCGGCCGGTGTCCGCGTCGCGGAAGTACTGCCGCCCGAGCGCTTCCCACGACAAGACGAGATCATCGCGCCCCCTGGGCCACGCGGGCAGTCTCAAGTCAACTTTCCCGGCCAGGGGATGGGACTGTTGCGCCCGGTCGGAGAGACCCTCAACCAGCAGCGTATCCTCTTGCTTCGGGCGTTTATCCAGCATCAGCGTGACCCGTTTCTGGCTCTCGTGAAGCACCTGATCAATCACCTTCGCCCCGGACCCAAGGCGCAGAGACGGGTTGTTCAATTGAACAGGTTCGTCAAATACCAGGTCCAACTGTTTGTCGCTGATCAGGTCCGCTCTACGCAGCACGGGAGGCGCCGGCGAATGGACGATCACGTCGCCGAAACGCTTCCGATCCTTGTTCGTGGCCGTAACCCGATAGACTCCCGTCTTGGCGAAGACGTGGGAGTATCCCTTGGTGTTGGTTGGGACTCCGTCGCCGAACTCGACACCCCATCCGTCGCCCGGGAGACGATAGCCGGGAAGTGTTACGCGGAAGGGCGCTTCACCCTCGTACCGCCCCACCCCGGGATCCACCCATGCATAGGCGCCGGTGTCAGCTTCCGCGTTCTGCGTGACGCGAACCCAGCCCTCGGTCTCGGCAGAGTCCGGGGTGAATCGCCCCAGATACACTTCAAGGGGGCCGAGGTCGGCGCCCGTAAAGCCGCCGATCGTCAGGAAGCGGGGATCATTGCTCCAGCGAGGATAGCACAGTCGGAGATCGTCTGCAATTCCCGGCAGGCTCTTGATTGTGACGACACGCGGAGTGGCACCCCAATGATCAACGACGCGAAGACCTTGGTCCACATCCGAGCCGGCGTGGTACTCTGCGCCCTTCTTGTAGAACAGGCGCCACCCGCTGTCGGGTGCCACGTCGAATGCCTCCGCCCGATCAACGGACCACGCGTCGGGCGTCACGCAAAATGCCGCCGATCGATCCATGGACACCCGGATGGAACCATTCGTCCCAAAGTCCTTCGTCTTCACAACGACGGCAAAGGAATCATCCGCACGCATGCCGTCGTGGACGCGGATCCCGGCATAGCGCCCGTCGCCGGAGAGGGCCAGTTCAGAAGTCCAGAGCTCCAAGCTGGTTACGCTCTGAAGGTCTGAAGGCTCGTCCAGTCGCTGCCGGAAGATAAGGCAGCGCTGGGAATCCTGGGGATCGTGCCGCCCGAGGTAAACCCAGGTATGTCCCTGCCGTCGATCCTGCCACAGGCAGTAGAGGCGGCCATCCGTGAGCCGACGCAGGCCGGTTCCATCCCAACGAACAGTAAACACCACCTCCGTGCCCTCTTCGGCGAAGACCACGGACTCACCATCCGCGGAGATCCAAGGCTGACCATAACCAGGGAAGCCTTTGTGAAGAATCCTTGAGACACCATCCCGTGAGTCATGAACGGTCAGTTCCTGCTGTTGGCCGTGATGGATCCAAACCAGCTTGGTATGGGCCCCCGTAAGCTGCTCGATGTCACGGGCAAGCGAACTCTCGCCATGCACGTTCGAGACAACGAACGCCGTAAAGGCGCTGAGCGCACATATCATGACGTACTTTGGCAGCGCCCGCATGCCTGCACTCGTTCCAACCATGGTTATTCTCCTTGACTGGTTCAGGCTGAATTGGACAGATTGCCCCGTAAGAGAGCGACTTGCCTGCGGCAAGTCGGAGTCTATGAAGGCATGGGGGAAGCTCTGAGCATCTTTCTCGGGCATAGTGAGAAGGCTGGGGGAACCAGTTGATGCAACTCCCCCTTACGGATGCCCGCCGCAACCCGGCCGGTTAATCCTGCGACCACTGCGGTCGCCGCGAGTCCGCTCTCCAGCAGAGCTCGCTTCTCTTTCCCCCGCTGATTGCATTCTACCGATCTGCGACCGTCTTGTCAATGGTTCAGTGGACGTGGCCCGGAAAAAAGTTGACATGCAATGCATCACGCGGGCGTTATGCTCGAACTCGACGTGGAACGTCGTTTGGTCGCCGACCTTCACCTGCATCCGCCGCCTGCCATCGGCCGTGCGTTCTCAACAGAGTTGCAGGCGTTCGGCTGATTGGTTCATTGCCGGTTTCATGGCAGAGGTGGTGGGTGCTGATCGGCGCAAGCGGGAGGAACGCTTCCGCGACCCGAACGACCCTGCTCAACGTGCTGGTCTGCAGGATGTCATCCTCGCGTGAGATGAAGGAGAGTACCACGTCCGATTCCGGTGGCCGCTGTGATCCGCAGCCTCGATTCGCATCAGGCCCTTCAATCCACGCTCGTAGGACTCGCGGAAGTAGTTCCGGCGGGGGCGCCACTTCTGGAGTTCGTCGCAGCGGCGGCCGGTGCACTTGTTGATCGCGCGCCACCGGTAGATCGCGCCGCAGATTGCGCTGGCGCCTGATCGTCCAGCGCGAAGCACAGCCGCATCGGGTTCACCATCAGCAGGTTACCGATCCTCCTGAATGATCTCTGCACGAGAAACAGTTCCTTGTTCGGCCCAGCGAGGATCGGCATGAGCTCCTTGAGCATCTGGCGGGCGCGCCCGGAATCGCAGTCGAGTGCCCTGTATGTCCATGCCACGAGTGGCGATTCCAATGCGTTTTCCAGCAAACAGCGCCCCGTTTCCGGCCGTTGCTGATGCGGGAGGAGAGGAACGGAGGTCGATGATGAGACGCTTGCTTCTCGCCGTTCTGGCCGCCGCGGTGCTGGCCGCGACACTGGTCGGCTGCACTCCGCCGCAGGCTGCGGAGCCGGCAGCGCGGCCCGAGGAATCGCGCCCGCCAGTCGAACCTGTCGGGCCCGCGGCCTGAGCGGCCGATCGGAGCGGTCTTCGAGGCCCATCATCTCGACGCCCACGCGGCGGCATCGCGCATCAGCTCGAGAGCCTGCCGGATGCGGGGGAGTTCCTCGAAGCCGTACGACAGCCGCAACTGCCGCCGCCCCACCTCGGCGAGGCTGCCGGTGCGGTGCACGCAGAACTGGCCCGGGATGTAGGCGACCCGCGGGGCCGGCGAGCCGGCGGGTCCGTCGATGGCGGCGTCGCCGGTGGTGCGGGCGAGGCAGCGGAAGAACCGCGATCCCTCGCTCGTCTCGATGCGGCGGAAGGTGAGGTAGAAGTAGAACCCCGCCCGGCCGCCGCGGCACTCCTCGATGTGCTCGCCCAGGAGTTCGTCGATCCACGCCCTGACGCTGACGGCTTTCTCGCGGTAGCCGCGGTTCACCTTCTCGATCTGGCCGGCGGCGTGGTTGTCGAGCAGCCAGCCGGCCATCTCCTGGAGGATCAGCGGCGCGCTGAAGCCGACGTCGCCGGTGTGCTGCACGAGGGCCCGCACGAGGGGCGAGTCTGCCGCGATCATGTAGCCGATGCGGAGTGCGGGGGCGAGGATCTTCGAGAGCGTGCCGACCTCGTGGACGATGCCCGCGGGGTCGTGCAGCAGGGCCGATTGCGGCCGCTCGGCTGCCGGATCGTGCACGAGGCTCTCGTAGGCGGTGTCGAGCATGAGGGGCACGGTCCGGCCGAGGCTTGCGGAGAGGCGCTGCGTGGCGTCGACGAGCTGCCGCCGGCGTTGGTTCGACAGGATCGTGCAGGTGGGGTTGCCGACGGTGGCGACGTATATGAAGCTGATGTCGCGGCGGGCGTCGCCGAGGCCGGCGAGGGCGGGATCGAGGGCGTCGACGCTGATGCCGCCGGCATCCTCGGGCACGGCCAGGATGCGGAAGCCGCGCCGCTCGAGGAGGTCGCAGTAGATGTAGTACATCGGGTCGGCGGTGATCACGATGCCGGGGCGCGCGACGGCGGCGATGCCTTCGAGGAGGCTGGTGGCGCCGCTGGGGCCGACGATGATCTGGCGGCGGTCGAGGGCCTCGGGCGTGAGGCAGCCGATGGCGTTGTCGAGGATGAAGCGGCGCAGGGACTCGACGAGCGTCGGCGAGCCGCGGGGCCCGCCGTAGTTGAGGGCGTTGCGGTAGCGCCCGGGCCGGCCAAGCACCGCCTGCATCGCGGCGATGGCGAGGTGGCGGGGGATGGTGGACTCGTTGACGTAGCCGACGCCGAGGTTGATGTCGCAACCCTCGCGGAAGCCGGAGGCGAACGCGGCCATCATCCGGCTGACGGGTGCGGGCGTGGCGGAGGCGCGGCCGTAGTCGGAGAGCGGAAAGTCCATCGATGAGGCTCCGGCGTTGGTGAAACGAAGAGCGCGGGATGCCGCCGCCCGGCGCCCCGCGCCCTTCTGGTACATGGATGTTTCCCGGCGGAAGCGGCCGCGGGTCACTTGTTGCCCTGGGCCAGCTTGTGCGAGGTCAGGTAGATGTAGCTCTGCCTGACGGCTTCCATCATGTCGGTCTCGCAACTGTCCAGCTCGACGATCAGCCAGTCGAGGACCTTCGGATCGGCGGCGCCGATGATGGCGGCCATGTCGAGCTTGCCGGAGCCGATGGCGGTGTGCGGCTTGTTCTCTTCGAGCGTGCCGTCCTTGAGGTGCAGCAGCGGCACACGCTTGGCCATCCTCTTCACGACCTTCACGGGATCGGACTTGCCGTAGGCGGTCCAGTAGACGTCGATCTGCGCGAAGACGTTGTCGGCGACGCTGGAGAACAGGATCTCGTGGGCCGTCCTGGTGCCGATCCTGCTGAACTCCCACCAATGGTTATGGTAGCCGATCTCCATGCCGTGAGGCTTGACGAGTTCGGCGGCGGCGTTGAGGCGGTCGGCCGCCTTTTTGCAGTCGTCGGCGGTCTTGAGGTCGTTGGGGCCGAAGCCGGTGACGATGCGCCTGCTGCCGAGGGTTTTCTCCTGGTCGACGATCTGCGCGACGTTGTCCTTGGCGGGCAGGCCGGCGTGGCTGCTGCTGACGGCGAGGCCGAGGTCCTTGACAACCTTGGCGACTTCGGCGGGCTTGGCGCCGTGGAGGCCGGCGAACTCGACGCCCTTGTAGCCGATGTCGGCGATCTTCTTGAGCGTGCCGAAGAAGTCCTTCGCGCACGCATCGCGCACGGTGTAGAGCTGAATGGCGACCGGTTTCATCTGGTGCTCCCGAGGGAAGGGTTTGGCAGGCCGGCCCGGAAGTTCCGGCACACGCCGGCAGGGCGGCCGATCACGCGGGCATATTGTAGCGTGCGGCCGGATTTGTTCAAGAGCAAATCAGGGGCCTCGGCGGCGGATTGATCCCCGCCAAGAGCCCGCGGCTTCGGAGTCGGTGACTTTTCGCAGAGATCAGTCCGTCTATCGCCTGTCTTTGCGGCAAGAAGTCATGAACCATCATCCTGGGCGTCCGAATACTGCTCGTGGCCGCCCGGCAGCGGGCTTCCGCCGCTGGAGGCGTTCACGGATCTCGATCCCTTCCAACTGGAGTTTCTGAGCTGAAGGAGCGGCGCCCCGTGCCGGCAGCGGAACCGGGGCGCCGCACCACGCGGGAGGACCGGCGATGGCCGCCATACTCGGCTTCGCAAACTGGCTGCTGCCCCTGCTCTACCTGGGGCTGCTGGGGGAGTACGGCTCCACGTTCTTCCTGCGCACGAGGACACGCCGCCACAACCAGGCGGTGGGGCTGGTGGTCGTGCTCCACCTCCTGCTGCTGGTGCTGCGGGCGCTCTACTTGGACCGCCCGCCGCTGGACCGCCGCGAGGTCATCTCCGTGCTCGCGCTCAGTACGGCCCTCGTCTACTGGGGGATCGAGACGGCCGTCCGCGACCGCCGGGCGGGTCTGTTCGCCTTCGGCCTGGTCTTCCTGCTGCAATACATGGCGAGCGCCGGGCTCGCCGACGGGCCCGCGCGGCCGGGCATCGCGAGCACCTGGGGCCGGCTGCACGTCATCCCCTCGGTCATGGCATACACCGCGTTCGCCGTCGGGGCCGTCTACGGCTCGCTGCACCTGCTGGCCTACCGCAACCTCAAGAAGCGGCTGTTCGGGGCGCTCTTCGACCGGCTGCCGTCGGTGGACCTGCTGGGCCGGATGACGTGGTACGCCCTGCTCGCGGGCTTCGCGCTGATGACGGTGAGCGTGGTCATGGGGCCGCTGCTGCTGGGCAGCCTCAACGCGGAGGAGCCGGGGGCGTGGGACGCGGCCGTCATGCTGAAGATCCTCGGCGGCTCGGCCGCGTGGGCGATCTTCGGGCTGGCCGTGCTGGGCAAGACCGCCCTCCGGTGGCCCGCGCCGAGGGTGTCGTCGCTCGAGATCACCGGGTTTGTCGTGACGCTGGCGCTGGCGGCGGCGAGCGCGCTCGCGTGAGCGCGTCCGACTGGCCGCGGCAGCCCCGCAGTCCTGCAGGCGCACCGCGAACGATGGAGATCACCGTCACAGGCATCAGCCACCAGACCGCCCCCGTCAACATCCGGGAGCAGTTCGCTCTCGACAGCGACGGCGTGGCCGGGCTGCTGAGGATGATCCGCGCCGAGGGAGACTTCGAGGAAGCCCTCGCGCTGAGCACCTGCAACCGAACCGAGGTGCTGCTGGTGGCCGACCACCCCTACGACACCGAGGCCCGCGTGCTGGGGTGGCTGAGCAGGCTCCGCGGCAGGCAGGCAGTGCCCGCCGACAGGTCGTTCTTCCACCGGCACGACGGCCTCGCCGCCGTCGCGCACGTCTTCCGCGTCGCCGCGTCGCTCGAATCCCAGATCCTCGGCGAGCACCAGATGCTCGGCCAGGTCAAGGAGGCCTACCGCGCCGCGGCCGCCGCGGGCACCGCCGGCTACGTGATCAACAGGCTGCTGCACCGCGCGATCCGCGTCGCGAAGAAGGTGCGGACCGAGACCGATCTCTGCCGCGGGGCCGTCAGCGTGCCGCAGGCCGCCGTCGAGCTCGCCCGGCAGCTCTTCGCCGACCTCTCCGACAAGACGGTGCTCCTCGTGGGAGCCGGCAAGATGGCCGAGCTCGCCGCCCGCAACCTCGTCAACGCCGGGGCCGGCCGCATCATCGTG
>Ga0172362_10001109_pt1 | contig 22839 bp, 19 predicted proteins | sample LakKivs1_kivu2a2_FD_114534 | JGI IMG/M metagenome (GOLD analysis project Ga0172362, IMG submission 114534) | Sediment microbial communities from Lake Kivu, Rwanda - Sediment s1_kivu2a2 | ecosystem: Environmental > Aquatic > Freshwater > Lake > Sediment | place: Rwanda: Western Province, Lake... | reverse complement strand
CGACCCCGGCTTCTTTTTAAAGGGTCCTGGGAATCAGCAACCTGTTGAAGTTCTTTTAAAACAAAGCGAGGGATAATCATATCCCCTTCGACAAAACCGGTTTTGCAAATATCGGCGATTCGCCCGTCGACGATTGAACTGGTATCAAGAATTTTGGCAATATTATTTTGCCCGCGTAGCAGTTTCATTTTTGGAATGCCAGTAAAAATCATGATAATGTCTTCTTTACGAATCACCGCGACAGCAAAACCAACAATCCCACAGCCAACCGTTACCAGAAGAGGCAATGAGGTGTTTTTAAAATGTAAAAAGGAGATCGGGTAAGTTATAAGAACGCCGATGACTAATCCGATTATCAATCCTCCCAGGGCAACCAAAATGTCAATGGCGGACATACGGTTAAATACTAAAGAAAATTTTTTGAATTTTTCCATAAAATAAAAACCGATATATTTTTGGATAAAATAGAAAAAGACACCGAAAATTCCCGTGATGAGAGCAATTTCCAGCCAAGACCCGAAAGTAAGAGATGGTTGCGTAGATCGGTAAATCAAAATATTCAATATAAAGACGATTATCATTAGCGTGATAATCCACCATTTACCACTATTCGTCATATGCTATCTCCTCCCATCTCACCGACAGCATACACTGTCGTGTGATAATACAATACTGGGATTAATTTTTCGTGATTACTTAACAGAATATGTTGAATACATCACCCTCCTTTCATTCTATCGGATTAGACCGCCATGCTGCTATTGCAACACCATAGACAATGAAAACATATCTGTCTGTCTCGCCATGACAGATTATTATAATGAGAGCTTTCACTCGTTACTTGCCACTCGTCACTGTATTTATAGTCGGCATCAAATACTCGCTTAAACATATGACCCAATAATAAAAAGATTATAACATTCCCTCTGATATATCTGAAATAGTCATAACTCACTGCTCATTCATTGCCTTTCAGGAAATCAAGCCTTCTTTCTGGCAGGCTTCGAATAAAGTACGGTATCCAACGATTTCCACCTTATCAATTTTTTTCTTATTATTCTTGGTAAGATGATAGCTGGAAGTGACCACGCGTTGAATCCCCATCCGGGCTGCTTCCTGAACTCGCCCTTCAAAAAAATAAACTGGACGAATCTCCCCTCCCAGTCCCACTTCTCCCAAATAGACGGTATTTTTATCCAGGCTTTTTTCCAGGCGTGAAGAGATGAGGCTAAAACAGATTGACAAGTCGGGAACGGTTTCGCTAACTTTCATCCCCCCTGCCATGTTGAGGTAAACATCCTGCTGGGTAAAACGGACTCGAACCCGCTTCTCGATCACTGCCACCAACAGATGAAGCCGGTTGATATCAAAGCCGACACTCACTCGCCGGGGGTAATCGAGATACGAATGATTGACCAAGGTTTGAACCTCTAACAGTAATGCTCGTCTACCTTCGGCGAGAATGGTCCGAGCGGTACCGGTATTCCCCAGGTTTTCTTCCACCAAAAAGAATTGCGAAGGATCGACTAACTCGACTAATCCCTCTTCTTTCATCTCTAATAAACCGATTTCCTGGGTTGAGCCAAAGCGGTTTTTCACGCTCCGCAAGATTCGGAGTTGATGGTGGGTTTCACCGTCTAAATAGAGTACAACATCGACCAAGTGTTCGAGGGTACGGGGCCCCGCAACCACTCCTTCTTTGGTGACGTGTCCGACTAAAAAAATAGCGATGTTCTTCTTCTTCGATATATCCATAAAACGAGCGCTCAGATCACGAATAAGAGAAATACTCCCCGGCATAAACTCGAGCTCATTCAAAGTTAAATTTTGAATGGAATCGACAACAATCAGGTCGGGATGAACTGAATCAACGCCGGATTCTATATCATTATAGCTATCGGTAGAATAGAGCCATAAGTTAGAGTCTTTTGAAAAACCAAGACGCTGAATTCGGATAAAGAGCTGATGGAGTGATTCCTCGGTACTGACATAGAGCACCTTTTTCCCTTTCGCCGCTACTCCAGCGGCGATAGTGAGAAGCAAGGTCGATTTTCCGATTCCAGGATCTCCGCTCAAAAGCGAGAGCGATCCTTCTACGACTCCTCCTCCCAATACCCGATCAACTTCATGAAAACCACTGGAAAAACGACGATCAATGGAATAATTTTGAGTGTATAAATCAGGGAGAGACAGGGGCACATTGTCAGTATCGGAACGGGTTTTTTGAACCAGATTTTGGGGTGATGGGGATATTTCTACAAAAGTATTCCACCCACCACACTGGGGGCATTTGCCCAGCCAGCTTGGGGTAGAATAATGACAATTTTGACAGATAAATTCAGCTTTCTTCACGCTAATCCTTGAGCGAGAGTTCGAGAGGCAACACTTTGTTGAAACGAAGGGCGTTGTCTTCTATTCCAACAAATATCCGGTCTCCCTCTTTAAAGGTACCTCTCAGAATGAGATCCGATATCGGATCTTCCACCAGTTTTTGGATGGCTCTCCGCAAGGGCCGAGCGCCGAAATTCGGGGCATATCCCTCTCGAGCGATTTTTGATCTCGCCTCCGGTGATAATTCGATAGATATGTTTTGTTCTTTCAGCCGTCTGAAGGTCTCTTTCATCATCAAATCAACAATTTTTTCAATTTCTTCTTGCTTTAAAGGTTTGAATACGATTATTTCATCAATACGATTTAAAAATTCAGGAACAAATGTCCTTTTGACTTCTTCCATCACCTTATGTTTGATATCTTCGTATGAACACCCCTCCTCACCTTTACTTCCAAAACCAATGGAGGCGTTGGAAGAAATCATCCGAGCTCCCAAGTTAGAGGTCATGATGATGACGGTATTTTTAAAATCAATGCTTCTTCCCTGTGCATCGGTTAAGCGGCCTTCTTCCAAGATTTGAAGAAGAATATTGAATATTTCAGGACTGGCTTTTTCGATTTCATCAAAGAGAACGACCGAATACGGTCTACGTCGTACTTTTTCGGTAAGCTGCCCGCCTTCATCGTATCCAACGTATCCCGGAGGAGAACCAACCAACCGGGAAACCGTGTGTTTCTCCATATATTCCGACATATCGAGGGTAATCAAGGCATCTTCCTTACCAAACAGAAATTCAGCCAAAGCCTTGGCCAATTCGGTTTTTCCTACTCCAGAAGGACCTAAAAAAATAAACGATCCAATTGGCCGGCGTGGATCCTTGAGACCAGCCCGTGATCGTCGCACTGCCCGCGAAACGGCTTTCACTGCTTCCTCCTGACCAACCAGCCGACGATGAATCTCTTCATCCATATTGACCAAACGCTGTTTTTCTTCAAGTGCCAGCCGGGAAACCGGTATCCCCGTCCAGTTGGCAACTACGGCGGCGGCATCTTCCTCAGTAACCACCGGGCGTATAATATCAATTTGCTGTATCCATTCATCTTTATTTTTTCGGTATTTTCTCTTCAACTGATCTTCAAGGTCTCGTAAACTTGCAGCCTCTTCAAAATCTTGTTTCTTCACAGCGGCTTCTTTCATCAATCGAGTTTCTTCAATTTCTTTTTCTAATTGTTTTAAATCATCGGGCAAAACTGTTGCCCGGAGGCGTACCCGGCTACTGGCTTCGTCCATAACATCTATTGCCTTATCGGGTAAGTAACGATCAGTAATGTATCGTTGCGACAAGTTCACTGCCGCTTTGATCGTTTCATCGATAATCTCGACTCGGTGATGTTCTTCATAGCGTTCTCGAATACCCTGCAAAATTTGGATGCTCACCTCAACCGAGGGCTCATCGACGTTCACTGGTTGAAAACGTCTCTCTAAGGCGGAATCTTTTTCAATGTATTTGCGATATTCGGTGATAGTGGTCGCACCAATCGCCTGGAGTTCACCACGTGCTAATGCCGGTTTGAGGATATTTGCAGCATCGATGGCGCCTTCAGCAGCACCGGCACCAACCAGAGTATGAACCTCATCGATAAATAAAATTACCTCCTGGGTTTGGACGATTTCTGAAATAATCTTTTTTAATCTCTTTTCAAATTCGCCCCGATACTTGGTTCCGGCAACAATTGCCGCCAGATCCAGGCTGACCACTCGTTTATTTTTCAGGATTTCGTGAACTTCTCCTTTAACAATTTTTTGAGCAAGCCCTTCGACGATCGCCGTTTTTCCAACACCAGGTTCACCAATTAATACTGGGTTATTTTTGGTCCGCCGACTCAGTATTTGAATAACCCGTTCAATTTCTTTTTCTCGACCAATCACCGGATCCAATTTTTCTTCCCGAGCTAACTGGGTCAAATCCCGGCTGAATTCATCAAGTATGGGAGTCTTACTTTCTCGTTTACTTTGGGGAGAAGGGGCAAAAGGATCTTGTTGTTGGGTGTTTTCATTGAGGATCTGGTTCAATCGCATGCGGACGGTTTCGATATCCAGACCAAGCCGTCTCAATATCTGAGCACCAACTCCATCCCCTTCACGGAAAATTCCTAATAATATGTGTTCTGTTCCTACATAATTATGAGCCAAGCGCCGTGTTTCATCGAGGGCAAGTTCGAGGACTCTTTTGGCACGTGGGGTAAAGGCAACTTCGGTTGAGCCTTGATATTCGGTTCGATCAACAAAACTTTCTAATTCATTGCGCACGGCTTCAATGCTAACATCAAGACTTTCCAAAATCTTAGCTGCAATCCCTTCTCTTTCTCTTAACAAACCTAAAAGAAGATGTTCGGTCCCTATATAATTGTGCTTGAGACGCACGGCTTCATCCTGAGCCAAAATGATGACTTTTCTAGCTCTCTCGGTATATCGCTCAAACATCGTATAAATCCTCCCCAGAGATGACTCTGAAAAACCGCAAAATATAAAGACATTCTCTTTTAAAACTGAGATTAGTACCCCAAATTTTATTGAGGATTTTTTTTACCTCTATAAAATTTAAACCTTGAAGCGGAGAAAATATTCCACATTGCCAAGCCAAAGCCCAAAGTGAGAGAAAATCAAAAACATCCTTCATGGTATGATTATCGCTTCGAAACAACTGTTTCCCCTTCATCATCACATTTTCTTCAAGCTCCATTCGCCTCGTTTGAGAATTTTTCAGGGTACATCGTACCTGTTTCTCCCATTTGATCAAGGTCATTCCAAATTTTTTCAAGCTATCCAGAATCTGCCATTCCGAAAACCCTAAGGTGAAACGATTGGAAAAATGGTAAATATGACCAATGATTCCATTTTCATTTTGGCAGTTTTTTACATGAAATTCTTTATCTCGCAACCATTGTGTAAAACGGTCTTCACCATAGAGCAACGATAAAGCGGGGAGATGGATATAAAGTGATACATCCATTCCGGTCCCCAGCCGTTCTGGGGATGAAGTGAGATACCCCCAATCACTCCGAAAAGCGTAATCGAGATTCTGTTCAACCAAATTATCTAATTTTTCCACATCTCGATAAACGCAATCAAGATCAAAACCGGCAACCGCCGAAAATACACTTATATGGTCATGATAGTTCACCAAAATGCCTCTGTTTTTAGAATAAATAAGAAAGCGCCCCGAGGGGTTTTCTAAAACTCCCCGGGGGATTAGATTCTGGAAAAAAAAATCCTCCAAGGATTGATGGGAAATGGCATCAAGCTGAACGAATCGATATTTTTTTGGTGCTAAATAGTGCTGGTATATTTTCTCTAATCGTTGTTTGAGATCGTCTATCCAAATTGATGATGCACTCGCGGGGAAAGGGATACCCTCGAGGTTACGCGCCAGAGAGACCCGCGAAGTTATCCCTGTCATCTCTAATTTTCCAGGAATAACATGGATAAGATGAAATAAACTCATTTGAGATAAGACTCAAGCCGCCTGAGCAGATGTTTAATGTGTTCAGCCTTTTCATAATTTTCCTCTTCCAGGCATTTTTGGTAATTGATTTTCATTCGATTCATACTCAGTTCTATCTTTTTACGATGAGAGAGTCGAAGTGGAATCTTCCCTCGATGGATGAGCTCAGGTTGTATTTGGGAAATTGAATCTCGCAAAAGGTCGTAAAACGTTTCATAACAATGAGAACATCCTAAAAAACCACTGTCTAAAAAATCCTGATAGGTCGTCAAGCAATAACTGCAACTTAAATCCTGATATATTCTGGTCTTTTCGCCATAAGTGGGGAGTTTCTTCATCGGGCTGGATTGGTTTTGGTTGAGAACAATACAAGAAACCGGTATTTTATTGGCGCAGTCTTCACACAAAAAGAACTTTTTCCCCAATTTGTCTTCTTTATCGATAATATAGATGACGAAACTTGCTGTTTTTTCATTACATATTTCACATTTCATAGTCATACCCAATTTTAAGAACCTGGAGTAACATTTCTCGAAGAATACTCGAACGCAACATGTTTTTATCTCGAATCGAGGGGAGAGAATTAAAACTCAGGCCGTTGAAAGCGTCGACCATAACCGCTCGCATCAGCGAACCTTCTCGAGGAGTAATGAAACCCTCTCTTTCCAACCAATTGAGTAACCCCTCAACTTCATTTTCTTTCAGATCTTTTTCGGTCACTTCGAGATAGTTCACCACTGGCTCTAAACGATCCATTTGTATTTTCTGTATCTTCACATACCCGCTTCCTCCTCTTCGGCTTTCAACGATGTAACCCTTGAAGACATTAAAGCGAGTCGTTAAAACATAATTAATCTGTGAAGGAGCACAGTCAAACTCTTCAGCGATTCTCCCTCTCTGGATGGTAACCGTCTTATTAGGTGATTTTTCAATGAGTCGTATAAGATATTTTTCTATAGAGTCGCAAAGGGAGTACACATCAACCGACCTCCCGATCTGATCCCAGTTGTATAACGGTCAATACCTGGTAAAGTTTGACCCATTCTCTTTTCAATGACCATAAACCAACCCTTTGACTATTATTGACATTTAATATTATAAAACAAAATAGATGATTGTCAATCAAACCGAGGACGCAGAATGGGGAAAAATATCACTTCTCGTATTGACGGCGAATTGGTTAACAGCATAACCAACCGGTCGATCCCTACTCCCAAACCGCCAGTAGGTGGCATTCCGTATTCGAGAGCTTCGATATAATCTTCATCGATGAGGTGTGCTTCCACATCACCGTGTTCTCTCTTTTTTACCTGGTCTAAAAATCTCTTTTTTTGCTCAAAGGGGTCATTCAACTCGCTATAGGCATTCCCTAATTCTTCTTTACCGATAAAGAATTCAAAACGTTCCGCCACCAAGGGATCATCTTTTTTCGCTTTGGCCAGCGGTGATATTTCAACCGGGTATTCTAAGACAAAGGTGGGGTTGACGAGATGCGGCTGCACAAAAATGTCCAAAAATTCGTTGACGTATTTCCCCCGATCCCAGGATTCATCGCAATTCAAACCAGCAGCTTTTCCCCGGTTGTACATGGTTTCCAAGGAATCATGAAAAATATCGATGCCACCTTCTTTTTTGATCATTTCCCGTAGATTCAACCGTTTCCAGGGAGGGGTAAAATCAATGTCCATTCCCTGATACTGAACGTGATAGGTCCCCAAAATGGAGTGGACAACCGACAAAACCATCTCTTCGCACAAATTCATCATCGTCTCATAATTGCCGTAGGCTTGATAGAGTTCCAGCATGGTGAATTCGGGATTATGGTGAATCGATATTCCTTCGTTCCGGAAACTCCGGTTGATCTCATACACCTTTTCCATTCCACCAACGATCAGGCGTTTTAAAAAGAGTTCGGGTGCGATGCGCAAATAGAGATCAATCCCCAGAGCATTATGATAGGTCACAAAGGGACGAGCCAATGCGCCTCCAGGAATAAGCTGCATCATCGGTGTTTCGACTTCCAGAAATCCTCTTTTATCCAAAAAACTCCGGAGTTCGCCTAATACCCGGGAGCGAATTTGAAAAACTCCCCTCACTTCCGGATTCATGATTAGATCAAGATATCGCTTTCGATATCTCACTTCCACTTCCTTTAATCCATGCCATTTTTCCGGAAGCGGATGGAGGCATTTACTCAGGAGGATATAACTTTCAGCCACAACGGTGAGTTCACCGGTGTGAGTCTTAAAAACTTTCCCTTCCAGACCAATGACATCTCCCACGTCCAATGACTTGAAAATCTCAAAAGGTTCTTCACCGATAGTGTCTTTTTTGACATAAATTTGTATTTTGCCGGATCGGTCCTGCAAATCGGCAAAGATCGCTTTTCCATGTCGCCGGAAAGCCATAATTCGACCGGCGATTCTGACCGTGACATCCTGGTCGATATAGTGTTCAGGATCCAAACGAATATCGTGTATCACTTGTTCTTTTTGAAAAGGCACCCCATAGGGATCAACGCCTAATTCTCTTAATTCTTGAACTTTTTTAGTCTGAGCTCCAACGTCATTTTCGTTCAACTGTTCCCGCGATTCCTCGTTCATGATAAATTGGATTAATCCTCCTTTTTTCGGATATCAATCACTCGATATCTCACCATTCCGGCAGGTACTTTCAGCTCAATTTCATCACCTCTGGTTTTACCAATGAGGGCTTGAGCAAGTGGAGACTCAAAGGATATTTTTTGGAGGGAGGGGTTCGCACCAACTGAATCAACAATCGAATATTCCATCTGTTTTCCGTTATTGAGATTTTCCAACATCACCTTGACCCCCAGATGAATTTTTTCTGAATTTCCTCCGGACGGGTCATCGACGATGACGGCTTTCATCAATTTTTCTTCTAAAACCAGAATTCTCCCTTCTATAAAGGCCTGCTCATTTTTGGCTTCTTCATATTCAGCGTTTTCGCTTAAATCCCCAAATGCCAATGCCTGATTAATTTTCTCAGCAACCTCTTTTCGTTTAACGGTTTTGAGGTATTTTAATTCGGATTCTAATTTCTCATACCCCTCTTTTGTTAGAATAATTTTTTCATCAACTTTTTTCTTCTCCATCAATAAAAACCTCCCGAAAAGGTTTTCCGCTTTCAAAATACCATATATAAAGCTGGATTGATTGTCAAATTATCCCCAAAGGGGCAATCCGTGTCAAAGAGCATCCAATTCTATGATCTCCTGTTCGCGGAATAAATAATAAATTATTGAACAAACAATTATAATACTCTCATTCATGATGAGTATACAAGAAAAATCGCTCAGTATCTATTACGAAAATACAGCCTCCCTCACCCCCCTTTGCTAACATATTCACTATCCACCATATTGAGTGTCACTTTTTGCATATAGCGGAGGATAAGATAGGAAAGATAGCCAGTAAAAAAACCGGTGAGTAAAGCAAAAGGAGAAAGAATCATCAGATACCAGAATAGCTCAGTGCTCTGTATGTAGAGATATGCGGCAATCACTTGCCCGGTGTTGTGAAACAAAGCCCCCACCATGCTGACCACAATGATCGAAACTGACAATTTCCGACTGACAACCATCCCGAGCAAGGCACACAACCCACCACTCAGAGCGAGAAAAAAACCGATATTCATAAACTGCCCCGAAATCAGTCCTCCTAAAAATATTCTCAATACCGCAACCACCAAAGCCTCCCAGTTTCCCAATAAAACCAGAGCGAGCAAGGTTACAATATTTGCAAAACCCAATTTGGCGCCGGGAACAATCAAATTGGGTAGCGGGATCAAACCCTCTATCACGTGCAGGACACTCCCTAACGCCACCAATAGAGCGATATATATGAGTTCATTCGTCCTATTCTTCTTGAGAATTCCTTTTTCGCCCACTGACGTACTCAATCATTACACCTCATTCTGGTGTATAATTCCGGATAGACCCTCATGCCACGTTGTGGCACCAGATGAAAATAGAAATATGAGGGTCTATCCTCATTGTTTTTTATCTTTTAAATCTTTTTATCTTACACCGTAGGCTGATATCCTGTGGCAGTTTACAGGATAGATTGCCATGGTTTTTATCATCTACCTGGTGCCATGAAGCACCATGGGAGTTTCTTCCGTCATCCCTGAATGCTTCAATCAGGGGTCTATGGGGTCTTCACCTGGCTTTACATTCCCGATTAAAACATTCGTGAATGACGGATGAAGACGTCGCCTGTCCTGAAAATGAAGTAAAATGTAAAAAGTTTAAAAGCACTCTCCATTGCTTCGCGACACTCCTCCCGTGGAGAGGAATATTTTCATTCCTCACATGGTGCTGCCGTGCAGCAAGATTATCCGCTTATGATAAATCAGCGAGGAAAAAATTATGGACAAAAAGGATAAGCGAAAAAATATCTTCATCACCGGTTTAACGTCCCTCTTTACCGATATCAGTTCTGAAATGGTCTATCCCATCATCGCTCTGTATTTAAAAGCTCTCGGTGGAAGCCCGGCAATCTTGGGAATAATTGAAGGGGTTGCTGAATCAACCGCTTCCATTCTCAAGGTCTTTTCCGGAGCCCTGGCCGATCGTATCGGGAAAAGAAAACCCCTGGCCATTGCCGGATATTTCCTTTCCACCATCGGGAAGATCCTGTTCTTTTTCGCCAACAGCTGGGGCTTGGTCTTCGCCGGCCGTTTTTCCGACCGTTTCGGCAAAGGAGTTCGAACTGCACCCCGCGATGCCATGATCTCCGAATCAGCGGAGGGAAATAATCAGGGAAAAGCTTTCGGGATTCACCGCACATTGGATACCATGGGAGCGGTTTTCGGAACCCTGATTACCTTCTTCTTTCTCTTCCGCATCCAGGAAGCAGCAAAACAATCTGGAAATCTCTCCTTTTATATCCCTACCTTTCGAACCATTATACTCTTGAGTCTCATTCCAGCGGTACTCGGTGTAGTGGTGCTCTTCTTCACCATCGAAACCGGCAGTGGGAAAAAAACCGCCTCTTCTCCTCTCTCCTGGGCTTCATTCCGCAATCTTGACCGAAAGCTCAAGGTTTTTCTCATCGCCACCTTGCTCTTTACTCTCGGAAACTCTTCCGATCAGTTTATCCTTCTCCGGGCATCAGAATCCGACCTTGGCTTCAGCGCTTCGAGTATTATTTTACTCTATCTTCTCTATAATATTATCTATATGTTTATATCCTACCCCGCCGGCTGGCTCTCCGACAAAATCGGCCGTAAATGGATCTTGATTTCCGGATTCCTCCTCTATAGCGTCACCTACTACTTGATCGGCTTCACCCCCACTCTCCTCATCCCGGCCATGATTCTCTATGGACTCTACATCGGTATGACTGAAGGAGTCGCCAAAGCACTGGTCTCCGAACTCGCACCGGCAACCCGCAAAGCCACCGTTATCGGTCTCCATGCTACATTGTTAGGGATCGGCCTTTTCCCCGCTTCCCTCATCGGCGGATTGCTCTGGAGCGCTCTCGGACCCTCTGCCACCTTTCTTTTTGGTGGATCTATGACACTCTTATCCGCAGTGATTCTTATTCTATTTTTATAAAATATTGATTTTTAGTCTATTTATCAATGGAATGATAAACGAAGGAATCTACTTTTCCATTCACGAGGATAATAAACTGGTGAGCACCTTTAACCTTGAGAGAATTCCAAACCTTAACCCGAAGGGAGCACCTACTCCACACTCAGATCCTTAAAATATTGGCAAAATATATTCAATTGTTGTTCACTTTCCCGAAAAACACCTCTATATTTTCAACCAGGGGTTTCATCCGATCCGGCTTAAATTGATGGGCATAAACATTTCTTACCAGATGACAAAATGATCGATAATCATCTAATTTCTCTGACAGTTCATGAGAAATCACCGACGGTCTTACCCCATTTAATTCGAATGTCATTTGCCGGAGGAGTTCTTGATGCCAACGGCTTCCTGAGAGCTTTATTCCGTCAACATTCTCAGCAATCACTTCAAATAGCCCTTCCAAGCCGTTATAAAAATCATGGAGGTTCAACGCCACGCTATCGAAATACATATCATCTGAAGTTTTCTGCGCCTTTTCCCAGCCAAGTTTTATTCTCTCAGTGATTTTTTTTATTTCACCTAACCCGTATTGAATCCGGCTTGCTACTGCCAAATAAGGATTCATATGATTTCAATTCCTTCCTTTAGGATAATCTCCCGAAGCAAAGGTGAACACTCATCAGGATCCACTAGGTCAATCTTGAAGCGAGGGTTAAAATCAATCATTGCCCCGTAGGCTCGGAAATAGAGTTCATCTGGAATCCCCCACCCCGCAAGGTCGATATCCGACCACCGATTAAACCGGGAACGATCTATGAGCGAACCAAAGACCATAACCTTTTTTGCTTGAAAAGACGTATGGAGAATTCGAGCTGCTTCACGTGCCACTTTCCAGGCATCTTCATACTTCTTTTGCAAAACCTGTTCTTGTTGAATTTTCTTTTGGCGATAACTTTCTTTATATTGCGCCAAATCTTCTTGTGTTAAATCCTTCGCAGTCTTCGACACCAATGAATAACCTCTCCAAAGGGTTTATTTTTCTAACCCAAGGATTTCACCTTTGACCAAATGAAATATGTATTCCACCTATTCGATTATTCGAAATACCAGGGACGGGAATGAATATATTTCATAGTTTCATTTTAATAGAAATGAGGACTTTTTACCACTTCAACACCCATGAGTTCAACTTATCAATCTCATCTCCTCCTCGCCCCTTCCCCCCCTCGCCCAGGATTTTCTTCGGGTGTTCCCATTTATTCTTTAAGGATTCCCCATTATACCTGTTGTAATGAATGTTCCATAGGAAATGTATATCTTCATTGGCTTTTTCTTTTGTATAATAGAATAGGTCAATTTAATTTTTCTTTTTTGAGGTAATATTTTGAAAGATGCTGAAAAAAGCGGCAAAAATTCTATCATAACCAAAAGGAAAAAACCAGTCGCTGTTATTATACCCTATGAAGTAAATATTCAAAATCGGAAAAGAAATAGCCTGAATGAACTGCAGGATTTACACAAGATGTTCAAAAACAAAAATGTTACCGCTACCTCATTATATAATGAATCCAAAAAAGAACTGGAAACGAGAGATCAATGAAAGAGTTTTGATATGAACTACATCGCCTTTCTCACCGATTGGGGAATAGCCAGTTATTATGTTGGGGCTGCCAAATCAGTCATGAAACAGATCAACCCCCGAGCCGAAATCATCGACATCACCCATGATATAGGACCCTTCAACGTCGGTGAGGCCATGCACATCCTCCAGCGCGCTTTCCCCGACTTCCCTCCCCGTACCGTATTTTGCGCGGTGGTGGACTACGGCGTCGGGACTGGGCGGCTCCCCATCGCCATCGAACTTCAAAACGGTTCATTTCTGGCCGGTCCGGACAACGGCATCTTCACTTTACTTATCGAACAATACCAAATGAAAACCGCTGTTATTCTCCAGAATCCCGATTACTTCTATCATCTTGCTCCAAGCTCCACCTTCCACGGCCGGGACATCTTCGCCCCGGTCAGCGCCCACCTCTCTCTCGGAATTCCCATTGAAAAATTCGGTCCTAAACTTGAATCAATCGCTCTCTTACCCGTCACTCACCCTGTCATCCACGGCGATACCCTCACCGGTGAAATCGCCTTCTTTGATCACTTTGGGAATATCGAAACCAACATCCCCGGTCAAATGCTAAGGAATCTTGGAGTTCAGCTCGGGGATCGTCTAACCATCATAGTTGGAGAAAACTCCTATCCCGCAACCTATTCCGAAGCGTATGGTTCTATTGAGAGAGGACAAATCCTGGTCCACATCGACAGTTCGGGATTCGTTGAAATTGCGGTTAATCAGGAGAGTGCGAAGATGGTTTTATTGAATAATGAATCCATCGGTACGATCCAGATTCAATTACCAAACTGTGGAAACAATCTTTGAACGAACAATATCCTCATTTTTGTAATAAGGGTTGCAGTATATAAAATTGCAGTCGCAACTATCAACCTATCCTGGAAACCACACTAGGATAGAATATTCGTCGGAATGGGAAATGGTCGTAATCTGGCAGAGGATGACATCAACACCGGTAAGAGGAGCGACGACCAGAGTTGGCCGTCTTTTGTTGCCACTAAAGTTGGAAAACAGAAAAAGGGAGAACTACCACATCCCCTTTTACAAGTCTTTCCATGCCTCATCCTCTTCTGGAGTATTCCAGTCCCAGTTCAACACCGTTTCCGAAGCTCGCATGATTTCAAATGAGGAAGAAACCGTTAGCTTTATGCACACCAATATTCCTTATTCCTCTTTGTAGAGGAAGATGTCTCCCTCCCGTACATCCATTTTCTACCGAATTGGTCCTGGAATGGTCAGACGACCACGGCGGTCTACAACTGATATCTTTTCGTTCATGTTCATCCTCTATAATAGAAATTACCCACGCTTTTATTGTACCATCCCCTTTGAAGGCAAGAAATGGAGATTGGCATCTCACCATAGAAATTGATGGAATGAATGAGCACACAACCAGCTCTTTAGAAGCCTCCAGAAACCTTCTTCTTTTTGGGGAAGGTAAAAAATACGTTCCCCTCATTTTGGAAGGATTATACGGCCTCCCAAGAAGAGTTCCGAAATAAATCCCAATCGCATGAATAACTTTATAACTTTGGTGACAGGCACCAATAATTTACAGAAAATCGAGTTAAGACCTTAACAAAGTTCAGAGATGGTGGTTCTCGAAAAAGTCTCTCCACTAAGCTCTTGTTGGTTCCCACTTTGAGAATTTGGTTGAAAACTGATTCCAAATTCAGCCACTCCTGAATCTTTGGTATTTTTTTAAAAAATGGTGATGCAAAAGTTCTGAGTTTTCGGTAATCTGATACTGAGCTATTTCAAAATCCTTCCGGTTTTAGTATTTGTTCCTAACTTCATTCTAACCAAGGTTTTTGAAAATGGCTCTTTCAATTTACACAATTATATAGACTTAACTTATTTTGCTTGCCATGCGCAGTATTATTATTTTGCCATATACATCAGGCATCATAACTTTCAACCAAAGAAATATTTTCTTAATAATGAGAAATTTTTAATGGCATTCTCATTGTTCTTTAATACTTCCATTATATCCTTAAAGCAGTTTTAAAACCAAAGAATAGGAGGTAAGGTACAATGAAGTTAGGAAGAATGTCGGTTTTAGTTCTTTTTGTGGTATCACTTTTGTTTACTTCGATAGCACTGGCAGATGAAACTAATTCTTCTGCAGGTTCAGCGCAAGCTCAACAATCTGTATCATTTGAAGTAAAGGGGAGTATAAATGCCATAGACGCCAAAGGAAACACCCTTACCGTGAAGGTGCAGACTTTCAGCGACAGCCTTAAACCATACACTGCTAAGGATAAAGATCTCATCATCCAAGTTGATAAAAACACCAAGTTCTTCACAGGCAAAGAGGAAAAGAAAAATGGCCAGACTTTAATTATTCATGAGAAAGAAATAAAATTCGTTGATCTTAAGAAAAATGATACGGTTATCGTAAAAGGAACTATCTTTATTAAAGGAACACAAACAAACTTTGTTGCTAATGAGGTCAATAAAATTTAAATAAGTAAGATTAATTTATTGTGTTCTTTTAATACTGGTAGCCCGGGGTTTTAAAACCCCGGGCTTTTTCTTTTTTCTACAATTGGGAGGGTGACAGTGAAGATGCTTCCTTGATTAGATGAGCTCTCCACCTTTATTTCTCCTCCATGTGAACGGGCTACTGCAAAGGCAATAGCCAAACCCAATCCAAAACCACCTCTCTGCCTTGATTTGTCCACTCGGTAAAAACGCTCGAAAATGTGGGGCAGGTCTTCTTGGGCTATACCAATGCCTGTATCTTTAATAAGTATTTTCACAAAAAGATCCTCTCTGAATACTTCCACATTTATTCTTCCCCTAGATGGAGTATACTGTATGGCATTTCCGATAAGATTGTAAAATAATCTTTCTAAGCTACTGCTGTTACCCATTACTAAAAGTTGGAAATTTGGTAATTCCAATTGAAGTGAAATGTTTTTCTGTTTAGCCAATGGAAGAAAATCCAGATATATCTCTTCAATCAAAGCGTTCAAGAGTATTGGCTTAAAATATTTTCTTTGAGTAAGGTCATCTTCTCTCGTTAAGGAGAGAAGCTCATTGAACATTTGGATAATATGGTCTACTTCTTTTTCTACTTCCTTAAGCACAGCTATATACTCTTCGAAGGACCGACTTTTACGAAGGGTTACACTTATAATTCCCTTAATGATGGTAAGCGGTGTCCTCAGTTCATGGGATATATCTTGTGTGAGTCGTTTTTCGCGATTATATCCCATTTCTATCCCTTCCAACATACTATTTAGGGTTTCTACTAACCTCCGAATTTCTGTGTCCGTACTTATGGTTGGAAGCCTTTTGTTCAGGCTTTCAGTTTTGATTGAGCGTGTCATATCCACAATTTCGTCAATAGGTGCAAGGGCACGACGGGCCAAAGTAATTCCGCCCAGACTGGTGATCGCAACAAGAATGGGAGCCACGGAAAAAAGAAGAAATAGTAAATTGGAGAGGGCTTTCTTTAAAATGGTTAAGGTGGTAAGTACTTGGATGACTCCCAAACGATTATTTTCATCACGGTCAGGAATGGTAAACACTCTGAATTCTTTACCCTTATTCTCCAATGTGGTGTAAGATTCTTGGCCTTGGAGAGCCAGGGTTACACTTTTCATGTCGTAGGGAAGAGGTGTATTTGTCAGAAGTTTTCCTTCTGCATTGAAAAGGAGAATAAAAAAGTCGTTTAAAAGTGATGGTTTTTCAATTTCAGGCGCAATAATATCTTCACCGACGGTTGATATTCCCTCTTTAATAGACGATGCAATTGTTTGGAGGGCATAATCAATGTCTTTATAGGAAAAAATTTTGAAACTTTCATAGATGATGAAAATGAAAACAAGGAGAGTGATTCCCAAAAGCAATGTGTACCAAAGTGTAAGTCTAAGTCGGATGCTTTGGAATTTCATACCTGAATTTTATACCCCATTCCCCTCACAGTATGGATAAGTTTATGCTCAAAGGGGTTGTCAATCTTTTCCCTTAAGTACTTTATGTAAACGTCCACGACATTAGAATAATAATCAAAATCATACCCCCAGACATGCTCAATGATTTGCGTTCTGTTGAAGACCTGTCCAGGATGGTATATTAAGAATCTCAGGAGTTCAAATTCTTTGGCGGTGAGCTCAATAGTTATGTCTCCCCTTTTGGCTTCCCTGGTAAGGAGGTTTAGGGTAAGGTCACCTATCTTAAGCACAGACCCCTCAGCGTTTTTATGCCTCCGCATGAGGGCTCGAATGCGAGCCAGTAACTCTTCAAAGGCAAAGGGCTTGACAAGATAATCGTCAGCCCCAACATCCAATCCTCGTACTCTATCTTCTATATCATCTTTAGCAGTGAGCATAAGAATAAGAGTGGAGTCCTCTTTTGCTCTTAATCTACGACACAATTCGAATCCATCCAATTTGGGCAGGAGTATATCCAGAATAATAAGATCAAATCCCTCATTTTCTGCCAAATAAAGTCCATCTTCTCCATTATATGCAACTTCAACAATGTACCCTTCTTCTTTAAGACCCTTTTTGAGAAAGCTGATAATATGTTTATCATCTTCAATAAGTAAGATTTTCATGGCTCTAATATATTATATTCCCCCCTTTGATTTTGCGTTCAAAGTAATTAAATACCATGGGATGGGAAAAGAGATGAGTAGCTAAAATATTTTAGACAGTTTCCGATTTATGATATTGTCCCCTTTTTATACTTCCACTAAATCGTGAGGAATACTCTTATTCATTAAAAACCATAAGTCGTTATCTGAAAAAATTAGAGATTGTATCAAACTTAGTGATGAATTTTATCACTATCCATAATTTAATTCAGACTAACCCTGGTGGATCCCGACGCTTATGGGGGATAATTTAAAAAGCAATTATCCCCAGCGCTTGGATAACTCTAAAAAGAGTTATCCATCGTCTCCACCAGTCGGCGACGAAGGATTGATGCTTTGGGGAAGAAAGGAAAGATCACAGCCGAGGCGGGTTTGACAAAAAATAAAAAATCGGGATTGCTTGCCTTAGAGAAAGGAGGCATCAAACCCGATGGATGAGATTGAAATCAACCTCACCATAGAAATGAGCTTGCTATAAACGCTAATCTAAAAGTATACTAATAATCGGAGAAATACTCACGTAAAAGTGGACCACTCTGCCAACCCAATCCTCTATCATTGTGTTTGGAAACTAGGCAATGATTGGGAGAAATAGGAGTGATCCGAGTGGACCAATATCAGCTTATCAGACAACTGTACTTAGTGGAAGGACTTTCCCAAAGAGCGATAGCGAGATCACTAGGTATCTCTCGCCATACTGTGAAACGGTACTGTGATGGATCAAACCTACCCTGGGAAAGAAAAAAGAGACAATATACCACTTCAATGGTCACCAGTGAAGTATTTGAATTCATCCAGCAATGTTTTCAAGAGGACCAACAGGTTATGAACCAATGCCAACGGCATACTGCCCGTCGTATTTACCAGCGGCTTTGCCAGGAAAAAGGGTTTCAAGGTGGTGAGTCGACTATTCGCCGCGTGGTCAGAGAACTCAAAATAACCTCCGTGAAAAAAGCCTTCGTTCCATTGGTGTTTGCTCCTGGAGAAGCAATTCAGGTAGACTGGGGAACCGCTACCGTGATACTCAATGGTGAAAAGAGTGAAGTGAATCTGTTCTATATGCGATTGTGCCATAGTTGTGCACCATGTGTGATAGCTTTCCCTTCCCAGCGGGAAGAAGCCTTTTTAGAAGGTCATGTCAAAGGTTTTGAGTTCTTTGGTGGAGTCCCTCGAGTCCTGATTTATGACAACTTAAAGACCGCCGTCAAAGAAGGCTGGGGAAAGTCCGCCCGGGAACAGGAAAAGTTCAAGGCCTTCCGGGCTCATTATGCCTACCAGGCTCGTTTCTGTAACCTTGGGGAAGGACATAATAACTTAATAACTTTGGTGACAGGCACCTTTATACTGGGTATATTAGAAAAGCTCCCACTTTACTCCCCTCCCATAAACACTTTTTTAGTTTTTCTTTACTACATTCCCGTAACGATCCCATTGAACGAAGGTCCCTGGGACCTTCGTTCCGTTTTCATAGACGACCTCGGATAATTTCTTCCCTTCCTTGGTATTGATGTATTCGATCCATGTACCATGTTTTTGACCCTGATGATAAGTACCTTCAAAATGCTTGTTTCCATTGTCATAGTAGGAAATCCAGAGACCTTCTTTAACATCCGCTACATAAATTCCTTCGTCCCTGGTAACGCCGTTGGGTAAACGTTCTTTCCAACTTCCATCTTTCTTTCCATCCCGGTAGGTCCCCTGAATCATTACTGGTCCGTTTTCGTACCATTTGGTGAATATTCCGTGCTGGATCTTTTTATTACCATTCAGGTAATAGGTATATTCGACCTTGAGAGACCCATCCGGATAATACTCTCGATTAGTTTGGACACTTCCCCCTTCAAATAGGGATTCCTGAGAATTTTCAGTGGTATTTTCCACTCCTTGAGCCTCTTCAGCTGATGTAATTTCATCATCTGAGGGAGAAATAATTTCTTCTCCTAAATCATCGGGAGGAGATGAGCCATTTGCCTCTTTTTCATTATCAGCAGAGACAATCGCGACCTGCTTTTTTTCTTGATCAGTTAGATTTTCCGAAGGGGATTGTTCTAATGGAACCATTGATTCATCAGATGAAATAACTTCTACTATGTCTTCCAATCTAATTTCTACACTCCTATCGTTTTTACCAATGATAATGATTTCAGAAATATTCGTTTTAACCCGGGCCACCCGGGCTTCTGCAATCAGGGTAAGCTGCTGATCCAGGACTTTCTTGGTTTTGGGGTCGACGATGGTCTTTCCCGGTCGGTAAATTCTCACCAGATCTCCAACCTTAATACCGGTATCTTCCCCCAAATTAATATAGATGGTACTACCGCTGACATCGACCACATAGCCTTCAACTGGCACCGTTGCCAGCGAACCGATACCTTCATCCATTTTACTCACAAAGGTGGCGACCACCTTCTCACAGATGCTATTTACCGTGGTAATAATATCCTGGCTGGTTTGAGAATAGGCGCCCAATCCTCCCACCACCGGCAGCTGAATACCGAATTGAGATCGCGAGGCTTTCTTCTCTTCCACGGTGGAGTAAAGAATTTCCCCGGTGGTCACATCGACAATCCTCACCGTTAATGTCACCCGGGTAGAAGCACTCCCCACCGTCACCGGACCAAGTTTGAACCCTTCCCCACCTCCACACGATAAACCGGTAATACTCCCGGTAACCACAAAATTGGCTCCGATCATTTTTCCTAATTGGACTGCGGTCTCGGGATCAACCAGACCAGAAAAGTGCTGAAAATCTTGTTCCTGGATTAATGTTTCCAATTTTCGGCGTTCAAATACTCGGAAACGGTTGCTATTGATTAAAGCATTAATCATCAAATCGGTCAGGGCATTGGGAAGATTTTCTTCGTATTTGAAACCCGGAACCGGAATGTCAAATCCGACTACTATCACAGTGGGACGGGTTGAGGGAACAGCTTGATTGGATGAGAAAAAGAGGAGTGTCATGAATAAAAAAAAGGGCAAATAGACTACTACAGATCTTTTCATGCCAATTACCCCCCTATTGATTTCCCTCCGATTGTTTGGTCTCAATTTTTACATTTACATCAACATTGGCTGGTGATTCGGTGGTATTAGATAATTCATTAGTCGATGGCAGTTCTTTTAGCTTAGCCATAATTTTGAGGGATGGGTTTACCTCCACCTTTTTGATCCAGGGGGTAAAACCGGATAGACTGACAGATATTTCTACAATTCTCCCTTCTTCAAGGAGTAATTCACAGGGGGTATTTCCATAAAAAAGACCTCCAATTTCAACATCGGCTCCAGTGGGATTAGAATCAACCAATATTTTCACCTTTTTGACCGAAGCCGGTGGTTGGGGAGCATGGGCAACCACAGTCTGGACGAACCGATCAACTGATTTACGGATCGCTTCCTGGATGAGATTGTTAATGGTACTCAGAGAATTTTCGGTGATCTTGACGCTAAATGATTCGGCAGGCAGATTTTCCCTCCAAGCCGACTCTTGATCGATGAAAAATACTGTTCCTCGTTCTGAATCTACCACCCGGATACCCACAGTCACTGATACTGCTGTCCGTTGGGTTTTGATACCATACCCTTTGAATTCAGTGGTTTTACAGGAAACATCCACCACGTTGCCGGTCACCAAATATCGGGCTCCTAACATTTTACCAAGTTGAATAGAATACGACGGATCAACCAGGCCGGAAGCAGCGCTGAAACCAATCTCGGTCAGAGATTTTTGTACCGAGAGACGATCAGCCAGAGTAAATCTTCCGTGGGATAGGAGTGCACTCTCCAGATATTGCAATCCCATGTTTTCTAAATCAGGAATTTGGACTTCGGAGTGGTTCTCAAAGGCAACTACTGCGATTATGGGTAGTTCTTGTGAAAATGAGTACCATCCAAAACATAGAAAAATGCTCATCATGAGAAAAATAATAAATATTTTTTTCATTTTAATCCCCACCTTTATTATTTATCTTTTTTATGAATATAAACGAAGTTATTAAACCATAATAATGTCCGTTAGAGGAAATAATGAGGTTTCATACTTATTAGTGGTTTGTCCGATAGCAATTCTGGAGTGCATTAGATATTCCGTAGTAAAACTTGTGGCTCACAGATAATAATCCTGAAAAGTGTTTGAACCCTTTTATCAACAAATCGAAAATGATATATCTTTTGTTGAAATTAACGGATAATATCTCTTTCTGTTTTCCAAAAACGTACCCCCCATAAACACTGTTTACCGATTCTATTTTAAATTTAATTATTCTACATATATTTTCAAAAATCAATACCATGTTGTAATTTTTTATATTTGCTATTTATTATTTTTTAAAGTTGATTTTAATATTCCACAGCTCAATTTTCGGTAATATACTATTACCCAAAGCTGAATGATAATAGTTTAAAATCTTGTCTTTTGCCCTTTCTTTTTCCCTGGAGTCGATCCGGCTTACTCTTGCATTCCCCGACTCAGATTTCCTTGGAGGGGCATTCCAAGGAGAGGGAGTAGTGGTTCTCCACCAGGCAGTAGACATGGACCATGAAACAGTAACGGTTTACGACCTCGGAGAGAATTAACTTTGGTGACAGGCACCTTTACCAAAATGTTGAGGTGTTGAGAGGTTGAGATGTTGAGTTGGAAAAGATCAAAGGATGAGACCCTCACGCCATTCTCTTGGATTCTTTCTCCAAGTGTATGCATGTTGTTTTGAATTTTTTCATCTTACGTCGTAGACTGCCATCCTAACAGTTTACAGGATAAGTGACGTCTTCCATACGTCATTCCCGAATTTACCTATCGGGAATCCATGCTTTTAGACCCTTGATAGAAACATTCAGGGGTGACGGTTCTCTAATCCTTCTCCATTGATGGGAGAAGGAGAGGATGAGGGTGGATTTTTAAACTACTCACAACTCACGATTCACGGTATTTACAGGATAGACCCTCATGCCACGTTGTGGCACCAGATGAGAATGAAAACTTTGAGGGTCTATCCTTTCAGTTTTAGTCTTTTCTGTTTTTCAATTTTACGCCTTAGGCTGAAATCCTGTCGGAGTTTACAGGATAGACCGTTATGCCGCTTCGCAGCACCAGATGAGAATGAAAACTTTGAGGGTCTATCCTTTCAGTTTTAGTCTTTTCTGTTTTTCAATCTTACGCCGTAGGCTGATATCCTGGTGTATTTCCAGGATAGACCGCCATGTTGCTTTG
>Ga0172362_10001108_pt1 | contig 22839 bp, 27 predicted proteins | sample LakKivs1_kivu2a2_FD_114534 | JGI IMG/M metagenome (GOLD analysis project Ga0172362, IMG submission 114534) | Sediment microbial communities from Lake Kivu, Rwanda - Sediment s1_kivu2a2 | ecosystem: Environmental > Aquatic > Freshwater > Lake > Sediment | place: Rwanda: Western Province, Lake... | reverse complement strand
TTTCACATCCTTAACAAAATTAATGTTATCTGATTCTATATTTAATTTTCCATTAACATCTACAAATTTTTCTAACCATTTTATCCTTATTTCTTTTTTACAAGATATTGGAACAATTGAAAAATCTTCATTTTCAAACTCTAACAATGGAAATTTATATTTTATCAATTTCATTCCATTTCTCAAATCAGCTCCTCTTATTTCTAATGTCATACCCTTTTCTCTAACATAAAATTTATGATATGGAGTGCATATTAATTCCTCACCATTACTAAATTCAATCTTTTGCATTTCCTGATTTTCTCCAGTTTTTTTAATCAAAACATTAGAAAAATCAAACCCATTCCATATATCAATATTCATATTCTCAAATTTTTGTATTTCTTCAAATCCATTCATTGTCAATATTTCTGTTGTTCCATCAACACATAAATTGCTGCTTTTTATTGTTCCAATGTTAGATTGATTGCTAAGTATGTTGATTCTGTCTTTAAAAAGGATGTAAGGGGTTCCGGTTTCAATTTGTGAGCTCATAATTTTTTTCCATAATTTTCCGATATCAATAACTTCTCTCGCTTTACCTTCCAATTCATACCTCAAATATAATTCCTCAAACTCCTCCCCATATTTATCATTTAATCCAGGACACTTACTCGGGTCAAATAAAGACCAATTTACCACTTTATCAGGATTTTTAACAGCTTCCTCTACTCTCCTCATAAATAAATCTGGTATCATTAACGCCAAAAATAAATCCCTTGCTCGCGCATCCTCTGAACCATTGTTCTTACGTAAATCCAAAAAATCAATTATATCCGGATGATAAGGCTCCAAATATATAGCAATAGAACCATTTCTCTTACCCGACTGATTTATATACTTAGCAGTCTCATTATAAACTCTTAACATCGGTATTATACCATTACCCTTTCCATTTGAACTCTTAATATGCGCATTTCTTCCTCTTATATTACTAATATGAACACCAATCCCTCCAGCCCACTTACTTATTCTCGCACAATCTGCAATGTTTTTATAAATTCCATCAACACTATCTTCAGTTCCTAATAAAAAACAACTTAATAATTGAGGATGTTTTGTTCCACTATGAAATAACGTAGGTGTAGCATGACTAAAATATTTCTTACTAATAAGATGATAACTTTTAAAAGCATTTTCTAAGTCATTTCCATGTAGTCCAAGACTAACGCGCATAAAAAGGTATTGAGGTCTTTCTATTATTCTTTCATCCAATTTTAACAAGTAACCTTTTTGCAATGTTTTAAAGCCAAAATAATCTATTAAATAATCTCTTGAAAAATCTATCTGTTTGTCAATCTCGTCACCTTTTTCTAAAATTAAATCCAATATGTCCTTACTAATAATATCACTTAATAATCGCATTGCCTCAGAAAAACTTGATACAGTATTCTTATGATTATTACTTACTACAATACGGGTTGCTAATACACCATAATCAGGATGTTCAGTCATTAAACTGGTGCAGATTTGTCCTGCTAATTCATCTAAATCAGATGTAGTAACACCATCAAATATACGTGAGCAAACACGTTGAGCGACAAGATTTGGATTTACTTTTAATCCTTGACTATTTAGTTTAATTCTGTGTTGAACTTTTTCAAAATGAACTTCTTCTCTGCGTCCATCTCTTTTTATAACATAAATCTCAGAATTCATTCCCTCTAAACCTCCAAACATATTTATACAAATCATATTATTTTTATATTGTTTTGTGTTTTCATTTTTTTATAATGTTTTGTATTTTTATGCAATAAAAACAGTAAAATTTAAACAAGCAATTCAGAAATTGTGACTCCTGTTAAATCATTTAAATCGTAGAAAATACGCATAGTTTGGTCTTCTTCGATAATTTTGTCTTTATATTTGAAGAGTATTTCTCTTTCGCTTGGAGTTGTGTATAAAACTTCAAAACTTTTATACATTTCAATTTTTTCTTCTGTAGAAATACCTTTCTTAATTTTTTCATCAAATATAGATATTAATCCAATTAAAAGTGGAATATTTCTACATCTACGAAACAACAACAAATAAAATATTGGAACGTAATCTTGTAAGTCCCAACAATTAGACAAAATTACTGAACTATAATGGTCAAATAATACGTCAAAATGATGATTTAAAACATTTATTCCACTTCTTGCGACAATGCCACAGAAACATACCCATTCTTCTCTTAAAAGAATAAAAACTGGATGTGTTGATTCTTTAAGAATATTAGGTAATACAATTGTATGCCAAAATTCGTAAAATTTACGGGTTTTACTTTTACCACATGGTAATTGCTTAACTCTTAAAGAAAAATGCTTATTTATTAGTATAAGAAAATACATTACTAAAGATTCTGTGACTGTAACTGAATTTGTTGAAGATAATATATTACATAATTCTTTAACACTCAGTTTTGAGTCAGAAACATAATTTGTAAATTTACCTTTATATTTATCAAGTCCTTCTTTTCTTGCTTTTTCAACATCTTCTTTATGTGCTTGCATCATTTTTGCATATTCATTTTCAGTAAATGTAATCAACTCCTCATTTTTCTTTTTCTTCTTCTTTTCAATAATAACTTCAGGAACTTTTTCAATAGGAATATCAACTTGAATATCAATTGAACAAGTTTCTTTTTCAATGTTAGATTGGATAGATTTAGAATTCATTTTAACTGAAATTGTCTGCGTTTCAACATTTTTCTTCAAAATTGTCTTATTTTTCCAAACATTTTCAGTAATCATAGATGTCTGCACTTCCTTATCAACTTTCGCTATTTTTTCAATAGGTTCAGGCTTTATTTTTTCCATTAATACTTTGCTCATTGAGTCAAATTCTTTGGAAAAATTATCAAACATTTTTGTAATATTATTTTTCAAAGTATGTTGCTTGAATTTCATATTTTTGACCTTACAATTAAAATAAGATAAAGATAAAGGATTTGCATAAACTGGAACAAAATTTTCACAAAAAAATTTAGTGATAATTGGATCTTCTAATGATTCATTATATGAATTAAGAGAATAAGTCCTTAAATATTCCATGCAACCATACATAAAATTATTTGTTAATTCAATTTCTACTGGATTTTTAAGCTTTGGAATAATAACATCTTTAATAATATAAAACAAATGACAAACTAAATAATTTGAGGTAGTCGCCCCATATGTAGAAATTGGATGTTTTAAATCACTTACATAATAAAAATTCTTACATTTCGTAATCCAAAACTTTATATTTTCACAATCTATCTCATTCATGATAATCCCTTTAGGAGGTTTTATCCCTGAATAAACAGTAATATTATTTATACATAACGTATCCATTTTATTAACCTAAAATATAGTCCTATTATACTTCAATTTTTTTTCTACCATTCTTATAATGAAAGGTCTAATTATCCCATCTATCATCATTATTATCCTATTCCTATTCATTTTCACATCATGCAACCAAAAAAAAGATGAAAAATTTCAAGTATACCACAAACCCTGCGTAACTAAACTCGAAAATAAATGCTATAACGACCCCCTTACCCTCGATAAATGCTGGATTACCAAAGATTGGCCCTGTCCAAGATATAATGGCTCATTTATGCAATGCACAAATAATTATAAAAGAGATGTAAACATCGCAGATTGTTTAGAAAGAACTTATTATTATTCAGCAAAGGATGAACGTTTAAGTGAAAAATGTGTATATAAAGATGTTTTCCCATTTGCTTTAAAGAAAGATATACCTGATAATACTAAACCAAGCATATTTCCAAGGGTTAATATGTGGAGAAACGATGAATTGCCTAATAATTTTTTTAACGCAATATAATTACTATTTTTTAACAAAATTAAAAAATAATATAAATTAAAACAAATGAGTTTTCCCTGTCAATGTCCCCCAAAAGTAGGCGAACCTATCCCATATAAAGCCTACACCTGCGAACCATCCACCATATACCTCAACTATCTTATGAGTTTATTATTATTACGTGCCCCATATTATAACTATATACAAACAGGAATTAATCAAGCTCCTGAACTTAGAAAACAATTTTCCTATATTGTTCCTATTTATTTATTCAAATATTATTCAATTTTAGACCCACAAATTGTTCTAAAAACCTACACATATGAAGAAGTATTTCAACTTAAACTAACTGCCGAACAATATAAAACTTTAGAACAAGTGCCAGTGTCCATTAAAAGTAAATGGGACTCAACTGACATAGAATTTTATACAAATCTTCAACTACTTCCAATGACCGAAAAATTATACCAATCTATCCTATTAGCTAACCAACAAAGAGCATTAGGTCTTAAATACAGTTATACATTCACTATGCCACCAAATGTATACAAAATTCTTAAAAATGATATTCCAGAAGGTCAAAGTATATCCAAATGTTATTCAGAAAATGAACTTATAACTATATCCAGAAATGCCCAATTATTTGTCAATGCATATCTATTCAAAGGAATGTTTCCCGACTTTAAACCAGATTGGAACTAATCCACACTCTCATATGAATCACTCTCATAATCTGACTCCAATTCTATAATTGGACTCTCATCTTCACTACTACTATAATCAGTTTCCCCATCAAATTCCTCTGACTCATAAGTTGTCTCAATTGACTCATAAGAAGATTCACTCAAATCCGACATAAACTCTTAAACAAAATTTTATCGCCTTTTTAGCGAATAAAAAATATTTAATATAATATATGCTCGACCCATGGAAAATTTACTTAATAACCGGAATATCCGCATGCACCTCAGTTGCCCTAACCCACACCCTCGCCACCAAATATCACGCGTCTTGCGCTGATAAATGGACTACTTTAGGGGTAGCAGGAGCGATTGGAAGTTTTGTTGGTGCACATGAAGTTCAGTCCGGATACTTATTGGGGTCATTAAGGGCCTTGATAGCCAAGGTAAAAAAATGATTTTTATTTTTTGTAAATCTATTTTACAAAAAAAATGAGATTAAATCAAATATCAATCTCAATCAAAGATAAAAATAATTGGAATAAAAATACAAAAAATATATTTATTTGCCTCTTAGGCATACCTGAAGCCTGCCAACTTGAACAAGCTTATACTTCAAATATATGGACTACGATATTTATTCTTGAACAATTCAAATTAAGTGAATTACCATACTGGATGAATCCCTCTACTGACCCAAAGAAAAATTACAAAATAATCAATGAACTTAAAAAAATGGCTATCTGTCTTGCTCAACCAGAATTTAAATACAAAGAATTATATATACCTGAAGAATTTATATTCTTCATTAAAATGCCAAAAGAAACTCCATTCACTAACAAAGATGAATGGATTAAATGGTGCTTCGCTATAAAGTTACTTTATACATACACCAACAATACATATCCAATGGATTTTTTAGCATTAAGAGGTATGAATGAAGTTAATTTAGGTATTAACAAAGAATTTGCTAAAGAGTTTCTGCTAAATCATTTATCAGAAACTTTACCAAAACCTTTGTTAACTAAGAAAGGTATCTTTCCACAATATCTTCCACCTTACATTGAAATGGATAAAAGAGAATCTCTATGGTCTCTAAATAAAAGACAAGATATTCTCAATATGAGAAAATTAGTTTGGTTCCACGTTCTCGCAAATATCGCTAACTCTGAAGAAATTAATAAAGAATCTATTCTTAAAGGAATAAATGTTCTAATCAATATTTACAAAGAATCTAACAACCAACACTACCTCGAAATTATTGGAAACTGCTTAGGCATAACCTTCGCATCATTCCCTTATAAATAACTCACCATACTCCACCAATTTCTCCCCATCCACCACCCCCATATCCCACACACTACTATCTACACTCACAAAACATTGATTCCTAAAAATATGTGCACCACATACAGAATTCATCCCCACATTCTCCACTATCTTCTTAAATAAATATTCCTCCACATGCTTCTCTATCTTCTCCAATATATAATCACCCCTTTTACCAAATACATTCGTAAAACTACCAACCCTTAAATCCTCCTTTGTTGCAGATAAAACCCCTACCCTTCTCTCTTCCTTCTCCAAAGAATAATTTCTTATCAAACATAAATACAATATTGGCATAATATTATAATCATAAATTTCCTACCAAAAATACCGGCAATAAATAAGATAAAAATAAATCTCCTCCATAACGGTTAAAAAATATTATCCAATATAAATTATAAATATGAACTGGAAACATACATAATACTAAACAATTTGTAAATGATATTTTTTCAAATTGTTCATTAACTCCCCATTTAATTAAGTCATGTTTTCCTAAAAAATTATAGAATAGATATAAGGAAAGGACTCTTTCAGAAAATTTCTGATATATATTCATAATCTCAACATATTCTTCATTATATGCTTCAATATAGATTGAATAAGGATATAACAAAATTAAACCAAATAACAAAATATTATCTAAAAACATTTTTTTAAATATATCAAGATTCTTTTATATAAAAAAATTTATAGCTAATTTAGAAAAAATTGGACAAATGAAGATTTTTTATCGAATTTAGTACCAATTTAATTGAATTTTAATCTATTGAATTATAATGAATTTTATCATATTTCCCCACCAACTATTCGAAAATATATCCAACCTTAAACCCTTCAAAAATATCTACATAATAGAACACCCAATCTTCTTCGGATATCGTGAATCTCAACTCTCCTTCAACAAAAAAAAACTTATCCTTCACTGCGCTTCCATCCAATTCTACCTTGAATACCTCAAAAAAAATCTTAAATCTAAAATTATCCACATCCCAATCCAAAAAATAAAAGATAAATTAAATTTTGACCTCTTCGCCTCCATTAATGGCCCCACTTCCTTCTACAACCCTGTAGACCACCTCCTCTCCAATCAAATAGAAAAATTCTCAAAAAAACATAACATCCCAATCACTCAAATTGAAACCCCAAACTTTATTACCTCAGAAAATGATTTCCAACAATACCACAACTCCGTAAAAAATAAAAAAAAACCATTCTTCCAAACCGCATTCTACAAATGGCAACGCGAACGTCTCCATATCCTTATGAAAAATAACAAACCTTTAGGCGGACATCTTACCTACGACTTCGAAAACCGTAAACCTCTCCCAAAAAATATTACAATTCCTTCCGTAAAAATACCTAAATCTAATAAATATCTTCAAAAAGCCATCCAATTAATCAATAAAGAATTTCCAAATAATACAGGAACTTCAGAAGATTTCTGGTGTCCAATTACATTTGATGAAGCCAAAGACTGGTTAGACCTCTTCATCCACCAACGCCTTAAAAACTTCGGAACATATCAAGATGCAATAACACCACTACCCAATCCCTTCTTATTTCATTCTGGCGTAAGTTCATCAATTAATATCGGCATTTTAGACCCAATGTATGTAATAAATCGCATAATAGAATATGGAAATAAAAATAAAGTTGGATTGAACAATATTGAAGGATTTGTTAGACAAGTATTAGGTTGGCGCGAATTTAGCCGATATACATACATTTATATCTACAAAGAAATGACGACTGAAAATTATTTCCAAGCTAAAGTCCCAATTTCTAAGAAATATTACGATGGTACAACTGGTTTATCAATATTAGATGATACAATTAAAAAAGCTTTTAAAAATGGTTACTTACATCATATTGAAAGATTGATGATAGTTGGGTCTCTTATGATGATGATAGGAATAATACCAGATGATGTATATAAGTGGTTTATGGAATTTGCGGTGGATAGTTATGATTGGGTGATGATAAATAATGTATATAGTATGGCTTTATATAGTGATGGAGGCTTGACGACAACGAAGGCGTATGCGGCGAGTTCAAATTATGAGATGGTGAGGAAAAGTGGATATCCAAGAGGATATGAGGAAATATGGGATGCGTTGTATTGGAATTTTATAGGGGAACATTTAGAGAAGATGAGAAAAATGGGGAGATTTGGGCCAATACAGGCAAAAAATTGGGAAAGAAAAACCGAAGAACAAAAAAAGAAATTTAGAAAAATAGCTAAAGATTTTATTTATAAATAAATAATATATGAATATAGAAAATTTAAACAAAAAATCATTCAAAAATAACAAAATCAAAATTGACTACTCAGGTATCGGCATTCTCGTCGGAATTACCATTCAAGCATTCGCCATCCTACCTCTTATCATCCGCGTCCATCAAACAAAATCAGCTGAAGATATATCCTACGTAACCCCAATTATGTTCCTTTTAGCATTCATTCTATTCACCATCATCAGTTTAGTAAAAGTATATTTTGTTCCACTTATAATCTATTTTATCGGCATTATCTTCTCAAGCATCTTACTTGCTCAGAAATATATGTATGAACAAAAGAAAAAAGCATTCTATACAAAACGTGAGCTTGTATATGACCTTAAAATGTTTAATAAAGATCAAAGAGATAAATTAAGAAAAGAAAAAGAACAAAGAATATTCGATGAAGTAATGAAAAGATTAGACAATAAAGAATAAATCTACTTAAACCCAAATCTCTTCGGAGTAACACCCTCCACAAATTCTATCCTCTTCTCAGGAACCTCCTCCTTAGATGAACTAAAAGCAAATTTTGTTAACTTCTTCACCAAAACCTCAGTCTCCTCCCCTGTATCCGATACTCGCGTAAAACCCTCATAATCAGTCAAATAAGTATTCTCAACACTATTTAATTTTGACTTCGGCTTCACCTGCCTCTCACTCAACAAAGAATCATACCCATGCTTCTTATAGAACTGCCACTGATCATAAAAATTCTTTAACTGCTCTCTCGCCCACAAAAACCACTCTCTGTCCCGAAATACCGGCTGACACTGATACTTAACCAACTTCCAATAAGATGAACCACAAAAATCCATCGACTTATTTTCCTTTATATGTTTAACTATCCAATCAATCAATTCCTGACCCTTAATGAAAAAAGGACTATAAAAATAAACCAATTCCTCACCCTTCTTAAAAGTAAGAACTACCCCACTTTCTCCTCCTTCCGACCTCGTTGAATCCTCCCCAATGTCGTCCAAATAATCCTCCTCATCCAAATACTCCAATATCTTACACTCCAAAAAATCACATCTCTCCAAATCACAAACCTCCAATTGCCCCTGCATCTGTGCCCAATAATAATCTGTCGGTATCGGCCCAATCTCTCTCCTCGGCGGACATTTTATCTCCAACATCACTCCATCATCAGCTATACCATCCGGTGAAGCCCCTATAAAAAAATTATTCTCATCTGGATGCCTTAAACACCCAAAATCTACAACCTTCTTACCAGTTCTCTTCTCATATATAAATGTAGCCACTGGCTCATACTTCGTCCCCCAAACAGTAAATTGATTACCCTTAAACTGAGAACCTTCATGACCCAATTTCTGCAATAATACCTCTTTCGCTGAACCTACCCATCCAAAAACATTTCCCCAACTACTCGCTGTAATCAGATTCTCTCTAAATGCATACCAGGCTGGTGTTCTTTGTTCAGGTAAAGTTTTATTGATTTCAAGTAATTTGTTAAATTGTTCAGATATTTGTTCAGGATTTAATATTATACGTCTCAATGAACGCACAACTTTCCATATCTGAAGTTTTAATTTATCCTCATATATCTTACCAAACTTTTTCAAAATTTCTTCTGAAACTATTTGATAAAAATCTGTCTCTTCTATCGGTTTTTCTTCAGGTTTCCATTCTTTTAGCAAGAAATCTCTCTCTTTTGATAAATTAAATTGCTCAAAAATAATCCTGTCATAATAAAATTGTAATAATCCCATTTTATATATATTATTACCCTACTTTTAAATTATAAATTTTCACTTTTTACATAAAAGACAATATATTAGCATTGTGCTTTTTATTATATTCTCCTGATTCTTGCGAATACTTTATTTTTTGTTCATCAGATGTTGAAATAAATCCCACTCCGCTTTCCATTGTTTTATCATACATTACCGAAATAACGCTTTGAACAATTTTATCAATAGTAAGTAATGGGCTCCATGTTTCTGAGTGAAAATGGGTTATATTGAGACAGATATTTGAGTCACATTCAAATTTACCATTCGGAGTCTTAAATTGGACTACTGGTGGTGCAAGTGGATATTCGTCGGGTAATTTTATCAATATAATAAATTGGCCATTTTGGTAGATTCCATCTAATTTTGTGGTGATAGCGTATATCATTTGAATATTAGATGGGTCAGAAAAAATTTGGTAAAATTGGTCACTTGAAGGCTTTTTAGCTTCTTCAAGTTCCTTCATAACACGTTTAATTCCCTTAGTAGTCAGAACCATTTTAAAAGATTTGTTTCTAATATGTTTTACTATCAATTTTTTGATATAATTTTTTAAATCTATTTTGGATAAATGGATGGTCAGGGTGACAAATTTTTGTGATATAATTATACCAGGCATTTTTGATAGTATTAGCTGCATTTATTTGTCGAATTTTATCCAATATTATAATTTTTTGTTTAATATTGGAAGTTAAATAGGATATTTTGGTGAGACGTTCAATTTCATTATAATAAAATATTTTGCTTTCTTCTTTAAGGGAGGGATGGTTTAATATTCTTTTGAATTCGTTAATAAGTCTATGGCATTCTTTGGTATAATTTTCTAAGTAGAATATATCATTTTTATCCAATTTTAAATTTAATAATTTTTCGAATAAGTTGTAATCAATTAGAGATTCTTCAATATAGCTATAAATTTCATTAAAATATTCTATACGAGAATAATTTCCCAATCTATGAAAATAATTTACTAATATTTCTATTAAATCAGGTCTTTCTATTTTTTCTTTAAGAATATATGTTAAAATAGAAAAAAGTAAGCAATTTCTATATTTGTCATATATTATTTCAATACCTTTTATAAAATCTTCTTTTTGTATTTTTTTTAATATATTGTTTTTATGAAGTGGGATAAATAATTCCTTCATTTCTATCGGAAACTTTTCTCCCAACACTTCTATAAAAATTGGAAGATATTCCATATTGTTATCCAATTGATATATAACTTCTCCCCACATATCCCCATAATTATCATAAATTTCATAAAAACCATTTTCCATATAAATATCATTAAATTTTCTATTTATAAAATATCCAATCATTAAATATAAAATATAATCATTCGATATTTTGTTCATTAAATTATTTTGTAAATATTCTATAAAATTTGTTAATTCTTCTTTGAATATATTATTGTATTTTTTAAGATTATTCTTATTAACTCTGTGAATATATTTATCAGGTTTGTTTGTTTCATCAATAAGAGCGGTTATTTGGAATGGATTTAATTCTTTCATTAATAAGAAGATATTATATGATAATAAATAAGTGTAAAACATTATTATAATATTAGGGTAAAAAATTGAAAATTAAAAACGAAATAATAATAGTTTAAAAAAATGGTATACAACATCGTTATTGATGGAAGTATAGGAGCCGGAAAAACTACACTACTCCGAAACCTACAATCAAAACTTATTTCCAAAGAAAAAACCTACAAAATTCACGAAGAAAACGTAAATTCATGGATGGAAGAAGGTTGGCTCCATAAATACTACTCAAATATACCACGTTATGCCGCATCATTTCAAACCAGAGTATTATTATCTCACATTGAACAACGTAAAAATATTAAAAATGAGGAAAATATTGTAAATATATTTGAGAGAAGTGCGATAACAACTGTTAATATATTTTCAAAGATGTTAGTGGAGGATGGTATTTTAGATCAATTGGAGATGGATGTTCATAGTAGAATGTTAGAGATGTTTAATTATGAAAAGCCGGATATTTTAATTTATATAGATACAAGTCCGGAATTATCGTATGAACGTTTATTAAATCGTTCAAGAAATGGTGAATTAGATATAACTCTGGATTATTTAAGAAAATTGGATAATATTTATACAAGAGAAAGAGATAAATTAGCAAGAAAAGTGTATATTGTTGATGGAAATCAATCCGAGGAAGATATTGTAAAAAATGTTTTGAAATTGATATAATTATAAATTTGTTACAATAAAGATATTGGAACAAAAATTTAATATAGTTTTGATTGGACAGTCCAATTGTCTCCCATTGATTGCATTTCAGGATTTGACCATTCTTGTGTTTTTGAAATAGTTATTTGTTTTATTTCTTCAGTTGGTATAAATGAGTAAATATATTCCATCATTCTCTTCATAATTATTTAAAATAAAAATTTTTTTAAATAAAAATTTATTAATATCCTTCATACTGTAATGCAGGTATAACAGCCGAATTCTCAAACATCCATTTATACTCAGTAACCTTCCTTGGCACATCAAACATACCTGGATTATAAGAAGCAGTCAATGGCTCCTGCTCCAATCCTGTCCTTATACCCGGTGTCCTTCTCGTTGGATGAACTTCCGGTCTACATCCCTGTGAATCCCATACAAATGGAACTGGAGTTGATGGATATGCTTTAAGATTTTTAGGTTGAGTATTTAAAGTAGGCCATTGATTTGTGGCTTGTGCTGACCATTGATATGGATTTTGTCTTCCATCAGGTGGAGTATATTTGGTGTAATCGAATGGTATTTGGTTTATTCCTTCAAGTTGGACATCATTAAAATTTTCGAATGCGTTGAGGACAAGACTTGAGTTCACAATTTCAACCCAATTTATCCATAATTTCTCAAAACTACAAGGAACTGGAAAATCTACTCCATTATGATTCTCTATATCCTTACCACTAACTATAACCTCTGTCGGCAAAGGTATCAACTGGTCATCGCTTGGAATACCAATTGGATACTTAGGAAATTCAGGAGTTGTCATTGCAGCACATGTTTCCAATTTTTTATCTTTTATCTCTCTACACTCATATTTATTTACAGCATCTTTATTTGGTAACTCTATTAATTGGATTAACAACCTTATCTGGGTCAATCCAACTCTATCATAAACAAAACAATCTATCTCATTTATTTTTAATGGAGAATTTATAACCTGAAATACCTTCCAACTCTCATAACCTGTTATCCAAAAATCTGTACGAAAATTAGATAATACCGCCATCCTCTTCAATAAAGGCTTCATCAACAAATTTAATGCATCCATATCATGATAATCAACTGTATTCTTCGCACGATATTTTACTAAATTTTTTGGATATTCTTTCTTATTCGCTGACATTGTCTTAAAAAGTTGAACTAAAAATGCATAATATAATTGAGTATAATTGAAATTATTTTTATCTTCATCAAATGCTAATGGAACACCAGATGGGTCTGTAGATATTTCAGTTAATCCAGTATTATATTTGGTATAATTGGGTGGAAGAGTAGTAGGAGATTTATATTTTTCATTTAAAGTCGTTTTTGATAAATATGCTAATAATGATAAAAAAATTAAACAACTAAGAATAATAATCATATAATTCATTATTCTTAATATAGAAAAAAATCTCAAGGAATATATTTCCTCAAATGCACCCACTTATTACATATCCACTTCTCACCCTTCTTCACCGGCGTTCCAGTATGCTCCGATGTCAATATATGTCCATCCTCCTTATCCGTATTATAAAATAATACAGCCGTCCCCTTCTTCGGCTTAATACACTTCTTCAATTTAGTAAAACACGTCTCACCTCCATCCTCCACATTATTCAAATATATCAAAAATGTACAATGACGATACCCCGACTTCTTCACCATACTCTCACACATCTCATAATTATCCATACAATTATCATAATGCGGCTTAAAAAATCCTCCCACCCCATATTTCACCACCTGCAAATCCTCCTGATTCTCCAACGGCAAACCCAATATCTGAGCCACTTTATCAGATATACCCGACACAATTTCACTCATCTCATTCTTCAACCATACAGTATCACTCTTTCTACTATTCAAATCCTTCACATCATCCTTTTGCCCAAACACCATACTCGGCGTCAACTTATCCTTAGACATCTCTATCAACTTATCACACTCCTCATCCGTCAAAAAATTATCAAACTCCCTTATCTCACTATAACCCTCAACAAAACCCTCTATCAAATTTTTACTCAAATAATTTATAATAAACAATATCAACAATACCAACAACAAAGTTATACATATATTAATACTTTTCATTAATATATAAAATATTTTTAATTCCAATAAAAACAAGCCGGATTTATCACCAAACTATTCACCTGTATTATCTTCTGCGTACCCCTATGCCAATTAATAACCGTATTATTATTAAAATCTCCTTCCCTCAAATGCTTAACCAAATCTCGCCTCAACTCACGCCAAACCTCGACATCCATCTCATCCTTAAATTTATCCATAAACTCCTTTAAAGCCGCCTTCTGCTCATCCTCCGTCAACTGACGCCAACTCTTGTTCTTCGGCTCATTCTTCTCCCTCGATATATCATTCGCACTTAACTTATCCCATAAATCATCTATAGTATAATACCCACTCGAATTTATAGTCTGCAAATTCTTCGTCTCGTTCTCCTCATCCAACGCAATACCCTTCCTCCTCATCTTGATATAATTCATCTTCTGCATTCGCGCCTCAAATATATTTATCTGCATACTCTTCTTCTCCAATACCGGACCATCTACCCTCTTCTCTGGCTTAGCCGGCTTCCTAAATACATCAAAATCAATATGTTCCTCAATATTTAATCTCATATAATGCCCACGTAATTGATGAAAAATATTATCTTCATTATCTAAATAAATCTGATAATCCATACTTCATATTTTCTCTTATTTATTAAATTAATTTTAAACTTTAAATTTTCACTTTTTAATCCCCAAAAAATCATAATGAGACCCCCTCCTATAATACCTCATCAACAACTTCAAAACACCCCTACTCCTTCCCTCCACCCCAATCTCCTCCAACACCCTCAAATAAATTCCATCCCCATAACTACCAGTATTTTCCACACATAACATCTTCTCATCAAACTTCTGCGTCGTATAAACAATCACATCCATATTAAATAACAAACTAAACACCTTTATCTCCGGCGTTCCCCCCCATCTATCCCCAATCTTCACCCTCTTATTCCCAACATAATCATCATCCCCCGCAAAATACTCATAATTCTTCAAATAATCCTCCAATGATATATCATGACACATCTTTATCAATTCCTCCAAAGTCATATCAAACATCACCTTCCTATCACTATTTTTCTTAACATAATTCAATATCATCCTCTGCAATCCCCTCGCAATATCTCCCTCCAAATCTACATCCAACCTATAATCTTCCGCAATAAAACAATCTGATATATCAATATAATCACTCAAAAAACTCTTATCATCAAAATAACCAGTCCTCTTAAATTTTTTTACCAATTTGCCCAAATCTCTCCCACAATTCAAAAATATCGCATTCGCAAAACATCTATATAAACAAGCACCATCACCCTCAATCTCAACCAACTCATAATCCTCACATCTCTCCCTCTCCCCAACAAATTTATCTAAAACATTTTTTAAAACAACATCATACTCACCCTTAGAACTATAATGATTCGGATTACTACAATAACTCGAACCCTCTACCAATCTCCCCCCACACCTAACCCCATCTTCTCCAATATAATCACAACTCATCTCTTAAATCAAATATTAAAAAATTTTTAAACCACTTCTGCCCTACATAACGGACACCTATTACAATTATTCATCAACCAATATGTAATCGCATTTGTCTGATAAGCATGCATACATGGTAAAGCAGTTACCTGCATATCCGGCGTAAATTCTTCCAAAGTAATATTACATTGCGTACATTCCGGTAATATCAACCCACTCTGCCTTAAATAACTATAAGTTCCACTCGATAAACGATCTATCTGAGCTTGAGTTAAAACTACATGCTGTTCAGGATTTAATATACTATTCAATGAAGTTAAAATATTATTATAAGTATTCTGATAAACACCAGTTGTTGCCCTACTTCCAAAAGAATTTGCCATACCCTGCAAGATTGAATAAGTTGAATTAAATGCTGCACTTCTTGACCCATTATCTGTCGGACCTGTAAAACCAGTTGAATAAGTATTTTGAGTCGGCTGATTCATAGAAAAATTAAAATATACATCATCATCTTCTGAAGTATTATTTACATTACTTGTCCGAAATATATCATTTAAATGATTATAACGATTATTAGAATCACTAAAATGATTAGTTATATTAAATATGGGACGATGATAATAATTATGCGTGCTAATCTGATTATACATCATAAATTTATGTCTAAAATTTTCAATTGAATTTCTATCTCTTAAAGATACTAAAATTGGCTCAATTACAAATAATCTATTATCTTCATGCTCGTATTCTTCTATAAAATCCTGATAAGAATTATTAAAATCAATACATTCATTATCACCAAGATATACATTTGCATCAATAAAATAAAAATAAATTCCAGAAGTTTGAGTTATTTTAATGTCAAAGATATCGAGAGAACGTTTAATAATATCATTAATTTTTGTTTGAACATTTATTGTAATTTTTCTGATTTCATTGTTGTATGAAATAGAAAGGTTATATTTGATTGGGTTATTCATTATATTTTATATATAATAAGTTTTTTAAATCTATTTTAATTTATGGCGAGAAAGAATATAAACAATTTAGGAATATTTGAAATGCCAGAAAAAATAGTTGTAATTGGAGATATTCACGCCGACTTTGAAACTTTTTTTTCCATACTCCTTAAAACCGGTCTTATAAACGAACAACTCGAATGGACCGGAAAAAAAACAACCCTTATCATAATCGGAGATTTAGTAGATGGAAAATCTCGCGCCGGAAAATGGAAAGGTGATAGCGATGTTAATGTAATAAAATTAATTGAACGTCTTATTAAAATTTCTTCCGAGAAAGGCGGTCATGTAATTGTATTATTAGGTAACCATGAATTTATGAACATAAAAGGTAATTTTGCTTATAGTGGTGATAGAAGTATAAAAGAAATGGGTGGTAACAATGGAAGACTAAAATATTTTAATTCAAATTTTAAAGAATTTGCTAAAAAGTGTTATCTTGCTGTAAGATTTGGTGATTGGGTATTTTGTCACGCTGGAATACCCTTGGAAATATCTAAATCTATTAAAGTTGAAGAACTCAACCTCTTACTTCATAAATACCTCAACGGAAAAATGAAACAAAAAGAAGAAGATATTTTCTACGAACTTATCTCCGGTGATTACGGTATTCTCACTAATAGAGAATTTGGAAATTCAACTGTTAACTCAGATAGATTAAATAAAACTTTGAATAATATGAAGGCAAAATGTATGGTTGTAGGGCATACGGTGCAGAATAGGGTAAATTCATTATGTAATGGAAAATTGTGGAGGGTGGATACTGGAATGTCGAGGGCGTTTGGGGAGAATAATAGGAAGAGATTGGGATTTTTATTAATACATGATTATGGTAAGAAAACTAAAATATTTTAAAAAAAACTAATTAAAGAAATCTTTATGATATTTTATTATAAAGAATGGAAGACTTACCGGTTACTTTTTCTTGGGTTTACCCAAAGTTAAAGACAGATGGAGAATGTACGGTTTATTGTTTTGCTTATATAAGAGACCCTAAAAATTATCATGTATTATATGCTGGTGTAAAGTATAAGGGTTTATTTAGTGATTTGAAGGCTTTTAAGTCAAGTTTAAGGAGGACTGCATTGGAGAGGTTGAAGAGGAAGCCAATTTTTTCTATTTTTTCTTTAGGAGATGATGAGAAGTATAAGGATAATTTATCTAATCCGAAGTATAGATTTAATGGATTGGGAAATTTTAATAAGGAGCCGAAGAAGACTGTTGCATTAGGAAAGTTTTTCTTGCATTGTGCTTTGAATCAGACTTATGGAAATTTAGGAATTAAGTGTAATAAGTTGAGTGCGGATTTGAAGTTTCATTATAATACAGAATTGGATAAGTATGAGACTGGAAAGGCGGTAAGTGATGTTGATACAATTTATTTGAAGTATGGTTATGAGTATAGAGGAGATGAGGTGAAGAGGATTGTTTCAGGAAATTTATTGAATTGGGTTTTTAATTTGAGAAGTAGGGCTAAATTTTATGGAAAGGGAGGTGATAGAAGAAAGTTTGAGGATTATTATAAATTGGATGCAGTTTATTTGGAGACATTTGGAGTTGGACAGAAAAAGAAAAAAAATGAGAATAATTTTAGATTGAGAGGATTTATTACTGATAAGAGAGTTATTTATTATAGGTATCAGATGAGTGCGAATACGCAGGCTCATATTACATTGATGGAAATTCATGATTGGATGGATTATGTTAGTGAGGTTTATGGTAGGGATGTTAAGTTTGATATACCAGGATTATTATTTAATACTTATTGTGTTGGATTTACTATTCAGAGAAATTATAGGACAAAGAGTGAGAAGAATATTTATAGGACTATTGCGACTGGGAGGTTGATAGATAGGCCGACTATATTGGATTCAATGTTATTTGAAGGAAAGCAGGTAAAGGAGGTTAGGGAGTGGTTTGCAGATAGGTTGGGATATTTATCTGAGAATGGAATTGGAAGGATTAATTGGAAGAAACCAGTAAAATTTATGAGTTATTATGTGGAGTTGATGAGGTATAATGAGATGGTTAGATTTTATATGATAGATAATACGAGGTATACATGGGGTGATTTTGTGGGTGAGTTGTTGAATCCTGTTAGAAATTTTTTTAGGTTGTAGGTCGTATTATTTAATATTTATTTATATTTTTTATATAAATGAGTAGTATTGGGGTATTTATAGATTCGGAGAATGTAAGTTATGTTGATATACCTTTTATAATGGATGAATTAAGTAAAATTGGGAGAATAATAGTTAATAGAATTTATGCAGATTGGACTTCATCTTATACTGAAAATTGGAAACAATATTTAATAACTTATGCATCAGAGCCTATACATTGTCCGAAAATACCGAGAAAAAATTCAGTTGATATAAAAATTATAGATGATATTTATGACATATTATTTTTTAGGCAGACGGTTGATATATATGTATTGGTATCGAATGATATTGATTTTTTGAGTGTTGGAAGAAGGGTGAAGTTGATGGGTAAATTATTTTATGTATGTGGAGGAAATAATTGTGGGGAGATTTTGTATAATGTTGCTGATAAATTTATAAATATTTCGCAGATGGAATATGATGAAAGAAGTGAGATAGAGTTTGATAATATATTTGATATGACAGATGATGGGGATGATGTATTGGATAAAATATTGGAGATAATGAATGGGGAGAAGCATCTAAATATGACAACATTGAAGCATAGGATAAAGGATAAATTGGATATGGGATTAATTAATGAAAAAATTGAGAATTTTATAAATAAAAGATATAAAAATCAATTTAGAATAATTACACCCCTCAATAAAAAGAAAAAAATTTATGATATATCGGCTATAAATACGGATATACATAATACTATTTATGAGCAATTTGATGCAGTATTTCAGATGGTTCATAAAAATAAGATGTCTGTGAATCAATTTAGGGAGAAATTGCAGTTATTGATAAAAGACTTTGATTATAGGATGTGGGGATTTGATAATTTTAAGGATATGATTGATACGATTTTTAGGGATAAATTGGAAATAGTAAGTAAAGACAATACGCAGTATATTGTTAATAAAGATTTTGTAAATTTAGCTTTCCATTCTTCCTAAAATACAGTTTGTACCTTTTTGGTCATATTTAGGGGTGGTTCCATCATCACAGCAACCCCATCTTGTTAATTTACAATTACCGATAATTTTATATTGAGGATGTAAACCTTCGATAATAAGGTAGGTAAGTAATCCTACTATGAATGAGAGGATAATAATTCCAATAAGTAAGATGAAAGGATTAATCATTTATATTATAATATATTTTATTTCTATTATAATTATAAAAATGACTATACTTTTTTGGACAGTTTTAATTTTAATAATTATGGTAATAACTTTATTTATATCTGAATTATGCGATAACTCTAACATATTTACTGAACACTGGCAAGATTATATGACATTGCCATTTGATTACATAAGTACAGGAAGTAGTCCAATTAGTTTTTATCGTAAAGATTTATATAGAGAGCCATATGATTATCCATACAAATTCTTTACTTCTTATCCAGTGCCATCAATGCAGTATCATGCATTATTATAATTTACGTTTTTATTTTTTGCATAAAAACTTGTATAGAATAATGAAACTAAAAAAGATTTTAGTTAGTATTTTAGTTCCATTAAATAGTGTTAATGAGATAAATGAGAAAATTGGAGACGATGAGATAAATAATGATGTTCTTGGCTTTCATATTGTTTTAACAAATAAAATTAGTAAGAAATTTACTTGTGATTTTTTAATAAATTCAGATGCTGATGTATTATGGTCAATTGATAAAAAGAAAACAGTAAATAAATGTTTAAATATTGAATATCAAACTCAGCGTTGTAGAATAATAACAGAAAGAGAAGAAGAAATTGAAATATTTATATGGTCTGAAAATGGCACATTTACATTAAAATCTTTGAGTAATAATTTACCAAATACTTATAGTGATTTAAGCACAATTTATATTAATGATACTGATGATGCAGAATTTATTGCATTATTTAGTTTTAAGAAAAAATATCATTTTGATAATTATAGAAAATTATTAATATATGGATTATATGAGCAACAAAATTTGGAAAATCAGAGATTTATTGTAGAAATGATTGAGAAAATTATAAAAAATGCAAAAAATGAGAGGGAAATGGAATCAGAATGTGAAACTGATGAGGATTTTATAAGATTTTATAATAAGGTTTTTCGGAATTTATTGGAGGAAAATGTTGGGATGTTAGATAAATTTAGCGAATATCGTGAAAAAATCATAAAAAAATTAACATCATTCAATCCAAAAGAAAGAATTGAAACTAAAATTATATTGGGAAGAAATGATGCGATTAAAGTTAGTAAAAAGATAGATTTAACACCTAAAAATGAACAACCAAAACCAATAAAAATTAATAGTTTATTTAATCAGAATGAAATAAACAAAACATATAAACTTGAAACTATAAATCATAATGTGTTTGTGGTTTCAGAAATATCTAAGAAAAAAATGTTCTACGAACCTAAGAATTCTATAATACTTTTTAAATATGATAATACAACTATGCAGGAATTAGAATTTACTATACAAAAAATAATTAATAATTGTTATGACCAGACTTATGAAATAATTGTTTATTTTAGTTATTCAATAGATATTTTTGAAAATATTGTTAAAAATAGTGATAATTTATTTAGATTAAAAATAGTTTCACCAAAAAATAAAAATGTAAAATTATCTGATATACAAAAATTAATAATACTTTCCAATACTACTTCTTGCATAAATGATCATGTTTTTCTTGTTGGAATTGGATGCATTATACCTAAAAAATATATGGAAAATGTTAGTAGATTTATGGAAAAAGATTTAAAGAATGATGAGATATTGTTATTAAATAATTGTAATATTTTGAATAAGAGTAATGGTAGGATAGATTATTATGAGACAAATACTAATAAATTATTTATATATTTTGTTGAGTGTTTATTTCCGGTAATTCCTAAAAATTTATGTAAAAAATTAAATTTTAATTCTCCAATTTTTGGTGGAATGACAAAGTTTAAAGATTTTAAAAACTTTTTAATGAAAAATGGAACGATAAATGATGTAATTATTTATACAAAAATGAGTGAGATATTTTTAAAAGATGGATTATATATTTCGGAAATATGATAAATAAAATATAGTAGATATTAAATATGTTTATTTTGATAACTATAGAAGTAAAAAATGAAGGAATTCCCAAACTATTCTCCCAATACCTCCTTAAAAAAATAGATTGGGAACCAATAAAAAAATTCATCAAATCCGATTTAGATCTCATCATCAAAGATGATGAACTATCATCTGAAAAAATATTTATTAACAAAAATACAATAAAAATATCTGAAGATGTCAACGAAAAACATATTGAATCATTTAAAATATTATATCATACATCATTCTTTAACTACGATTTATTATCATTTATTAAAAATAATATTAATAAACCTTTATCCAATTCATTATTATTTCCTATGGAAGAAAATGACGAAGATATTGATTACTATCTTGACACCAAAAAAAATACTCCTGAATTTTACGACATGGATGACGAAAAAATTAAAAAACTAATAATTGAAACAAAAAAAACAGTAAAACTTTTTAAAACTAAAGACTAATTACCTTCTCTTCCTCCCAAAAACCATAAACATTAATACAATAAATATTATCAATAATAATAATATAATTACCCACATATATCCACCTCCCTGATATGGTTGTGGACTCTGCTCTTGACTCTGTTCCTGATTATTATCAGTCTGCTGATTATCATCCCAATTATTTAAACCATAATAAACTAAAGGTGGATACCACCAATTATTCCAACCCCACCCTCCCCAACCATCATTTCCTCCACCACCATAAATATAATTATTATTATAATTTCCACCATGCCTCCAATGTCTACCACCACCTCCATGATGTGGCCTTGGCCTTGGCCTTGGCCTCGGTCCAGGTCTTGGTCTCGGTCCAGGTCTTGGTCCTGGCGATGGCGATGGTGATGGTGATGGTGATGGTGATGGTGATGGTGATGGTGATGGTGATGGTGATGGTCCAGGTCTTGG